>Ga0208953_1000563_pt1 | contig 30007 bp, 16 predicted proteins | sample RifOxyB2_FD_184033 | JGI IMG/M metagenome (GOLD analysis project Ga0208953, IMG submission 184033) | Groundwater microbial communities from Rifle, Colorado - Rifle Oxygen_injection B2 (SPAdes) | ecosystem: Environmental > Aquatic > Deep subsurface > Groundwater | place: USA: Rifle, Colorado...
ATAATTCCCATCTTGTCTCTTGTGTCGATTGTTGCAGAGCCAAGGTGAGGTGCGATGACGGTGTTAAGACATTCCGCCAAGCCTTCTTTCATCTTTGGTTCCAGTTCGAACACATCGAGTCCTGCGCCGAAGATTTGGTTCGATTTGAGAGCTTTTACGAGAGCTTCTTCGTCTATAACAGGTCCGCGAGCAGTGTTTATCAAGATTGTGCCTTTATGCATCCAACTCAAAACCTCTTCGTTTATAAGGTGGTGCGTTTCTTTGCAATAATTTACATGAATTGAGATGTAATCGCTTTCTTTGCAGAGTGTTTGCATATCGACTTTTTTTGCTCCCAATTCTTTTTCCATATGTTCGTTTCCATTTAGGTCTGTGTATAGAATTTTCATGCCGAATCCTTTTGCCATTTTTGTTGCAACGTTGTCGCCGATTCTTCCCGCTCCGATGATTCCGAGCGTCTTTCCTGTCATTTCTTTTCCGAGAAGAAGCATCGGGCCCCATCCTTGGAACTTGCCGGATCTCATGTAAACATCGCTTTCCGCCATTCTGCGAGCGACTCCGAACATAAGTGCGATTGCCATATCTGCCGTTGTGTCCGTAAGTACACCCGGAGTGTTGGTGATCATTACTTTTCTCTTGCTTGCCGCCGTTACATCGATGTTGTTGAAGCCTACTGCATAGTTGGAGAAAATCTTGCATTGCGGTCCTGCAGCTTCCATTACGGCGTCGTCAATTGTATCTGTTAGTAGACACAATACTGCGTCGCGGCCTTTTACTTTTTCAAGTAATTCTTCGCGAGTTAGCACTCTGTCGTCAGGGTTCATTTCGAATTTTCCGAATTTTTCCTCGATCATTTTCAGACCTGTTTCCGGAATGCGACGAGTTACGTAGATATTCATTTGGAAAAGTTAAAGAAGTAGGGGAAGTTGGTGAAGTGACATAGTTGTTATGCCATTGCTTTTGTTAAGTATTCCTTGATTCTCTTAAGACCTTCTTGAATCATTTCTTGCGTTGAGACATAAGAGAATCTGACGAAATCGTCTCCGAATAGACCGAATACGGTTCCCGGAAGGATTAATACGTTAGCCTCTTTCATTATGCGATCGCAAAGTTCCGCCGCAGTTATTCCGAGCTTATCCATTATTTGGCGGACATTTACCATTAAGTAGAATGCACCTTTTGGCGAATGGCATTTCATTCCCGGAATTTCGTTTACCAATCTTACCATCAAATCTCTTCTTACTTTGTATTCCGTGAGCATTTTTTTGACTTCCTCTTGAGGACCTGCAACAGCTTCGATTGCTGCGAATTGAGCGGATGTATTGACGCAAGATGTGTCGTTGCATGCCAATTGTTCGAGAGCATGAGCCATTTCTACATTTTTTGTAACTCCCCAGCCGACTCTGTAACCTGTCATTGCGTAAGTCTTAGAGCATCCGTTAAGGATTACTGTTCTTTCCGCCATTCCCGGCATGCTTGCTATTGAAACGTGTTCTCCTTCGTGGACCATTTCGTTGTAAATTTCATCAGAGAGAACCCAGAGATCATTTTCTACGGCTATTTTGGCTATCTTCTCGAGAAGGTCGCGAGTGAAAACTCCTCCTGTTGGATTTTGAGGAGAGTTGATTATTATAAGTTTTGTTCTAGGTGTTACTTTTGTTGCGAGTTCTTCTGCACTGAAATTGAAATTGTTTTCTTCTTTAAGCTGGATTGGTACAACTTTTCCTCCCAAGTATTCCGTTACCGAACCGTAAATCGGATATCCCGGATTTGGCACTATCACTTCATCTCCTTCGTCTATAAGTGCGTTAATCATGTAGAACATTGTCGGCTTGCCGCCTGATACGATGACAACATCTTCCATTTTGTAATCAACGCCTGTGTATTTGCTTGTCGATTGCGCTACGACTTCTCTTAATTTAGGAAGTCCCGGTGTTGGTGTGTAATGAGTTTCGTTATTTTTCAATGCATTGATTGCCGCTTCATTCACGTTTGCAGGCGCATTGAATCCCGGTTCGCCAATCTGTAAATAGACTAATTTCTTGCCTTGCGGTTCAAGTACCTCACGTTCAAATTTCTTGGCTTTTCCGATGACGGAAAATGCGTTTTCGGTACCGAGGCGAGGCATACGTTTGGAGAAAGGTTTCATGTTATGAAGAAGTTAAAGAAGTAGAAGAAGTAGAAGAAGTGACATAGTGACGTAGTATGACTTATGACTTACGACTTATGACTTTCAGCGCTTGTTCAAAAATTTCTTTCGAAGTGATTCCGTATTTTTTCATAAGTTCTTCAGGTTGGCCGGATTCGCCGAACGTATCATGGATTCCGACCATTTCCATTGGAACGGGTTTGTTTTGTACGAGCACTTCCGCAACTGCGCTTCCGAATCCTCCTGCGAGCTGATGTTCTTCCGCCGTTACAACGCAGCCTGTTTTCGTCGCAGATGCGATAATTGCGTCTTTATCAATAGGTTTGATTGTGTGAAGATTGATTACTTCCGCTGAAATCCCTTTTTGCGCCAGCGCTTCCGCCGCATCCAGACTTTCCGCGACCATTACGCCGCAGGCGATGATCGACACATCTTTTCCCTCTTTCATGGTTATCGCTTTTCCGACTTCAAAAGGAGCGTCTGCGCTTGTTACAACCGGTACTTTTTCACGGCCGAATCTGACGTAAACCGGTCCGTTTATTTTTGCCGCCGCCAAAATCGCTTTTTTTGTTTCATAATAATCCGTAGGCACGATAACTGTCATATTTGGAAGAACTCGCATGATTGTTATTTCTTCCAATGCTTGGTGGGTTGCCCCGTCAGGTCCCACTGAAATTCCTCCGTGTGCGCCTCCGAATTTAACATTAAGGTTTCCGTAGCAAATCGAGGTTCTGATTTGTTCCCATGCTCTTCCCGACAAGAAAACTCCGTAAGTGGAAACAAACGGTATTAGACCTGTTAACGACATGCCTCCGGCAACATTTATCATGTTTTGTTCGGCGATGCCTATATCGAAAAATCTTTTTGGAAATTTATCTTTGAATTGGCAGGTGAGTGTTGATTTCGCCAAGTCCGCGTCAAGCACTACGATTCTTGGATCGTTTGTACCGAGTTCTATCAGTGCGTCTGCGAATCCCTGTCTTGTGAGTAACATTTCGCGCATGTAGCTAGTAGTTAGTAACTGGTAACTTATAGAAGATTTACTTTTGCTTCCTGTTCGTCGAGCTCTTTCAGAGCCAGAGCCAATTCATCTTTGTTTGCGACTTTTCCGTGCCAGCCGGCTTGGTTTTCCATGAAAGAAATTCCTTTCCCTTTGGTGGTGTGGCCGATAATTACGGTTGGACGACCTTTTAGCGTTAAGGCTTTTTCAATCGCTTCATGTATTTGGTCGAAATCATGTCCATCTATTACAAGAACATTCCAGTTGAAACTTTTGAATTTCTCGTCCAGAGGATGGATACCCATAACATCTTCGACATTTCCATCTATTTGAAGCTTATTGTAATCGACGAAAAGTATGAGGTTGTCGAGTTTATAATGGGCTGCGCACATAATCGCTTCCCAGCTCTGTCCTTCTTGCAAATCTCCTTCGCTTGAAAGTCCATAAACACGGTTAGGTTTGCCTTGCGCCTTAAGACCTAACGCTACTCCTGTTGTAATTGAGAGATTTTGACCCAAAGAGCCCCCCGACATTTCAAGGCCTTTCGGATAGAAACGTGATGGGTGTCCTTGCAGTTCAGATCCGAGTTTCCTGAAAGTCATAAGCATCGCCGGATCAAAATATCCCGTGCGTGCGAGTATCGAGTAAATCGCAGGCGTGATGTGGCATTTGCAGAAAATCATTCTGTCACGATCTTCCATCTTCGTATTTTCCGGATCGTGGTGTAAAAACTCGTTATATAGAACAACAAGCATTTCTGTTGCAGACAATGATCCTCCCGGATGGCCGGAGCCTGCCGCCGAAGTCATCTCGACGATATCGCGTCGCATCCTAATGGCTTTTAACAGACGTTCCTTTTGGGAAAGTTTTATTGGGTATCTCATTTCTTAATTATATTGAAAGAAGACGATTTGATATCTTGAGTAAAATATATGGCATAGCTTTTTGCAACTTATCGGGCCGATTAGCAATTGACTTTTTGGAGAAAAGTGATACGGTTTACTCCTTTTTATTTTCTAATAAGTTCTCTCATGTATAAACAGATTAAGTCGGTTTTCGCTCTTATAGTAGCGATAGCGATGTTCTTTTCCGTAAATGTAAGTATTGTTGATGCGGCTACAGGAACGAAGGTGATGTATGTAGATACGGATCAGTCTCTTTACTATGCCGGATCTGTTCGAGAAGGATTGGGTTTACTTCCCGGTTCGGCGTGGGGATCTACATCAAAGCCTTATGGAAATATTGAAGAAGCCATATATGCAGCTGATGCCTTGGGGTATAGTGATGTGAATATATATTATTGCTCTCCTTCAGGTAGGGCTTCCGGTACAGGTTTTGGAGCTCCTTGGATTAAGAAAAATATGAATATAACTGTTGTGCCGTGGACTGGTTCGAGTTCGGCGTGTGGTAGTACGACCAGCAGTTCGGTTTATTTTGGAGGAGAGTTTAATAAAGTTACTTTCTCGAATTTCACATTTACAGGAGGAGCGGGCGCCAGTTATTCAGGTATTCTTCTCGGTTCAAATACAAGTAGAACTGTTGTTGTCAGTGGCAATACTTTTCAAGACGATTCGCAGCTTGCTTTGATACATCCTGCTGTGTTGTCCAGTAGCTCGACCAGAGCTGAGCCTGTCACCATTACGGTATCCAATAACGGATTCTATGATTATGGTACGGATGGTGATACCAGTCTTAGTCTTCAAAAACTGCAGTCGAGCAGTATCGAAATTAATAATAACTATTTCGAGTCAACGCTCGGTATCGCTGTTGCAGGAAGTAATGTTGCCATAATACGTGACAACAGTTTTATGGATTATGGTATTACTGCCTATGATTGGTTTGGCAATGCTGCTTTTGTTGGAGATATTTATAGGAATAATTTCTTGGGTTTGTCGTCGGGATATTCAAATTATGGGATGTGGATTCAGTCTGGCGTTGAGGTTGCCTCGATACATGAAAATAGTTTTACTCAGGACTATGGTCTGTTATTGACTAGTGCAGATGTCGGGAATATAGACGAAAATAATTTCTGTTATTATTCTACGACAGCCTCTCCTTATATTGGGATCTATTCGGAATCCAGCACGATTGATTCGGTATCTTTCAACGATTTCAACAGCTGCAGATATGGTGCATATTTTTCAGCAGGCAGTGATGTTGTGGGCGTTGTTGATAATATTTTTACATCTTCCGATTTGAAGTCGGGCATCCAGCTTTATTTCATTGATTCCGAGGCTGATTCCATCTGGGGGAATAAGATACAAGCTCGTACCGGTTTTGCTCAGGATGATACCGGAATTTTGATCAATTCAAGTAGTGTTACGCAGATTCTTGAGAATATTCATACAGGGTTGAAAATCGGGACATCTGTTTCGAACAGTTCAACAATAACAGAGATTGTTAGTGATAAATATAATGATGTTGTGACGGGTATAAACATAAAATCCGCTTCGTCCGTTGATAAAATCTTGAATACGGAAGTTGATGATACTCCCGGAGGAGTATCTTTTACATGGGTTAATGATACTAGCGGAATTATTGTTTCCGATGATAGCAATTTGGGTGAAGTTTCCACATCTTCATTCGGTGGACTTGAAAGGGGAGTGTGGGTTTATGACGGTTCGACTGTTGGTAGCATAGGGGCTAATAATTTCAGTTATGATAAGTATGGAATTGTTGTTGAAGATAATAAGTCCAATTTTGAAGCAGGGTATGAGACGGGTGAAAGTGGGAAACCCGGTATTTTGAGTGAGGTAGGATCCATAGTCGATAATTATTTTATTGCAGGTAGTCTAGATACCGAAGTAGGTGTTGCTGTTTATGATTCCAATATTGGTGATATAAGCAGAAACTTAATTACCAATCTTAACCCTGAAAATGGCGTTAAGACTTTTGCATATTTCAATGGTGGCAATTTTGGCACGATGACTTGGAATGGCTTGTTTAACGGCACTATGGACGGGTGGGCGACTGATACTTCCGCCATTGTTCTTGAGGACGCTGCCGTTGGCGGTGATTACAGTTATAATACTTTTTATGATCTCACCACTTATATGCCGGTTTTCGCCAAGACTATAAGTTTGGTGAACAACGCTGATATAAATATCCATGATAATTCGTTCAAGTCGTCGAGTGTTGATATATATGCCCTTGGTGGAAGCTCGACGTATATAGATATCGATCATAATAACTTCTTTGGAACGCCTATTGCTGTTTGGACGGATTTTGATTTGAGAAGCATTTCCGATAACTACTTCCAGAATAATATCGATGTTTCTGTTTTGATTTCTTCTGCGGCCATGCAAGTTGCGGAGGCTTTTTCCAATAATGTTTTTGAAGGATCCGGATGGGGAGTTTTAGCCTCTAATTATGAGGTGGATTCGTTCAACAATAATATGTTTTTCAATACGGCACTCGGGTTTGATGGTAGCGGAATGACTATGCATGATATTGATTCCAATTACGCATCATCGAATGATGTTGCGTTTAGTTTCGATCAGTCTTCTGTAGAGAAGTTTTCGAATAATAATATATCTTCTGCGAGAATCGGATTCTCTTCTAAAGACAGTTATGTTTATCAGGCTTATCAAAATCTTATTACCAATAGCGAGGTTGCATATGAAATAATCGATGTTACCGGTGATGCCTTCTTATACAATAACAGTTTCGATGGTAATAATTACGATATAGTTTTTGATAATTCTGGTGGTTACTATTTGTATGCTTATAATAATATATTCTCTCTTGCCGCCGATGCAGTTGCCAATATGCTGGTATCTCATTTGAATTCTTTTTTCCCACTTAATGGTTTGTATCAAATTGCCGATTCTACTGAAATGGTTTTGACCGAATATACTGGTTCCGCCGATATTTATACGGATTCTGCGAACTATTCTTATTATTCGTTCTCAGATGTTGAGGACTATCTGGACGGTTTGGGGTATATCGGTAACAATAAGATGGATTTCTTGGGGCAAACCTATAAATATCCGGCGTATGGAGACTACTCGTTGTTGGCTAACTCTTTTGCTGTTGATAATGGTGAAAGTTCTTATTCCGGCATACCTACGACAGACCTTGCCGGTAATGCGAGAATTTCCGGTGGTAATATAGATATGGGTGCTTATGAATTTGCTTTGACTTTTGATAGTGACTTGGATGGTTTGTGGGATGAGGCGGAGACTGCGTGGGGTACGGATTTGACTGATATCGATACGGATGGGGATTCCTTTACCGACGGAGACGAGGTTCATGTTTACAATACCGATCCTACCGAGTCTGATAATGATGATGATTCTGATGGTATGGATGATGACTGGGAGACTTATAATGGACTTGATCCAACCGATCCGACTGATGCTGGAGATGATAATGACGCGGATGGATTAACAAATCTTCAAGAATACGAGGAGGATACCGATCCAAATGATTTGGATAGCGATGATGACGGTTTGGCCGATGGTTCTGAGGTTTTGGTTTATGGTACCGATCCTTCTTCTGCGGATTCGGATGCGGATACATATGCCGATGGTGTTGAAGCTTCTTACGGTTCCGATCCTCTTGATTCCTCAAGTACTCCCGATACTTTGGATACCGATTCCGATGGACTGTCCGATTGGGATGAAGTTAATACCTATGAAACCGATCCTGCGGATTCAGATTCCGATGATGATGGACTTAATGATTACGAAGAGGTTATTTCCGAGGGGACCGATCCGTGGGATACAGATACAGATGACGATGGATTGAGCGATGGCGAAGAGGTTGATACATATTATACAGATCCTCTCGATAGTGATACGGATGGGGATTCGTATAGTGATTATGCTGAAGTTATTTATGGCACAAGCCCTACTGATTCATCTGATTATCCGCTCGAACCTGATAGTGATTATGATGGGGTTCCGGATTCTTCTGATTTGTGTCCAAGCGAGGATGCGAGTGGTTATGATAGTGATTTGGATGGTTGTATAGATGATAGCGATTCTGATGGATATAAAGATGATGTTGATGCATTCCCTACAGATTCGAGTGAGTGGTCTGATAGCGACGGTGATGGGTATGGTGATAATTATGCCGACGCGTTCCCGTCAGATGCAACCGAGTGGGCTGATAGCGATTCCGATGGAGTAGGTGATAGCTCTCATGATTTATGTGTTGGCGAAGATGCGACTGGTTATGATAGCGATTTGGATGGATGTATAGATGATACTGATGGTGATGGTCTTAATGACGTTGAAGAAGCTACTTACGGAACTGATTTGAATGATTCGGATAGCGATGATGATTTGCTTGGTGATGGTGACGAGGTTTCCGGTACCAGTGGATATGTTACCGATCCTGCCGATAGTGATACCGATTCCGATGGTATTGATGATTATAGTGAAATTTATTCTTATGGAACCGATCCTACGGCTTCAGATACGGATGGCGATTCTTATAGCGATGGAGTTGAAATTTCAGCCGGTACGGATCCTTTGGATTCATTGGATTATCCTTTGACGGATTCCGATTCCGACGGAATGATTGATGCTTGGGAGGATGCTTATTCATGCGTAGATTCATCTGTTCCAGATGCATCTACGGATTATGATTCGGATAGTTTGACGAATCTTGAAGAGTATACTTATGGTACTGATCCGTGTTCTTCTGATACGGATTCCGATGGACTGAGTGATGGTAATGAAGTTGAATATTACGGTACGTCTCCAAACAGTGATGATTCGGTCGATTACATGTATTTAGATGAGTTCGAATATTCGAGCGTTGGTACTTATTATCCATCTGGTGGTTACGGATTAACACCTTCAAGCAGTGTAATGGATTATATGCAAGGAGTTGCAGCTGCCATGTTCTCTTGGGATACGGCTTCTTCAAGCAGTTCTTCTTGGTGGCAATCTCCATCTTCCGGTGTATACGGAGGTCCGTTTGATGTTTCTTCGTATGTTGGTGCTACTTCCGGAACTCCGATCGATGGTAATATAGGGTTTTTCTTTAAAACCGACGATTATACCCTCTTGGATTCTTTCAAGATAGTCATAGGGGATACCAGCGGGTCCGGATCTGACATTTATTATTTCATTACTTTGCCGACAGATAACGATTGGCATTATTATTCGATACCGACAGTTGATTTTACGGTCAGGGGTACGCCAACATGGACGGCTATGGACTATATTGCTTTTGCCGTTGAGGCGACTTACGGATCAAGCGTGATTGTCGATGGGCTGATGGTTAATAATTTCTAATGGAATTCTGCAGTATTCGAAAAAGGCTTATGGCTCATGTGCTGTGAGCCTTTTTCTATATCGTATGCGGTTTCTCGTCTCCGAATTCACGTGCGTGTATCACTTCGATACCATAGTCCGGCAGTATGTCGTATTCCGGTATGATGTCGGGGTAGCCTTTTAAGAAAATTACGCGCTTGATTCCGCTTTCCGCGATCATCGATTCGCAAATTCTGCATGGATGAGATGTGACGTAAATCGAGCCGCCGCGGCAAGATTTTCCTTCGCATGCCATTTTGGCAAATGCATATTGTTCAGCGCAAAGCCCGTAGCAGATTTCGCGGCGAGTTCCCGATGGGACATGTCTTATATCCCTTATGCAACCGATTTTTCGGCAATCGTAAATCGAATGGAAAGAGTTTGTCGCTTGGGCGATAATCTCACCTTTTTTATCTGTTACGATTGAGCCGACTTTTGCGCGTAGGCAGGTTGATTTGCTTTGAAGCTTGATCAGTTTTTTTAAAATTTCCCTATCTTTTTTGGTAAGTGCGTTTTCTTCGATGTAGTTTTTTGTTTTGCGTTTGTGAGCGCGCATGGGGGGAGGGGGTAAGACACAAGGAGCAAGACACAAGACACAGACAGCAGATGGGGAGGGGGTTTAGGAAATTAGCCAAGGGTAGGCGGATTTTATTTCGGAAATCAAAGCCTCGGGTTTAAGTATTCCAAGTTCGGAAATGACTCCCGTGATCTTGTCTGGGCTGCATACTTCAAAAGCTGGATTGTGAATTTTTACTCCTTTTGGTGCGCGATCCCATACCTCTTTTGCATTTCGTTCTTCGATGGTTTCGTCTTTGCCTTTCATCGTTTCTGGGTCGAATTTCCATGAGTCCGTGCATGAATAGCGCGGTATTCCGTATTTATCGGCTACTTCGAGCATTAAGGCTGTACCGATTTTATTTATGATTCTTCCGTCGGAAGTTATTGCGTCGCATCCGAATAAAAACATGTCGCATCCTCTCATCGCTTCAATTGCCGCAGAGTCTACGAAATGGTCGATGGGGATTCCGGCCTTTGCGATTGCCGCAGCCGTAAGGCGTCCTTGGAATTTTGGGCGTGTTTCTGTGTTGTGTACGCGAACGCGCTTACCTTGTTTGTGGGCTTTTATTATTATCTTCTCAACTGTTGAAGAGTGGCAGTGCGTGAAAATCGTCATTCCGTTTTTTATTCTTGATGCGCCGATTTCGATTATCTTTTCTCGTGCGAATTCGAAGTGCTCTATAGCTTTTTTTGCTATGAGCGGATCTTTTTGAAAATTTGCGACGCAGTAGTTTACGGCGTTGCGCAAAGCCGGCTCGGTTTCGCGCGCGAGGATAAGTTTTTTCGCAGATGCTTGCAGAGATTTTTTTGTCGGATTTTTCTTGATTTCAGCCGCAATTGCCAGCACCGCTGCGACTGCGATTTGTGTTGCGCCTTGAATTTTGAGAGATTTGATATCTTTTGCGACTTGAGAGATGGACATGGGGGAAGTTTGTAGCTGGTAACTTATAACTTGTAACCGTGGGGAAGGATTGATTATTTCTCTCGGATTGTGTATCCGTTATTTTTTCGAGAGATTTCTTTTGCCAAATTCATTCTGTCTTCGTTGTCGCAGTGGATTTCGTAAATAGTTTCGCCGCGAGCGACTTTATCGTTTAATTTTTTCCTTAATAAAATTCCTCCGGCCGCGTCGAGTGGTGCGCCTGCGATTCTTGCAAGTCTTGCGATGACTGCATTGTCGATATGGGAAACTTTTCCTTCTTTGCCGGTTTTTACTTTGTAAATAAGTTTGGCGTTTGGTGGTAGCTTCTTTCTTCCTTGGGCGTCGATAATTTTTTCCATTTGTTCCAGTGCGATTCCTTTTTCAAGAATCTTGCGAGCTTTTCTATATCCGAATCCCGGAAGTGCTTTTCCTCCAAGTTCAAGAAGTACGCCTGCCATATAAAGCGCTTTCTCGCGCAAGTCTTGCGGTGCATCAGGTTCGCATTTCAAAACTTTCATAACATCTTGTGCTTCCAACAATGGTCCGATGCCGTTTCCTATAGGTTGTGATCCGTCAGAGAACACTACTTTCACTTTTATACCGAGCAGTTTTCCTATTTGAATAAATCTATCTCGTAAATGCTTGGCGTGTTTGAGATCTTTGATTTTTACTTGAGGGCCGACCGGTATGTCGATAAGGCAACGTTTGGCACCGACTGAATGTTTCTTGGCCATAATTGATGCCAGCAACATTCCTTCCGGATCGAGTGATAGGGGATTGCGAACTCTTATCATGTGATCATCTGCAGCGGCCAAATCAACTCCTCCGCCCCATGTTATGAATCCGCCGACTTTTTCAGCGATTTTCTGTAATTTCCCTGCGTCATTTATAACATTCGCGATAACTTCCATTGTGTCTGCTGTGCCAGCCGGACTTGTGATTGCGCGTGATGAAGTCTTGGGCATCAATAAGCCGGTTGATGTGACAATCGGTACGACGATCATGGTTGTTCTGTTTCCCGGAACTCCTCCGATGCAGTGTTTATCTACGACGAGTCTGTCTCCGAAATTGAGATGAGAACCGTGTTTCACAATTGCTTTTGTGAGTTCGGCCGTTTCCATATTGTCGAGTCCGTGGATGTAGCATCCCGAAACGAAATATGTCATTTCGATATCGCTCAAGTCGTCTGCGACGATGTCTTTTATTATTTCATCTATTTTATCAGCGCTTAATCTTTTGCCTTGAAGTTTTTCTTTTATGTATATGGTTGAAGCAGGTTTGTCGCATAGGCTGATGTGGAGTCTCTGCCCACGGCGCGCATGAACTTGTTTCCATGCTTCCATATAAAGACCTATGTGTTCGTCGAGAAATCCTTCTTCCGAAATTTGAAGGATTGCTGTCATTTCATATTTCCCGTTTTTCACTTTTACGCGATCACCGATGTGGAGATCGAGCATATGAGCAGTGCGATTGTTGAGAAGTACAATAAATTGCTTGCCAGATCTTATCTCGATTCGGTCGGGAATAAGTTTGAGCATGGGGATTTTTGTTTTAGTTTTAATTTATTCTCAATTTAGCAAAGTTCTTTTGAAAAAGGAAGCGAAGCTATTTCGTTTCTATAACGGTATTTTTCAGGCGTTTCTTGGTTTTTCATTTAGCTTGCCGATCGTGCTTCTTCCCATTCCTTATTATGATCTCTGTGCAGCCAGTTTGGTCTAATGGCTCCATCCGGCAAGATGCACTGGTTTATTGTTCTGTTGATTTCTTCAATCATTTGCTTGAATTCTGCTGTCGAAATGTTTGGAGTTAAGAACATTCTCAGGGTTGTTGATTTCATAGGACCGTATCCTTCGCCGATATCTATGCCGATTCTGCCAAGTCTTTCTCTCAAATGTTTGATATCTACATCTATAGCTGTGATATGAGCCATCACTTCCGACTTGTCTCGTGCATCCTCTACAACTTGTGCAACGTGTTTATTGCGTCCGAGTATGTCATCGATAATGTGCATTTTCTCTATTGTTTCTGCGACTATTGTATCTATGCCTCCTCTTGCCATGAAACTATCAACAGCCATCCCGAGCTGCCTAATTCCTCTTTCATTATGATGTTTGCCTTCCGCTTTTTCTCGTTCCATTTGGGGGAATGTGCGGTAACATAATTCGTTTTCTTGAGTGGTCCGTTCTTTTTCCGCTTGTCTGGCCGCTTCCATTGCGCGTGGAGATACGATCATTATGCTTAGGCCGGAAGGAAGTCCGAAAAACTTCTGCACAGATCCGAAATATACATCTATTGCAGGATCGCCATGAGCGTCTAGAAAATCCCTTCTCACTCCTCCTATTTCAGATGTTCCGTCAACAACTCGCAGGAATCGTTTGTCCAGTTGTTGATGAAGTGCGTTTGTGTCCAAAGTAACCCCCGTTGATGTTTCATGTCCTGTCGTAAAAACGGCTTCTCGAGGATTTTTAATTTCGCGTTTTGCAAGAGCATACGAAGGTATTTGGCCATGTATATTCGCAATTGTTGCATCCATTCGACTGTTTTCTCCTTTTGACCATGGAATTTCTATTTTTTTCGATAGTAGTGGTCCGCGTCTGCCTCTGTTTGGTCTCTGAAATTTATTTACAACTGATGCTTGGCGGTCTCCGAAAGATCCTTTTGATACGCATACGGCTCCGTCCAAATCCAAGCTTTCCGCTATTTGCTCCATTGCTTTCGTGGCGGATCCTCCGAAGAAGATTTGATAATCTGTCGGTACGCCTAAGAATGTTCTGAGCTTTTCCTCGATATCCGCTATTGGGATTTCCAGAGTTGGTTCGCTATCTGTTATGGCTGGATTTATTTGAGATGGCCCCGGATTTAGCGATCTGCGTTTTGCCTGTGTGGCTATTCTTTCGCGCGCCGATTCGACACGTCCTTCCATCGGTTCGTATCCCATTTTCTCTGATAGCAGACATCCAACTTCCGCTATCACTTGCATTTTTGGAGTTTCGATAGTTTCGTGCGGATGTTCATTCATCGCTGTGAAAGAGTGTGCGTATCCTGTGTTGTTGCCGGACTTCTCTATCTCTGCGGAATGTTTTACCGTATCTGTATTCGTTATGATGATTCCCATGTCGGCTCCTGCTCCGAATTTCTCGGCAGAATATATTACGACATCAGCTTTTTTTCGAGTTGTTTCATCGACAGGATCTGTACTGTCCAAAAAAAGTATTTTTTTCTTATTTCTAAGTCGTGGATTATCGAGTAATGCCGGATCTGATACGATTACTGCTGTTACATCTCTTAACTGTGTGCTTTGATCTACCGTTTGGTTTCTGAGATCCAGCCATTTTTTCTTACCTTTTATATCGACAAGATTTCTCACCGCCACATTAACCGCCGCTTCCGCCGATTCGGCATAGAAAACTCTTTCTTGAGGTGCGAGTCCAAGCCATTCTCTGATAAGTCTTAATGTTTCGGAAAGAACCTTGTTGCCTTCAGGTCCTCTATGTGAATTTTGGCACCAGAGTAGGATTGATTTATTCAGTCTTTCAAGCAAAGGTTTATCCGCTTCTGTGTCCGGATTCGGCGTGAAATATTTGAGTAGTCCGTCTTTCAATCTTGGCGGATGGGAATGTAGTTTTATCTTGGCTCTTGCGCCCATCAGTCTTCCGCCATGTTCATCGAGCGTATGCCATAACGCTTCGGTTTCTTCCGGATTTCCGTCTTCCAAAAATCTTACATGGTCTTGGCTGGTTACTATACCTTTTTCTCCCGCCTCTATAATTATGCCCATTTCTCCGTTAAGCGCCGTAAGTTCTTTGTACAATTGAGCTTTGCGCTTTTCCATGTATAGATATTTTTCTATAGCTTTTTCTTGTTTTTCCGGATCCGCCTCGTTTCCGGTAGGCTTGTATTCATATGTGGCGCGAATGTGCGGATCCACTCCTCCGCTTTGTTCCTCCGGATCGATATTTCCGGATAGCGTGTGGCCGTATACATAGACTCTGAATCCCGCATTGCGCATGTCTTCTATATATCTCCAATATGTTTCCCATATTGCCTGATATGCTTTTTCCTTTTCAGGTTTTTTCCTTGCTGTAACTCGACAATTGATATCTGTTGAGGTTGTGAATCCTCTGGTTTTTGATGCGCGTGCGGTTTCAGGAATACTCTCTCTGATTGTTCTGAATATTCCGATCCCGTCGATTTTTTCGTTTGCGCCCAATGCGCCATATCCTTCGACGCTTGTATCTGTTACGTGTATGTTGCCGGCAGTTCTTAATTGAGAAAGCGTTGTGAAAAACGGATCTTGTGTTTGTCCTTCTGCCAGATAGGAATCATCCTCATTCACGCATGCATAAAGCATTGTTTGCAGAGTTTCTTGATCCAAGTCCGATACGCCGTTTATCATAAGTCCGGTTTCGCATCTTGTAGGCGAGTTTGGTTGCGACCCTGACATTTGTCGTACTATTCCGTCGTTTTTCCCTTTAGCTGCTCCTGTCATGTGATGGTTGCTTGCTTCCAGTTCGGCAAGAGTTGCGATTTCTATGCCTTTGATCAGCATGGATCCGTGAGCGGGAACGATTTTTCTGCCTTGTTTTTTCGGTTCGGTAAATCTTGCCAACGCCGCCATGATCTTAGGATAAATTTTTGTCAGGCTTTCTCTCTGTTGTCCCGGTATAGGTATAAATATCCCGAATTCATTTTTCGGTTCTTCTATGATGTCCAGTGTTATTTCCGCGGCTATTCCCGCCATTCCGTTCAGTCCGATATGTTTCTGTGCCTCTGTTCGTCCAAGCAACCGTTGTTCTCCTTTTGCGTTTATTATTCTCATTTCTCTTATATTGCGTCTTGCGCTTTGTCTTGCCGGTCCTTGAGATCCGGTACATACGGCTCCTCCGAGTTGTGCTTGATTTGCGGTCGTTAAGTCGAGGCCCGTTGTGAAGCCCAATCCAAGTTCGGTTTTGAGTGCGTCATCAACTTGTTTAGGGGTGAGGCCTGCCCATCCTCTTATTCCGTGTGGGATTTCATCATTTTCGCTTTTCCATATTTCTAGTTTTCCTTCTAGGGCTGTTATTATTTCGAATCGGTTGCCTTCTTCATCTGTCAGTATTGTTTTATCGCCTTCGGCAGTTTCTTGTCCCGACATTCGCTGTTCAAGTGTTGGTTTATTACTTAATCCATTCTCAATTTGTATGCCTATAAATCCTTTCATGTTATACAAAGCCGCTCGGCCATTCGCTTCAAAAACATTTACCGCGCTGGTTCTTGTTCCTATCGCCATTACTCCATAGCCTTCTTTTATAGCTATTTGCGCGATTTTTTCTATGTCGGAAGCGCTATTGGCTGTGACTATGCATTCCGTTTCTATTCTGTTTCCTCCGTCGTCCTGTAAAATTTCTCCGGACACTTTTAATCCTGGGATCTCGTCTTTTACAATTCTTCTGATGTTTCCCCAATGATCTTGTTGTTCTGGCTGAGGTTCAATTAACTGGACTTGTTCTCCTGTTATTTCAGCTGGTGTATCCCCCATGGTAGTGGTTTTTGAGTAGGGGGTGGATTTTAATAGGACGCTTGTTGTTATTGCAAGCGTATGTTGTTTCCAAAAAGGCGCAGTTATTGCCTAGCAAATTACATTATATCCCTCTTTCTCCAGCATTTTCTTGATCTTCTGTATGGAGTTTTCTGATGGTGGTTTTACACCTTTCAGCTTGTAGGGGAGACCGAGGGCTTCCCATTTGTAAATTCCGTGCGTGTGGTAGGGGAGCAGTTCTATTTCTTGAAATTTGACCGTTTTGAGGAATTTCCTGAGTGCGCGCAGGTTGAGCCATGTGTCTGTCCATCCCGGTAATATTAAATAGCGGAATCTTATGGGTGCGTGTTTTTTATTAAGATATGCGATGTTTTCTAGGATTTGTTTGTTTGATTGGCTTGTGAGCTTAAGATGTTTTTTTTCATTAAAATGCTTCAGACTTATCATCCATAGATCTGTTACAGGCAAGAGTTTGTCGAGGTTCTCTTGTGTTGTGAAACATGAAGTATCTATTGTTGTGTTGATTCCTTCTTTTTTGCAAAGAGTGAAGAATTTGGCTGCAAAATCAGGTTGCATTATCGGGTCGCCTCCCGAGAGAGTTACGCCTCCGTTTGATGACTTGAAGTATGGTTTGTATGGGAGGATTTTTTGCAAAAGTTGTTCTGGCGTCATTTCCTTGTAATCTTTCATGTCGAGCATATCGACGTTGTGGCAATACAAGCATCGTAGCGGGCAGCCTTCTAGGAATGCGACGAATCTGATTCCCGGTCCGTCTAGGGTTCCGAAGGTTTCGAAGGAGTGGATTTTACCTTTTTTAGATTGCAGATTGCGGGTTGCAGATTGCAGATGGCAGTTTGTAGATGGCAGTTTGTTTTTTTTCATAAGTTAAAAGTTCTTATGAAATGTTCTGGAGATCACTTCTTCCTGTTGTTCGCGCGTAAGCTTAATGAAATTTACGGCGTATCCGGAAACGCGAATTGTCAGTTGCGGATATTTTTCAGGGTGTTTCATTGCATCTTTCAGCGTTTCTTTATCTAGTACATTTACATTTAGGTGGAAGCCTTTTTTCTCGAAATATCCGTCCAGCATTCCTCGTAGATTTCCCGTGCGTTGTTCGTCGCTCTTGCCGAGTGTTGAAGGAGTGATTGAGAACGTGTTTGAAATACCGTCTCGGCAATCCGCGTAATTGAATTTTGCTACCGAGTTAAGAGATGCGAGCGCGCCGGATTTATCGCGGTTGTGCATTGGGTTTGCTCCAGGAGCGAAAGGTTCGCCCGATTTGCGACCGTCCGGAGTTGCGCCTGTATGATGTCCATAAACAACATTTGCAGTGATTGTGAGTAGTGAAAGGGTATGTTCGGCTTTTCTATATGCAGGATATTTTCGGAGGCATTTTATAAAATGGCTGACGACCTCTTCTCCGATTTTATCAACTTGCTGGATATCGTTCCCGAAGGCGGGGTATTCACCGATTATTTCGAAGTCTTTTGCTACTCCTTGTTTGTCGCGGATCGGATAAACTTTTGCGTTTTTTATTGCGGATAAACTGTCGATTACGATCGAAATTCCGGCGACACCGAATGCCATGAATCTGTGTACCTTCAAGTCATGCAGTGCCATCTCGGCAGCTTCGTAATTGTACTTGTCGTGAGAGTAATGAATTATGTTCATCGTCTCTACATATTTTTTGCATAGCCAATCCATTAGGTGAAAAAACTCTTTTTTTACTTCGCGATAATCAAGAGGTTTCTGATGTTTCAGTTTTGGTACGTTTTCAATTATCAAATCTCCGTCGAATTCGTCTCTGCCTTGGTTTATGGCGAGTAGAAGCAGTTTTGGCAAATTGCAGCGTGCGCCGAAGAATTGCATTTGTTTGCCTATTGTCATCGCGGAGACGCAGCATGCGATTCCGTAGTCGTCGCCGTGAATTGGGCGCATCAACTCATCGTTTTCGAATTGAATCGAGCTTGATTTTATGGCGATTGAGCAGGCGTAATTTTTGAAGCCTTCAGGTAAACTATGTGACCACAAAATTGTTAAGTTTGGTTCCGGAGAAGGTCCGAGGTTCTCCAGCGTGCGAAGCATTCTGAAAGATGTTTTCGTCACTAGAGTTCGTGAGTCCTTTCCCATTCCTCCCAGTACGCATGTTACCCATGTCGGATCGCCTGCGAAGAGGTCGTTGTATTCCGGCGCGCGTAAGTGGCGCACAAGGCGAAGTTTTATTACGAAATCGTCCACGAATTGTTGTATTTCTTCTTCGGTATATTTTTTTACCCGCAAATCTCTCTCCGCATAAATATCTATGAACGCATCAATTCTTCCCATGCTCATTGCTGCGCCATCTTGCTCTTTTACCGATGCTAAATATCCGAAATAAAGCCATTGAATCGCTTCCCGAGTATCTTCTGCCGGACGACCGATATTGAATCCGTAAGTTGTTGCCATTTCTTTTATTTCCTGAAGAGCGACGATTTGCTTATGAGCTTCTTCGCGAAGCAGCATGTTCTCTTCGTTCATGTAGGTGCATTGATCATTTAACTCTTCTTGTTTCTCGAGAATTAGGCGGTCGATTCCGTAAAGTGCGACTCTCCTATAGTCGCCGATAATTCTGCCTCGGCCGTAATTGTCAGGAAGTCCGGTTATGATTCCTTTTGATCTGAATAATTTGTGTGATTCAGGTGTGAAAAACTCTTTCCATCCGTAATAAATATCGAAAACCGCGTCGTTGTGGTTTTTGATTACATTTGTGTATAGATCTTTTACCTTCGGATCTAATTTGTATCCGTAAGATTCGCATGTGGAGTCTATCAATTGCACGCCACCTTTTGGCTTAATCGCTCGCATTAAGGGTATGTTCGTTTGGAGTCCGAATATTGATTCGTTTTTTCGGTCTATGTATCCCGGAGTGTGGCTCGTAATGGTCGAAGGGGTGCGGGTGTCTATATCGTAAATTCCGCCTCTTTTGAATTCGGTTCGGAGTAGTTTTTTTGTTTGGTCAAAAACTTTTCTTGTCCTTTTGGTGGCAGGCGCGAGAAACTCATTTCCTCCTGTATAGGGCTTGTAATTTTTTTGTATAAAATCTCTCAAGTCCACGTCTATTTGCCAATTTCCGCCATGAAAGCGCTTGTGGATTTCAGGGATTTTTACGTTTGAATCCGGGTTGTTATGAAGTGTATTTTTTATTCTTTGGGGCATAGGGTAGGGGATTAGGGCTTTGGGATATTAGTTGAAAAGTTTCTTTTGCGATTTGAAGTTCTTCATTTGTCGGGATGACAAGTACGTTAGGTTTTCCGCTGCTGATTTTTATCGTTTTTGCATTCGGGAATTCAGTTTCTTTGTTTCGCTTGTCGTTAAGATCGATTTTCAAATAATGACAAACCCACTTGCGAACGTACCATGCGTTTTCCCCGATTCCTCCCGTAAAAACAAGAGTGTCCAGTTGGCCGAGTGCTACCAGATATGCGCCGATATATTTAGCTATGCGGTAGCAGTACATATCAAGTGCGAGTTTGGCTTTTTTTTCTTGCCTTTGAAAAAAACCATCGCGCACATCGCGTACATCTGTTTTTCCATATATCCCTTTGAAGCCCGATTGGTGATTGAGTATTTCATAAACTTCTTGCGATTTGAATTTCAGCTTGTCGATCATATGAAAAATTATTGCCGGATCCATGTCGCCCGAGCGAGTTCCCATCATTAATCCTTCTAGAGGAGTGAACCCCATTGAAGTATCTATTACTTGGCCGTTTTTTATTGCGGTTATTGATGCTCCGTTCCCTAGATGACAAGTGATTGTATTGCGCGTGTGCTTCTCGCCGAGGAATTTTTTTGCTTCGTTGTAAACGTATTTGTGGCTTGTTCCGTGGAATCCGTATTTTCTTATTTTGTGTTTCTCGTATAGCTTGAGAGGAATTGCGTACAGGTAAGCTTTTTCCGGCATTGTTTGATGAAAAGCCGTATCGAAAACCGCTATGTTCGGGATTTTTGGAAACATTTTTATGGCAGCTTTTATGCCTTCTATGTTTGGTGGATTATGAAGAGGCGCAAGAGGGGAGAGTGCTTCAAGTTCTTTTATGATTTTCGATGTGATTTTTACTGCGGTCGTGTGTTTCTCGCCTCCATGTACGACTCGATGTCCTATGGATGATATTTCGTTTATATCTTTTATTATTCCGCTTGCGATCATCTTCTCCATCCCCAATTTGAAAGCTTGTGTTATGGTTTTTGTCTTGGGTGCATCGCAACTTTTGCAGTTCGAACTTAGATACTCGCATAGAGGTGTGCCGATTCGATCAATATGGCCTTTGTAGATCGTTTTCCATTTTTTTGGTTCGATCAGTTGAAATTTGAGAGACGAGGAGCCGGCGTTTATAACCAAGATGAGCATAGGAGAAGTAGAAGAAGTAGGGGAAGTGACATAGTTATAAGTTGCAGTGACGGAGGAGTTTTGATTTATTGCGAAGGTTTTGCGCTTCTACGGAAGTTATGGCAACTGTGTTGACGATGTCTTCGTATTTGCATCCTCGAGATACGTCGTTGATCGGTTTCTTCAATCCTTGCGTTATCGGACCCATTGCGGTCGCGCCGGCAAGTCTTTCAACAAGTTTGTATGCTATATTCGCCGATTGAAGGTCTGGGAAAATGAGTACGTTCGCATCTCCTTTTAGGCGTGAATTCGGGAATTTTTTCGCGCAAATTTCCGGAACAAGCGCTGCATCAACTTGCATTTCGCCTTCGATTATCAAGTCTGGGCGTTCGTATTGTGCGATTGCTACAGCTTCTCTTACCTTGTCTACAAAAGGATGGTCTGCCGAACGATTTGTGGAGAAAGATAGCAGTGCAACTTTCGGTTCTATGCCGAAGGTTTTCGCCGTTTCCGCCGTGTCGATTGCAAGGGCGGCCAAGTCGTGAGAATTGGGATCTATTGTTATTGCGCAATCTGCAAAAAGCAGTATTTTCTTATCCAGCAGCATGAAGAAAAATCCTGAAACTTTGTGGAATTTCTTTTTCGTTTTTATTATCTGTAAGGCTGGTAGCATTTTCTCCGCCGTTTTCCACGTGACGCCCGATACCATTCCGTCAGCGTCTCCCATGTGTACCATCATGGTTGCGAAATAATTCAGTTTTATTACCGTTGCCCATGCGGTTTTTTCATCAACTCCTTTTTTGCTTCTGAGCTTGAAAAACTCGCGAGCATATTTTTCTGTCAGGGGGGAATCGAGTGGATCTATTATTTTTACTTTTTTTGGGTCGAGTGTTATTCCCAGTTTTTTTGCTCTTTTGAGAATGTCTATTTTTCTGCCAACCAATATGGGTTTGGCGATTTTCTCTTTTAAAATTTCTCTTACTGCGAGTAACGGTCTGTCATCAAGTGCGGCTTCGGGAAGCACAATTCTGCCCGGTCGTTTTCGAGCTTGATCTTTTATGCATGAGAGGAATTTTTGCATTTTTTATTTTGGTATTGTGTTTTCATTGTACTAAAAAAGACCTCGATTAGTCGAGGTCTTTTCCGAATAGCGAATGTCGAAACTATTTCTTATGCTCCAGTTTTTCTATCAGCTTTTCTTCTGTTTTCTTCTCTTCTTTTGATTTTCTGTAGTAGATATAAATTCCACCACCGATTAAGATTGGCAATAATAATAAGTATATGTATTTGCTGTTTGCCGATCCTTCTCCCGGTATTCCGGTAGTTTCGTTTGCAAGGTTTTCACCTGCGATTGCGAAATTAACCATCATTACTTCTCCTTGAATTCCGGTTTCTTCATCTATTGAATAGAGATATGCTGTGTGATCTCCTTCTTCAAGATCTGCCGGAGCTTCTACGACGAACTCTCCGGTTTCGGAATCCGACATGAGTACGGATGAGAATATGAAACTCTTCCATGTTGCATATACTTTTGATTTTGGGTTGGCGTGTCCTCTGATTTTTATGATCTTTGTCTTTTCTTCGGTTGTTGCAGCTGTGGCAGTTTCAACTTCTGCGGTTGTAATGCCTTCTACAGCTTTTGTGCTGTCGATTGTGAATGTGCTTATAGGCGATATGTCTTTGGCGTTTTTCCCTTTTTCATCCGTACCAACTATAAACATTTGGTATGTTCCGTCTGTTAGGCCTTCTGACATTGTTGTTGCAAATTTTCCATTGGCATCAACTTCTGTTTCGATTACGGCTACCGGATTGTTGTTTGCGTCCAAAATATTTATAAGGACTTTTGTATTTGGAGTCGATGTTCCTTTTAAGAGTGTGCTGGATGTGCTTAATATAGATCCATCTTTTATGTTTGTTGGTTTTGTTTTTTTCGGATTGCCATAAACGATGTTTGAAGTTGCACTGCTTGGGTTTGTGTCATATTCGAACTCTTGCGAATCCGTAAGTCCGTCGTTGTCCGAGTCGGCTGATGTGGGATCCGTTCCCAGTTCTGCTTCTATATAATCACTCATGCCGTCTTTGTCGCTATCTGCGTATTCGTCATATGTAGCTGTGTCGATTTCTGACGGTGTGTCTTTTTCTGTAGCCGATGTTCCTGAGAATATTTCTTTTACATCGCTCAGTCCATCGTTATCCGTATCCCATGTTCCCGGATTTGTTCCGAGTCCCAATACTTCTATCCCATCGCTCAGTCCATCTTCGTCAGTATCGTTGTTTGCAGGATCTGATCCGTATTTGTATTCTTCTGCATTTGTAAGTCCATCTTTGTCTGTGTCTGCTGTTCCTATGAATTCATTGTCGCCTAGATATTTTTCTTCCCAGATTTCAGGCATTCCATCTCCATCATCGTCTGTGAATACTTGTGTCATTACTTTTTCGATTTTTATATCCAATTCGTTTTCTTCGGCGATAGTATTGATTTTCTCTATAAAGCTATTTATGACTTCTTCTTTCTGTTGTTTGGTTTGTTCTTCTCCTGTTGTTGTACCGCCTATTGCTGTTATGTTTATGCCTTTATTATCTTCCGGCTTTAATTCTGTGTTTAATTTTATTTCCAATACTTTTGCTTCTTGAGAAGTCGAGCTTGCATCGGTCGGTTCGATGTAACTTATTATTACAGTGTTTTCGTCGATTTTTTCTTCAACGACCTCGGTTTTTATTATCGGTATGATTTCAACCTGAGTTTGAGTTGTTTCAGTAATTGTTTCAGTTGTTTCATCAGTAGTTGTCTCGTCAGCAACTTGTTCGGTAGTTGTCTCGGTTGTTTCAGTTTCTGTTTCCGGTAATTCTTCAAAATTTTCAACTCCTGCTTCATCTTCGCCCGCTAGTTCGTCTGTTCCAGCTTCTTCTTCTGTAGGAGTTTCAGTATTTGTATCAGTTGTTTCTCCGCTATCGGTTGTTGTCGATACGCTGTCGCCACTGCTTCCGCCTCCACCACTTCCACCTCCTCCGTACGTTATAGGATCACCTCCAGTTATTGATGCATTTGTTGATGATGAAGTGTTTGATGCAGAATCTTTTAAAGTTATTGAGAATGCATTTGCACCTGAAGTTAATGATACGGTTACACTTTCGGTTCCCCCAGCGCCAATAGTTACTCCGGAATAAACTCCGTTTACGAATATTTTCGTGCCAACTTCTCCTGTCACTGTTATAGATGTTGTTGCAGATGATACCTGTGATGAATAAGAGAGAGTCGGAGCCGATGGAGTACCTGTATCTAGGGTTATTGTGTATGTTCCCGTTCCGGATCGATTTGCGCTGAAATCTTCCGAGCACAAATTGAATACATTTGCTCCTTCAGAAAGTGTCAGAGCTCTTGTCCATGACGTTGTTCCATCTGTTTTGTCCGTCCAGACCGTTCCGTCATTTTCTATGGAAGCGAATGATTCTTTTGTTCCCGTGAATGTATAGGCGGAATTGTTTGTTGGGGTTGTTGAGCTTGTTACTGTGAATACAGGGGCTGTTGAGTCTTGTACGATGGCTGCGGATGGAGCACTTGCTTCCGATGTTTTCTTAGCTACCGTATCAACAATTGTTGCGTAGAAGTATTCTCCCGCTACCGCTGAGAAATCTGCGTTTACTTGAAAAGTGCCATCTGCTCCGGTAACCGTACTTCCTTCATATTTCATAAGTGCGGGATTCACGGCATCTGTTCCGCTATAAAGATCTATAGTTGTTCCGGCTGGAAATCCGACTACAGAGCCGGCCGCCTTACTTGTTGTTGCTGTGGAGAATGTTAAACTGCCTGAGGTCCAAGCCCCCGGTGTTGTTATTTTTATAGGTTTGCCTGGAGTTCCGTTTTGAAATATCAAGTTGCCTCTTATCAAATCCACAGCTCCGTTACTCGCGAGGATTCCGAAAGAGTCACTATATCTTATTATATTCCCAAGTCCTGCGGTTGTTCCTCCTATTATGGTTCCGCTTTTCCCGCCATCTATTGCTATTCCTTCGCCGACGTTACCCAAGTCATGTGTTTTTGTTCTGTCTGTTGAAATGAAATTTCCTTGTATTGTGACATTATTTCCTCCGACTCGTATTCCCGGACCGTTATTGTTTGATATTACATTCCATCCCGCTCCTTGAGTATTTCCTATAATCACTGCGTTAGAGTTGTTTATTCTTATGCCGGCTGACGCATTGCCTATTGTTGTTGAGGCTGTTTGGTTTTTGTCAGCACCTATTATTGAGGAGTAAACTTTTATATTATCCGTTCCCTCGATTGCTATACCATGTTCATTATTACCAGAGATTACATTTGTTGCGGTTGCCGATACGCTGTCGCCGATTGTAAGTCCTGATGTGGATGCATTTTTTATATAAATTCCTGCCCATCCATTAGCTATTTTTGCAGATCCTGTTATGTCTAATCCAATAATGTTTCCGCTGATTTTTCCGCTTCCGTTTGGACTTGATATAACTATTCCTGTCCCCGAGTTGCCTGATATTATATTGAATCCTCCTGTTAAATCATTGTTTCCGATAGTGAATCCGCTATTATCCGCCGATATCCCGAATGTTCCGTTTGAGACTGCTCCGGTTCCAGCAGCGTTTGTTCCTATTGCCGATGAGAATATTAATATGTCTTCTGAGCCCACTACTTTAATTCCAGTTCCGCCGTTGCCTGAAATTACATTTGTCATTGTTGCGCTTGAAGATTGCCCTATAGTTACTAACTCTGGATTGTTTTCCACGAATATCCCATCAGGATTTGGTATGGATGCAGTTCCATCGAAAGATGTTCCTATATAGTTTCCTGAAATGATTGCTGATTTGCCATTGTTGCCTACGTAGATACCCCGAGCGTTGTTTCCCGAAATTACGTTAAAGCCTGTTGATAGGCTGTTATTACCTATAATTGCGTTTGTAGCGTTGATGTTTACGCCAACTCCCATGTTGGCAACAGCTCCTGTCCCAGCCGCGTTTGTTCCGATATAAGAACTGAAAACCCTGGTCAGGCCGTTAATTATATTAACGCCATCCGCGCCGTTACCAGAGATCAGGTTTGTCATAGTTGCCGATCCTAAATTGCCGACATTTACTGTTACTCCGTTTGGAGCGAACTGTACTTTTACACCTGCTCCATTATTTGCGATGGCAGTCGTTCCTTCGGCATTTGTACCTATGTAGTTGCCTGATATTGTTATGGCGTAGCTGTTTGCGCCGCCATTTATAGTGATTCCATCTGTTGCATTTCCGGATATTATATTGAGTCCGTTAGTTGCAGGATCTCCTATTGTTACTGCGCCGTTGCTTGATACCAGTATCCCAGATCCGTTATTTCCCATGTCCAGTGTTCCGTTCGGATCTGTTCCGATTTTGTTTCCTTTGACTGTTGTAGAGCTTTGTATCTCTAAACCAGTTCCATTATTTCCTGAAATTACATTTCCATCTCCGACATTTGTTCCTCCGATCATTGTATTTAATGCTCCATTGCCGATTACTATGCCTTTTCCATTTTGCAAAGCTGCGCTTGCGTCAGCTTTTATACCTATGTAATTGCCTTTTACAGTAACTCCGGATCCTCCAAGGATTTCAATTGCTGTGTTTGTATTCCCCGATATTACGTTCCTATGACCTGCGGTGTTTCCGCCTATAACTATGTTTGTGTTTCCTCCATTTGTTTTTATTCCTCTTGAGTTTGCAATCGCAACAGTACCTGCTGCGTTTGTACCTATGTAGTTTCCATATATATATACTCCATTTGATGCATTATCTTGGGATATTGCATATCCGGAATGTCCGCTTATTAAGTTGCCTTCTCCTGCATTAGAACCTCCTATCGTTACATTGCTTGCTCCAATTATTTCGATACCTACTTGACTGGTTCCCAATCCGGCTGATCCGTCAGGAGTAGTACCGATGTAATTTCCTTTTATTATTGTTCCGCTTGCCGTTCCTCCGATTGAAATTTCCGCGGAATCGTTATCCGATATTATATTTCTTTCTCCAGGCGTTGCTCCTCCTACGATGTTGTTTGTGCCATTTATTCTAATTCCGAATTGGGTTGCTCCAACTGATGAATTATCCGGTTTTACTCCGATATGATTTCCGATAATTATATTTGAAGATCCGTTTATGGTGATATGTTTTTGTGCGTTCCCATAGAAATAGTTTTTTTCAGCTGCTCCCGTTCCTCCTATCGTGTTGCTGTTGCCTCCTATGTCTAAGATTACAGTCGCTCCCGAGAAATTAAATAATTGCAGACCTTTTATCGTGCTACTATTTGCATTCAAAAACATACCTCCTTGTCCATTTCCATCTATCAACGTATCACCACCTCCATCTATTATTATCGTATCGCTTATTGTCGGAAGTGCGGACCCCAGAGTTATAGTCCCTCCGTTTATGCCTGCGCCGAAAAGTATCGTGTCAGATCCAACAGTGTTGTTGGCTACGCATATAGCTTCTCTTAATGAAATAGCGCCTCCACCTCCTGGTAGGTTGACTGCTGTTATCGTTGCGCAATCTCCAGCATCGTTAACGTCTGCGGTAGTGTCGACTGTTAAGTCGGCGGCTTTTGCCAATGGTATGTTTTCAAGATATACCGATGGGGTGATAGATGCTATCACAAGCCATGAGAGGACTACCGACGTGATTAGTTTTCGAGTCATGTTTATGTTTTTATTAGATTTAAATCTAATTATTATAACATAGAAAACACAAAACGAAAAGCCGAATTACAGAGAAAATGGCTTATTTCCCGATCAGGCGTTTGAGTGATTCTTTTGCAAACCAAAGATTATCTCTTGCGCTAATGAAAGGCATTGCCAAGAGCTGCCAAGTTTTTAGAGGGATTGATATGTTTTTGAATCTGTTGTTTCTCAATGCTTCAAATATGTTTTCGATTGAATGTTCTTTTATTTCCAAATCGCAATATGTTATTCCGAATGTTTTCAGCCTGTGGGTGTCTGACGTGCCAATGAAAGGTAGTTTTTTCTCTTGAGCAAGACGTAGTCCTTTTTTGTTGAAATCTATGAGAGGGGAGTACCACCATGAAAATTCTATTCCATCGAAGCAATCTGTGTTTTTTGAGATCAGGTCTTTTATCATGTTCAGACCTGGGAAATACGGATGTGCGCTTATGATGAAACATTCCTTGTGCGTTTTTTTGTATTTTCTTAAATCGTCAAAATTACGAATTTTTTCTGATTCGGAAGTTGCGTTCAGAATTACAACATGGCGATTTTTTATTGAAATCTCTATTCCGGGGATAAGTATTATCCCTTTGGTTTTTGCATATTTTATCAAGTCTTGCGAACCCATCCATTTATTGTGACATGTTATTGCAAGAATCTCGAACCCTTTCTTGTGTGCATGGTCAATTAACTCCTTATCAGAATATCTGATCGGATCGTGAGGATCTGAAGAGGTGTGATTGTGAAAAGAGGCTTTGATGTGGGAGAGGGGGTAAGGAGCAAGACGTAAGGCACAAGACACAGACAGCAGATAGACTGCAAGTGGCAGATGGCAGAATGGGAGGTTATTCGGCAGAGGCGTCAGTACCAGTTCCGGTTTCTTGTGTTTCGTCGCCGTTAATCGCTTGGACGCTGTCGATCGCTTCGCCGATTGCATTTGTCGCTTCACCTATATCTTCAGCCGCTTCATTTATCTTATTTATTTTATCTTCTACGGCAGATGTTTTTGTTTCCACTTCGGTTTTTACGTTTTCGTAAGCTTCTGTGCTTTCTTTCGTTATAGCGTTGAATAAATTAACCAGACCGTCCTCGGCTTTGCAGCCGGACAATCCAATTATAGTTAGAATTGATGCTGCAATTATAATTTTTGTTTTCATGAAAAAAGGCTTTTAAAATTTCCGTCAAAAGTTTGTAAGAAATTGTGTACATCGATAACTTCATTCACTGTTATAGGTCCGATTTTCGCACCCATGTTTCGTATTTTTAAGTCTTGATGACTGCGTTGCTCTTTATATCTATTAATTATTGCTGAAACATATGCTTGAGTATTGCAACTAGCGCATGTCATTTGCATATAACATTCATCGTTAAAAGCAATTAAAAGCTTGATGCCGTTATCTGCATATCCGCATTTGCATTTTGGGCAACGAATGTCTCTTTTGATTTGCGCGAACAATGATTTTAATTCATGAAAAAGCATGCTTAATTTATAGCACTTTCGTTTTTTGCCGACAAGGTATCGTTAAGCGGCTTTCTTGATTTCAATTTCTGCAGGTGTTGCTACTCCGGCAGTTTCATGGCGAGCAAGTTCTTGCTCAGCTTCAACAGGTTCAGTTTTTTCTTTTACGCGTTCCCTAACTTGGTCGAAAAGCTCGCCTTTTGCCGTTACCAGTTTCTCTAATGCAGGCATGAACGGTTGAATCGCCAATACTTCCGGTTGGAAAATTCCCACTATAGGGATTGCCCATTTAAGAACTTTCACCATCAATGTTGCATTTTTTGCGAAATCTGCTGGGTTTACTCCATCCGGACTATCGAGTAGGCCAACTTCCAGCATACCTTTTGTCATATCCGTTAACATTTGTGGTGCACCCGGAGTTTTGTTCAAAGTCCAGCCTATAATTCCTTTTCCTGCGCCGGCTTTTTTAAGAAAATTCGGTGTCATTTTCCACATTGTTGCTACTGGCCAGAAGATCATCGATTCTCTTATGTTTACTACGAATTCTGCCAATTTCTCTGCGAGAAAATTAACATCTTTAGTTGTCATGTTATCTCCGGCTTTTTTCATCGCTGCATCAATTTCTCCTGCAACTTTTGTCGCTTTTTCAAGCTTTTCTTTGTTTACTTTTTCTAGATCTTTTGCGTCGACTTCAATATCAACATTTGTTTCTTCTGCTGATTCCGCTTCATCGTAGTGCTCATTGTTGTTTGCGGCATAATGCTCGTTGTTGTTCGCAGCTTCTAATTCTTCCGTCCCTTGTGTTGTTGTCATATTTTTTTGGTTAAGATATTTCTTATCCTAAGTTAATTATCCCATGTTTATCGCAACTTGTCCAGATATTCGCGGATTCTTTTTAGTGAAATTTCTTTGCCGAGACCAATTATTACTTCAAATGTTCCCGGTGAATATTGTTCTCCTGTTAATGCGACTCTTATCGGCCACAGGACTTGTCCGTTTTTGAGGTTATTTTTCTGTATTACTTCGGTTAGGACGGCTTTTATCTTTTCTTCTGTCTCGAAATCGCTTTCA
>Ga0208953_1000580_pt1 | contig 29396 bp, 23 predicted proteins | sample RifOxyB2_FD_184033 | JGI IMG/M metagenome (GOLD analysis project Ga0208953, IMG submission 184033) | Groundwater microbial communities from Rifle, Colorado - Rifle Oxygen_injection B2 (SPAdes) | ecosystem: Environmental > Aquatic > Deep subsurface > Groundwater | place: USA: Rifle, Colorado...
AGCCGAGCTTTACGATCCCGCCGCCGGGACATTTTCTCCCGCAGGTTCAATGGTCGCGGCCAGGAGCGGCCATACCGCAACCTTGTTGCCGAACGGCAAAGTATTGATGGTCGGCGGCTCGAACGGTGGCGCCCTTTCCTCGGTTGAATTGTACGATCCTACCGCCGGTACGTTTTCCGCCACGGGTTCCATGAGCGCGGCAAGATATTCCCATACCGCGACCCTGTTGCCGAACGGCAAGGTGTTGGCGGCCGGCGGATATGACGGCGGCTCATATCTTTCCTCGGCGGAGTTATACGACCCCACTGCCGGTACGTTTTCCGCCACAGGCTCGATGAGCGCGGTGAGAGGGGATCATAGCGCCACCGTGTTGCCTAACGGAAAACTGCTGGTGGCAGGCGGTTGGAACGGAGGGGCCCTTTCCTCGGCTGAATTGTACGACCCCGCTGCCGGTACGTTTTCCGCCACCGGTTCAATGAGCGCGGCGAGAAGATATCATAGTGCGATATTGCTGCCTAATGGGAAGCTGCTGGTAGCCGGCGGTTCGAACGGTGGGGACCTTTCTTCGGCTGAATTGTACGATCCGGCCGCCGGTACATTTTCCGCCACAGGCTCAATGAGCGCCGCCAGGGAGAGATTTACCGTGACATTGCTGCCCAACGGAAAAGTATTGGCGGCCGGCGGCTCTAACGGCGGCGCCCTTTCCTCGGCTGAATTGTATGATCCTACCGCCGGTACGTTTTCCGCCACGGGTTCCATGAGCGCGGCAAGATATTCCCATACCGCGACCCTGCTGCCGAACGGCAATGTATTGGTGACCGGCGGGTATAACGGCAGCGCAAATCTTTCCTCCGCTGAATTATACGGCCTTTCCGGAGGCAACGGCGCGTTTTCCGCCACCGGCTCAATGAGTACGGCAAGATATTCCCATACCGCGACCTTGCTGCCTAACGGCAAGGTGCTGTTGGCGAACGGGACTAACAGCCCTTACGCGGATCTTCTCTCGGCTGAGTTATACGACCCCGGCACCGGGAACTTTTCCGCCACGGGGTCACTGAGCGCGGCGAAATATGGGCCCGCGACCTTGCTGCCTAACGGCAAGGTACTGTTGCCCGGCTCGGTTAACGGCGCAAATCTTTCCGAGTTATATGATCCCGCCGCCGGGACCTTTTCCCCCACAGGCTCAATGAGTACGGTAAGATATTCCTATACCGCGACCCTGTTGCCGAACGGAAAAGTGCTGGTGGCCGGCGGTAACGGAGGTCTTACCTCCGCTGAGTTGTATGATCCAAACACAGGAACATTTTCGCCCACAGGTTCACTGACCAACGGGGGAAGGATGTTTCATACCGCGACCCTGCTGCCGAACGGCAAAGTATTGCTGATCGGCGGAAATAACGGCGCATATCGCTTGACGGCCGAGCTGTACGACCCCGCCGCCGGGACCTTTTCAGCCACCGGTTCAATGCTCGGGACAAGAGAATTTCATACCGCGACCCTGTTGCCGAACGGCAAGGTGCTGGTGGCCGGCGGTATGAACGCTATGGTCCTTTCTTCGGCGGAATTATACGACCCCGCCGCCGGGACTTTTTCCCCTACCGGCTCAATGAGCGTGGGCAGGGTATACCATACCGCCACATTATTGCCGAACGGCAAGGTGCTGATCACCGGCGGGTTCAGAGGAGGGGCCTCGGCTGAGTTATACGATCCCGCCGCCGGAACTTTTTCCGCTGCCGACTCAATGAGCGTGGAACGGGACTGCCATACCGCGACCCTGCTGCCGAACGGCAAGGTGTTGGTGGTCGGCGGCGGATACAGCAGCACGCCCCGTTCCTCGGCCGAATTGTACGACACCTTAATGGGCGAGCAGCGTTCAATGAGAGTTGTCAGACACGGCGGCGGCTCCGCGATCCCGGGGGCGGCGGTGGAGATCTATTCATCCGGAGTCCTGCAGTTTTCTTTCACTACGAATGCTAATGGCGCGGCCGCGATCGGCTTATCGAACGGTACATATGATATTTTTGCGACCGCGCCGGGGTATATCGGGGAGTTCAATAAGAACGTAGTGTTTGATAATACTGCCGGCTCATTTGAACTGACTTTGTCCCCGGCCGTTTCCGGTCTGGTAGGTCTTTGGGGATTCGATGAGGGGAGCGGAACGGCGGTTTTTGATTATTCCGGATATGGCCACCACGGCACAGCCGCCAATGCCGCATGGACCGCCGGGAAAAACGGTGAGGCGTTGACGTTCAACGGGGTTAACAGCGCAGTGACAGTTACTAATGACGCGCATTTCAATTTAACCCACAGTATAACGATCACCGCATGGATAAAATATTCCAGTTATAACGCGGGGACAATTGTGGGGAAAATGAGCCCCGGCTGGGATTTGGCGTTAAACTCTTCAGACCAGATTTCATTTACCTGGGGAACGACGTCCGCAAGCCAGGAGTATATTTTATCACCGAACGCTTGGCATCATATCGCTGCTACTGCGGATTCCGGTTTCAGGGATTTTATTTATCTGGACGGAGCAGAGGTGCTGCGATATGGCGGCGCGCCGCAAGTTGCGCCGACTAATTTAAACGACTTGATCATTGGGTCCGGATTTTTTGGGTCCTGGGCCGGTTCAATCGACGAGGTCCGGGTTTATAACAGGGCTTTAAGCGCGAATGAGATCGCGATGGATGCGTATGGCGCCGGGTATATATCCGGCAAAGTGACGGAATCCGACGGAACGACGCCGATACCGGGGGCGACGGTCGAAGCCCTGCAGGGTGGAGCCCTGATAAGCCGGGAAACCACGGATATATCAGGCAACTATTCAATAGCGCCCGTTGTCGGCGCGTTTGATGTGCGTGCCAATGCCAATGGATACCCGTTTTCGACAAAGACAGGGATATCGGTCTCTGCCGGGCAGACAGTGGTGGTGAATTTCGCTTTGAGCAAATCTCAGGCAGGATATAAAACGATGTTGGGCGATAATCTGTTTAGTCCCAAAACCGGGGGAACCGCGAAAATCAACTTCAGCGTGCCGTCGGCGGGGAGCGTATCCCTTAAGATTTATGACCTTTCCGGCAAGCTGATACGGAACCTATATGAAGGTTCTCCCGCTGCCGGCGCTATGTATAGGGATTGGGACGGCAAAGACGATAGCGGCCGCTATGTAGTGCCAAGCGTATACTTCCTTCATTATGTGTACCCGGGCGGGAAAGAGGTGCGCAAGATAGGGGTGAAAAGGTGAGGAAAACCATTTTCCCCGCGATCCTCTTCTGCCTTTTGCTGTCGGCCGGCAATCGGGGTTTCGCGCAGGACAGCGGCGTGTTTTTAAAACTGCCGCTATCACCGAAGGCCGGCGCCGCGGGTGACGCTTTCGCCGCTCTTGCCGATGATCCCCTGGGGCTTTCTTACAATCCGGCGGGGATAGCTTTTTTACAGCGGCCGGTCGTTTCGTTCGTTTATCATCAATATCTGCAGGATATAAGCGGGAATTCACTGGGCTTAGTTTACCCCTTTCACAACTTTTCTATCGGCATCGCGCCGACCATTTTCAAGATGGAAGAGGAACCGATCTATGACTCGCAAGGGATTGATACCGGCCGAAAATTCGGGTATGGAGCTAAAATATTTCCGGTCGCCGTGGCGGGCCGGATAGGGAATCTGGCTGTTGGGGTGGCCGGCAAATCATACAGCGAAGATATCTCCGGGCAGAAGTCGGCCACTACCGCCTATGATTTCGGCGCGATATATAAGCTCTATCGGCTTAGTTTCGGCGCTGGAATCCTGAACTTGGGCGGGAAAATATACGGTTATGAGGTGGCACAGGTTCGGCGGGCCGGGGCCGCTTATACCGGCGGTGGATTTTCTGCGGCGGTGGATTTGAAGAAAGAAGGCGAGGATAAAAGTTCCCTGGGCCTTGGCGGGACCCTCGCCCTGGCCAAGGTCCTGAAATTGCGCGGCGGCTGGCGGTTTAAAAACGACTTCGGCGGACTTACATTCGGGTTAGGGGTGGAATTTTGGACGTTCTCTTTTGACTACGCATACCTTAGCTATGGGGATCTGGGCGCAACGCATAAAGCGGGTGTTTCGCTGGCTTTCGGTGGCAGGAACCCGGAACCTGGAAAACCGAAGCAAGCTGCGGCCCCTGTGCCCGTGCCTATGGGTCCCAAGTCCGGGGCGGGGAAAATGCCGGGCGGGACGAATGTGGCGGTCGCGGAATTTATCGGCAAGAACGTGTCCCAAGCGGACGCTTCTATCGTAACTGATTTTCTGCGCACTGAAATGGTGAACACCGGGTCGTTCAATGTTATGGACAGGAATAACATGGACGCCCTCCTCGCGGAGCAGAAATTCCAGTCCGGCGGATGCACCGAGCAGGAATGCGCGGTGCAGATGGGGAAACTGCTGAATGTGCGGCAGATGGCGGTGGGCTCCCTGTCCAAACTGTTGGGCAAATATTATCTTACCGTGAACATGGTCGATGTGGAAACTGGCAAGATCATCGCTTCATACGATCAGGAAGCGTTGTCGGACAGGGACCTGAAGAATTCCTGCCAGGCGCTTGCGACGGAGCTGACCACTCCAAAGGATGCGGCGTATGGGGCGCCGTCCGGGCAGGGCGCAGCACCCGCGCCGGCGCGGGCCGCCCAAACCCGGGAGAAATTCAATGTGGCGGTGGCGGAGTTCGTCGCCAAGAACGTGTCCCAGGCGGATGCTTCTATAGTGGCGGATTTCCTGCGCACTGAAATGGTGAAGACCGGTGCATTCAATGTTATGGACAGGAACAACATGGACACCGTGCTTGCCGAGCAGAAATTCCAGAACAGCGGCTGCACTGAACAGGAATGCGCCCTTGAAATGGGTAAACTTCTTAATGTCAGGCGGATGCTGGTGGGGTCCCTCTCAAAGCTCGTGGATGCCTACTACGTCACGGTCAATGTGATAGACGTTGAGACCGGCAAGATAATCGAATCGTATCAAACTCAAGCCTCCTCTTCCAGTGAATTAAGGAACGCATGCCGAGAACTGGCGAACAAAATCGCGCGCTGAGCCTACTGGTCGCGCTCTTTCTTCTTTCCCCGCCGAGTCTGTTTGCCGGCCTGTCGCCCAGTGATAGGGCTCCGGACTTCGAGCTGACGGACCTGTCCGGTAAAACCGTTTCCCTTTCCGATATCCTACGCGAGGATAAGCTTGTAATATTCTCCTTTTTTGGCACTTGGTGCGATAGTTGCCTTAAAGAAATAAAAGACTTTTCCGCTATAGCAAAAAAATACAATACTCAGGTTTATCTGGTGGGCGTTGATGCGGACAAGGGGAAGCTGGAACGGTTTGCGGCAAAGCACAAGATCCCATTCCCGATCCTTTGGGACCCCAAGGCCAAGATAACAGGCAAGAAGTACGATTTAATGCGGGGGGCCTACTTAGTGGTGCCTAAAACTTTTATTATATCGCCTGCCGGGAATATTGAATATTCCGCCGAAGCGTATGATGAAACAAGAAAAACAGCCTTGAGCGAGAAGCTTGCGTTGCTTAAAGGGAAGACCTGGAAGAAGCTCGATGAGGTCGCTGTGTTTTTTACCGGCTCAGCTAATGGCTACCTGGAATCATGTAACTGTTACAAACACCCCTATGGGGGATTTGTTAAGCTCGTATCTTTACTCGCGCAGCAGAGTGCTAAGTATGCAAAACACATCATCGTGGACGCCGGGGATTTTCTCCCTTATGGGGCGAATGCCTCACAGGCCACGCCGGTCTTTACGGCAATGGCACTGACAGGTTACGATGCTATCGCCGTTGGCGACCAGGATTTGTACTACAGCAATTTTATTGGCGAGGCGAAAAAAGGAAGGCTTCCTTTCTTAGCTTCAAACGTAAAGGTAACAGGGGCAATGCCGGGGCTTGGAGATAAAACCATGATGGCCGGCAGCCTGAAAATCCGGATTATATCTTTTACAAGCCCGGAAACATTTTCCCTTTATCCGGAGGGGTTCACCTCTAAACTGGAATTCAACGACCTGAATGAAGTTTTAAGGGGTGGGAAGAATGCCGACTTTCTGATACTTCTCTCCCACGCCGCGTTGGACGAGAATAAGAAAATAGCCGCTAATTTCGGACAGATCGACTTGATAGTCGGTGGACACTCACAGGAGCTTCTGAAAAGACCCGTGAAAGCGGGAAATGCGCTTATTGTCCAGTCCGGCGGTAACCTTCAAAATTTAGGTAGAATTGTTCTCCGTTTTGACGAGAAAGGGCGCGTGGTCGATTACTCTTATGAAGTATTTCCTTTGACAAACGACATTCCTGATTCCCCACAGATAGAAGCGATACTCAAAGAGTCTAAAGGTCTTAAGCAGTAATTGAGTTTTATTGAATCTCCAACCCTTAACCTTTCCAGCCTGCCGTAGGAAAAATACAAAAAGCGCTTGATTAAAAGTTGATTTTTCGGGTGCGGTTCGCCAGAACGGTGGAAAAAAACTAACTTTAAGCAAAACAACCTCCGAATCGGATTTGTCGAATCGGAGGTAAAGTGGCGGGGACAACACCCATCGGAAAATACCTCCCTCGCAGACCCCCTCATTGGGGGAGTTCGCTGTATGCCTGCCTTTGAAATCTCTTTAGGCCGCCACACGGGCACTGGTGTCACCGGTGAAAAGCGCATTAAGCAGGCTCCGGCAGATCCGTCACCTGTCACTATGGCATCGAATTAAGAATCCCCGCGTTTTACACCTGTCCGGGATTGGAACGCGGTGTTTTTCGATATTATATGGGGAATGTGGGAAAATTACCGTGAACTGGTCAGACATTATCCGAAACTATCGCTTGTAGAAGAACGCCGCAAGATCCGTAAGGCGCAGGCCGGGTCAAAAATTGCCAGAGATGAGCTGGTACTGAGCCACATCGGCTTTGTCATGTGGCGTATACAGACCAAAATCTTCCCTGAATATCTGGAACGCCATGGCGATGATATACTGTCAGCCGCAATAATGGTGCTCTATCAGAAAATCCAGACCTATAATCTAAACTACCGGGACCGGAAAGGGGTGCGAAAACCAGTAAAATTCGTGTCATACATCTGGAAGCGGATTGACGGCCTTGCAATCGACTACATCAAGCGCGAAAAACGAGCAATGGGCTCGTATGACGCTAAGGCTAGGAAGATATTAGTTTAACGGCTCCTCGAATCTTTTCGCTTGCATATCGTTCAGGTTGATGATGACATAGCTCAAAAGGTCCGATTTTAGCTGTCCTGGTTGGATGCAAACGGTTCCCCCGATTTTGGCGTTCCATATCCCTGTACGTGATGGCGATTCGTGGATATGGCCATGCAAGGTTAACCGTGGCTGACGCTTCTTGATGAAGCTGTATATCGCTTGTGAGCCAACCCCGCGCCCATCCTGGCAAATATCCAGCCCTATGGCGGTTGGGCGGCATGTGCATCACGTATACGGCCTTGTCTGGGTTCTTTGGCTTAGGGAGCAATTCCAGCTCTTCCTCAATAGTCGGCAGCGTCGCGGCATGCGCAACCCAATCGGAAAGCTCCTCGAAGCCTTTTTCCGTAGACAGGACGCCTGCGCCGAACTGCCGTTGAAAAACGTAGTCCTCGGTATCTCTTCGGCATCTGTCTTTTAACTGGAACGGATAGTCCGCAACCCAGTTCATCCCGATAAACTCAAAAGATTCCAGCTCAAATCTTGCCTGCGCCAGATTTACGGTATGAGGATGTTTTGAGCAGATTTCATTGAAGCACGCGTCATGGATTTTAAGGTCGTCGTTCCCTAAGTATCCCAGATGGTATATGCCCGCTTTTTCATACTCGCCAAAGTGATCGGAGAGAAAGCCCTCTATAAATTCTCTCTGGGTACTATGGATATCGTCTTCAAGGCAAAGCATGTCGCCGCCGTTAATTACGGCTTTGACTTTATTCTTTTTGGCAATTTCTAGGACCAGTCGGTATTTAGCCGTATCCCCATGCAGGTCCGTCACAAATAATATTTTCATTTTGGGTTTTCAAGAAAACAAAGTGAATCGTTGCTCGGCGCCACCGTTAAATCCTACCTCTTTTAATCAGGAAGGCCAAATATTGGATGCGAAAGTTTTGGTGCGACTAAAAGGGTTTTTACTATACTGTCCATAGGGCGAATCCTTGTTTGTGCCGATGTGGGAAAATTTTTATGAATATACCGAAATTATTGGATAAGATGCGGAATTGGATAGCGTATGACCCGGTGATGCGTCAGGAAATGCTTGAGGCCAAGGACGAATTTTTTGCGTTCTCCGAATATGATCAGGATGCGGGAGCCAAGGACAATATTACCGGGCTGCTGGCCGAATGGTTTATCTATGACAGGAAAACAACCCGCTACCTGAAAACTCCGGCGGAAGTGTTTCTCCAATATGGAGCCAAAGGGCTTACTTCTACCGAGAAGGCGTTTTTTAAGACCCTTTCAAAAACTATCTTCGGTGTCTTTGAGGTTCTATCCTCCGATAAAGAGGCTGGCATTCTGCGCATTAAGCGGCTGGATGGTACTGGTGATTGGACGATTCGGGATATGAAGGGGAGCCGCAGTGCGACGGCTGGCAGCGTCATCTTTGCGAGGATCATCCCACTGCCTGATGATCCCGTTTTTACCGGCTGGGTCGCGGGTTGGCCTGGCGGCGCGGCTGATATGCGGCGGATTTTCAGTAAGGCCTTCTCTAATCCGGGAAAGATTATCGGTTTTAAACCACGCCATCTTCTCAGGCTCTGGGCCAAGCCGGTGAACTGGATAGAAAAAGGCGAATTCTTCTGCAAGACCAGACTCGCAGGCATCTGGCAGAAATGGTGCGGCAAAAGCAGGCCTTTCGCGGAGCTGGAATCAGCTGTGGATGCTGGGGACCATTCAAAATACCTGATTGCTGAGCAGACTCTGGTGGAGAGTTGTCCGGACCCTGAACAGATCCAAGAGATAATGGGGCTGCTTCAGGCATATTGGAATCTCGCCTCTGGTAGCAAAGCCGGACTAAAAACTCCGAAAGAGCTGGTTGGCGAAGGCCCCGGCCCAGTGGAAAAAAAGTTTTTGGATATGCTTGGCGCGGCAAATATGACCTGGTATGAAAAAACCGGAAAAGAATATTCGAGAGAAGAGAATGATGCCTGGCTGAAAACCACGGCTAATGGCGAGAAAGGCGTGAGTCCATTTGAGCTCATCTCACAGGAAAGGAAGGCCCGTAACCATCCATACCCCGATAAGATAGCCTATTCCATAAAAATACAGGGCATTACGAACAAGACCGGCGAAGCGGCATCCGACAAGGCGCAAGCCGCGACGGGTTTTATGATGCATAAGAACTTTGAAAAAGCAGCCAGGCTTTATGAAGATGCCTTGACGGTTCTGAAACACGACAAATCCATCTCGTATAGGGTCTTGGGCAACCTGGGAATCTGCTACGCCTTAATGGGCGAGCGGGACCGCGCTCTGGAAACGCTGCGTGAGGCGCTGCGTCATAATCCTGGCTATGACCGTGCCAGGCGGCACCTGAGCGAATTGGAGAGCATGACGGCTGCGCAATATAAGAAGTTTCTTAAGAACGGGCCGGGACATCTCACGCACTCTGAATGGCGCAAGTAGGCAATTCAAAATTGGATATTAAATCGGTTAAGAAATCTGGTTGCCGTGGTTTTAGAAATATTTCGCATGGCTTACCGGTAAGGCTCTTCTGACGTTATGTGTTTCTGGGTCCGGGTGGGGGAATCATTTAGCCTTTGGTGGCTCCGGCGGAAACGCATTTTCCGTTACGGTGTGAAATGTTGTTTTCTAGATGTAGAAGCATAGCGCCGCAGTGGGGACATTTATAATGTGGTGGCGACTGTACGGCTTGAGTCAGCTCTTCTATGGTTCTCGGCGTAAAACCCCATACGTCCACGCCGACATTAATTGCCCAGCCAAGCCGGATCCATTTTTCATGGATATGTCCGCATAAGAGTTTTTGCTGCGTTTTCATCGGCTTGTGCTGGAGCAGCCAGCCGTTCCATTCAAGTTTCTCATGCGCTTCTGTGAAGCCGCCATCAAGCATCTGACGAGGGCGCCTGTCGTGGCTGCCAAGTATGATTATCTTTCGGGCACCGTTAAGCTGTTGAAGAAGTTTAGGCCATTCGGAAGCCTTCCCCATGGCGAAATCTCCCAGGTGATAAACTATGTCGTCCGGGGCCACAACGGCGTTCCACCGCAAAATCATCTCACGATTCATCTCCTCTGTAGAGGAGAACGGGCGGGCGCAGTATTTGATAATATTGAAGTGGTTAAAGTGCGTGTCGCTTGTAAAGAAAGTCTTTGCCATTTTAATATATGCCCAGACTGAGCCAATGTCAGCAAAAAGTCCGGGGTTGCTCTTAGCGGAAAGTCTTATTAATTCCCATAAAATACAAAGTGGGCCCAGGAAAGCCCTAGTCCCACATGCATATTCTGGCAGATGTATTACGAATGTAAAAGGGTTGTAGAATAAGCCTCGCTCGCTATTTACGAGGAACCATGCGGGAACCCCACGTGACCCATTAGCCGACTATTCCCAATTCCCTGCCTACTTTTTTGAACTTCTCTATGGCGAATTCCAGATCCTTTATGGTGTGGCCGGCGGTCACTATGGTGCGCAGGCGCTCTTTGCCTTTGGGGACGGTCGGGAAACCGAGCGCCAGGGCGAACACCCCTTCCTCGAAAAGGCGGTTGGAGAATTCAACGGCTTTCGCGGTCATGATCGGTGTTATGGGCGTGACCGAAGAGCCGGTGTCAAAGCCGGCTTTCTTCATTTCTTCCTTCAGAAAGGCGGTATTGTCCCAGAGTTTTTTGAGATATTTAGGCTCGGTGAGAAGTATGTCCAGCACGGCCAGGCAGGTGGCAGCCACGGAAGGCGGCTGTGAACTTGAGAAAAGGAAGGGTCTTGCCACGGACCCCAGATAGTCCCTGAGGCTCTGTGTGGTGGCGGCATAACCGCCGACGGCAGCGAAGGCTTTGGAAAGCGTGCCTATCTGTATCTCCACTTTGCCGTCCAGGTTGAAATGGCTCACGGTGCCGCGGCCTTCCTTGCCGATGACGCCGCTGGCGTGCGCGTCGTCCACCATCACAAAAGCCCCGTACTTATGCGCCACCGCGACCACTTCATCCAGTCTGGCGATATCGCCGTCCATTGAGAATACCCCGTCGGTTACCACCATTTTACGTCTGGCTTTGCGGGCTTCCGGCGTCTCAAGAATCTCGGCCAGGTGCTTCATATCTTTGTGACGGTAGATCTTGCGGGGGGCCTTTGCCAGGCGCGCTCCGTCTATGATGGAGGCGTGGTTCAGTTCGTCCGAGATCAGCAGATCTTCCTCTCCGGACATCAGCGACTGGCAGACCGCCACGTTGGAGGTGAAGCCGGACTGGAAGAGGATGGAGGCGTCGGCGTGCTTGAACGCCGCGAATTTTTTCTCCAGTTCCTCGTGTATCGACATGGTGCCGATTATGGTCCGTACCGCGGCCGTGCCCACGCCGTATTTCTTTATGGCCGCTATGGCGGCTTTTTTTACTTTGGGGTTGTTGGCCAGCGCGAGATAGTTGTTGGAGGTTAGGTTGACGACTTTTTTCCCGTCTATTACGGCCGCCGGTTCCTGCGCGGACTGCAGGACGCGGGGTGTTATGAAACGGTTATCTTTTTTAAGCAGGGCCACTTCTTCGTCGGCGAACTTTAAAGTGTCAAATTGCATGGTAGATCGTACCTCCATTGGTTTTAATAAAGCGCCATTCTTCTTGGGATTAAATCCGCGGTCATTAACGACATCCTCTTTTAATGATATAAAAAAATAGAATATAAAAAAATGTTTTTAATCCACGGGAAATTTAGTAAATTATCATTAGGATAATTTTCGGTTCCATTAATTCGGGCGTGATTATGACAGATTTTTCCCTTTCAAACGATAAAGTTTACCTGCTTGTCCGTAATCCGTCCTCCGTCTTTATCTGCTGGACCTGGAGCAGGGCCAGGGCTGAAGTTTTTGAGGCGCCGGGATGCGATCCGCAAATAGTGGTCAGGCTTTCCGCCGCCGGGGACAAGGTACCGGTTGTTGAGCAAGCCGTCCCGTGGAACGCCGGTAAGCTTTATATGACGCCGCCCGAGGAAGGGAGGACGTATACCGCCGCCATTTATGCGCGCAATAAGGACGGCGTTCAGGAGAAGCTTCTGGAGAGCAACGCCGCTCTCACGCCCGTCTCGTCCCCGAGACCCGGTCTTTCAGCCGGTTACGCCAGCGCCGAATTTTTCCGCAGGAGCCCGGTATGAGTTCCAAAGGCTCCATACTTTTCCTCCTTCACGCTCATCTGCCGTACATTAACCATCCGGAGCACGCCGATTTTCTGGAAGAAAACTGGTTCTTTGAAGGCGTTGTGGAGACTTATATTCCGCTTATTTCCGTGCTGGAAAGGCTGGTGCGGGACGGCATCAGGCCCGGCATAGCCATCTCCATTTCCCCCACGTTGGGCGCGATGCTTGAAAACGAGCATCTTGAAAATAAACTTCGACGGTATATAGATGACCGCTTGGAACTGATAGAGAAAGAACTTGTCCGGGTGGAAAACGACCCCGTAATTTCGAAGACGGTGCGGCTCTACGCGCAGCTTTACGGGGAAGCCGCCGAGATGATACGTAAGTATAGCGGCGACCTTATTACGCCTTTAAAGCAGTTCCAGCATGCCGGGAATATAGAGATCATTACCACTTCCGCCACTCACGCGGTCCTGCCGATGCTGGCTCATCCTGAGGCTTTGCGCGCCCAGATCTCGGCCGCGGCCGACGATTATCTGGACAGGTTTAATACCAAGGCCGAGGGCTTCTGGATGCCGGAATGCGCCTATGATCCGCGCCTCCAGACTTATCTCAAACTTTCCGGTTTTAAATATCTCTTCACCGAGTCTCACGCCGTCAACCTCTCCGACGGCGCGCCGAAAAACGGGGTTTACGTTTCCTACCGCACTCCCAACGGCATCAATATTTTCGCCCGCGACGCCGATTCTTCGCGGGAAGTGTGGAGCGCTAAATTCGGTTATCCCGGCGATCCCGCCTACCGCGAGTTTTACCGCGACATGGGCTATGACGCGGACTACGACTATATAAAGCCGTATCTGAACGCCGGCGGCGTGCGCCGGTCGCTGGGACTGAAATATCACCGTATCACCGGAGACGTGGATCTTGCCGAAAAGCTTTATTACGATCCCGACGAAGCCATGGCGGTGGTGGAGCGCCACGCGGCGGATTTTCTGGACCGCCGCATGCGGCAGGTTGAGGAAATTCACTCCTCCAAGGGTATCCGTCCGGTGATCGTAGGTTGTTATGACGCCGAACTGTTCGGCCACTGGTGGTTCGAAGGCCCCGCTTTCCTTGAAAGCGTTTTGAGGAAGATCCGGCAGGACCGTCTGCCTTTGCAGTTCGTAACTCCCGGCGAGTACCTGAATTCCTGTCCGGAGCCCGTTGAAATTAATCCCCAGATCTCGTCATGGGGGGAGAACGGGTATTTCGACCCCTGGGTGAACGAAACGAACGATTCTATTTATCCCAAGGTGCTTGACGTGACGGACAGAATGATCGGGACCGCCAACCGTTTTCGCAGCCAGGACCTGCCCAGCGTCACGTTGCGGGCCCTTAACCAGGCCGCCCGCGAGGTTCTGCTGGCGCAGAGCTCGGATTGGCCTTTCCTTATGTACATCGGTTCACACGCGCAATATGCCGCCGAGCGGGTAGATGTCCATACCGCGAACGCCTCCCGGTTACTCTCCGAAGTGCTGGAAAAACGCATAGACGAAAAAGCTCTCGTGGAGCTAGAAAAAAAGAACAACCTGTTCCACAGGCTGGATTTCCGCCTCTTCGCTTCCATTTCTAAGTTCTAAAATCGTACAAAAATCGGCTGAATAAGCTGGTTGGCGGTATGTTGCGTGGGCGGGGGAATTTCAACTTCTACTCCGGTTCCCTCGGAAAAGATTGGCTGCGACCTGACCGGGGTATTCGGTTGTATCAGAAACAGGGCGGGCGGATGTGTGCAAAACTTGAAAAATTGAACCCTCCCTCGTCTCCGTATCAGTATTATCTTATTGGGCTATTCGGCTTTCTTTATTTTTACCCACTCGCGCTGAAAGTCTTCCGGTAATTCCACTTTTAAGGTCATCTTTTTGTTTTTTGAGGGGTGGATAAAAGTGATCTCGCGGGAATGGAGCATCAGGCGGGGGGCTCTCTCTCCGCCATAAAGCCTGTCGCCAACTATCGGGTGGCCGATGAACTCCAGATGGATCCTTATCTGATTGGTCCGGCCGGTGCGCGGATAAACTTCCATCAGGGAGTGTTTTTTAGTCTTTTCCGCCACCTTGAAATCGGTCTGCGCAGCCCGGCCGTATTCCCATACTTTTATCTTCTTGAAACCGGAAGCCCGGCCTATCGGGGCGTCTATCGAACCGGTTTTTTTGGCCGGCACTCCGGCTACAACTCCGACGTACGTCTTTTCCACCAGCCTTTCCCGGAACTGCGTCTGGAGGGCGGTTTGCGCCTCAAGCGTCTTCGCCACCAGCATCAGGCCGCTCGTGTCCCTGTCCAGGCGGTGCACCAGTCCCATGCGGGGGACTTTATTGTTTCCAAGTTCCGGCCGCGCCCGTAACAGCATGGAGACCAGTGTTTCTTCCGATATGAGGCAGGTTTCGGGACGGCGCTCCCAGTTGGAATCGTTGGGGTGCACCGGTATGCCGGCGGGTTTGGCCACGGCCAGCATGTCCTTGTCCTCGTAAATAATGATGGCGTCGAGGTGCGCGGTTTCCTTTTTGCCCATGGCGGGAAGATCTATCGTCACCGAGTCTCCGGGTTCAAGCAGTAAAGAGGGCTTCCTGGGTTTGCCGTTCACCAACGCCCGCCCTTCGAGTATAAGCCGCTTGACGAATTCTCTTGATAGCCCCGTCTCGGAGCGGGTTATGAAGATGTCGAGCCTTTCCGGAGCGCCTTCAAATATCATTGTTCTTAACGGTGTTTTCATTTTTTCCTCATCCTGATGATCATGAATATCGCGGCCGCGGCGGCGATGATCGATAATGTTTGAGCGGGTGAAAGTCCCAGCCACGAGCCGCCGCGGTCGTCTCCCCGCAGGAATTCCACCATGAACCTTAAAAACGAATATGTCAGTATGTAGATGGCAAATACCATTCCGCCGGCGCGGACCTTGCCGCGGCGGGACAGCCAGGCCAGCGCGCCGAATATGAGAAAATTCCCCGCAGCCTCGTAGAGTTGTACCGGGTGAAGCGGCACGCCAAGGTATGCTTGCGGTACTTCGCACATCGGGTCGGTGAAGGCCACGCCCAGGGCGCCGCCGGCGGGACGACCGTAGCAGCAGCCAGCCATAAAACAGCCCAGCCTCCCGAACCCATGCGCCAGAGCCAGGGCCGGGGCGAAGTGATCCGCTGTCTTAAGGAAATTCAGTTTGTTGCGGCGGCAATAGAGGAAAAAGGCTGCGGCGCCAGCGGCAAAGCCCCCATAAAATACAAAGCCATAAGGAAAACCTTTAAAGATATAGACGAATCTTGAGGCAAAATCCGGACCTAATTCGGTCCAATAGGTGGCGGCGAATACCGCCTTTGCCCCCAAAATGCCGGCCAGCGCCGAGTAAAATACAAGATCCGCCTCCTGGTCGCGGGTCACAAAGGCGATCGCCCGGCTTTTATACAGGTAGAAGATGGCCGCCGTGTAGCCCATGGCTATCATGAACCCGTAGGTGGGAAGTTTAAAACCGCCGAGATGTAGTAGGAAAGGATGCATAATATATCACGTTTTGCCCGATGCTATTTTTCCTGACGTGTCAGGAACTTTTGCACATCGGAAAAATTTTTGAGCCGCCGGTTTTTTACGCCTTCTTCCAGGCAGAAGCGCCGGAGCCGTTTTGTGGCAAAGACCGCGTCCGCCAGGCGCGCGGCCTTCAGGTCGCTGGTGCCGTCTCCGCAGAAGGCTACTTTATAGCCCAGGCGCTGGTAGCGGCTTACCCGGGCGGCTTTAAAAACGTCTAGAGTCGCGCCTTTTAAACACGGATACTTCACCAGGATCCCCGCCTTGGTAAAACGGGTCCGGCCGTAAAATGATTTTATCCTCAACTTCCATTTTTTCAGCAGGCAGTCTATGTAGAGGTCCACTCCGCCGCTGGCTATCTCAAGGGGAATTCTCCGCCGTGCGCAGAAAGCGTTGAATTTTGTAAAACCGCCGCGCAGGCGGGTGGAGTCAAGCACATAAGCCTCTATTTTTTTCCGGGGGATTTTAAGCGGCCGGAAATATTCCATCATCCACTCCTCCATTTTTACGTGAGGAGCGTAGGAATTCTCTATCTCCTCCCTGGTGGCGGCGTTGAAATGCCTGAGAAGAACGTCTCCCACATCCTTAAGAGTGATGGTCCCGTCGAAATCGGTGACCACGGCCCAACCTTTTGATTTCATAAGACTCTCTTTTTTGCCGTTCAGCCGGAGACTTGTACAGGCGGCTGACGCCGTCTTGCCGCAAAACCTGCCTAAGGCGCGGCGTTCTGGTTGAGGGATGAAGACGCGCTTCGAAAGAACCATGCGTCGGGATCACGCCGCGGCTTTAACGAATTCCGCCTCGCCTCGCGCGGCGAGTTTCATATAAATATTGTATTCCTTCTGTACGCCTATAGTGGAGGTGTGGCCGTTATAAGCGTGGCCGGGGTAAAGGACGGTTTCTCCGGGAAGGGCGGCCAGCTTCAAAAGGCTGAGGCGGAGCGCTTTGGGATCCGAACCGGGCAGGTCCGCACGGCCGCACTGTCCCACAAAAAGGGTGTCCCCCGTGAAAACCGCGCCTCCGGCCAGATATGAGACCGAGCCGGGAGTATGCCCCGGAGTATGGATGACCTTCATCTTGATGTGCCCGAACACCAGTTCCTCTTCGCCTTTGAGAAGGTTAAGAGGTTTAATATCGTCATCCAGGAGGAAAGTATCTTCTTCATGCACGTTCAGCGCCAGCGTCTTATCCTTTTCCATGAAATAGCGGGCGGCGTTGGCGTGATCCGGATGGGCGTGAGTGAGCAGGAGTAACTTGAGGATGAGCTTTTCCTTACGCATTAACCCGTCTAAGACTTCCGGCTGCCAGGCAGGGTCTATAATGGCGGCTTCTCTAAGTCCGGCATCCCATATGATGTAGGAAAAATTGTCCATCGGGCCCAGCTTAAATTGTTCCACTTTCATCATTTTTCGTCTTCTTTTGGGCGGGGGAAACGATATTCTATCTCGTTGGGCCTTATGAGCCCCAGTTCCTTGCGGGCGGTTTCCTCTATACGCCCCGGCTCTTTCATGGTCCGGAGGTTTTGTCCCAGGCGGATCTTTTCCGCGTCGAGCGCTATTTTCTGGTTCTTCAACCGTCTGTATTCCAGAGAATTCTTGATCAGGGCCCTGAATCCTCTGTTGGCAAGCAGAAAGACGGTCAACAGGACCAGAATTATATAATTAAGGCGGTGTTTGTATTTTTTAAACTGCATCGCGTGAAAAACAGGCGCACAAAGGCCGATACTTGCCAAGGTGTCGTGACAGGAACCGATGGCCTCCGTACTAACAAAGTTACAAAGGCGCGAAGCTATAAAGAATACCCAGTGCCGCGCCTTTATGCCCCCGCGCCTTTGCGTCTTCTCAAAATTTACTTAAAATTTGAAGACCATGTCTTTGGCGTACCTGGCGTTCTTGCCCAGCTCTTCCTCTATCCTTATGAGCTGATTGTACTTGCACAGGCGTTCCGAGCGGCAGGGCGCTCCGGTTTTGATGGCGCCGGCGTTGGTCGCCACGGCCAGGTCGGCGATGAAAGCGTCTTCCGTCTCTCCGGAGCGGTGGGAGATAATCGTTTCAAAACCGGCTTTGTGCGCCATCTCTATGACGCGCACGGTCTCGGTCAGGGACCCTATCTGGTTAAGCTTGATGAGGATGGAATTGGCGATGCCTTCTTCGATGCCCCGCTTGAGGCGTGTCGGGTTGGTTACGAACAGGTCGTCGCCCACGATGCGGGCTTTTTTCCCAAGATGCTTGGTCATGTGTTCCCAGCCGTCCCAGTCGTCCTCCGCGAGAGGATCCTCGTAGGAGATGATAGGAAAATGTTTTTTCCACTCGGAGTACTTGCTGGTCAGTTCCTGATAGGTCAGGTTAGAGCTTTCGAATACATATCGGTCGTTCTGGTAAAACTCGCTCGCGGCGGAGTCCAATCCTATCTGCACTTCCTTGAAGGTATATCCGGCGTCCTTTATGGCCTTGCAGATCGTCTCTATGACCGCCTCGTGGGTGAAGATCTTGGGAGCGAAGCCTCCCTCGTCCCCTACGGACACGGTATAGCCGCCTTTGGACAGGATGGCCTTAAGCGTGTGGTAGATCTCCGAGCCGGCGCGGATTGCGTCGGAAAATCTCGCCACTCCGGTCGGAACTATCATGAATTCCTGAATGTTAATGCCGCTGTCGGCGTGTTTGCCGCCGTTGACTATATTCATCATCGGGGCGGGGATGATGAAGTTCTTATGCTTGAGCCCGTAAGCCTTGCGGATATAGGCGTAAAGCGGAAGGTGCGCCGAGGCGGCCGCGGCCCGGGCCAGCGCCATGGATACCGAGAGGATTGCGTTCGCCCCCAGTTTTGATTTGGTCTGGGTTCCGTCGAGTTCGATCATCATCCCGTCTATTTTTATCAAGTCGGCCTTAAGTCCCGAGATCTCTGGGGCTATAAGGTCGGTTACGTTCTCAACGGCTTTAACCACGCCTTTACCCATATAGCGTTTGCCGCCGTCGCGCAGCTCCAGGGCCTCGTGAGTGCCGGTGGAAGCTCCGCTGGGCACCGCGGCGCGGCCGAAAGAGCCGTCGGTCAGATAAACGTCGGTCTCGACGGTGGGGAAACCTCTGGAATCAAGTATTTCCCTGGATGTGATTTTTTTTATTTTGGCGTCCATAATTTTCTCCTATTCACGAAGTTAAAATTAAAAGATTAGTATTACACAAATTACTCTTCATTAAATCCGCTTAGAACCGGTCCCCTTACTGCCGCCATGCGCTTAGAATTTTCCGTTTATGATCTTTTTCCCGGAATCGATGAGCGCGTCCATCCTCGGTTTGGTGGAGGCTTCGGCGTAGATCCCGACCAGCGGGTTGTTGTCGATGGGGCGCAGGCCCAGCCAGCTGCCGTCCTTCATGATGAACTTAAAGCCGTCCGTGTGGTCTATTCTCCAGACCGAAGCTCCGGCCAGGTTCAGCGGGGGACGGTGCGTGAGTTTTTCTATCACGGCGGCCAGGTTTACTCCCTTATCCACCCGCAGATTTATCTTGGAGTTGACGAAGTTGCCGACTTTTTTATTGAGGTCGGCCAGGATCTTTTTCAGCGGTTTACGTTCGTAAGCCGTCATTTCCGCCATGAGCAGGCAGGCCAGTATGCCGTCTTTTTCCGGCGCATGGCCCATGATGGAGAGTCCGCCCGATTCTTCTCCGCCGATCAGATACTGTCCGGTGCGTAAAAGGTTGCCGATGTGCCTGAATCCCACAGGGGTTTCCCTTACGGCAAGGCCGTAATGGCGCGCGATGGAATCCGTGAAATGGGAGGTCATGAGCGAACGGGCAACCTTGCCTTTTAGACCGCGGTTTTTGACAAGATGTTCCAGCGCCAGGCCCAAGACCAGGTTCGGGGGTATCCACGTTCCGTCCGAATCTATGATGCCGTAGGTGTCGGCGTCGCAGTCGCAGGCCAGGCCCAGGTGCAGGTGGTTCTTGACCACGGTCTCTCTGAGGGTCTTAAGATTCCCTTCGTCGGTATCGGGCGCGCGGCCTCCGAAAAGCACATCCCTGTTTTCACGCAGGGGGATAACTTTGGCGCCGAGTTTTTCCAGCGCGGCTCTAAGATAGGTGCGGGCGGCGCCGTGGACCGAATCCGCCGCGATTTTAAGGCCGGCTTTCTTTATAGCGTCGGCGTCCAGCAGGGAATAGAGCTGCTTGAAATAACTTTCATGGAAATCCATGACCTTGATGACGCCGGCCGATACCGCCTGGTCGAACGGGACGATCTTTTCGGATTCGGCTATGGTCAAGCCCTGGATCCGCGCTTCCAGGTCGTTCGTGACTTCCGGCAGGGCCGGTCCGCCCCAGTAAGGAGTCCATTTAAAACCATTATAATGGGCCGGGTCATGGCTCGCGGTGATCATGACGCCTCCGGCCGAGAAATTCTTCATCACCGTCCAGGCCACAACGGGGGTCGGTACGTCCATGTTGGAGAGCAGCACCGTCAAACCTTCGGCGGCGAACGCTTCCGCCGTGTTTTTAGCGAATTCTTCGGAAAGGTAGCGGGTGTCGTATCCCACAACTACGTGCTGGATCTTTGGGGGTGTCCGGCCGTTGTTCTTGAGGTGTAGAAGGTATTCCTCACCTTTATAGCCGTATTCCCGGTTTTCCCGGATATGTTCGGCTACTGCGTGCGTGACCCGGCGCAGGTTGACCAGATTGAAATCCTCGGCGATAATAGCTCTCCAGCCGGAAGCGCCGAATTTGATGTTTGCGGTTGCCATGATTGTGAATATAGCAAAAAACCCGAAGTAAAGCAAAAACGAAATATTATCCGGCTGTTGCAGGCGAGATGCCGCGCTTCCGTTCAGGACTTATTTACCGCGGTGTTCAGCCAGTTCCGGAAAATACCTTCAAATTGGGCGCATTCAACCGGTAGGAAGTGGCCGCAATCGGAAAAAGAATGATACTCTGAAGACTTCAGCTTTGAAGACAGCTCGAACTGGTCGCGGTACCCGACCAGAAGATCCTGCCTGCCCACAAGAAATGTCGCGCCCGACATGATCCGGCATGGATCAATGGTGAGGTTCTCTTCGGCGGCGCTGCGGAACAGTTTAGTCTGATATATCCATTTCCCTATAGAAAATCCCGTCACCAGGTTGGCCCTGTATCTTTGCAGTGTGACCGAGGTCCTTTTTGCCGCCAGCCGCAAGTATCTGCGATCCGCGCTGTTCTTTTCATCCTCGGTCAGTTCGTCTAGAGGCGGAACCATTTCCAGGGGTTTGGCTACGGTATCCTTATTTGTGTAAATCGGGGGGGCTATGAGAAAAATAGCGGGAAATGGCGTTTTTTCGGCCAGCTTAAGCGCCATAAAACCGCCCATGGAATAGCCCACCAGGCGGGGCGGATGTTTGAAATTATCAAGCAGAAAATTCCCGACATCTTCCAGCAGGTCTGTCATATTCGCCCTGAAAAAAGAATGCCCGGACTCTCCGTGGCCCGGCAGATCAACGTAGATTCTCCTGTATTCTCTGTCCAGACCGTGGAAATATCGCTCAAAGGTGTTTTTCATGGAAACATGGTCCAATGTCGCTCCATGAAGGAACACTATGGGGAGTCCATTTTCCGAGCCGAAAGACTTATACGCCAGCAAGGCCGAACCGGTATTGTATGTTTCCATTATAAAGGCGTTTGACGGCCTTGCCCCCATTACGCGGGCCTCAGTAAGTTTCGTATTCCGGATCCGAGGATGCGCCTATCCCATTAAATCAAATTTAAGATGGAGTTAATTTATTAAAGACTTATTGGATAACCATTCTTTCAGTCTGCTTCCGGTTTCGGAAAAGGCCTGTTTTCTGTTTCAGATCCCCTCCTTATTCAACTATAATCGCGTGCGGACCGGTTGGCCGGAAATTCCCCCCTGCTTTATCCAGGAGTTTTAGTATTGGAAATAAGCTTTCGATTATTGCAATTTGAAGACTATTTTGTTAGTCTCGATTGGAGATTGCGGAACATAAGGATTTAAGTATGAAAAAATTCCAATATCAAATAGCTCACTTTGCGGAATTAAGAATCATTCATGTAAAAAGGGATGACAATGTTGTGGCTGAAACCCATAATAGTTTCATCCAGGGCGTTGAATCCGTCAAAAAATACTTTAATCTCAAAATTGAATCGCCGTTTTTTAATATTTTCATAGCTCCAGATAGAAAAGAGTATGACCGCTTTGTCGCGCATCTGACTAAAACTCCGACCAGCAAAGGACGAGTCGGGCAGCCCCAGGTTTTAGATTTATATCTCTTATCTCCCAATGCTTATAAAGAAGACGCCTCGCCATTCTTTGCCGGGACAAATGGCAATTATGATAATGATATTTACAAGCGGGTCATCGTTCATGAAACCGTGCATATGATGGAGGAATTCCTCGCCCCAAAAGGACACATGGAGCATCAAGCGTTAGCTTGGTCATCAGAAGGTCTGGCTGTTTATGTGTCGGAACAATATTTAAAGGAACAGGATATCCGGAAATGCATGCAAACTGATCTGGATGAAAATAATATTCCGGCTCTTAAAGAGCTTAAAGGGGCCGTGGCATATATCTGGGGATGGACTGTTCCGCGTTTTATCGAGAAAAAATACGGCAGGAATAAGATCTTGTCCTATATTAAAGCCCCTTGCCGAACTGATTTATTAAAACTACTTGATGCTGAAACTTCCGAATTCGAAAAAGAATGGAAATTTCAGCATCAATCCGAAGCGGAAAAATTAGTGGGGAATAGGAAGCGGAAGGTCTCCTGACCGGAAACTGCCTGCGTCCCAGACAAGGTCCGTAGAAAGAGGGGATAACAAAGAAAGGGAGCGGGAAGGCCAGGGAAGCCGCGGCAAAGGTCGTTGCCGAAGTTCGTTCCGAATACTGACCTTTAAAACGATGATAATATAATGTTTTTTGACTCCGGACGGACGCTTGTTGGAAAAACAAAAACGGAATTCTTTATGAACAGGACCCTGAAAATATTGATCACGTTCAGTGTGCTTTTATGCCAGCTGCTTCCCGGATCTGAGGCGGTAAGGCAGGTGTACAAGCCGGATATAAGCGATGTGGAAGTAGAAATTCTATCCCCGGTTTCCAGGGGGAAACAGAATTATCAGGGGCTTTCGGCCGCGGAGTCAGCGATGGTGGCGAAAGGCGTGACCAAAGCGCGGTTTTCATTCCCTATCAAAATCCCTGTGGATTTGTGCTCAAGAGAGGACCTCGGCCTTTTTCTTGGCGTTATTTATGATCAGGACCGGGTTTTTTTTAACGGGGAGCTTATAGGGATTACTGCCGACCCCGAGAATGTGAGTTTGCGCAAAACTGCAAAGCCGAGGCTTTATCTTGTCCCGAAGAAGTTGCGCAACTGTCGTGGGGATAATATTGTGGCAGTCGAGGCAAAAAGCCTGGTAGGGCGGCGCCTTGGCCCTTTCGGCGGAAATATTATGTTAGGGGCATGGTGGGAACTTGAGCAAAAAGCCGACATGATGCAGGAATATTTGCTGCTTTTCAGGGAAATAGGCTTTTTAATTCTGGCTATTTCACTTGTGTTGATGGCGCTATTTGAAAAATATTCGCAAAATCAACTGCAGATAGCTTTTGTATCATTTTCGTTTTGGGCGGGCCTCATGTGTGTCAGCCTAAGCGGCTGGTTGTTCACATTTACGAATCACCCCCAGATTCTTTATCAGGTACATGCTGTTCTTGTGTGCGTGATGCTGGTTGAGTTTATCCGTATGCTGGCCCTATACACCAGGACCCCGTACATGTCCGGATTGTCGCACTGGTGGTCGGGTCTGGGTTCGGCGGCTGTGTTTTATGTGCTGTTCCTGTCGACAGGATGGGTGGCGCTCATCCCATTTTATAAATTAATTCTTTTAGGATTTGTATCCCTGGCGGCGCTTCTTTTTGTTTCGGGTTTAGCCAGAAAGAGCTTCGCCGGAAGCGGGTTGCAAAGAATTTTGCTATTTATGATCCTGATCGGCGTCGCATCGGATACGGCGCGTATTTGGGGCGTACATTCCGGGCCTAATATTTCCGCATATCTTATCGGAGTTGCGATACTCGGTATCGGACTTTCGCTCGCTTCTGACCTGGTCGCAGTTTTTAAAATGGCGGATGATGCGCGGCGTCTTCGGCAGGAAAAAAACCGGCAGGAAATCTTTAACAATATCGCTCACCAGGTCGCGCATGATATCCGGTCGCCCTTGGCCGCCCTGGATGCCGCGCTGAAGAATACGGGACAGATGCCTGAGGAACAACGCATTATGGTGCGTCACGCGGTCAACCGCATTCGTGACATCGCCACTAATCTTATTGAAAAGAGCCGCCAAAGGCTTGGTACTGACCCGGTATCCGGCAATGCCGCAGGCATCCGCCAGGACTTGGGGGAGCCTGTGCAAACATGCCTCCTCTCAAGTTTGATCGATCCCGTGGTTACGGAAAAACGTCTCCAGTTCAAGTCAAGGCCGGGGATTAATATTGATTTTGAATTGACGCTAAGATCTTACGGACTGTTCGCGAAAATCCAGCCGGTGGAATTTCAGCGTCTGGTTTCCAATCTTATCAACAACGCCGTTGAAGCATTGGGAGAGAAAGGCGCGGTGAATCTCTGGCTGAACTCGGAAAATGGGAATGTGGTCTTTACAATATCCGATAACGGTAAAGGGGTAACGCCTGAAATTTTGGCCCGGCTTGGCCAAAAAGGAGAGACGCATGGGAAAGTCGGCGGGTCCGGTCTAGGCTTATTTCATGCAAAAACTGCGGCAGCGAACTGGGGCGGCAGTCTGGAAATGGCGTCAGAGCCAGGCAAGGGGACCACGGTCAAGATTAAACTGCCAAGTGCCGAAGTTCTGGAAGATTTCATGCTGGAGTTGCCGCTTGCCGCGGGGTGGCCGGTTGTTGTGCTGGATGATGACGCTAGTATCCATCAGGTATGGAAGGGCAGATTCGAGTACTTCCTAAAGGCTTGTCCGGTTTTGTTCCCATTTCCATTCAGTCCCCGCTAAAAAATGCGGCCGCAGTTTTAGTAGATGATGATGCCTTGGTTCACATGACCTGGAAAGTGGCGGCTAAAACCAAAGGCATAGATTTAAAAACTTTTAAAACCCCGGCTGATTTTTTTGCAAGCATTGAGGCTTTTCCAAAAAACACTCCTATCTACATAGATTCCGAATTAGGCAACGGTTTAAAAGGCGAAGAGATGGCCAAAACCATACATGAGAAAGGTTTTGAGACGATTTATCTGGAAACAGGACACCCGCCCGGTTCTTTCGCCAAAATCCCATGGATAAAAGATGTGCTAAGCAAGGATCCTCCCTGGGCGGAATAAAAATCGCAAGTATGGAATGCATGCCGCTGGTTTTTTGTTGGGTTAAGCTGGTTTAAAAACTTTCCCCTTAACTAATAGGCTTATTGGCTTAAATGAATTTTTGGAAATAACGAAATCGCGTATAAGGGGTAGTTGCAGACTTTGCCGTCCCGCTTTAAATTCTTTAATGTGGCCATGGATAAAACTCGTGAACCATATTTGTCGCCGAAAGCGGTGATGCTTTTTTTATGCCTGCTTGTTCCGGCTTTGACTTCAAGGGGAAAAATCTCCTCATTATACGGGATAACAAAATCAACTTCGGCAATAGCGTCGCTTGCCCAATAATAAAGCGCTTTGTTGTCGTTAGCGATCAATTCCTGGGCGACATAGTTTTCCGTGAATGCGCCGTTGTACTCGGAGAAAAGGCGGTTCTCTTCCACGATCGTTTTTTGTGATAAATTAAGCATAGCGCCTAAAAGCCCGGTGTCCAGCAGATAGAGCTTAAAAATATTATCCTCGCAGTATCCGCTTAAAGGCAGCTTGGGGGTTTTGATCGAAAAACATTTATAAATGAGCCCCGCATGCACCAGCCATTGGATAGACTCGTTGTAATCTCTTGACCTGGCGCTTTCTGATATCTCTGAAAACTTAAATTTCTTGTTTTCTTTGGCCAGTTGCCCTGGTATGGAATTCCAGATATTTGCAATTTTGATCGCTTCGGTTTTGGTCGCATGCTTTGAGATGTCCATCAGGTAAGCCGCAAGTATTTCATTCTGAATGGTTCTGATCTTGTTCAGGTCTTTATCCTGTTTGTATTGCGCTATTGCCTCGGGCATCCCTCCGATAAAATAATACAGTCTCAAATTCTCAAGCAGCTCATTGTGAAATGCAAGTTCGAAAGGTTCGGGTGTCGCGGCTGTTTGCATAAGCCGGCGCAATCCGGATTTCCCGACGCCCTCAAGATATTCGCCGAAAGATAACGGATAGAGATTCAAAAAATTCACTTTGCCTACGGGGAAGGGGGCATATCGGCCGATTCTTATGCCCAGCAAAGAGCCGGCGGCGGCGATATGATATTGTCCGGCTTCTTCCTGGAAGTATTTCATGCTAGTTAAAGTTTCAGGAGAATTCTGAACCTCGTCAAAAATAATCAACGTTTTTCCCGGTAAAATGGGTTTTTCGCGATAAATAGACAACTTCTCAATTATCTTTTCCGGTGAAATTTTGCCTTTAAAAAATTCGGTTAAAGCCGGGTCTTCTTCAAAATTAAAATAGGCTGTGTCCTGATATTCATTTTTGCCGAATTCATTCAGGATGTAGGTTTTACCCACTTGCCTGGCTCCCTGAAGGATTAGAGGCTTCCTATTATCGGATTTTTTCCAACTGATAAGATCTTGATAGATATCTCTTTTCATGGTGATATGTTAGCCAAAAACGTGAAATTAATCAAGAAAAATGTGGTAAAAACGTGAATATTTGCGAAAACAATGTGCTTGAAGCGTGATGAAAGCGTAAAAAATAGTCCCCAAAACGTGTAATTATGCGAACAGAGAAGAGTGTTAATACCAGTAATTACCATGAAACCGGTAATTATCGGTATGCGATAGCGTGGTGAAATATCAGGCCGGTTTACCGCAGCATTTTTTATATTTCTTCCCGGAGCCGCAGGGGCAGGGCTCGTTGCGGCCCGCTTTGGGCGCGGCAAGTTTTGCCGCTTCCTTCCTCAGCCAGTTCAGCGCGCTGGGGACTTTATTCCAGCATTCTATGAAATCCGCGGCATAACTGAAGGCTTCGGTTTCATCCCCCAGGCCTATTTTATCTGGCAGCCTGCGCGGGATTGGTTCTTTACCGAGAAGATAATCCGGCACGAAGGGGTTTGTGCGCATAGCTGTATTCAAAAAAGCTTCAGCCTCCGGTTTTATAAGCGCATAAGCGGTCAAAGCTTTGGTGTAAAGCCATTCCGCGGCGCAGTCGTCCGGATAGTTGCCGTTGCTTATGAGGGCATGCGCTTTTTCCCATTCTTCGGAGATAGCGTGGAATTGCAGCAGGGTGTAACGCACACCCTGGTTATCGTTTTTGTTAAGGCGCAGAAGTTCATAAAAATTTTTCTCGGCCCCGGTCAGGCTGCCTTGATCCCAAAAAGTCATGGCCAGCCCAAGGCGCGCGCGCATATAGGGGCGCGTGGCCAGTTCCTGCCAGAAGCAACCCGCATATTTCGCGAAAAAATCCTTGCCCAGCGCCCGCTCTCCCGCCGCCACTCCTTTGCACTATGCAGGAGATACTGGAGTGCCCTGAAGAGTATCTGTCTCAACCGTATCTGGGGCAGTAGCGTTAGCGTGCTATCCATATTTAAAAACATGGCACACGGACCTGCACGGCTATTCCAGCCGTAGTTCTGCCGCACGAAAAATGTGGAGCTTGATTTTCGACCTCTTTTGATGGATATTTTAAAGCAGTCTGAAGTCTGAATAGACACTTTTAACGTCGAGAACCTTAACGCCGATTCCGAAAAATGCTAATATTATCAGCGTAGTTATACCACAAATGCCGCGGTAGCTCAGTGGTAGAGCACTGGTCTGAAAAACCAGGTGTCGTTGGTTCGATCCCAACTCGCGGCACGTTTTAACGCTGTTATTCGGTCTTTTAACCGTCGCGCCATCCGGTGAAATACCCGCGCAAGTCGTACATTGCTCCGAAGATCTTCTTTGGTCCGGACATAATAAACGTTGCCGGGTGCGAAGCGCGATTCGGCGAGCGGCTCGTCTTGTCCCAACCGGAGCCGATGGCCGTCAAGCGGGGCGGCCCCGCAAAGGACTAGGACGCGTCTTCGGAAACCGGATAACTTAGAATTATGCCCCTTGTAAGCAAGATCCTTATAGCCGACGATGATAATGAGATGCGGGAAAGCCTCGTGGCGCTGCTGACGCAGGCCGGCTATCTTGTAATAGAGGCGGAAAACGGCCTGGAAGCCGCGCAGTTGGCTAAAAAAGAGCTCCCGGCTCTTATCCTTCTGGACATTCATATGCCTAAGATGAATGGGTTGGAAGCCTGCAAGGTGATAAAGTCCGATCAGATCACCAGACACATCCCTGTTATAATGCTGACCGTTGAGGGGAGCATAGCGGAAATACAGGAAGCTATAGGCTACGGCGCCCGGACCTACCTGACCAAGCCCTCCAGCAAAGAAGAGATCCTTAAAGTAGTAAAAGGCGTTCTTTACTAGCTTGCGATTGTGTCGGCGTTGTTTCAGGGATTAATTAAAAGTGGATCCCGCCGCGGCTGTTCCCCCGCATTTAAGCACGGTCCAAGATAAAATACCGCTTTATATTAAGATCCCCGTAGGCCGGATTCAAATTTGAGCTTCCAAATGCCCGCACAATTCCATTACAGACATTAATCTGGGGGATTGATGATTTGCCGGTTTAGCCTGTTGAATGTCTGGAAACCCATTCTTATCGCATCGCTTTGCTGCGCCGCTTTTTGGCCCACGCTGCGTGTCGGATTCATGCTCGATGACCCGTTCCTGCTCCGCGCGGTCGAACGAGCCCCGGCGCTGAGCCTCAAGGGCTTGCGGTCCGATTTCACCGATAATGTTTACAAAGAGCCGGGCACGTTTTACTACCGCCCTCTTTTATCGGTGATGGTCCGGCTGGAATACTTTTTCTGGGGCCGGAATCCGGCCGGTTATCATGTCGTTTCTCTGTTGTTCCATATAGCCAACGCCATACTTGTCTTTTCCCTGTTAACATTACTTGAGTTCGAGCCTCTTGTAGCTCTCTTTACCGCCTGCCTCTTCGCGGTGAACCCTGTCATCGTAGATGATCTGTTGGCCGCCACGGGGGGGGAATCAATGGCTAATTTTTTCCTCCTTACCGCGCTTATCCTGTATTTAAATAAAAAATGCGCCTGGGCCTGGTTGTTGTCTTTCCCCGCGCTGTTCGCGAAAGAGAGCAATGTCATGCTTCCGGCTCTCTTGCTCCTATGCCTTGTCTATCAGGGGCGTCTTCGGAAGGAGTACGGGAAAGTTCTGTCGCTTCTTCCGGTGTGCGGTTTTTTTCTTGCCATGCGTCATTGCTACGTCGCTTCTCCGGACGATATCGCCGTGTTGCCGATGCTGCGGTTTATGCTGGCGGCTTTCCCGCGCATCGTTTTTTATTATCTGCGGGTGTTGCTGGTTCCCTGGGGACTTGAAACCTGGCCGCCTGTTTTTCCTTTGTCGCCTTTCTGGTTCCTTATTCTTCCCGGCGGCGCGGCTTTTATCGCCGGTTTGTTCATGCTGCCGGTCCGCAGG
>Ga0208953_1000590_pt1 | contig 29068 bp, 15 predicted proteins | sample RifOxyB2_FD_184033 | JGI IMG/M metagenome (GOLD analysis project Ga0208953, IMG submission 184033) | Groundwater microbial communities from Rifle, Colorado - Rifle Oxygen_injection B2 (SPAdes) | ecosystem: Environmental > Aquatic > Deep subsurface > Groundwater | place: USA: Rifle, Colorado...
ATGCGTGTGATTATTCAACAACCATGTATCAATGGACTTTTCTATAGAAATCCTTCGGATGATCAAAAACCTTATTGTTCTTAACTTGACAGCATTGGTGTTTTCTTGAGCTGAACAATACTACCCATAAGTGTAGTGGAACAGGAAAACCAATCTGCTAATTTCAACTTGTTACACAGTGGTACTAAATAGTCGTTTTACTTTATCAAAATTAATCCTTAAATACAGACGCAAATTATTCATCTTCACATTTCTATATAAATCTAAAAACAAATAGGAGGCGTTAATGAAAAAACTGTCTTACTTTTTCATGTTATTCTCATTGCTGTATGTATGTAATATACAAGCACAATTACTTACCAGAACAGCAGAAATTAAAGAACCCTCCGGTAAAGAGGTTGGTGGTTTTGGCGGCGTAATCGCAGGTGTTGATTTTGATAAAGATGGCAAACCCGAAATTTACGCTTGTAACACAAACATGGTTGACCGCGCATACGAATTAGTCCCGAGAATATATAAATTCGAATTGAACCCGGTTACAGCTAAATGGGATTCTGTTTGGTCGGCAACTTCTCCACTCGAAAAACAAAACACCTGGCCCGCATTTACCTGGGGTGATTTAGATAAAGATGGCAGACCGGAAATATATTGGGCTCCGGTCAATTTCAGTCCTTATCCTGATGTTGCCAGAATTTTGGTTTATGAATATCCCGGTGACGGAAGCGACAACATGGGTGTTGCTGATGGACTTGGCGGATTTTTGCCAAATGCTATGACTAACATTTTAACCGGTGCTGGTTTGAATATTCGCCCAATTAAGTTTGCAATTGCCGATCCGGACAATGATGGAAAGGATGAACTTATTTTTGTTGATAGACAACCAACGATGCACATTGGTGTCCTTTCGGTCAGTGATATTCCAAACTTAGGTGGTGGTACTGAAAAATGGACCGTTGAATTTGATGCATCAACAATAGCGGAAATTAAGACTACCAGTGCTAAGTATGATGTTGCCGTGTTAAATGGAGTTATTTATGCATGGGATGGCTCAGGCAGAGTTGTCAGTGTAAAATATACAGGTGGTGCTTGGAAACTTGTTAAAGTACAAACAAGCTTAAACGCAATTGGCTCTTTCAAAGGGAGTCAGGTTGTAGATATTAACAACGATGGCAAAAAAGAAATACTTCTTGCTGATTGGTTTACCAATACTAAAGGAGCCGGTGCAAAAGTTTGGTTGTTACAGCAAAACGCTGATACTTTGCAAGGAACTGCATTGGTTGATTTAGAACCACTAGGTGCTGTTCGTCTTAATGGTGCTGGTTCGGGCGATCTTGATAACGACGGTAAATTAGATTTTGTTTGCGCAGCCAGATATGATGCAAACAATAGCAGAAAAGTGCCGGTATTTAGAGTTGAATACCAAAGTGGAGATATTACTGCCGCTGCAAGTTATACAGCTTCTGTAATTGACTCCGCGTACTGGACAAAGAATGGTGATATGGATGTTGTTGTGGTTGCCAATGTAGATGGTGATAAAGAAGCTGAAGTTCTTTACACTCAAGGCTATTCGCGTGGAAACGCTAACGACGACCGTATGCCGTTAATTGTACTTGACAGCAAATACACAAAGGTTTCTGTTGAAAAGATTACGGGCAACATTCCAACAGAATTTTATCTTGAACAAAACTATCCGAATCCGTTTAACCCTTCAACACAAATTCGGTTTGGAATTACAGAAGCATCTAATGTTGAGCTCAAAGTTTATGATATTCTCGGAAGGGAAGTTGTTACTTTGATTGATAGAGAGTTTATGAATGCCGGAGTTTATAATGTTAAATTCAACGCAGTTGATTTAGCAAGCGGAATTTACATTTACAAATTAGCTACCGGTAATCTTTCGATTTCAAAGAAAATGCAGTTGATGAAATAGTAATAGCTATGTTTAAAAGGGTGATCAGTATTTGTTTATTGCCTAATCGAGCAAGAAAGCATTCTGAGAACCCTTTTCTTTTTTAAAGGCAGTTTCAGCAATTAGAAAACCGCATGCAGTTCAAAATTGATTTTCATACACCTAATTTTGTTTTAGAGGTAACGATGAAAAAACTTTTTCAATCCCTCATTTGTTCGCTAATCATTTTGCTTCTCAATATTCAAATCTTTGCCGGCGGCACCGGTAAAATAGCCGGTAAAATTACCGATGCTGAAAGCAAAGAAGGCTTGATTGGCATCAGTGTACTTATCGAAGGAACAACAATGGGCGCCGCTACAAACCTTGACGGCGATTACGTAATAAACAATTTGGAACCGGGCGTTTATTCCTTAAATATTGGAGGCGTTGGTTATCAAAAAAAAATAATTACCAATGTCAGAGTATCCAGCGACTTCACAACAAGAATAGATGTTCAGCTTGCATCTGAAGCAATAAATCTGGGGACCATTGTTGTGGAAGCGCAAAAGCCGCTCATCAGAAAAGACTTAACCTCTTCCCAGACATCAATAGATGAATCGCAAATAAGAGCACTGCCGGTTGAAAGCATAAGCCAAATACTTTCGCTGCAAGCCGGTATTACAAAAGGCTCGAGCGGAGAGTTGCACATACGCGGCGGCAGATCAACCGAAATTGCTTACAATGTAAATGGCGTCTCGGCAATTAATCCATATGATTTTGGACGCACTGTTCAAATATCAACTAACGCTGTGCAAGAACTTTCTGTTGTAAGCGGAACATTCAATGCAGAATATGGAAACGCGTTAAGCGGTGTTGTTAATACCATTACAAAAGAGGGAGGCTCAAAATTCAACGGTACTTTAACTTATTACACCGGCGATTATTTGAGCAAAGCAAAAGACAAATTCTTTAACATTGATAAAGTTGACCCGATTAACAATCAAGTTTTTGAAGGAACACTCGGCGGACCAATTCCGCTATTGGAAGATAATTTTTCTTTCTTCCTTTCCGGGCGCTATAATCATGATAAAGGATATTTGTACGGAATAAGACAGCACACGGTTTTTGATTCTCTTTCGAGAGATTCGCAGCTAGCGGATGTTTTGCATTTAGCGCAAACCGGCGATAACAAAATTGTTTCTATGAATCCAAGTGATGATTTAAACCTTACGGCGAAAATTACTTACAAGCCAATCGCGGCAATAAAAATAAATTATGATGTAGTATTCTCGAACTCGGATTATCAATCATACGCTCACGATTATAAGTATAATCCGGATGCAAATTATCAGAGATTCCAGTGGGGATTAATCAACTCATTGGAATACAGACACGCTGTTAGCAACACAACCTTTTTCTCCTTAAAAGGTTCTTACAACGTTTATGATTTCAAGCGTTACCTGTATCCGCTGCTTGATGCTTCCGGCGGCGAAGTTTCTTTTAATCCTTCTATGAGTTTAGATGGATTACATGCGGATCCAAGATACCAGCCGGAAGATAAAGGCAATAGTTACAGCAGTTACACATTCGTTTCCGGCGGGACTCAGCCCGAACATTTTTATCAACGCTCCTATTCAACAGAAATTAAGTTTGATATTACCAGCCAGATTACTAACCAACACGAAATAAAATTTGGTTTGAAGAGCAAGTGGGATACAATGGATTTCGTTTTTTTTGAAGTGTTGAGAGATAGAAATAATTATTTAACTCCAACCATTCCCGATGCAACTAATCAAAAAGGCTCTATAGATATTTATTCCCGTTCGCCGAAACAGTTTTCCGGCTATCTACAAGATAAGATGGAATTCGACAGCATGATTCTTAACGCGGGATTAAGGTTTGATTACTTTAACGCGAATTCCGTTTACGCACCGGATCAGTTCAAGCCGACTGAAAATCTAACTGAGGCCGGTAAGAAAATCACCGTTAGTCCGAGACTTGGTATTTCATTCCCAATTACAGACAAAGGAATAATCCATTTTTCTTACGGGCATTTTTATCAGTTACCGCCATACAGATATTTATATACCAATCCCGAGTTTGAAGACATTGCAGCGCAGCCGGTTTACGGTAACGCAAATCTCAAACCGGAAAGAACTGTGACTTACGAAGTTGGTCTGCAGCAGCAAATGACCGAAACTATGGCGTTTAATATTACCGGCTTCTATAAAGATGTTCGCGATCTTTTAGCTGTTCAGCAAATTAGAATCAGCAGTAATTCTATCTATCAAAAGTATGTGAACAAAGATTACGGCAATATCAAAGGCATAACTTTCTCTTTAACAAAAAGAAAATTAGCTGATGATCTTTTCAGCGCTTCGCTTGATTATACTTTCCAGGTTGCCGAAGGAAATGAAACCGGGGCGGATGCTTTCTTTATTGATCTTCAGTCCGGAAGACAAAGTGAAAAAGTTCCGGTCCCTTTGGATTGGGATCAGTCTCATACTTTGAATGGCGTTATTACATTTGGTGGAAGCAAAAGTTGGAATCTAACACTCACCGGTTCTATTGGAACCGGTCTTCCATATTCGCCGCAACTGTATGAACAGCAGATTTATTTGAGAACCAACAGCGGAAGAAAACCGGTTTACGCTAATGCAGATTTATTGTTTGACAAGTCATTTAACTTCTTCGATAACTCAACGCTCACTTTATTTGTGAAGATATTCAACTTATTTGATACACAAAACGAGCGGTTTGTTTACGATGATACCGGTCGAGCAATATACTCGCTCGAAGAATCTAAAGGCGGTCCTCAAGCCACAAATAAAATTGCGGAAAAATATCCGGGCGTTAAGTCTGCAACCGAATACTTTAATAGACCAAATTATTATTCGGCTCCAAGAGAAGTAAGAGTCGGTTTCACTTTTGAGTTCTAATGAAATTTATGGAGCAATCAATGTTGAAAACTAAACTAATATATGCGAGCATTTTGATTTGTTTGTTGCCGTTTCTGTTCAACCCAACATTTGCGCAGACAGAAGCAGTTAAACAACGGCGGCAATCTGAACATCAGGCAATTAAAGACCTCATAAGATCAAAACTATTGAACGCTAAGATTAGCAAACAAAATTTTAATCCTAACTTAGATAAGTATTCATCGCGCAATTCTTTGGGAAAAATATCCGGGAACGATGATAGAAAATCATTTTTTATGAATGGCAACAATGTTGCTGTTGAAATTGAAAACTATGGCGGAATAGCTCCCGGCTACGGCGGAATTAGAGAAATTACAAATCTAATTTGGAGAGACGCGCCATACATTTTTCAATTTTGCCCGCTTGTTGGTGCTTCTGTTAAAGATACAACCGGAAAAAGAATTCACATTATTACTGATGCGATGAACGATTACGACAGAGCCGGCTTGAGAGAAATTGATCCGGCAACCGGATTCAAATGGCAATGGCAGCCATTACCGGGCTATGCAGATCCAAGCCAAACTTTCATTGCTTCAAATCCAACTTTCGATTCTAATCGTGATGGAAAACCGGATAGCTGGCCGCGCGAGTGGTACAACCAAACTTTAGGGCAATATGTTTGGCCCGGATATTTAGTTCAGGGTGAGAACAATGCCGATCTTGAAGCATATTGGGCAATGGATGATAGAGACAACAAAGAGTTTGGATATTTCCCTTTCAACAATGATAAGACACGCAAAGGTTTGGGCGTTCAAATTGACGGAAGAGCTTTTCAGTGGAGTAACTCTCTCGCTTCCAACGCGGTCTTTTTCGTTTGGTCTATCACAAATGTTAGCGATAAAAACTTAGACAGTGTAATGTTTGGAATTTATGGCGATCCCGATGTTGGCGGCGCAGATAATAAAGATGATAATGGTTTATTCATTTCACCATTCAACACTTCAATTCCATTATACTCGCGCAATATGGTTTACTTTTTCGATCCGGATGGGACTGGAGATGCCGGAAGGAAATTAGGTTATTTGGGATGCAAGTTTCTTGAATCACCCGGAAACCCGAATGATGGAATTGATAATGACGGCGATGGATTGATTGATGAACGGCAAGACAATAATATTGATGAGGATAAAGATTGGAATCCAGAGACAGATGATGTTGGAAAAGATGGCATTCCAAATACAGGAGATGCCGGTGAGAAGGATGGAATTCCAACACTTGGAAACAGAACTGCTGATGGAAGACCCGATCCGTTGTTGCCTGGCGAACCAAATTTTGGCTACACAGATTTAGATGAATCGGATCAAATTGGATTAACCAGTTTTCAAAGTTCTCAGTGGGCTACGGATTTAAAGATTGCTTACGATGAGGAAATTTGGAACGCTACCAAACCGGGAAGCTTTAGTGAGATTACACAAGATCAAGATATAGTTTTTATTTTTAGCTCAGGCTATATCTCTCTCGCACCTGGCGAAACAAAAAGAATTTCTATGTCCTTCCTTTTTGGTGAAGACTTAGATGATCTTCTCACCACAGCCGAAACTGTTCAGGATATCTATAATAAAAACTATCGGTTTTTCAGACCGCCGAGCCTTCCAAAAGTAACAGCAATTCCGGATGATAAAAAAGTAACCTTGTATTGGGATAATAGTTCTGAAAACAGTATTGACCCGATCACCGGAAAAGATTTTGAGGGCTATGCAATTTATAGAAGCACACGTCCCGACTTTGCCGATGTACAGAATATTACAGATGGAAAGGGTAGTAAGTTTTTGTATGAGCCCCTTAAAGACTTAAGCGGATTTGATGCAAAGTGGGATTTGAATAATGACTGGAAAGGTTATCATCCGGTTCCTTATTTGGGAAGAGGATTGAATTATTATCTTGGTGATAATTCCGGTTTGGTTCACACGTTTGTTGATTCCAACAATGTTAGAAATGGTCAAACATATTATTATGCGGTTGTTTCTTATGATCACGGTGATTCGCTTGGAATTCCTCCTTCTGAAACAACAAAGAAAATTTCTTCTGATCCGATTACCAGCAAATTGATTTTCTCCGACAACACTGTGCAAGTTATTCCTGGACCAAGAGCCGGCGGCTATAACCGTCCGGAAATAAAGAACACGGATGTGCTTCACAATACCGGAATTGCAAATGGAGAAGTGAGCTTCTCAGTAATTAACGATCTTGATATTAAAGGTGATAAATACACTCTTACATTTAAGGATTCCCTTAATGTGGCCGGAAAGCCGACTCTCGGGAAGAACTACTCAATTACAAGTGAGAAAACAAAAACGGAATCGTTCTACTTGTATGGGACAAAGTTTACAAGTCTTTCTCAGAAAAATTTGATTGATGATGCTTCCTTAAAAGTAACCGATGCATCCGGCAAAGTTTATTCTAAAGTAACTGATTATGAATTGAATTTAGAAAAGGGCTCGATCAAAAGAACCGATAACAGTTCAATGAAGGAAGCTACCGAATACTCTATCACATACAAGAACTATAAAATTTACCAAAGCCGGGCTTTAAGCGGCGATGATTCAAATCCGGTGTTTGATGGAATCTTAGTGAAAGTGAAAGACAATCCTTCGTTGGTTTTCGATGACGTGAAATCCAAATGGTCTTCCAACCTTAAGCTGCCATTTAGATTTTTCTTGAGGTCAGCCGGAAATCCGAAAGCAGAACCGGCAGATTACATTGTTACATTTTCCAATACTCCAATTTCTACTGCAAAGAAATTTGTTGTAGGCAAAGGCTTTATTGATATACCGGTTAAATACAAAGTTGAAGATGTAACCTCCGGAGTTCCAATACCGGTAGTTACAAATCTTCAAGAACTTACTACCTCGAATGATTCCTCATGGACATTGGGTGAAGAAATTGTGTTTTACAAAACCGGTTCTGCCGGCGGAACAGGCGCTCAGATTTCCTGGAGCTTGGTTGTTTCTGCTGATACAACTAATAAAGTGCCGGGTCCGGGTGATGCAATATTCATTTACACGAAGAGACCGTTTAGCAAGACAGATGTCTTTACTTTGCAGACTGAAGCCGGCTTTGTTAAAAATGCTGATGCTGCTAACAGTCTTGATAAAATCTTCGTTGTTCCAAATCCTTACATAGGAACAAACGAAATTGAGCCGGCAAATAAATTAGCCGGTAAGAATAGGGGAGAGCGAAGGATTTATTTTGAAAACCTTCCGATGAAATGCACAATTAGAATATTTACTTTGAGCGGTGAACTTGTTACAACACTGAATCACGATTCCGGTTTCGATAACGGCAGAGAGTTCTGGAATCTCTTGAACCGTGATGGATTTAGTGTTTCATATGGTGTTTATCTGGCGCATATAGATGCACCTGAAGTTGGCGAAAAGTTAATCAAGTTTGCTCTAATCAAGTAGGTTCAGGAGATTCTATGAAAAAAATAAATTCTTTGCTGATTATCATTCTAACTCTTGTGTTTGCGTTTAACGGATTTGCTCAAACAAATAAAACCGGAACAACAGCAACCCAAGTTCTAAAGCTTAATGTTGGCCCTCGTGCAATTGGAATGGGCGGCGCGTTTACTTCAATCGCTGATGATATTACTTCTGTGTATTGGAATCCGAGCGGGACAGCGAATATTGTTTCTAACGAAGCATTCTTTAATCATACTGCGCTCTACTCGGATATAAACCACGACTTTGCGGCATACGCAACAAGTTTATCCGGCTTAGGAACTATTGGAGCGTTTGTGTCAGTACTTTCGATGGATGACATGCAAGTTAGAACAATTGAAAATCCGGAAGGCACCGGAGAATTCTTTAACTACAACACATTGGTTTTGGGAGTTAACTTCTCAAAATATCTCACAACTAATTTTTCAATCGGATTCAATGTGAAGTACATTAGCGAAAATCTCTGGCACATGAGTTCGGAAGGATTCGCAATTGATATCGGAACACTCTATAAAATCCCGGTTTTGAACGAACTTAGAATCGCTTCCAGCGTTTCCAACTTTGGAACGAAAATGCAGCTTACCGGAAGAGACGCAACAGTAATTTATCCTTCTGGTGCAGGTGAAGAAAATTTAATTAACTCCAACATTGAACTGGATAAGTTTGATCTACCATTGATATTCAGATTCGGTATTTCCGCTGATGTTATCAAAGAAGCCACTACAAGATTAACAATTGGTGTTGATGCAATTCATCCGAACGATAACACAGAATATTTGAATGCCGGAACGGAATTCAGTTGGAATGAAATTGTTTTTCTCAGAGCCGGTTACAATTCTCTGTTCGAAACAGATAGCGAAAAAGGATTAACACTTGGCTTTGGATTGAACTACCGAATTATGGACATGTTGAAAGCAAAGATTGATTACGCATATCAAGATTTCGGAAGGCTGAAAAGCGTTCATTACTTTTCGGTTGGCGTAACGTTCTAATTATATAATATGAATCCGTTATGTGAATTAGATTCAATCGAATGATCAATTGCTGATTTATCTAAAAAGCGGGCTTCATGAATGAAGCCCCTACAAAAAGTTGTAGGGGTTTGATTAATCAAACCCGAAAAATTATTCTTGTTAACTATTTGTGTTCTCGAATTTTAATATACACAGCGGATTACATGAATATTAATGTGATGTCCACTGACATGAGTTGAGACATCTTTTCCTTAGAGTTACTTACAAACTGTCTACACTGAAGAGTCACCGATGTTACCATTCTACCTTACCGGAAAGCGAATCATCCTTTCATTCATTTTTATTCTGCTAACCAATGTTTTAAATGGGCAGAATCTTACCGTAAATGAATTTATGGCTTCGAATTCGAAAACAATTCTCGATAAAGATTTTAATAGTTATTTGGATTGGATTGAGATTTATAATTCCGGCTCCCCGCCAATCAATCTTAAAAACTATTATGTAACTGATGATCTTAAGCTGCCGACAAAATATCAAATTAATATTGATTGTATAGTTGCTGCGAACGGCTATGTATTACTTTGGGCTGATGACGCGAACACCGGCACTCATACCAACTTCAAACTGAGCGGCAGCGGTGAAAGCATTGGCTTGTTCGACCCAAACGCTCAATTGGTTGATACAGTAAATTTTGGTGAACAGCAAACTGATGTTTCGCAAGGAAGGTTACCAAGCGATCCTAATAATTGGGCAAAGTTCTCAACCGCTACGCCTGGTAAAGCAAATCTTGAATCCGGGATTTATAATCTACTACCACCGCCAATTGTTTCTAACCAAAGTGGTTTTTATAACTCATCGTTGAATATTGGAATTACACACCTTATAACAGATGTTACAATTCGTTATACAATTGACGGAAGTGTGCCGAGCATATCCAGCAAAATTTACCAAACATCTTTGCAAGTAGATTCAAATTCAGTTTTACGGTTCAGAGCTTTTAAGAATGGATACTCACCAAGCATCACCGAAACAAGAACTTATTTCATTAATGAAAAAACTGATCTGCCGGTGTTTTCACTTGTTACCGATCCGGCAAATTTCTTTTCCGATACGACCGGGATTTATGTTATTGGAACAAGAGGTGTTACAAGCCATTGCAGTACAGCACCTAGAAATTGGAATCAAGATTGGGAAAGACCTGTTAGCCTTGAGTTTTTTGAAACCAACAAGTTATTGGCTTTTAAGGTCAATGCCGGAGTGAAAATCTACGGCGGATGCACCCGGTTGTATGCGCAGAAATCGTTAGCGTTTTATATGAGGAGTGAATATGGTGATGAAAAACTTCGCTACCGTTTATTTGATGACGCACCGCTAAGTGAGTTTAACAATTTTATTCTTAGAAGTTCCGGACAAGATTGGTGGCGTACAATGTTCAGAGACGGCATGGTACAAACTCTTCTTGAGCAAGGAATGAAACTGGATTATTCAAATTACCGTCCTTCCGTACTTTTCATAAATGGAAAGTATTGGGGAATTCACAATATCAGAGAAAAAATGAATGAGTATTATACCTTTTACCATCATGGTGCAGATATAAATAATATTGATCTTATAGAAATAAGTAAAGTAGGAAGAGCTACAAGTGGCGACAGTATAGCATACAATGAAATAATAAACTTTCTTGCAACAAAGAACATGGCTGATCCGGCAAATTATGGGTATATAAAATCAATCGTGGATATTGATGAGTATATAGATTATCAGATAGCGGAGATTTATGGAGCCAATGGCGATTGGCCCGGCTCTAACATGAAACTTTGGCGGGAAAGAAAAGCCGGCGGAAAATGGCGCTGGATGATCTACGATATGGATTTTACTTTTGGCGGCAACGCGAAAGGAATGTTTGACACAAATACATTAGCTCAAGCTACCTTAGCTACCGGAACTTCCTGGCCAAATCCCTCATGGTCAACATTAATGCTGCGGAAACTGCTGGAGAATGTTGAATTCAAAAATGAATTCATCCAGCGGTTTGCTGCACACATGAACACAACTTTTGAAAAGAATCATGTTTTAGCAGTGATTGACAGTATGGCTAAAGACATTGCTTCGGAAGTCCCAAGACATAAACTGCGCTGGCCGCAATCAATATCTTACGGTACAGGCTGGCAAAGTCAAATTGATATTATGAAAACATTTGCCGAAAAGAGACCATCTTTTATGAGGGAACATATTTACGCAAAGTTTGGAGTTACAACTTCACATTCATTAGTGATTAGTAGAAATAATCCGGCGTGGGGTAAAGTGTTTGTTTCTTCTGTAGAGATGAAAAAGAATGGTGCGACAAATATTTTCTTTAAAGGAATCCCTTTAAGAATAAAAGCCTTAGCGCTGCCTGGCTACCGGTTTGTTCAATGGGAAGGAGTTTCAAATTCTACTTCGCCAGAGATTTCAATTACACTTGAAAGCAATACAACATTAAGAGCCCTATTCACGCAAACTGAATTATCGGCTAAGTCAATTGTGATTAATGAAATAAACTATAATTGCTCATCTGTTTTTGACACTGAGGATTGGATTGAGCTCTATAACCCGGACGATAAGAATGTTGATTTGTCTAACTGGATTTTGCGTGATAGCAAATCAAATCAGCATGTGTTTGCAGCCGGAATAACAATAAATGCTAAAGGTTATGTAGTAGTCTGCCGCGATACAGCAAAGTTCAAGAAACAAAGACCAAATGTTAAAAACATTATAGGCAATTTCGGATTTGGATTAAGCAGCAACGATGAACGAATAACATTACTTGATAACTCGAATAAAATTATTGATGAAGTTAGCTATTCTTCCAGCGGATTGTGGAGTTCCCTCCCAAACGGAAAGGGATCAACGCTATCGCTAATTGATCCTCAGCTTGATAATTCGCAAGCTTCAAATTGGAAGGCTTCTCAACTTTACGGAACACCTGGTTATTTGAATGATGTTTATACTGAAGTTGAAAAAGATAATGGTTTGCCAAAAGAATTTGTGCTTTACCAGAATTACCCTAATCCATTCAATCCGGAAACAACTATTAGTTTTTCTATTCCACAAAGTTCACACGTCACACTAAAAGTTTTTGATGTACTTGGGAGAGAAGTTGCAACACTAATTGATGAATACAAGCAAGCTGGAACGTATTATGAAAAGTTTAACGTAGAGACGCGCCATGGCGCGTCTCTACATAGCGGAGTTTATTTTTATCAATTAAGATTAGATAATTTTACAGCAACCAAGAAATTGGTTTTGATGAAGTAATACAGGCCTCAGCTTTTCTATTGTTCACACTAATTCTAATTTGTGTAGTGGGGCGGTTTATTTGCTATTTTTGACAAGTAAAAATCAAAAGGATTCTATGAACAATTTCAACTTTCACAACCCCACTCAAATAATATTCGGCAGAGACCGCCTAAATGAACTGGTAAATTATATACCTTCAAAAGCAAAAGTGTTAATTACTTATGGCGGCGGCAGCGTTGAAAAAAATGGCACTTTGCAAAAAGTTCGTAATGCACTTAGCAATAATTACTTCAGAGAATTTGGTGGCATTGAACCAAATCCGCGATTTGAAACACTGATGAAAGCTGTTGAGTTAATTAAAAAAGAAAATATTGATTTTCTCCTTGCTGTTGGCGGCGGTTCTGTGATGGATGGAACGAAGTTTATTTCCTTAGCAGCTAAATACAACGGCGATCCGGAAGAAATTTTGTACCATAGTTTTAAGCCGGCAGATTTAAAAGAAGCAATGCCTTTTGGAACAGTTGTTACTCTTCCAGCCACCGGTTCGGAGATGAATGCAGCGGCAGTTATAAGTTATAAGGAATCAAAGTACGCTGTTATTTGTCCGTTAACTTTTCCAAGATTTTCTTTTTTAGATCCAGCGCTTACCTTCACACTTCCCAAGACTCAAGTTGCCAATGGTGTTATAGATACTTTTGTTCATGTTATGGAACAGTATTTAACATTTCCTGTGGATGCGAGATTTCAAGATCGTACAGCAGAAGGAATTTTGCAGACTCTAGTTGAAATAGGAAGAAAGACTATGGATAACCCAACTGATTATGTTTTACGGGCTAATCTTGTTTGGAATTCTACCATGGCATTAAATGGTTTGATTGGAGCCGGTGTCCCTCAAGACTGGACAACTCACATGATAGGTCATGAGTTAACCGCATTCTTCGGTATTGACCACGCTAAAACTCTGGCTGTAATTCTTCCGGCTCTGCTTCAAGTACGGTACGAACAAAAGAAAGAAAAATTGATTCAGTACGCAGAACGTGTTTGGAAAATAGAAAATGGGACTGATGAATTTAAAGCTGATCAAGCAATACGTAAAACAAGAGAATTCTTTGAAAGTCTTGATGTCAAGACTAGATTAACGGATTATAATATTTCTTCTTCAGATTTTGATAAGATTATCCAAGGGTTGAAAGAAAAACACTTGACGGAACTTTCGGAGACAAGAGAGGTAACTCTAGAAGTTAGCAGACACATTTTGGAGAATGCTTTCTAACATTGGTAAATGAGCTAGAGCATACTGAAAGTTATTATTCAAAAGAACTATAATAGACATTCGGCGCAGCCTATTTAAATGATCTTAAAGGAGTCAGTTCGATGCTTCTTCAGTTGCTTTATAAGCTTGTAAAAGCATTTATCATTTTAGTATTTGTCCCTAATATTTTGACTGAGAAATGCGATTATAGTATTGGATTAGTATATAAAATTGGTAAAAATTAATGCTGAATAAAACAATTTCGCTTTCAATATCGGTACTCCTTTTCCTTTCTTTCGCAAGGATTTCTTTTTCTCAAGCTGATTCCAATTTGGATTCGATGCTTGCCCGATTAAATAGCACTGATGTGAAGGAAAAAATTTACTCCTATGTTGAGATCCTACAGCATTATAATAGAACCATGCCGGATAATTCAATAATGTATGGAGAAAAGGCTCTTCAGCTTACCCGTACCGGCGGGTACAAATTAGAGGAAGCAGAAATTCTCTATTTGGTTGGAGTTGCCTATCAAGCTAAGAGCAATTATGCAAAGGCAATGGAATACTATCAATCTTCCTCCGAGCTAAGTAAAAAAATCAACAATAAAGCCGGTGTTGGTAAATGCTTAAATAGAATTAGTCAGTTAAACGACGTTCACGGTGAATACGAAAAGGCGATGGAGAATTGCTTGAAAGCGCTTAGTATTCTAGAAAATTCGAACGATAAACGAGCATTAGGAAGCACTTATAACACTTTGGCTATTCTACATTATATTCTAAAAAATTCCGATAAAGCAATGGAAAATGCCCGGCGTGCTTTGCAGTTTAATGAGGCATTGAATGATGAAATACTAATGGCTGTTTCTCACGAGCATTTGGGTATTATCTACATCGGTAAAAAAGATTATAGAAGGGCGCTCTTTCATATTAAGAAATCACTTGAGCTGAATCAGGCTAAAAATGATAAATTCGGAATAGCCGGATCGTACGGAAACCTTGCAGTGATATACCGTAGTACGGGAAAGTATGAAGAAGCTTTAAAATATTATAACGCTTCGCTGGCAATCAAAAAAGAAATGAAAAACTTGAGAGGCATTGCTTCATCTACTTCGAGTATTGGCTTAACATATTATAATATGGGGCAATATGAAAAGAGTCTTAAGTATATGCACCAGGCTTTGGCTTTGAGAAAGAAGCTTGGCGATAAGCGGGGTATTGCAGTTTCGTTTAGCAGATTGTCTGATGTTTACAGTGCTATGAATGACTATAAGTCTTCACTCGAATATTTTAAAAAGTCGAAGAGCCTTAATGATTCTTTAATAAATGAAGGGAAAAACAAAAGGATTGCAGAGTATCAGGCAGCTTATAATAATGAGAAACAGCAAAAAGAAATTCTAATGCTTCAGCAAGAGAATACCATTCAAGGGCATTTACAAATATTCTTACTGGCAATTTCCCTTTTGCTTGCAGCAGCGGCAATATCAATTGCAATTGCCTACCGTTCCAAAAGAAAAATTAATGCCCTGCTGGTTGAGCATTCCAATGAAATAACAGAGCAAAAAGAGGAACTGTTAAAACTAAATGGGCAGCTCAAAGAAGCAATTGTAACAAAAGACAAATTCTTTTCAATTATAGCTCATGATTTAAAAACTCCCTATCAAGGGTTGCTTGGCTACTCTCAAATTTTGTCTGCGGAATACACAACACTTACGGAAAAAGAGAAACTCACTTTTATAAAGAGCATCGAAGAGTTAAGCCAGAATTCATTCAAGCTGCTTGAAAATTTACTTGAATGGTCCAGACTGCAAACCGGAAAAATTGTTTTTGATCCGGAGAATTTGAATCTCTTGTTAGAGCTTTTCCCAACCTTGGGACTCCTCAAGCAGACGGCTCAGAACAAACAGATTATTCTAGACTATGAAATTGGTAATTCTATTTTTGTCTATGCTGATAAGAATATGCTTTCAATGATTATTAGAAATCTGGTATCCAACTCAATAAAGTTTACAAATCCGGCTGGAAGTATTTCAATTAGAGTGAAAACTGATGACGAATTTGTAGAAGTCTCTATAGCCGATACAGGCGTTGGAATGACTAAAAATGTTTTAGACAATTTGTTCAATCTGGATAAATCAATAAGTACAAAAGGAACTGCAAACGAAGAGGGAACCGGACTGGGGCTTTCGTTATGCAAGGAAATGATAACACGTAACGGCGGAAAGATATGGGCGGAAAGTGAAGTTGGAAAAGGAACAACTTTCTTTTTTACACTTCGTAAAAAGTAACATTACAGCTACCGGAAATTATTCTTATCCCAATCAGTAATATTTTTCTTATTATAAATTCCAAATATTGATGCGCCTAAATTTTGCATCTAGCCGGAATCAATTTAGCCGGTTGAACATAACCCAAAGAATTAAGTAGGACATAAAGTGAAGACGTTTAAATATATCTGTATTATCAGTCTTGTTTTTGGCGGTAGAATACTTCCGTTGGCAAGCAATTTTTCTAATCAAGATTCAGTTAAATTGAAAAATCTGCTGCAAAAATCGGAACAAGTAATCATTGTCGTATCAAAAGATTGGAACGCGCCGGTTGCAGAGATGAGCTATTACGAGAGAAGTGAAGGAAAGCTCAAAGCGGTTTCGGAAGGTGTTCATGTCTTTCTAGGCAAAGCCGGTTTAGGATGGGGCAAAGGATTAATTGATTTTTCAGAGTCGAACGGACCAACCAAAAAGGAAGGAGATAAACGGTCACCGGCAGGAGTTTTTTCTTTGCCGTATGTGTTTGGACTATTACCTGTTGATAGCTTGAAATGGTTAAAATTTCCTTATCAGCAAATATCTAAACTGAATGAATGCGTTGATGATACTGCTTCCGATTTCTACAACAAAATAGTTAACACTTTGGAAAAGAAAAAAACATGGAGAAGCTCTGAGAATATGGACGATCCCGATTATAAATATGGAATTGTGATAAGCCATAATTCATCTCCGGTTGAAAAAGGTTGCGGCTCATGTATCTTTTTCCATCTAACCGGTCCAAAACCAAAACCAACTGCTGGCTGCACTGCTATGAACGAAGAATCTCTTCTCAAACTTTTGCATTGGATTGACGTAAAGAAACGACCTTTGCTTATCCAGCTCCCCAAAAGTGAGTTTGAAAAAATTAAGCAACTATTTAGATAATTTATGACTCTCGCAACGGGAAAAATATTCGTTATTATTTATGAGATAAATATATCATAGTAATCTCTCCGGATGTTCAAACAAAATTTACACTTCTTTATCAAATCAAAAATATAAAAGCATATGATGTCTTGTCTATTTACTTTATTTGGTAAAGGCTGCAGCAGGCAAGGATATTTTTGATTGATTTTACTATTTTGTTTTTGAATGAACTGCTACACTGTTCATATTAGTCTTATAACTGTCAATAATTAATTTCGTTGGATTGTAATGGCAAGCCGGGCAAATATGTTACTTATACTCATGCTTTTGCTCCTCTCAAATCTTTCAATTATCCCACAGATAAAAATTAGAAATTTAACTACGAGAAATGGGCTTGTATCTAATGTAGTTCATTACACTCTAAAAGATTCTAAGGGATTTATTTGGTTTACTACCGATGATGGAATATGCAGATACGACGGAGTTCGGTTTACGGTATTTAATGATGAGAACAAGGCACAAAATGGTTTAGAAGAAAGTATATTCTTTCAAATCTTTCAACACTCACAGAACCAATTATTTTTTCTTAGCTATTCCGGTCAGTTATATTGTTATGATTATCGTAGCGGTAGATTTTCCAATTTAAGTAAGAATAATTTCGCTCTACGCGAGCGCGGACTGACATGTATTGTGAAAAACGATGGTGACAATACATATTGGTTATCAACTGAACGGGGAATTATCCATACAAAATTAAATTTGGAAGTTATTGGAGAATACTTAGTCCCGGAACAAAGTAAAAACGAGACGGTGTCGGACAGAGTTAGTACAATTTATATAGATAGAAATGGTGTTCTCTGGTTGGGAATGTTAAGCCGAGGAATATTGAGGTTTGACTGTAAGTCACTGAAGTATCTCAAAAACAATTTGAAGGGCATAATCCCAAAGTATCAGCAGGTTAATGCTTTCTATTCTTATCCAAATTCAGATGATGTTTTTGTTGCAACCGGTGGTGAAGGATTGATAAAAATAAATACAAAGGATTACACTCACTTCGCATGGCGCAATTTAGCTTATCAAAATAATTCTTTGCCAAGTGATAGAGTGACTGCGTTATATCCTCAGAATGATTCGATTTTGTGGGTAGGTACTTTGGATGGTTTAGCTAACCTAAATTTCCGTAAAAACGAAATTCAAAGATTTGTGAATAATCCTTTGGACCAATATTCAATTCAAAATAATTCAATTAATCATCTCTCGATTGACTCTCAAAACATACTTTGGGTTTGTACATCCGGCGGAGTTGGAAAGTTGAACATCAGACCGGAGAGATTTATTAAGGTCTCGCAAAATTTGCATCTCCCGCATACTTTGTCTAGTAATCGGGTGAGCCAATGCTATACTGATAAATATGGGAACCTTTGGGTTGCAACTTCAAAGGGTATCAATGTTAAAAAGAAAAGCGGGGAAAGATTTTATCATTACAGTTTACCAAAGTCATTTCCGCAACATTCAAATGAAGAAGTCATTAAGTTTTTTTCCGATGGAGATACATGGTGGGTTGGGACCTGGGGAGGAGGAATAAGCCGATTTATTTTGCCGAAAAATTTTACGCCTGGCGATGCAATACGTTTTGATAATTTTTATAATGATGAGAGTAATAAAAATAGCATTAGCAGCAATTTTATTCGAGATTTTGCTGCTGACCTTCAAGGCAATTTATGGATTTCTACTTGGAACGGCAGTCTAAATTTAATTCGTTCAGCAGATAAGTCGTTGGGAAAAATTAAATTTACCCGTTTTACTACGGAAGGTAATAATGAAAACCATATCGCAAGTGATTTTATTGATGCAATAGTTTGCGATTCGAGCGGATCAGTTTGGTTAGGCACATCGAAGGGACTACAAAGATTTAACCACACTTCAAATACTTTTGAAATGATCTATTCGGATAACAAGAATTTAGCGAGTCCGGCAAATGTTCCTACCAGCATTGTACTTGATAAACAAAATAATATTTGGTTTAGTCATTTCTCTGGGTTAGCTAAAGTTAGTACTTCGAAAGAAGGAAAGTATTCCGTTGAAGTGAAATTAAATGAACGCAAGTATGGCGCATTTACAATGACAATGGATAGGAGCGGAACTCTGTGGTTTTCAACTAATAAGTCTGCAATTTGTTCATTTGTCCCAAGTACAAACCAAGTGAAACTATATTCTATGACTGAAGAGGTGGACGGATTTGAATTCTATTTTGGTGAAGCAACTGCTGATGAAAGCGGACATCTCTATTTTGGCGGCAACTCCGGTTATCTGACTTTTCATCCGGACGATTTATATGTTAACAAACTCATTCCGTCACTTCAATTCACATCACTAAAAATATTTGGTGAAGAATTCCGACCGCAAACTGATATAAGTAATGTAAAAGAATTGTCTCTGGGTTACGGTGAGAGAAATATCAATGTAAGTTTTGCTGCTCTTAACTACATACATACTGAAAAAAATGAATATAAATATATTCTCGAAGGCATAGATGACAAATGGACTTCTCTCGGGAATAAAAATGAAATTACCTTTGCAAATTTACCGGTTGGTAAGTACAAATTGAAGGTCATAGGTTCCAACAATGATGGCTTGTGGAATTACAAAGCTGCAGTAATAAGCATTACAGTTGAACCTCCTTTTTGGCAAAACAATTATTTCCGCTTTATAATTTTGTTATCCGTTTTTACTGCTCTCTACTTTACAATTAATTCAAAAATTAGGAGACTTAAAAACGAAAAAGAGCGCCAGAATTTATTCTCGAAACTTCTAATTGAAACACAGGAAAAGGAGAGGAAAAGATTATCGCATGAATTGCACGATAGCCTTGGACAAAACCTGTTGGTAATAAAGAATCAAATAGATATTTACCAAGATTCCCAGACTAAAGATGATTCTGAGCTGGCGAATATTTCGCAACTGATTAAGGAATCTATAGCTGAAGTAAAAGAAATATCATCAGACTTACACCCACATCAGCTGGAAAGGCTTGGACTAAGTAAGGCACTAAAAGCTTTGTTAAACAAAATTTCGCAGTCTGGGATCATTGAAATTATTTCGCAGATTGATGATGTGAGCGGTAAACTTCCGATTGAAAAGGAAATCAATATTTATCGCATAGTTCAAGAATCGTTTAACAATATAATTAAGCACGCAGAAGCAAAAACCGCTAAATTTGAATTAACAAGTAGTATGCATCAGATTTATATCTGTATCGAAGATAATGGAAAGGGGTTCGATTTAGATGAGAAGGAAATGGAACAAAAATTTAGAGAAGGTCTTGGTCTTAAAAGCATATCAGAAAGGGTCAGATTACTGAATGGCGTCTTAAATATTTCTTCCGGCAAAGGGAAAGGAACTAAGATTACAATTACTATTGATATTAATAAATGAACCGGCAAGTAAAAATATTTTTTGCAGATGATCACCCCGTATTCAGAGAAGGGTTGATAAAGATTATTGAACGGGAAGGTAGTTTTAAAATTTGCGGCACCTCCGGTAACGGTAAAGATGCTCTCGAGCAAATCAAAAAACTACAACCGAATGTAGCATTACTTGATATTTCTATGCCCGGGCTCTCCGGATTAGAAATTGTAAAATCTCTTAATTCGGAAAAAGTAAGTACACTGCCTATCATATTAACAATGTACAATGATGAAGAATATCTCGACGAAGCTATGGAAAATGGTGTTAAAGGTTATTTGCTAAAAGACTCCACGGCTAGAGAGATTGTTGATTGTATTAATATTGTGGTTCAAGGTGGTTTATATATCAGTCAAGAACTTTCAGAGCAATTCATTAAGAATAGGAAAAAGGTAACTGCCTCTGATAATATTCAACCGCAAGTTGAAACTTTAACTTGCACTGAGAAACAAATATTAAGATTACTATCAGATAACAAAACCAGTCAACAGATAGCCGACGAAATGTTCTTAAGCTTTAGAACAGTGCAAAATCATAGGAATAATATAACTCACAAACTTGGGCTATCCGGTCATCACAAACTTCTTTTGTTCGCAATTGAACACAAAACCCGCCTACAATAGCTAAACAAATTACCTCATCGTTCTAAATTCAGTTAAGTACTTGTACTCAGAAAAATTGAGTACAATCCTCTATTTGTTAACAATTATTAGTGAGTTAGGTTTCACTCGACTTCTAATGGAAGCATTAATTGAAAGTTTTGATAGCTGACGATAATAAAAATGTAAGAGAGTTGATCAAGAAAATTCTACTTAACGCCCAAATGAAAGTGGAGTTACTCGAGGCTATTGATGGCGAAGATGCAATATCTATCTTTCAAAAGAAGAGACCGGATTTAGTTTTGATGGATATTGTAATGACTCCAATAGACGGATTGGTTGCTACACGAAAAATAATTTCGATGAACCCTCAAGCAAAAATCATTATTGTATCTCAGTATCCTGAAGAAGAATATAAGCGAGAGGCATTCGCTTGCGGAGCTATTGAATATTTCAACAAAGAGAATTTAAGCGCTATCCCATCAATCATTAAGAAATATATACAAACACAATAAATGAGGGAATCATGAAAAAGTTAATTCTACTATGCTTTGTTGTCGTCAGTTATTCAAGTATTCAAGCTCAATGGCAAAAAGTTGGTTTGGATGGCAAATCATGCCGCGATATTTGCATCCACAATAACAAGATTTATGTTGCTACCTATTCCGATGGAGTGTACGAGTCTAATGATAATGGAATTACCTGGACTCAGTATGCAATATCTTCCCCAAATCCAATCCCTTATTCTATAAAATCTTCCGGCAGCGCACTCTTCATTAATGTTAGCAATGGGCTTTACCGTTCACTGGATAACGGCAGCATCTGGGGAAAGGTTCACCTTGACCAGGATTATGGACTAAGTATTAGCGGGCAGTACATTTACCTTGCTATATACGGAGGCGGTGTGTCTCGTTCGTCTGATAACGGAACAACATGGGGAATTAAAAATAATGGGATAACAGATACACGAGGTTTGGGAATATTTTCCATTGGTTCAAAAGTTATTGTGGGAACGCAGCAAAGCGGTTTGTTTATATCTGAAGATAATGGAGATAGCTGGATTCTAAAAAACAACGGAATACCAGCAGATAAAAATTTACGTCCGTTGTATTCGGAAAATCAAAATATCTGGATTTGGGTAAATCCGGGAGGATTGTATAGGTCCACCAATAATGGTGATAGTTGGACTGCTGTTGACGGGATGCAAGAAAGCTATCGTTTTATGTATAAATCCGGTAATTCACTTTTCTCCGGCGGGGAGGGGCTTAGTTTAAGGTCATCTTCTAATAATGGCTCAAACTGGCAAAATGATGATTTCAGATTAACAAATTATTATGTCTATGGAATGGCGGAAATAAATGGTGAATATTTTATTGCAACCGGCAGCGGAGTTTTTAAGCGTGCTGTATCAGATTTTTTAGTAAATGTGCCGGTTGCACCTGTTGCCGTTAATCCGGTTTCTATAACGGAAAATGGTTTCTCTGCAAAATGGAATAGTATGAGTAATGTTACCGGTTATTCGTTAGATGTTTCTACTTCATCTACATTCAATACATACTTAACCGGTTATCAAAAAAAAGATGTTGGAAATGTAACTAGTTACTCAATTACCGGACTAACACCTGGAACAACCTACTACTACAGACTTAGGGCATATAACCAACGCAATGAAGGAGCAGTTTCCAATACTATAACAGCAGTTACTACTCTTGCTGCACCAACCGCATTAAGCGCAGCTTTAATTACCCAAACAAATTTTAGAGCAGGCTGGAATGCAGTAACAGGAGCTACTAAATATTTTATTGATGTCTCTGCGAATAGCAGCTTTACAAACTTTGTAAGCGGTTATGAAAATAAAGATGTGGGCAATTTAACTACTATAACAATTTATGGCTTGCAACCCAACACTGATTATTTTTATCGAGTAAGAGCTTATAACGGTTCAGCCGGTCCCAATTCAAATATTACCTCGTTAAAAACACTTACTAATACACAATGGGTTCAGACTACCGGACCAAATAAAACAGCAGGCGACCCTCCAAACACAGGAGTTAAAACTTTGTTGAAATTTGGAAGCAGTATTTTAGCCGGGGCCTATTATTCTACCGGAATTTATTCGACAAATGATAATGGTACTAATTGGAGTAAACTAACTTCTATTTCATCTAATGTTATTCAACTAATAAGCGATGGAACAAACATTTACGCTGCAACAGCCGGTAATAACGGAACATCCTGGCAGCAAATTAACAGTGGTATTACTAATCTAAATGTCTTTACAGTAGCAAAAGGCGGAACAAATTTATTTGCCGGAACAAACGGCGATGGTGTTTTTATTTCTGCAAATAATGGTACAAGCTGGACGGCAATTAACAATGGATTAACACAAAAGAACATTAACACACTTTTAGCTAAGGATGCCCTTCTCTTTGCCGGAAGCGGAAGTGCCGGTGTGTTTGTTTCCAACAATAATGGAACTACCTGGGCACAAACCACACTTACAGGAAAAAATGTGATAACTCTTAAAGTAAATAACAATAAGATTTACGCTGCAACGTATGGCGGTGGAGTTTACGTCTCAAGTGATAACGGCACCAGCTGGACGCAAATCAATTCCGGCATCACTAATCTAAATGTTTTGGCTCTGGCTTTTTACGGTAACACAAATCTGTTCGCATCAACAGTAGCCGGTATTTTTCTATCCACTGATACCGGAGTTAACTGGACAAGTATAAAAGCAAACTTTCCGGCAGTTGATGTTTGGAGTCTCGAAATTGTTGGTAATTACATTTTTGCCGGCTCAAGCGAGCTTGGTGTCTTTAAGCGAGTTTTATCAGAAATTGTTACCGCTGTTGAAGAAGAGGAAGTAATTCCTACAAAGTTTTCTCTTGAGCAAAACTATCCCAATCCTTTTAATCCAACTACGACGATTAGTTATTCAATTCCCGAACCCGGGTACGTAACTCTGAAAGTGTTTGATGTTTTAGGAAATGAAGTTGCTGCACTTGTTGATGAGTACAAACAACCCGGTAACTATAACTCAAAATTCAGCACTCATAACTCAAAATTATCCAGCGGTGTTTATTTATACACACTAAGTATTAACCAAAAAACAATAACTAAAAAATTGGTGTTGGTAAAATAGCGGGACTAAAAAATGAAAAATACATTTGCATTAATAATAGCTGTCTTTTTCTTCACTCTTAATAATAATATTGACGCACAATGGTGGCTGAACGGTTTGCAAGGTGAGTATTGTCTAGATATCTGTGAGCACAATAATAAACTATATGTTATTTATACCAGAGATAATACATATGGGCTCTTCAGTTCATTTGCAGTTGATCAATATGAAGGCATCTGGAGCCGTGTGCCGGCAAACGGAGCCGAGTATGCTTCTTTTGAATTCATTCATTCAACCGGAACATCACTCTTTATCGGCGGAAGAAACGGTTTATTTAAATCCTCTAACAATGGAGAAACTTTTTTAAGAGTTCTCAACGCTCCGGTAACTTCCATGTGCAATAGCTCCAGCTCACTATTTGTTACTGGTGATAATCAAGGTGTGAGCTTTTCTGATAATGATGGAGAGACATGGACACAAAGAAATAACGGACTGCCAAATCTCCAGACGAGAGGAATTATCTCTTCCAATCAATATGTGTTTGTTGGTACAACTCAAGGCGGGTTATATTTTTCAGAAAACTATGGTATAAGCTGGGTTCTGATGAATGCCGGGCTGCCGAACGATGTGCCGGTATATCCCTTATACTCAAGTGTAGCAATTACATTTGTTTCAACTTACGAGAAAGGAATATTTCGTTCAAACAATCTTAGTCAACCATGGGAACAGGTTGGAGCAAATTACGGCTATTGGACAAAACTGACGGCTGCGGGTCAATCTCTTTACTTAATGGGAGATATTACATATAAGTTTTCCGCTTCTCCCGATGCGGGCAATTCATGGGTACTGCGTACTAACGGATTAAATTCATCAACCTTTGTTAACGATGGTGTAGCATTTAATAACTTCATTTATATTGTAACTTCAGAGGGTATTTGGAGAGCGCTTCAGAATGAACTTGTGGTTACAGACATTAATGAAGATAAAACATTGCCAACAAAGTTTTCTTTAGAACAGAATTATCCCAATCCGTTTAATCCGGAAACCACTATTAGCTATACGATAGCCCCACCAAACCTCCTCGAAGGGGAGGATTTACAGCATGTAACGCTCAAAGTTTACGATGCACTTGGAAAAGAAGTTGCAACACTTGTTAATGAGTACAAACAGGCTGGAAATTATAAAGTAACATTTAATGTAAAGACGCCATATATGGCGTCTCTGCCAAGTGGAATTTATTTTTACAGATTAGTAACACCAAAAGCTACAATTACAAAGAAGATGGTCTTAACAAAGTAGTAAACGCAATTAACAAAAGAGCCGCTACCCGGCGGCTCTTGCTTTGAATCTGTTTCAGTTTTTACTCATTCAATTATGCTTATAGCACATCCACCACCGGGAGCTAACTTCACTTCTAACTTATCCTTTGCAGTAACTTTCTTTTTTATGATTTCGTAAGCCATTGGATTCTTTTCCCAATGCGCATCTTTTGCATCTGCGTAAATTGTTGCTGTGTAGGTTTTATCCTTCTCTAAAAAGTTAAGCTGAACCGTTGTTGTTCTTTCATTTTCATCAGTAATTGAGCCGATGAACCAATTATTTGTACGTTTGGCTTTACGGGCAACAGTAAGGTAATCTCCCGGTTCTGCTTCCAAATATTTGCTGTCATCCCAATCAACTGCTACATCTTTTATGAACTGAAACGCATCCAAATGTTTTTCGTAATTCTCAGGCAAATCGGCAGCCATTTGAAGAGGAGAATACATTGTTAAATAAAGAGCTAATTGCTTTGCGAGCGTAGTATGCACTTGTTCTTTTTTATTCTTGTCATAATAATTCATTTTAATCTGGAAGATGCCCGGCGTGTAATCCATTGGACCGCCAAGCAACCGTGTAAAGGGAAGAATCGTTTCATGTTCCGGAGGATTGCCGATACTCCAAGCATTAAACTCATTTCCGCGTGCGGCTTCGCAAGCTAACCAGTTTGGATATGTGCGGTGTAAGCCGGTTGGGCGAACCGGCTCGTGCGCGTCAAGCATCAATTTATTTTCAGCGAGTTTCTCAGCAACTCTAACATAGTGCTGAACCATCCACTGCCCATCGTGCAATTCTCCGCGCGGAATTATTCTTCCAACATAGCCGGTCTTAACTGCCGGATAATTATACTTTTTCATAAACGCAAAAGCATCATCCATTCTACGTTCGTAATTTGTAGCAGAAGCTGAAGTTTCGTGATGCATAATCAGCTTAACATTTTTTGAGGCGGCGTATTTACTAAGCTCATCTACATCAAAATCCGGGTAAGGCGTTACAAAATCGAAAACTTCTTCTTTCCATTGACCGAACCAATCTTCCCAGCCAACGTTCCAGCCCTCTATCAACACTCCATCGAAGCCGTGCTGCGCAGCAAAATCTATGTAGCGTTTTGTGTTTTCTGTAGTAGCTCCATGCTTGCCGTTTGGTTTTAGAGACGACCAATCAAAATCTTTTAGCTTGATGTTGCCGCCGTCTGCATAATTCCACGATTCTGTACCGACATGCATTCCCCACCAGATGCCGACGTACTTCATTGGTTTTATCCAATCAGTGTTTTTTATTTTCGGGGGCTCGTTAAGGTTCAAAATCATTTTGGAAGCAAGAATATCCGTCGCTTTATCACTTACAAGAATTGTACGCCAAGGAGTTTTACAAGGAGTTTGCATGTACGCTTTATTGCCGACAGCATCGGGAACTAAGCATGATTTGAGAATGAAATTCTTTTGGTCAATCTCCAGATGCATTGCCGGGTAATCAACGAGAGCGGCTTCGAAAATGTTTATGTACAAACCGTTCTTAGATTTCATCATTAGCGGCGATTGCACATAATTCTTTCCGATGATTCTCTTTGCCGTAATCTCATTTACGTTAACCCCGATTGTTCCATCAATCTGGCTGAGCGGAGTTCTGGAATAAACATGTTCATTCGAATCGAAATCGCCCGGAATCCAAAAAGCGGTATGGTCTTCACCTAAATTAAATTGAGTTAATTCATCGCTTACAATGAAGTAAGAAAGATTTTTCTGAGATGGAAATTCGTAGCGGAAACCAAGTCCTTCATCGAATAAGCGGAATGCTAAAACTATTTGCTTATCGGTCTCTTTCTGTGTTAATGTAACTTTTAACTCATTGTGAGTATCTCTAATTGTTTTTACTTCTCCCCAAACCGGGTCCCATGTTTCATCCATCTTTAATGAATCAATTTTGGAAATTACAAATCCACTCTGAAGTGACGGCGAATCTTTGAGTAGTAAACCTAAACGGCTAGTCTTTATTACTTTAGAATTTTTGTAGTTCAGTTCGTATGCCGGAGTTCCATCTTTCAAAATCTCAAACTGAAGTTTTAGAGCCCCGTTTGGAGATGAAATTGTTTGACTAAAAGTGCTTAAAGTCGCCATGAGAAAAAAGAATATGAGTGATTGAATGATATGTTTCATCGAATTCTCGCAAGTATGTTCTGATTGTTTTTATTCCGCTCAAAAATAATAAAAAGAGAAAGAAAACCCGCTAAAGGCTGGATAGGAAATACAAGGATAGAAGAATATTAAAATGATGACGGAAATAATGAGCAATAAAATTCACCCAATTGGTGAATAGCTTTATATCGTCCCTAAAGGGACTTAACAAATTTGTATCCATTATTCTTATAGATATGTCGCCCTCCGAAGGAGTCCTTTAACTAAAGGAGCTAAAAATCCCGAAGGGATTGAATATCTATAAGTAAAGAATACCAAATGAACCAAAGTCCTTAGGGACGATACATAGAACATCTATGCCCATTGCTATATCGGTTTTGAGAAAACCCGTCTAAAGTTTTGGCAACAGACTATTTAACCAGCGATTTCTTATTTTTGTCGGAGTTATTACAAAAATCTGGGACTTATGGAAGAGATTAAAAACACAAACGAAAACCCGGTTGAACACAAACCAAAGAATTTTATATACGAAATCATTGATGAAGATATCAAAACCGAAAAATTCGGCAAGCAAGTTCATACACGCTTTCCGCCGGAACCGAACGGCTATCTTCACATTGGGCACGCAAAATCAATCTGCTTGAATTATGGAATCGCAAGAGATTATAAGGGCAAGTTCAATCTTCGTTTTGATGACACTAATCCGGAAAAGGAAGAGCAAGAATATGTTGATTCGATTGTTGAAGATGTAAAATGGCTCGGTGCTGATTTTGAAGAGAGAATTCTCTACGCCTCAGATTATTTTGAGCAAATGTATAAATGGGCGGTTGAGCTAATTAAAAAAGGGAAGGCTTACGTTTGCGATTTGAACGCAGATGAAATCCGCGCTACTCGCGGTACTTTAACCGAGCCTGGAAAGGATAGTCCATACAGAAATAGAACTGTTGAAGAAAATTTGGATTTGTTTGAGCGGATGCGCAAAGGCGAGTTTGAGAATGGCGCAAAAACTCTTCGCGCTAAAATTGATATGGCTTCTCCAAACTTCAACATGCGCGATCCGATAATGTACCGTGTTGTTCATGCGGAACATCACCGACAGGGAAACAGTTGGTGCATCTATCCGACTTACGATTGGGCGCACGGCAATGAAGATTCCCTTGAAGGAATTACACATTCGATTTGTACACTTGAGTTTGAAAACCATAGACCGCTTTACGATTGGTTCTTGGATTCGCTCGGAGTCTATCATCCAAAGCAGATAGAATTTGCAAGATTAAATCTCAGCTATACCGTGATGAGTAAACGTAGATTATTGCAGCTGGTAAAAGAAAAACATGTTGATGATTGGGACGATCCGCGTATGCCTACAATTTCCGGTTATAGAAGAAGAGGTTACACACCTGAAGCGATCAGAAATTTTGCCGAGATAATCGGCGTGGCTAAACGCG
>Ga0208953_1000594_pt1 | contig 29009 bp, 23 predicted proteins | sample RifOxyB2_FD_184033 | JGI IMG/M metagenome (GOLD analysis project Ga0208953, IMG submission 184033) | Groundwater microbial communities from Rifle, Colorado - Rifle Oxygen_injection B2 (SPAdes) | ecosystem: Environmental > Aquatic > Deep subsurface > Groundwater | place: USA: Rifle, Colorado...
GTACAATTAAAAAAGGTAATTAACGAAAAAGTTAAAAAAATCAAGAAAATGCAATCATTAACAAAGTAAGATAATATATGCCTCAACCAGAGGCAGTAAAGTTAGATTTTTAAATGTCTAAATGCGACAGATTGTAATTTTTCTCTATTTTTATTACAATATAGATATATGAAAGACTCAATTAAATTTATTTTAATTTTTACCTTTTTGCTCTTTGGTTTCTGTATTGCCACTTTTGAGTTTTGTGAATATCGGATAAAAAATGAGCAAAAAATAACTATTACTAATTCAGAAAACGGAAGCTGCGAACAACAATAAAACTTTTTACTAACTATTAACTTTATAATAATATGGATATCAAAGACCTGCTCGCAGACGCTAGAAATTTAACCGACCGAGATTTTCATCGCCGTTTGGAAAGTTTGGTGATTCATAATTACAAATATAAAAATCTGGATAAAGAAAACAGGGAGCTGGTTATGGGTCTCTTGAAAAAATATCAAAAATACCTGAAAAGAGGAATCGGTATTTCCGATACCATGATCCGCAAAGAGATGTATGAATTATATAGAAATAGAATTAAATTAAATCTAGATGAGCCGGACATGAAAGACATAAAAGAAATACTGGAAGGGTTTCAAAACTAACTTTATATTTACTTCCAATAAAAAATATGCATGTGTATACACGCATATTTTTTATTTTTATTTTTTAATTTAGACTTTCTACATTCACACCAAAACTCCAATCTACCTCCTCATACTTATAAAGAAGTTCACTGATATATTTTCTTAGTTCATTATATTTTTCTTGCGTTTTAGCTTCAAATTTTACAGTTAAGTACGGACCGTTTTGTGAATACCTCACAATAAACATAGAATCTTCCATTTCAAGTCTCACGCCATCACCAGCTCTTTCATCATCAATTACCTCAGCCTGAGGGTAATCTGCTCTGAGTTTTTCAGCGATTTTATCCATCAAAGCTACCTTAACATCATCACCACAACCAACTTTAATCTCCGGACTGGAAATATATTTAGGTAAAGCTTTAATAGCCTCTGACAATGACTGATTGGTACGAGAAAGATAATGAAGAAGACGTAAAGTAGAATAAAGACCGTCGTCATGATTATAAAAATCAGCCGAAAAGAAAAAATGTCCAGATAATTCACCGATAAATGCTGCTTTTATTTCTTGATTCTTTTTCTTTAAAAATGAATGACCGGTACGCCACATAAACGGCTCTCCTTTATAATTTTTTATGGTTTCCGGCACGACTTTTGAACATAGGGTATTGAACATAATCTTGGCTCCCTGGTGTTTATGCAGAACATCAATAGAAAATAAAGCTACCAGAACATCATTCCAAATTATATTACCTTTATCATCCACAATTCCGATACGATCTCCATCGGCATCATAAGAAAAACCAAGATCAGCTCCCACTTCTAAAATTTTATTTTTTAAACGTTCCGCAACCACCATCTCAGTAGGATCAGGAGTTCCCAGGGGAAAAGTCGGATCGATAGCACAATTACTTTCTATAACCTCACAACCTATTTGTCTTAATATATCCGGAGCAATAACACCGGCAGTGGAACAGCTAGAATCTATCACCACCTTAAATTTTTTCTCCACTGGCAACTTTTTAATAATGTCTTCAAAATAAGCTGCTCTAATATCCTGTTTCTCAATCTTTCCCTTATGCTCTCCCTGTTCATAATCTTCTTCCTCTACCATGCGGCGTAATTCCTGCATACCATCAGAAACCAAAGTCTCTGAATAATCGTTGGCAAATTTAAAACCGTTATATTCAGCCGGATTATGAGAAGCAGTAACAAAAGTACCCCCTTTAGCTTTTAAATAATATTGGGCCCAATAAAAAGTTCCGACCAAATTCATACCAATATTAATAGTATCTATACCGGCCCAAGAGAAACCTTTTATTAAAGCGTCAGCATACTCTTCACTGGTGGCCCGACAATCAAAACCAACTACCGCTTTTTTAATTCCGTTTCTCTTCATATATGTTCCATATGCTTTTCCTAAATGTTCTACGATCTCTGAGTTTAGATCATTATCAACCAATCCCCTTAGATCATAACCTCTAAAAATATGTGGATTAATTTTCATACATTTTAAAAATTAATAATTAAGCTTCTTATTTTAAGTAGAAGTCTATTAATTTTAGCAAATAATCTAGTGCCTAGTAAAGGGTTTTTAGCAAATCAAAATGAACGTTCATACGAGCGTTCATTTATTTATTCCATGCTTTATTATTTACTATTACACTTAAGTGTTGCTGTATTTAAGATAATACCAAACACTACCAATGCCATACCAAGTAGCGGCTAAACAAAACATCCAACCGACAACTGGAAGTGAACAAAGAACCCATATTGATAATATTCCAAAAATCATCATCCACATCAGAGAATCTTTTTTCTTTGGTAAAAATTTATTGATTATTTTCTCTCCAATCATAATACCGGTTAATATCTTAGCTAAGTATATAACGATAATCCATAAAATAAAAGAAATAAGCGCAGCCGGAATGCCAATCACCGTAAATAAAACCAACACACAAACAACCGGCGTAATAAACATTACTAAAATACCAATTCCAACCAGTTTCCACCAAGCGGTCTTATTGTTTTTTGTAAGTTTCTTGATATCTTTCTTAACTAAACTAATAATTATCAAACCGATTATCATCCAAGCAAAAAGAGAAACGATATTACCAAAACTAAAAACATCATTTCTCTTTTTATTATAAAAAGTATGTCCGACCTCTCCGCCGATACTTGCCTTCTCGGAAATAAAACCTTTGATGCTGGAAATATAATAAACATTTCCGCCGATATTAGCACTATCTTGAATTATTAGGGGCGTAAATCCGGTATCTTTTGAATTTTTCACACGCGCATCCATGCGCAATTTAATATCACCACCCACATCTCCAAAAATATTGACTTTAGCACTATAACCATGCACGCTGCCGGCAATATCACCATCAATATTTGATGAAGCTGAAACCAAAAGCACATCCATGCCCACATTGGAACTTTCACCAAAACTGACAGAAGAAGCCAAGGCTTGCACTCCCCGTATTACATCGCCGTTGATATTAATCATCTCTCCTACAACCCGCACGCTTCCGCCTATCTCTCCATTAATATCAACAAGGCTCGCTCCGGCAATCACATCTCCGGTCACTGTACCATTAATCTTTAAACTTTCTCCCGCTAAACAAATCACATCTCCATCAACTTTTCCGTTAATAATCACGGATGTACCGAAAGCATACAAATTACCCTTAATTGTCTCTTCTTTATCAATAAAGACTGTGTCTTTATTCTGAACCTCAAAGGCTATCACTGAAACCGGCATAAAAAAAAGAATAAAAACTAAAAAACTAAAAAATATTTTACGCATAAAATTATTATTAATTATTAAATTAATTAATTATTAATTATTATTTAATATAATTGTAGCATATTTTATCCAAGCTTTACAAAAAATAAAAATTATGATAAAAACAAAATACGAATTAAACTAAAATAAACTTTAATAATTTAAATTAACAAAAGGAAAAAATTAATGGAAAAAGACAAAAATGTAACAGAAATAAAATTTAATGAAAGATGCTACTCTTCTTATAGATCTGCCCGAATCAAAAATTTTATTTTCTATTCCACATTCTGGGTTACTCTTTGCCTTTTATGGCTCTTAATCACTTTTATTTTTACATACCCCTTAACAGTAATAGTGAGTATTGTTGCTGGAGTATTATTATTTTTCCTTACGACAGCATTTGCTTTAGTTATCCTCTTTGAAGGCTCTCAAGGAATAGATAAAATAGTTGGCAGTTTCGAATTTAAAAAAACAGAAAATGCTTTATTTGATTCTCTGGAAAAAATAAAAGAAACAGAAAATAAGCTTAGTCAATACACAAATAGTACAAAAAAAATATTTGATGAATTAGATAAAAGTGATACTTTCAGTACAAACGAAATTAAGCTCCAAGAAGTTTTATCTCTAGATTCGTTTCTGCCATACACCCAGGATTCAACTTTGATGTTTAAAATCCGTAACTATTCCATTCTTATCGCACTCATTAAAGAGGTCGAGAGGTTAAAAAAGGTTAAAAAAGAAAAAGAAAAATTTATTTCAATAAACAAAAACGATTACTTTCAACAAATTGAATGGGCTCTGGAAAAAAATAAATTTTTTCAAAAAATAAAATCTATCTGGTAATTTAATTACAAAAACCGCCATAACAGCGGTTTTTTAAATTTATAATCAACAATGCTTCATTAATGACTGGCTTCGTAGAGTGATGCCATGATAAAAGCGGTTATAGCATAAGATGATATAACTATAATTAAACCAATTACAGCGTTAGTTAATATCTTTTTAGCCTTGAGTACTTTTGTTTCATTTCCAGCAGATGTCATCCAAATAAATCCGCCATAAATAATTAATACTAAAAAAATAATTCCCAAAAGAGACAAAAAAACTCCGATTAACCCGCCAATAATCTCCGCAATTGATTTAGGCTCGCCAAAACCAGCCGCTTCTGCAGTAATTTTTAAATATTCTAATATTTTTTCTTTAAGATTTGGATTCATAACACCTTATTTAAGCACTTAACCAATCCTGTTGCTTGTTATTCTAAACTTGATTCAGAATGACATTAAAAATAATTTAACAAAATAACTACTTTCGATTTTATAAACTTTTAACTTTCGACTAGAAAATTTTTGAAAAATTTTCTACCTCGCTTTTATGTCTTCTAATTTAACAGAGAGAAGCTTACTGACTCCATCATCTCCCATGGTTACGCCATAAAGAATTGCGGAACGGCGCATAGTGGCGCGATTATGGGTAATAGCAATAAATTGGGTTTTATGGGAAAGTTCTTCCAGAATTTTAGCAAGTCTTTCAGAATTTGCCTCATCCAAAGCCGCATCCACCTCATCCAATACCACAAAAGGAGATGGATTCGCGCTGATAATCGCACAAATCAAAGCAATCGCCGTAAGTGCCCGCTCTCCCCCGGAAAGCATAGTAATAGAAGCAATTTTCTTGCCCGGGGGCGTAGCCTGTATTTCAATTCCCGCCAAACCGGTAGCATTGTGTTTTTGCAAAAACTTTATCCTCCTCATGTTAGCCAAACCTTCGGTTTTTTCTTTTGCAACTTTCTCCTCTTGTTCTTGTTCTGATTTGGCCACATCCTCTTCCATTACTTTAATGATTTTTGCTGTTCCGCCGTTAAAAAGAATCTTAAAATATTTTTCAAAATTACCAGATATTACTTTGAACTCTTTATCAAATTTTACTTTAATGGTCTCATCCAATTCCTTCACCACCCCCTTAAGTGAAAAGATGGTTTCATTTAAATCTTTGGATTGTCCGCTTAAAAAATCAAACCTTTCTTTGGTTTCACTGTATTCTTTTTCCACTTCCGGATCTATGCCGCCAATCATGTCCAACTGTTTTTTAACCTGCTTTATCCGCTCCATAGTCTTCTCTTTATCCAACTCTCCTTCGTGTCTTTTTTCTTTGATGCGCTTTATATTTTCAAAAGATTCACGAATTTCTGCCTCCATATCTTCTAGTCTTGTTTCATATCTAGTGGAGTTTATTTTTATTTCATTTAAGTTTATATTTAAAATATTTATTTCTTCTTGTAAATTCTGCAAATTCTTCTGCAAGCTTAAAAGATGGCTTCTTTTCTTTTCTTGTTCTTCGTTAAACTTGTTTAATTTTTCCCTGTCTTTTTGGCTCTCGGTATCAATATTTCTAACCTCTTCCTCGCACTTTTCTTTTAACTCTTTAATTGTACTAATAATAATTTTACCTTCAAAACCTGAACGTCTGATACTATTTTCTATATCCTCTAATCTGGTTTCATGCTTGGCGGAATTAAGGCGGTAATCATTTAATTTATTATTAATATTGTTTATTTCATGATTATAGCTTTGCAGCCGCCTTTGTAGTTCAAAAATATTATTTCTACTTTCCTCTATCTGGGATTCGCTTTTTTTGATTTCCGATTTTATCTGTTCTTCCTTGGCTTCAATCGGTTTTATTTTTTCTTCTAAGATCTCAATCTCCTTTCTAACAGAACCGGAGTCAAACTTTTCTTGAGATTTAGAAATTTTATTTTCAATTTCGTTCAGCTCGCGTATCAATCTTTGCTCTTTTTCTGCCAACAAGCGAACTCTTTCGGTTTTTGTATTTTTTTCTAATTCTATAATATTAATATTTTCAATAACCGTTTCTTGTTTTTCGGTAATCCTGGTTAGCTCTTCTGTTAATTTTTCCTGTTTTTTTTGAGCCTCTTCACCGCTGGCAAAAGCTAAAACCTTCTTTAGTTCATCTTTTATATTTAAAAGATTTTTTTTAATTTTTTCAAGATCGGTTTCGCGTTCCGCTAGAATAAGCTGGTCTAAAGAATTTTTCAATCTATCATTTACTTCTGTAATAATTTTTTTGGAACCCCAAGAATTAATCTCGTTTAGTTCTCCCCTAAATTTTCTAACAAGCTCAATTGTTTCTTCTTTTTCCCTTTTTAACCTCTCTAGATTATTTTTCTGTTTTAAAATATCCCCATCAAACTTTTCTCTTTCTTCTTTATTCCGGCTTAATTCTTTTTTAATTTCCTGCGTACGATTATTTAAGAAAGAAAGATCAAACTGCCCCATTGATTCTAACTTCATCTCCAGCCAAGCATTAAGACGATTAGTCTCCCTTATTAAATCATCTTTTTCATTTTTTAACTTATATAGCTCTTGTTCCATTCTTCCGAGTATAGCACGATTCTTGTCAGTTTCTTCTTGGGATTTGATTTTATTTTCCGTCTCCAAGCTTAATTTTAATAATTCATCCTTCTTATTCTCTAACTCTTTGGTATCCACCTCTTCAATTTTTTCATTTTTAATTTCAATCCAACTCTCCATTTTTTGTAATTGATCATGAAGTTCATTTTTTCTATATTGCAGCTTGCTTAAATTTTCCTGTAAGGCGTCAAACTCTTCTGTTACGGTTTTTTCTTGTTTGATGCCATCCAATTCCTTGTTTAAACCGAATATTTTTTGATCCTTGGAAAATTTTTCTTTTTCCAAATCTAAATATTCTTTATTGCTTTTTTTTAATTTATCATTTATCTCATGCCAAACCTTGCGATAATATTTAATCTGGATTTCATCTAGTTCTTTTTCCAATTCCCCTCTTTTACGAATCTTATCTACCTGGCGAGTCAAGCTTTTTAATCTTGGTTCAATCTCGGATGTAAGCATCTCTACTTGATTCAAATTCTCCAAGGCTCCGCGAAGTTTGTTTAAAGAAGCATCGCGCTTGATCTGATATTGCTTTACCCCTGTTGCTTCATCAAAAAATTCTTTTCTTTCAGTGATTGAAAAATTCAAAAATCCTTCTACTACCCCCTGTCCGATAACACTATAGGTCTTTTGTCCAAAATTTGCCTTAGCAAGAAGAATCTGGATATCCGACAAGCGAACTCGGTTATTATTAATCATGTATCCGCTATCACCATTGCGATACAACCTTCTGGTAATTATAATTTGGGAATAATCAATTGGCGCTTGCCGGCTCTCATTATTTAAAAACAAGGAAACCTCGGCCATGCCTAGCTTTCCTTTTTTATCTGACCCGGAAAAAATAATATCTTCCGCCTTTTTTCCGCGCAGGGTTTTCATGCTTTGTTCTCCAAGCGCCCAACGGATAGCATCGGCTACATTTGATTTACCTGATCCGTTCGGACCGACAATGGTCGTAATGCCTCTTTTGTCTTTTCCTAGCATTCCCGGAAAAACCAAAACATTCTTAGTGGCAAAAGATTTAAAACCTTGTATTTCTAATTTTTCTAGATACATTGTATAAAACTTAAAATTCAAAATGCTCCATCCAAGACGGATCAGCCAAAATTTTAATTAACATATAATGGCTGAAAAAATCAAAATTTTACATCTAAAATTTACTTAAACTTATATTTTAGTTATCTTTTATTATACAATAATTTAAAAAATAAAAAAACTTGACATAATTTCATGTTTATGCTAAACTATTTAATTCGTACATTTTAATGTTAATTTTTGTGTTTTTTTGATAGTAAATTTTAAACCTTAAAAAAGAGGGAGAGAAAAAAATGAAAGGAATAGTAAGATTTTTGGTAAGTTTGATCTGTCTTGGTCTGCTTATATCTACTTTTAGCTGTTCTCTACATGAAAAGGGCAACGGCGATCTGCGGAACCAACCGGAACCTCCAGCAACTCCATTGATCCAGGAAAAAACTGCTCCTCCTGCGCAACAAGATAAACTTGATCTTTTAATAAAAGCATTTATCGACCTCACCAAGGCGATTTATGCCGAAAAAACGATAAATCCTGAAACAGCCGCCCAGCCCAAAACAGAACTTAAGGAACCGCCTGCAGGCGCTTTTGGTGTTGACAAGACACTCGAAACAAAGAAACCGGTAGCAAAATCCGAAAAATCATTAGAAGAAGTTTGGAGGGTTGTACAAAGCAATTCCTATCGGATTGGGAGTGTAGAAAAGGGTATGGCTGAACTATCACTTTTGGTTATAGCCATGAATCCCGGCGATCAAATAGCTCTCCGAATCGGAAGCTTTGCTTCAAAAAATTCGGAGCTTTCACCAAATTTAATCAAACAAGCTGATGAGCTGGTAAAAATCATCAAAAATGACAATCTTACCATGACAGAACTTTGGGGATATTCTTCTCCTGAAGGAGATGAAAAAGGTAATCTGGAGCTAAGTAAAGAAAGAGCGGAAAGCGTAAAAGCGCATTTCGCACTCCGATGCCTTGAAGTAGAAAATATTATTGTCTCCGGAAAAGGCGAGGCCAGATTAAACGGTTCATACAGTGATAATCGCTGCGTGATCGTCATTTTGAAAAAAAATAAATAACTTAACAAAAAATAAAAGCTTCGGTAGAACACCGAAGCTTTTTTTATATTATTTATTTTTTTTCCAAATCAACAAAAGGAATATCCTTTCTGCTTTTTTCCAAATTTACAAAAGGAATTTTTTCTTTATTGTGTTGCTCTGCGTCCCGTAAAGGAATATTTACTTTAGTTGCTGATTTTATATTAGCTTCGGTATTTATGGTTTTATCCCTGCCAAAATTTCCAAACTTGCTCATTATTATTCTTTTGGCCTCTATGATATTATCAATAGATAATTTATTTTTTGGCTCAACTTCACTAATAATTCCACCTCTGGTTCCCCAATTCCATTTTTCCGGACCATCTATTCCGATTTTATCATCTTTAATTAAAATATCAAATCTATTTTGTCCGTAAGCATTTTTGACAGTAATAGTGTCATCAATACTTTTAATCCATCCTTTTCCGGCACGGGGGGGATAATCAAGCCCCAACAGTTCTTTTAAACCATCACCGACTTGTGCCTTATCTCCGGCAAAAACTTTCATATATCCCAATGATTTTGTTTCGTCCAACTTAATATCCTTGGGCATGGTAGCAAAAGCCTTTTGAAAATAAGGCTTATCTGCGCTGATTTTTAATTTTTCACTTATTTCCCTGATAGTGTTGCGATCATTAATATCCAAATGACTATTAAGCTTTTCGGCTTCAAATCTGTGTAAATAATCAACAATAGACTCCTTATCGGGAGCACCTATCGCGCCCTGTGCTTCTTTTAAATAGTTTTGTAAATCTTTATATGAATTTAATTGATCTATATTGAGCCCCTCTCCTCTTTCCATGAATTTTCCACTAATAAAATCCATAGCTGATCTATTTTTTATGCTTCCCCAATTTTCCAACTTTCCTTTAAAAATTCCTGAAACCCGATCAGTAAGCTTCTCCTGTGATATAATTTTAACGGTTTTATCTCTTCCATCCAATACCTTATCGGCTCCGGCAACATGTTTTTGGATATTTTCCTGCTTATCAAGCATTGCCTCTTTTATCTCTCGCGCCTCTGTATTTTCCCGTTTGGCAAATTCTGAAATATTTTCTTTAACAATTTCATCATGACCACCCATGCTTTCTTCAAGTCCTTTAGCTTTTACGATTGTCTCCCATGTATCTTTTTTTATATCGTTCAAATAGCGACCTGCTCCCTCTTTTAAAACCCCTTTTCCCCATAACTCATCAGCGTGATTATGAAGGTCTTTTACTAAATTATTGAATTTACTATAATCTTTAATATCCAACGCTCCGTTTTTTGGATTCCAACTAAGCACATCTTTCAAGTTTTCCGCTTTAATACCGGCGATATCTTTTCCTTCCGCCAATTTAACCAAATTAGCGGCTACATTCAAACTCTTTGCTCCTTCCTCGTCTCCAAATACTTGATCCGCCCCCAAAACATCTTTCATTGCATTCACAGACATCATATGAAATACGCGTTCCAGGCTTTTCGGTACTTTTTCTTTTCCCAGTACTAATTCAAAATTTTGTTTTAAACCCCTGATTTCGGTTCTTCCCATATCTTTGACGGCCTGCAACTGTTCAAATCTTCTAGTTTCCGGATCAACTCCCTTTGAAATCGCCGGCTTTTCGGACAGATCATTAAATTCTTTTTTAATAGCATCAGAGTCGCTTAAAATTCCTTTTTGATTTACGGATTGCTTTTCTAGTTCATCAAATTCTTTTTGAATAGCATCGGAGTCATTTATTGAATTTTCTTGTATGAAAGTTTTAATATTCCCAGATAAATCATCCGGATCGCTTTTAACAAAGAGATTTATAAATTTTTCGCGCACATCTTCATTAAGTTTTCCCTGCTTAAATAAACTCTCAAAAGCGCCTTGTGCCGCTTCCTTGCGAGCAGTTAATATTTCAGGATCTATAATTGATTTTTCGGGATAAGTTATTTCCTTGCTTACAATCTCCGGCGTCGGAGAATTAACTTTGTCTGTCACTGTGTCAGAATTATCCATTGATTTTAGAATATCTTTTGTTTCCACATTAATAGCCCCGGATTCATCTATTTGGGTTTTTGATATATCATTATTTGAAAACCAAAAAAGTGGTTTTTTAAATAAACCACTATAAAAACTTAAAAGTCTATCAATGTTCCCCTGATAATTATCAACTATATCAGAAAGTTCAGCTTTACCAGTCACGGTTTCCATTAACTTGTCCAAAGCATTACCGGCTGTTTCTGGATGCCATTTAGCCATAGCACCAAGGCCTGTATACCTAGCTATATTACCCCAAGCCTTAGTAAACTTTAATCCTTTTTGCCATTTAGTTGATGCATCACCTTCTTTGGTTTCTTTAAGTCGCATCTCCCTCCAGGTTTCCCTTATTCCACCTAATAAAAAGTCTTTAAATATTTTCACTTTCTCATCTTTCTCTTTTGCTTCTTTTTTTAAATTCAAATATCTATTGGTACTATCAAATATTCCGGCAGATACTCCACGCAAAGCGTAAGCACCACTTGCCGTAAGTAAAGTATTTACGCCTTCGCGTGCCGCCTGCACTCCGGAAATCTTAGTTTTTACATATTCATCTAAAGTATCGGTTAATTTTTCATTTTTTCCTATTCCGAGGGTTATCATTTCATTTTTGTAATTTTCTATCAAAGAATTTAATTCCTGTGTAAGCTTATTTTTTATTTCCTCGCTGGCATTCATTTTTTCGATTCTTTCTTCCATCTTTTCAATTTTTTGTAAATCTATTTTTTCTCCGATTCTTTCTTCGGTAATCTCTTTCTCTTTTATACCCTCTTTCTTTAAATCCTGAAAAATCTTATTAAATTCTTTCTTGTCTAAAGTAGTCCTAAATTTTTGTTGAAAGTACACGGGAACATCATAAATACCCTTAACACCGATAACAGAAGCTGGGACCGATATAATTGTTTTAGCTATTTCCAATTTTAATTCTTTGTTCTTCCTTTTTTCCTCATCAGCCATAAACCTATCAACAACCTCGGAAGCAGTCATAGACTTAAGGTCTTCTTTTTTTGATAAATTTTCATTATCTATTGTTTTTTCCGTTTTATTATTATTTATATACTTAAAAGTCATATATTTAAATTAGTACTAAAATTTTTTAAAGTATCGTTAAAATCTCTTTCTGTTTTTTCTTTTTTTTCTTTAAATTCTAATAATATTTTTTCTATCTTTTCTTTATATTTTTTATCAATATTACTGGTAATCTTATTTAAATATCTAGCCTCTAAAACATTAATAAATTTATCAATTTGTTTTAGGGACATTTGTGGTAATACTTTAATCCAGGAATCTTGTATATCTTTTGGAAAACCGGACTCTAATAAAAGTATAATTAATTTTTTTATTTGCACCTCCATCTCCTGTAAATTATCACTTTGATTATTGATCATATATTTTAAATATATTATTTAGAAAAAAGTTTATTTAATTCTTCTTCCTGCTCATCTTCACTTTCAACTTTCAACTTTTTACTTTCAATTAGACGATCTTCATCGTCATCATCTTCGTTATCATCATCGTCAATTTCTTCTTCCTCGGATTCGTCATCGGTTTCTTCCTGTTCGTCTTCATTACTATTTTCATCATCATCTTCTTGTTCGTCATCATCTCCAGATGCGTCATAACTCGTCTCTTCATCATCATTATTATCATCGTCATCATCTTCATCGTTATCACTATCTATAAAAACAGGGGCGCCTCCCTCCTCTTCCGTCTCCAAATAACTATCCGGAGCCTTGGAATCTTCACGGGAGTGCAGGCTGACGCCGCTTATTCCCTGAGCCTCCGTAGCGGCATACTGCTCTTTGGATATTAAAATTTCTCTTCCTTTGGCGCCATTGGAACGGCCAACAATTCCTGCTTGTTCCAGTTCATCTAAAATCCGAGCTGCCCGCGCATAACCTACGCTTAGCCGGCGTTGCAGAAGAGTAGCGGATGCTTTTCCCTGATTGATTATTATTTCTTTGGCCTCTTCGAATAAATCATCAAAATCATCACCGCTATCTCCCATACCAAAACCGCCTACACCCTTTACCTTTTGTCTTTCTGTTACGCCATCCAAGTACTCATGCCCCCTGCTTCTCTTTTTTATAAAAGTAACAATCTTTTTTATTTCATCATCATCTACAAAAGCTCCTTGAAGCCTTTTTGGCTTGGATATTTCCGCATTAATAAAAAGCATATCTCCGCGTCCAAGAAGCTTCTCCGCGCCAAGCGAATCCAAAATGGTGCGCGAATCAGTACCGGATGCAACCGAAAAGGCTATACGGGCCGGCATATTAGCCTTGATTAAACCGGTAATTACATCCACGCTTGGTCTTTGGGTGGCAAGCACTAAATGAATGCCGACAGCGCGCGCCATCTGAGCCAAACGAATTACCCCCGCTTCTATGTCTTTGGCGGCAGCCACCATTAAATCGGCGAGTTCGTCAATAATAAACACCACATAAGGCATTTTTACCTTTGCCGATTCGTTATAAGTTTGAATATTTCTTTTGTGGCATTTAGACAAAATATCAAATCTGCGATCCATTTCATTCAAACACCATTTCAGGGCATTGATAGTTTTATTCACATCGGTAATTACCGGAGTAAGCAAGTGAGGAATGCCGTTATAAACCGGGAGTTCAACCCTCTTGGGATCCACCATAATAAATCTAAGATCATCAGGATTGTTTTGATACAAAAGACTTACAATAATCGCGTTTAGACAAACCGATTTGCCTGAATTAGTTGCACCCGCTACAAGCAAATGAGGCATTTTACTAATATCGGCAAGCCACGATTTACCAGCTACATCTTTGCCTAAAGCAAGCATCAAATTATTTTTTCTCTCTTTAAAATCTTTTGTAAGAAGTGTTTCTTTGAGGCCGACGATTGCCTTGGCTTGATTCGGAACCTCTACTCCCACTAAATGCTTTCCCGGAATAGGGGCCTCTATTCTAATGGGGTGCGCCGCGAGCGCGAGCGCCAGGTCATTGCTTAAATTAGTAATTTTAGAAAGCTTTACCCCTTCAGCCGGACGAAAAGTATACTGAGTCACGGTCGGACCCACGCTGATTTCACCCATCTCTACCGGTATACCAAAATTATTTAATGCTTTTTCAATAATTATTTTATTTTCTTTAATGTCGCCTGATGTTGGTTTGCCCTTTTTACCGGAAAGAAGATTGATCGGAGGGATAGTTTCAAATCCTGTTGGCGCCCACCAAACACTATTTTCGTTCTCATTTTGTACCGGAGATGACTTAAATTTAATATCTTCATGATTTTCTTCTTTTTTTTCATCATCTTCCTCTTCTTCCGCCGCTTCGGTATCCAAAGACTCTTCTTCTTCCTCCTCTTCTTCTTTTTCTTCATCCCCCTCTTCTTCCACCGTTTCTTCTTCCTCCTCTTCTTCATCTTCCTCGCCTTCTTCCTCCTCACCCCCCCCTATATCTTCTTCATTTTTCTTAAATATTCCAAATATTTTAATAAACACAAAATTGACCGGATAAAACATTTTAGCCACAAAACTTTCTCTGCCAAAAAGAGCTACTAGGGTGGTATTAAGCATTAAAAGTAGGGATACAACTAATAAACAAAATAGTACAAATAAAGAAGCAATAAAACCCATTAACTTTACAAAGGTATCAGCAAGTAAAAGTCCGGCGTATCCTCCACCTCGTCCAACCTTGATTGCTTCCGGCCAAGCATTCATATCCACAAAAAGCAAAAGCAAGGCATGAAAAGAAAGAATAAATAAAACCATTCCTAAATAATTACTGGCTCGAACCTCAAATCTTTCTTCGTCATACAAAAAATAACCCCAAATAAGTAACAAAACGGGGATAATCCATCTACCCCAGCCAAATCCTAAAATTAACCCTGTTTTTATATATATTCCTATTGTACCAGCCAAGTCAAAAAGGCTTAAAGCGCTGATTCCGCCTAAAGCAAGTATAAACACAATAAAAATACCCTTTCTTGTATCAGGGTCTAAATCAAATGAGGGTAATTTAGGAAGGGTAACCCAGTCCAGTATGCTTTTTCTTTTTTTTCTTCTCGCCATATTTTATTTTTGTTATTTTAAAAAATTTTAAAAATAGGTATATAAAAATACCAGATTAGCAACCCTAATACTTTTCACTTTATAAACTTTCAACCTTCAACTATTCAATATTATACCATATTCAATGTTAAAAACAAAAACTTGACAAAAAATTAATTTTATACTAAAATTTTATGATTTATGGCCTTTAACATTTATAAATTAATTTTTATTATAAGGAGAAAAAATGGTAGAAAAAAATAAAAATATTGCGAATATTGATATTGAGGCTTATAAAAAAGCTTTGGAAAAATTTAAAAAAATAGAACCAATAGAAGATGTTCTTTTTAATCAAGGAATAACCGATATTATGCTAATCGGAATAATGCCCGAATCCGTAGATACTATTACAGTTGTTCTTTATGATACACCCAAAAACAGAAGAGAAGAACCAAGATTGATCAGACAACATAAAGAATTTAAAGTAAATTATCAATTTGGTAAAATATAAAAATAAAAACCATAACACATAAAAAAGGAGTTATATCATGTGCAAAGATTTTAATCCGATCATTCATGAAGTCGTGAAAGCGGCAATTGAAACTGGTAGCGTCTCTCCGGGATGCGCTAAAATTTTACAGACATCTGGTAAAATGGACAGGACTACCGACCATCGCGCCAAAGAATTTGCCGGTGAATATTACTGGTATGATTACAATTTTGAGTCAGAAGGCGTACTCTATCAGGGCATTCTTGGTTTTGATGAAAAATTGAATCTGGTTTCAATTAGTGAATTGAAGCCGGTGGAAAAAGATCATTACTTAATCAAGGAAATTGCCCAAAAACTTTTAAGAGTAATGGCAAAAAGAGAATTGAAAAAATTTTACCTTGATGAAAATATGATTGAAAAAATCATAAGTAAACTATTATCCGAATTACTGTCTGAGGGTGGTAATATGGAAAAGTTTATTTTCACGGATGAAAATTTTCAATTTATTTATAAAAATTTTTCCAGAGAAGAAATTAAAGCACTAATTGTGTATTACGAATATAATATGGAAAAGAAAATAGAGATAATTCAAGGTAATATCCAAAAATGTCTGGAGGAATTTATTACACATCATTTTTCTGGTGTGTTGATAAGATAATAAACAAGAGAGTCGAAATAATTCGACTCTTTTTTTATTTTAAATTTGAAAGAAAACTTTGCTGCTTTACGTAATAATAGGGAAAGAGTAAAATTAGATTAGGTGTTAATACTAGAATTAATTCTAATATTAATACTAAATCCCGAAAAAATCCTAAAAGCGGATAGGGCGGGATATCAGCTGAAAAAGTACTATGAACAAACCACAAACAAATGAAAATTTTTCCGATTATCCGGATGAAGAACTCGTGGCAATGACTTTGGAAAACCAGTCATTTTTTTTATATCTAATGAAACGCTATGAACAAAAATTATTACGCTATATCCTGCGTATTTCCAATATATCATATGAAGAAGCCGAAGATGTTCTGCAGGATATTTTTATTAAAGTTTATCAGAACTTAAACGGCTTTGACTCGGAACTCAAATTCTCTTCATGGATCTATCGCATTGCACACAATGAGGTTATTAATAATTTTCGTAAAAACAAGGCGCGCGCTCATGGCCACGCTGTTTCCATAGATGAAAATCTAATTAATAAACTCGTATCAGGAATTAATGTTGAAAAGGAAATAGATCAAAAATATTTACAAAAAAATATTTATAAAATTCTAGAAAAAATGGATATAAAATACCGCGAAGTATTGGTTTTAAAATTTTTAGAAGAAAAAGACTATAAAGAAATTTCTGATATTTTAAAAAAGCCCATGGGTACAATCGCTACATTAATCAACAGGGCTAAAAATAAATTTTTAGAAGAATTAAAATTAAATCCAATTAAATAACATTCGCATGTCCCGCATCCGCTAGCTGGCGGAATAGCGCTGGTTCGCGAAGCAAATAACATAATATATGAACAAAAAAAGTTTAAGTGAAAGAATATTTAACAAAATAAAAGAGAAAAAAATAATACCTAGGCCACGTTGGGAATTTTTATTAAAAAACTATATTGTCTGGCTATTGGGGGTTATCTCTCTAATTATCGGCAGCTTATCTGTCTCTGTAATTATTTTTATGTTTAAATTTAGTGACTTTGATATATATGAAAGTCTGCATAATAACTTTTTTGAATTTTTAATTTCCAATCTGCCTTATTTTTGGATTATATTTTTAATACTATTTATTGTCGTAGCTGATTATAATTTTAAACAAACTAAAAAAGGCTATAAATATAAATTAAGCACCATTATCCTTTCCTCTATTATTATCAGTATATTTTTAGGCTCTTCGCTTTTTGCTTTTGGTTCCGGGGAATTAATAGATAATATTATGAGTCGCCAAGCCCCTTTTTATTCTGAACTTATTAATCGCAATATTAAAAATTGGGATAATCCCGAAGGGGGAAAATTAATCGGCATTGTTGCTGCTATTCAGAAAAATGATTTAAATCTTTTAACTCATGACCAAAAAGAATGGGTAGTGTTTTATAACTCAAATCAAGTATTACCTCAAAAAGAAATTAAGGTTGGTGAACCGATAAGAATAATCGGGGAAAAACAGGAAGAAAATATTTTCAAAGCAAAACAAATTCTTTTAATGCCTCCTCCTGGCAGAGAATTTATAAACAGAAACCGCAAAGATATGCAACGTTTAATGCCAAATTTTAATGACCCGGAAGAAAAAAACAGAATGAAAGAAATGATTAAAAAAATGGAAAAATACCCGGAATTAAGAGAAACTATGATGGAGCGTCTAGAAATGGCACCATTGGAAATGAAACAAAATTTAAAAAAAGAACTTGGATTATATGAATGTCTAATTCACTCGGACTGCAAAACACCATTTGAATACATGGTACGCTCCGACTGCCCCTTCGAATCCCGTTGTTTAGAAAATAAATGCCGAGTAGTATGCCCAAGGGCTTTTGACTCTAAATTAAAAGAATCAATAAACAAAAAGCAATGCGGAGAAAATAAAGATTGTCAATGTGAACACTATAAAGATAAAAATATTAATAATGAAAATTGCCGCTGTGTTGAGGGGCAATGTCTTGCTATTGTTGAGTAAATTTTCATAATTTTAAATTTATCCGCAATTTGTGTTATAATTAATATATAGTAATAAATTTAAAAAATTAATTATAATCAATTATGTTTAAGAAATTTTTACCACTTATAGCTGCTATTTTTATATTGTCAGCTATATCAGCTGTTTCTTCTGAAAAAACAGCTAAAGCCTCAAATGAATACAACGGTCAATTAGTCAGAATGAACGGTTTGTCTTCTCTTTATTATGTAGCCGGAGACGGTAAACGCTATGTATTTCCTAATGAAAAAATTTATAACTCCTGGTTTACTAATTTTGATGATGTCATTACCCTCTCCCAGGATGAGCTGACAGTTCTTCCGCTCGGAGGAAATGTGCTTTATCGCCCGGGAGCATTGCTCGTAAAAATTACCACCGACCCAAAGGTTTATGCAGTATCCACGGGCGGAGTTTTGCGCTGGATTAAAACCGAAGCTGCAGCTAAAGCGCTTTACGGGGATAGCTGGGCTAAACTAATAGATGATGTTCCTGATTCCTTCTTCACAAATTATAAAATTGGAGATGATATTGATGATATTTCTGATTTTGATCCAAATAATGAGCTGGAAAATACAGATTCAATTGACGCCAATCACGGACTATCTACAGCTCATGCTCTTCAAGCTCATACTAGAAAATGCCAATTTATTAATAATTCTCGTAACTGTGGAACGGGTTCCGTGTTAGGAGTTTTTGATGACGGCAAAACTCCGTCTATTAAAAATATTCAAATTAGCAATCAAGGAAAAAGCGGCTATATAGACCTACAAGATAAAATTACTATTAATTTTTCTGAAGCCATTGATCCTAAATCAATAAATTCTTATCTCACCGCCGGTGATGATTATACCACTTTAGACAACAACATTACCGGTTCTGTAAGCGTTTCCCTGGATGGTGTGGTAACCATTAAGGGAATCGCTTCTTTCGATGCGGGAGAAGTAGAGGATTCAGGAAATTTTTCCGTAACCCTAAGTCTAAGTTCAAGCGGCAAAAGTCTAACAGCCACCTTAATAGCTGGGACAGATATTGAAATAAGTGATGAAGATTTTGAAGATGCTGCTCAAATCGCCGGTACTGTCAAAGATTTAACCGGAAACGTGATGGAAGATGATGATAATATCGGACAACCAAGCGGAACATTCGGCGGAAAAAATATTAATGATGGTATTGAGCCTTTTATATCAGCCATTGAAGCTTATAACGGAGGCAATGATGATTATATAGACATTAAAGACGAAATTCGCATTACTTTCAGCGAACGGATAGACGGAGAATCTATAAATAAAAACTTGATAAAAGGCGGCAGCGTAGATGATATTGAATATGATGAAACAGGCGGCGTGTCCGTGGATGACGATGGCATATTGACCGTAAAAAATATTGCCAGATTTTATGTGGGCGATGTGGAAGACGGAGGAAAATTTATTGTTTCTTTGGCCCTTGATTCCGAAGGGAAAGTCCTGACTGCTGCCTTAAAAAGCGGAGAGGCCATCGCGCTTGATAATGAAAATCTTGATGATGCTAAACAGATCGGGGGTAAGATGGAAGATAGGGATGGCAACGAAATGGTAGATGACCCCAACATCAATGATCCATCAGGATCTTTTGTGGAAAATACCGTGGGTGGAACCAATCCGTACATTACATATATAAAAATATATAACTATGGATACAAGGGATTTATTGATATTGATGATCAAATTGTAATTACTTTCAGTGAAGAAATAGATCCAAAAAGTATAAATAACGGCTTAAGCGCCGGAGGTACCGTAGATGGCATAGACCTAGATGAAACAGGGGGGGTATATATTGACAATAATGGTATTTTTACGGTTACAGATATTTTATCGTTTGATGTTGGGGAAGTAAAAGAGGGTAGCTATGACTTGGCAACTAAACTATCTTTAAGTTCCAATGCAAAAATATTAACTATTACTATTACCGGTGGTGATTCTGTAGAAATCAAAACTGAAAATTTCAGCCAAATAAAACAGTTTGGCGACACTCTTGAAGATGAAAATGGAGATGTAATGAAAACTGAATACGATATTGACAATCCAAACGGAACTTTTGGCGGAGACAGTACTGACACTCCTCCATATATTGCTTCTATAGAAATAAAAAACGGTAACAACGCCGATTATATTGATATCTATGACACCATTACTATTACCTTTAACGAAAAAGTTAATCCAAAATCAATTCATGATGACTTAAAATTAGGCGGTTATGTTAGAGATGTTGACGATAATGATACCGGGGGCGTGATAGTAGAAGACGATGGTACTTTGACGATTAGTGATATTGCCAGATTCTATGTTGGCAGCATTGAAGATGATAGCGAATTTGAAGTAAAATTATCCTTGAATTCCACCGGAAACATCTTAACTATTACCCTAACCGACGGCGATAATGTAGAAATAAATTATGAAGACTTTGGTGGTGCCGAACAAACTAGTGGCGCCATAAAAGATGAAGATGGTAATGAAATGGAAAATGATCCAAGAATAGACGACCCGACCGGAAGTTTCTAAATTAAAATAAATTTTTATATAAAATAAGCTCTAAAACAAGAGCTTATTTTATTTTGACAAACAATTATAATTTTGATAAAGTTTTTCTGCGCTCTTTTTATAATTAATTTAAAACCAACCACAAAGGAGAATAATAATGTTGAATCCAAACCCAAATTTTTTAGCTTTTACTGGTATAGGTGATGCCTACCTGCTACCCTTAGAGTTTTTAAACAAACAAAAGATGGATTTTTTTCTTTTAAAAGAAAATTTATTAAATTTTAAGGGGTATCAAGAGCATCCCGTATTTCATATCGGCAATGGTTGTTATACAGACGACACTGAGAGGTGTTTAGCGAATTCTCATGTCTTAATAAACAACCAAAAGCCTTTTACTAAATTAATGTTTGCGGATGCTTATATAAATGAATTTATCCGCGGAGGTCAACGAAAAGGATATGCTAATGGTTTTTATAATTTTTTAAGAGGTATAAAAACCGGGAAAGAATTCTTAGAAAAAATTAAAAATGATTCTGTAAAAAATGGTGCCTGCATGGGTGTTGTGCCCATTGGAGTTTTACCCAATATTCATGATGTAGTGGAAGTAGCGCAGATTCAAGCCAGTGTCACACACAATACCCCCGAAGGACTTTTTAGTGCTAAGGTTGTGGCTCTTATGAGTCATTTTGCTTTTTACACCTCTGAACCACTAAAAAACTTAAAGGAATACTGCCTGCATCTTCTTCCTCCAAAGGATGTTAAAAATTTCGGTCATATTTTTATTAATATTTATGACGGCAAACCAATATCCGGTAAAGCTATTCCTACTGTGCACGCAGCACTAGATATTCTTGGCACGCAAAAATCACTAAAAGATATTCTAATAAAAATTATTCATCTAGGCGGTGATACTGATTCTGCTGCTGCAATTTGTATGGGTATTGCATCCAACAGATACAAAAATGAAATATTACCTCCGTTTATGTTTCGTGACTTAGAAAGAAAAAATTATCTTTTAGATATAGGGAAACAATTAATTAATAAATTTTCAAACAGTAAATAAAAAAACAAACAGGATTAAAAAATCCTGTTTTTTTCATCCATCGTTTTTGTCTTTCGCTCTTACAAATCAAGATTGTGGATAAATTACCTATAAACAATAAGAAATGAAAGAAAAATATTTGAAAACTGTATTACATAATATAAAAATACCACTTGATGCTTTTTTTGTTTTTTTATTAAAAATAATTACATAATTATAAAAAATATTGTCTTATGCTTAAAAAAATATCCATCCAAAACAAACCTGCTTTCAGCAGAAAAAAATTAATAACCATTAGTTTGTTGATTGTGGTTCTTTTTTCTTTAATGGGTTGTAACAAGCAGACTTCTCAAAATTCTAATCAAACTGCAAAAAATTCAATCAAAAATGGCCCCAAAAGGCCAGATTTTGGCCAACCAGAAGAAAAACCAAATATTTCTGGATTAATAAAAAATGTTATTGGTAATGAGGTGACTATTTTAAAAATAGAAATGCCAAACAGGGAAACCGCGAACGAAAACACAAATAATGAAAATCTTAAAGTAAATCAACAGCAAAACAGTGCTCCTAGAACAAATTTAACCAGAACTTTTGGTGGTGGGGGTACAGGGGGTGATATGGGAATGCGTGGAGGAACTAGACCAGAAATGACCGATGAAAATCGGGCGCAGATGATGGAAAGAATCAAATCAATGAGCACTGGTGAAGATAGGGTTACGATCCCTGTTGGAATTAGAATGTTAAAAATATCAAACGGAGAACCGGTTGAAGCCACCCTGGAAGATATAAAACAGGATAAAATGTTAATGATTTGGATAGATAAAAATATAACCGATAGAAACATAGCGACATTTGTAGTAATCAACTAGACCACCCAAACATATTAACATACCAACATTTAAACATGTTGGCACTTAAAACTTAATAAAAATGTTAACATGCTAAAATGTTAACCTGTTAAAATGATATGATATCCATACTTGAAGAAAGTAAAAAATCCCGTCGCATGGGATTTTTGGGGAAAAATAAAAAAATAATTATAGGAGGACTAATCTTGATTATTGTTGGATATGCCGGCTATTCTTATTTTAGAGGAAATAAAACACAAACAGTTCAAACGGCTCCGAAAGAATGGATAGTCAAACAGGATGATTTACAAATTGCTATTGAAGCCGATGGAAAAGTAGTCGCCGAAGACGGCGTAGAACTATCTTTTTCGGTCAGTGGAGATAATCTGGAAGTAGAAGACGTATTTGTAAAAGAAGGCGACAAAGTTAAAAAAGGAGATAAAATCGCTACGGTAAAAACCGAAACCTTAGAATTCAATCTACGCAACGCTTATTCTTCCTATCAATCATCTCTGGCTGATTATAATAATACTATGTCCGGGGCTACAGAAGAAGAAAAACAAAATGCTTTAGACAAAATTTCTTCCTACGAAATATCTCTGGAACAAGGAAAAATTAATTTGGAAAACACCAAACAAAGTGCCGAAAACAGTATCTATAATGCCGAACAAGCGGTAAAAGACGCTAAAGAAAATCTGGACGACAACCAAGATGAACTTACTAGTGAGAGTGTAAAAGATGCTTATAAAATATTAGTAGATACTATTAAATCTATTAATATTTCCCTGGAAAGCATTTTGCCCGACTCGGATGATATTTTAGGAATAGATCACAAATCGGTAAATGATAATTTTGAGGAAAATTTAGGAGCTAAAGATATTACCACTCTAAGCCATGCCAATAACAGTTATATTCAGGCAAAAAACAAAAAGGAAGAATTAGAGCCGATAGCAGTTTCTTTGGATAGATATAGTGATTATAAAGACACGGAAGCAGCAGCAGTAATCGCTACTGAAACTTTAAATATCTTTGAAGATCATCTTTATGACATGAGGACTATGCTGGAATCAACTATTACCTCTACTAACCTAAGTCAAACATCATTAGATGCTCTCAAATCCACAATAAACTCAAATCGCACCACCATTAATACCAAAATATCCGTCCTGGCAGACGACATTGATGATATACAAGACGCCAAAGATGCTTTGGACGATTATGTACAAGATTATGAAGATGCTTTAAGAGATTTGGAAAATGCCAAAAAGAATGCCGAACGCGATATTGCAAATTCTGAATCCAGCCTGAAAAGCAAAGAATTAAGTCTGGAACAAGCTAAACGTGATTATAATGATCTGATAGCGCCATTAACCGATGCGGAACTCGCTTCTGCCAGATCCAAGCTCACCTCTGCATCCATTAATTTAGAAAAGGCTAATCTGGAACTTGATAAAGCAACAATTATTTCCCCGATTGACGGCGAAGTAGCCATGCTTAATTATAAAAAAGGCGATATTATAGTAGATAATAGTTCCAGTGATCCGGTAGCGGTAATTATTAATAACGATACACTATTTATTGAAGTAAATATTGAAGAAGCGGATATTAATAAAATATCCGTTGGACAAAAAGCTTATGCTACTTTTGATGCCTTAAATGATTTAAAATTTGAAGGCGAAATTAGTTTTATTTCTCTTACTTCCGAAACAAGTAATAGCGGTATAGTCACATATTTGGTGCGTATAATTATAACTAATACGGGAGAAGCAAAAATCAGAGAGGGAATGACTGCTTTTGTTGATTTTATAATTGCGGAAGCTAATAATGTCTTAAGCATACCAGTTGCGGCTGTTCGTAATATTGAGGGCAACCCATCTACAACATTAGAAAATGGAGAAATAAAAAAAGTAACTACTGGATTTACGGATGGAAAAAATGTAGAAGTTATAAATGGTCTTAATGCGGGAGATAAAATAATATATTAATGTACTGGTTAAAATTCGAAACATAGAAAAAATTATGGAAAAAAAATTAGCTATAAAATTAAATAAAGTTCATAAGTCATATTACCTTAGCAACGGAGAAGAAATACCAGTACTAAAAGGAATAGATGTGGAAATAAAGATTGGGGAATTTGTAGCCATTATGGGAGAATCTGGCGGCGGAAAAACAACACTTTTAAATATTATCGGCTGTCTACATCCCCTTACCTCCGGTGAATATTTTTTGGAGGAGGAAAATATAGGAGAGGTGCGGGATGATTATACTCTAGCTTATATTAGAAATAAAAAAATGGGGTTCGTTTTTCAGCAATTCAATCTTTTTTCGCGCCTGACAGCCCTTAAAAATATTGCTCTTCCTGCGCTTTACCTAGGAATTAACAAAGAAGAGAGGGAAAAAAGAGCCATGATTCTTATGCAGGGTGTGGGAATAGAGACTCGCGCCAACCACAAACCAACAGAACTTTCCGGCGGACAACAGCAAAGAGTTTCTATTTGCCGAGCGCTTATGAACGACCCGGACATTATACTCGCTGATGAGCCAACAGGCGCACTTGATTCTAAATCCGGGATTGAAATTATGAATATTTTCACTAATTTAAAAAATAAAGGAAAAACTATTCTAATGGTTACTCATACAGCCGAAGTAGCAAAATACGCTGACCGTATCATTTACCTGCGCGATGGAAAAGTAATAGACAATAATTACAAATTAACCTCGGATTATTAATAGGTAAAAAGATATTAATCAAACAACCAAGATTATTTAATTTACTAAATGACTTTGCTGTTTGTCTCGTGTTTAATACTTAATACTGAACAAAAATACTAAAATTATGTTATTAGAAATTATAAAAATGGCACTTGAGTCTCTCTATGCTAATAAAACAAGAACTATCCTTTCAATGCTCGGAATAATAATTGGTGTCTCTACTGTAATTGCGGTTTTTGCTATCGGACAAGGGGCGCAAAAAGCGGTTAATGATCAATTTCAGGGACTTTCTGCCAATTCTATTATTATTATGTCTATGCGAGGTAGGGGGACTACAGCTAGTTCAAAATTAAAAACTGAAGACGCACAAATAATAATAGACAACACAGAGCATGTTTCTGGGGCTACTGCTGTTATTCAAGGAAATAAAAATATTGCCTATGGTTCAGAAAGTAATTCTTTGGCGGTTGTTGGTATTGATGAAAAATATTTTAAAACATCTAGTATGGAACTAGACCAAGGAAGATTATTTACAGAAGATGATATAAAAAATGAAGAAAAATATGTAGTGCTGGGAAGTGGTGCAATCGAATCATTATTTCCTGATGAACAGATATTTTTGGGAGAAACCATAAAGGTGGACGGTAAAAAAATGGAAATAATTGGTAGTATTAAAGAAACCGGGAGAAGTATGGGACCAACAAAAACAGATGATTCTATTTTTATACCAAATAGCACAGCTCAAAAAAGTATCTTAGGATCAGATGGACAAATAATGATATATGCTTTAGCTGATAATGTAGATAATATAGAAATCGCTACCCAAGAGCTTACTTCTGCCTTACGAGAAGAACATAAATTAAAATCAACACAAGAGGATGATTTTCGGATTATGGATGCCGGTTCTATGATTAGTGCAGCACAAGACACTGCATCACTTATGTCTTTATTACTAACATCAATTGCTGCTATTACTTTACTTGTTTCCGGTATTGGAATTATGAATGTAATGTTTGTTACTGTCGCAGAACGCACCAAAGAAATCGGTATAGCCAAAGCAATCGGAGGCAAACAAGGAGATATATTAACTCAATTTTTACTTGAGTCAGTAGTACTTTCTATAATAGCTGGGTCTATTGGGATAATAATTGGAAACGGGATAATTATTATAGTTAATAGTACTAATCTTTCTTCTTTGATTACATTGGCTCCATCAGCAAAGGGAATATTGATAGGTTTTGGATTTTCTGTTTTGGTTGGTGTGTTTTTTGGATTTTATCCAGCATTAAAAGCTAGCTGTTTAGACCCTGTAGATGCTCTTAGAAGTGAATAATTTTAATAATATCTATATTTTTTACCATCCCCCTGGAATAAAAATGGTATTATTTTTATAAAATATTGTTAATAATAAATGAAAGAAAATTATTTTTTACACGTAATACCAAATAGGACGTCCAAATGTTATTCGCTTCGCAAACCAGCCCTACGAATGCGGGACATGCGAATTGATTTAAATAAAATAATTAATTAATAATTAAACTTCATCCTATTAGATAGCTTAGACGGAATCCCGGCTATCTAATAGGATGATAAAAAAATATGAATAAAAAAATTCAACTAGGCGCTGCTCTGTTGGGAGTAATCCTAACTACGGCGCTGGTAGCCGGGGCTACTTACGCTTTTCCGAGCGGATTCAAGGGTGGTATGGGAAATTTTGAAAAGGAAAAAGGCGGTTTTATGCATGATGCTTTGGAGGCCGGAGATTATAGTCTGTTAGGCGATAATCCGAAGATTACGGAAGAACAATTTAATAATTTACTAAAACAGTATAATGCAAATGATGGCAAGATGTTTATGATGGGCAGAGAAAGAGGAGGAATGCGCGGCGGAATGAGAATGAGCGATGAAAAGCGAGAAGCTGTACAAGCGGCACTAAGTGCCGATGATTATAATGCCTGGCTTACCGCTGTCGGAGAAAATTGTCCGATACTGGACAAGATAGATACTGCGGAAAAATTCGCCAGATACGCAGAAGCTTATAAGTTAATGGAGCAAGGCAGAGAGATTATGGAAGAATTGGGAATAAACGGACCGGGATTTGGCGGACCAATGCATTCTGTAAAATAATTGATAAAAATATTTAATAAAAAAAACAATACCACCTTAAAATGGTGGTATTGTTTTTTGTGAACTACTGTATTGAGAATTCAAACCCCTTGTTTTTGGAAATTAAGAGATGGTATATTGAAATTTGTAATTTGAACAAGGTAATGATAAGCTAATAATATATAATAACTTTAAAAAATATGTTTAATTTAGAAAAAATATTTGGAACAAAAGAACGAGGAGTTGATTCTGAAAGACAAGAATTTTTAGAGAATTCTTATCTAAAAGAAAAATATTTAACCCCTGATTATATCAAAGAAAAATTGGAAGATATTTCTCAAGAATTAAAAGAAAAATATCCTGATTATTTTAATTCTATTACGGTAGTTGGTGGATTAGCTAATGGAAGTTTTATGTTGAGACTAAAAGAAGAAAAAAATCCCGCTACTGATTTAGATTATTATTTAGTTTTATCAAATACGCCAAGTCAAAATATTTTAAATTCTATAAGTCAAGATATTCGAAAGTCTATTACTGAGATTAATTTAACTCCTGACCCACAATTAAAGGGAGATAATCCTGAAAATTTTCTTGATTTAAGTAATATTGACCAACATGTTGAAAATGAAGATTTTGATTTATTGTCTTTACCTTTTATTAAGTCTATTGGCGATACAAAAAAAGCTCAAGAAATAGTTATAAGAAATATTATTCAAAAATCTAATAAGCAAGAAATTTGGGATAAAATTCGAGATTATCATGACCAATCACTCTCGCTTCACCATGGTAAATTAGACGATAGTTTTAACGAAGAAGTATTTAGTGAATATTATCCTAAAAAAGTTGAAAAATTTTCTTTACCTGATAATCCTGAAGAATTATTGAAGTAAAATTTACGGGGTTTGATTTCCCCAAAAGTATCTACTAAAAAACTACCTAAAATTAGGTAGTTTTTTATCACGTGATCCCACGGGGGATCGAACCCCGATTACCAGGATGAAAACCTGGTGTCCTAACCATTAGACGATGGGACCAGAAAAATTATTTTTATTTTTTTGAGGACTTCAGGATGCCAGTCCAGAGTTGGTCCGCCTCGGGCGTAATAAAATTTCAACTTTTTACCAGCAACTTCTCAATTCGCTTTTTCCTGTTCTTTCACTGAATACTCATGAATAACTTCATATAATTCTTTAATCATGTTTTGCGGCAGGCCATAGTCTTTTCCTTTCTCTGTTAAAGATTTTAATATTTTTTTAAATCTTTCTGTATTCAAAACCGGCAGATTGTTCTTTTTTTTATAACTACCCACATTTCTTATAATTTCCATTCTCTCGCCCAAAAGACAGATTAAAGCATCGTCTACTTCATTAATTTCCTCGCGAAATGTCTTTAATTCATCCATAAACAAAAGTTGTAAAAAATAAAGTCCCTTTAATAAGGGCTAAAGATAGTATAAACCAAAACATGAAAAAAGTCAATAGTTTGTATTAGTTCACCACATATTGGACAACATAGCCATTATTGATTAAATAATCCACAGGAGTCTCTAAATTTAGCCCCCAATGGAAACGTTTAGTGTTATACCAATTAATCCAATTACCCATTTTTTC
>Ga0208953_1000595_pt1 | contig 28993 bp, 17 predicted proteins | sample RifOxyB2_FD_184033 | JGI IMG/M metagenome (GOLD analysis project Ga0208953, IMG submission 184033) | Groundwater microbial communities from Rifle, Colorado - Rifle Oxygen_injection B2 (SPAdes) | ecosystem: Environmental > Aquatic > Deep subsurface > Groundwater | place: USA: Rifle, Colorado...
CCGGAACTGGCCAAAGCCAATCATCAGGTCCTTGCGGCGGGCTATGCTTATTCCGAGGCCACGGAGATGTTCGACGCAAGGTTCCAAATAAAGAAAAGTCCCGTAGTTCCCGGAAAATATAGGAATCTTACCGGCAACGAGGCGTCCGCTTACGCGCTCATCACAGCCGCCAAGCTGTTGAAGCGGAAGCTTTTCTACGGTTCCTACCCCATTACTCCGGCCACCGAGATACTCCAGACGCTGGCCAAGCATAAGGCCAACGACGTGGTGATCTATCAGGCCGAAGACGAGATCGCCGCGATCTGTTCGTCCATCGGCGCGGCGTTCGCCGGCTGCCTGGCGTCAACCGGTACCAGCGGCCCCGGCCTCTCGCTTAAAGTGGAGGCCACGGGGCTCGGCGTTATCAGCGAATTGCCTCTGGTAATAGTGAACGTGCAGAGAGGCGGCCCCTCTACCGGGCTTCCGACGAAAACGGAGCAGTCGGATCTCCTGCAGGCCGTTTACGGCCGCCACGGAGAGTCTCCGCTGGTGGTGCTGGCCGCCACAAGTCCGGCGGATTGTTTTACCGCCACGCTTGAGGGCGCGCGGATAGCCGTAAAATATATGACTCCGGTCATAGTGCTCACAAACGCCTATCTTTCGAACGGTTCCGAGCCGTTCCGGATACCGAAACTTAGAGAATTGCCCAAATTCGAAGTCCCGCCGCTGCCTGAGCCGGAACTCTTCAAACCTTACGGGCGGGATCCCGAGACCTTGGCCCGTCCCTGGGCGTATGCCGGCCTGAAAGGTTATGAGCACAGGATCGGCGGTTTGGAAAAAACCGACGGTTCCGGCGCCGTCAGCCATGACCCGGAAAATCATGAGATCATGTCCAAGCTTAGGGCTGAAAAAGTGGCCAGAGTGGCGGCGGAAATCCCTCCGACCAAAGTGTACGGCGCGGCTGAAGGAGAACTCCTGGTTATCGGTTGGGGCTCCACTTTCGGCGCCATAACCCAGGCCGTGAACGAAGCCAGAAAAACCGGTTTGCAGGTCTCATCCGCGCACGTCAGGTATATGAATCCGCTTCCGCCGGACCTGGGAACCGTAATGCGCAGGTTCAGAAAGATTCTGGTGCCGGAGGAAAATTTCGGCCAGTTCAGGATGATGTTGCGCGCGGCCTACGCGCTGGAACCGATAGGCCTCAATAAGATGCAGGGCCAGGCGCTTAACTCGGACGAAGTGCTGGCCAAGATAAAAGAGATCCTGAGGGGGAATTAAACAAAATGGAAAACACAAAACTTACCGCTAAAGATTTCGCCTCCACCCTGCCGGTCAAGTGGTGCCCCGGCTGCGGCGACTTCGCCATCCTGAACCAGCTTCAGAAGGCCATGGCCGGCATGGGGCTGCCGCACGAGAAATATGTGGTGGTTTCGGGGATAGGTTGTTCCAGCCGCTTCCCGTATTATGTAAACACCTACGGTTTCCATTCCATTCACGGCCGCGCCTGCGCCGTGGCTTCCGGAGTGAAGCTCTCGAACCCTGAACTTGCCGTCTGGGTCGTCACCGGAGACGGAGACGGGCTTTCCATCGGCGGAAACCACATGCTGCATGCCATCCGCCGCAATATCGGCCTTAAGATCGTGCTCTTCAATAACCGGATATACGCGATGACCAAAGGCCAGGCCAGCCCCACCACCCTGCTGGGCGCGAAGACCAAATCCACGCCCATGGGAACGATCGACTTCCCGTTCAACCCGGCGCGGTTCGCCGTAGGCCTGGACTGCACGTTCGTCGCGCGCGGTATCGACACCGATATGGCGGGCAATGCCGCCATACTTGAGCGCGCCGCAAAACACAAAGGCACCGCGTTCGTGGAGGTGCTGCAGAAATGCGTGCCGTTCACCGATAAAGAATTTGACACGCTCAAAGATCCGGAAAAGAAAGAAGATCTCATTATCAGGGTGGAACACGGCAAGCCGTTGGTCTTCGGAAAAAATAAAAATAAAGGGATAGCCTTCGCGAACTTCAGGGCGGAGATAATCGAGTTTAAGCCCGGAAGCGTCCCGGCCGAAGTCGCCGTTTACGACGAGACCAGCGCCGAGATGGCGTATCTGGTAAGCGGTTTTCAGGCGCCGGAGTTCCCGATACCGGTCGGCGTGTTCAGGGCCGAGGTGAAGCCTTCTTACGAGGAGCTTTACTATGATCAGGTAGCGGCTATCGGAGACACGAAGGATAACGAGCTGGAAACACTGCTGTCCGGCCCCGACGCCTGGGAAATAAAATAATAAAATAAAAAAACCATTGCTTTTTCTTAACGCATGAGGTAAACTCACCTAGTAGTATTAATAATGTTGGTAATGAAAGGGAGGAACTAATGGCTAAGAAAGCAAAGAAAGTAGTCGCGAAGAAAAAAGTCGCGAAGAAAGCGAAACGCAAATAACTCGTTCGCTGTAGTTCGTAAGCGAAGGCCCTTTAGTGCAAAGGGCCTTTTCTTTTTTTAAAAATGGCTATTCTCCGGCGGCGGTTGTCGCTGATGTTTGTGACGCGGAGCTCGGAATGACGGATTGCCGTACGGCGGGGGATTCCGCCGGCTGCCGGTTTTTTTGTTTAGTCGCCGCCGCCGGGTTCTTCTTAACGTATCTTATTTTTTTTATCTTGGTGTCTGGAAAATAAAATTCTATTATCTCACGGTAGTTCTTGCCGTATTTGCCCGCCATGCCTGCCGCGCCCGACTGGCACATTCCTATTCCGTGTCCCCACCCGCCGCCGTAGATCCAATAATTGCGTATCTTTCCGCTCTTGAAACGGTTCACTTCTATAAAGAACAGCGTGCTTTTTATGGAGCTGAAACCCAGTATATTGCGTATCAGATGTTCCCGTTCCACTGTGACGGTTTTTTTTGACCCCGCTATCCTTATGGAATTAACGTTGCCCGACGGGCTGCGCTTCAGGGGAATCAGTTCCAGCAGGGTGCCGATATTGTAGTCCCTGTTTATGCGGAACTCCATGTCCTTGTGCCTGATGATCCGGAGCCAGCGGAACTCGGATGCCCTCACCCTTCCGGGATAATTACAGTTGGCGGGCGGGTTGCCGGTTATCCACTGGTGGAATTTCCAAGGCGTGTCTATTGGTTTGGCCATGTCGTCGGGCAGGTCCTGGTGCGTGGTCAGGTACGGAGAATCCCCCCAGCCCCCGACCTCCCCCGACGCCTGGATGTGGCCGCCGCAATTAGAATGGTAAAAAGTGTAGGCGGGCTTAGCGTGATATGTCAGCAGCTCTCCCTCCGTTTCAAGCACCGCCCGGTCGGTGGTGTTTGCCTCGGTCATTACGCCTTTGTATGCCTGGCAGTGCTGGCCGTCGCACATATGGTAGCCGTCGGCCTTGTGGGTGCCGCCGTGCGCCCTCCTGATGATGGCCTGAGTGCGCGCCAGCACAGCCTGGGCCTTAAGGGATTCATAAGGCCACTGCGAAGACATTTCGCTGGGAACCACGCCCAGCAGATAAACCTCCATATCCACCACGTTGACCACGCCCATGCCCCGTCCGGCTATCGGGTAGATTTCCATAATGCCGCGGTATTCGCGGTCGGAATATTGGAAGTGCGGATTTTTGGATTTTCCGGAGTTCTCGAAAATGACGGTGCCGTGCTTCAGGTTCTCGGACCTGATGAGCAGAGCGCCGGTGAAGTTCCCGTAAACCGTGCCTTTCGGATCTTTTAGCGAAATTTTTCCATCCGCGTAAACAGCCGTCCAAGCCTCGTCCGCGGGGATGCTGGCGTATACTTTGCCGCTGGCCTTGCCGCGAACTATCAGGCCTTCGTAAGACTTGAATTTAAAAATATTGTTCCGGCCCTGCTTGCCGGTATTTCCGGTGCCTATACCCACCCGGACTTTTACCGCGCCCGTCAGTTCGTCGAGCACCGGGACCGGTTCCATCTTCAGCGGTTTAACGATTCTGAAAGGCGGCCGGATTTCCTCCGGTTGTTTTGCAAGCTTTCCCTCCAAAACCCGCATCATTTTGGAGGCGATGGGATGGTTGGGCGCGTAATCAAGGACGCGGTAATACTGGTTCCAGGCTTCGTTGAGTTTGCCTTCCCGCGCGTAAATGCCCGCCAGCGGCAGGCGCGCTTCGATGAAAGCCGCATCCTTGCGCAGAGCCTCAACCAGGCTTTCCTGGGCTTCGCGGTACATCTTGAAATTCATAAAATTCCACGCCATAATGTAGTCCACCCCCGCAAACTCGGGGCGCAGTTGCCGGTAACGGTCGAGATATTCCATCGTTTTCTCTTTGTTCCCTAGGTTGGAATAGACGCTGCCCAGTCCCAGGATGGCCCGGGTATGCAGGGGCTGGATCCTCAAAGTCCGTTCAAAACAGGTCTGGGCGCTTTCATAATCGGCCTGGTGGAATTTAAGCCAGCCGAGTTCCGCGAGAATATCGCTCTGGTAGGGATCTATATCAAGCGCTTTTTCAAGCGCTGCGGCTCCGTCCGCGTAGCGGCCAAGTTGCTTGTAAATCATGGCCGCGTCCATGAGCGGGGTGATGTTTCCGGGGTCGGCCGCGGCCAGCTCCATATAGGCCGCCGACGCTTTTGAGAGATTGCCGCTGAGGTAAAGCCGGTAGGCTCCCGAGGGCGCGGCGGCGCGGGAATGGAAGGGCAAAATGCAGAATGTGAAATGCAAAGTGCAGAATAAGAGAGCGCGGAAAATTGTTTTTCTCATGTCAAGCGGATGTATAATATAGTCTAATAATATGAAATTATGACCGGCGAAGACAAAAACACGGAGAAAACGGACGCGGACCTGGTGCAAGCCTTTAAGGACGGTAATACCGCCGCTTTAGACCGTCTGATAAACAGGTACAAAGGGCCGCTTTACGCCTACCTCGTCAAGCTTTCCCGCGACCGCGACGCGTCCGATGATCTTTTACAGGAAGTTTTTATCAGGGTGATAAAAAAGCTGGCTTCTTATGGGGAGCGCGACAAGTTCTCCGCGTGGCTGTTTACCGTGGCGCATCATGCGGTAATGGATCATTTTCGTTCCGATTCCCGCCGCCGCGAAGACTCGCTGGACTCCGCCGCGGAGGACAGGCTTTCTCTGGCCGATACGCTGGCATCTCCGGAACCGGGTCCGGACGGTATCTTGGAGGGGGCGGAGCGCGCCGGCGTGGTTCAAGCGGCTTTTGACCGCCTTTCTCCCGAACAGCGGGAGGTTTTTCTGATGCGGCATTATTCCGGCCTGCCGTTTAACGAGATCGCTGATATCCTGGGCGTGCCCATAGGCACGGCCCTGGCGCGCATGTCGAGGGCCGTGGCAAGGCTGCGGTCGGAGCTTTAGAAGGTTCCTAGGCAACCCTGCGATTAGGCGCTTGAGTTGTCCGCTATGCGCGGTCATTGGCTGGTTTTTCTTAATCGCCCAGTTTCGCGCGCAATTTCAGGGTTAGGATGCAATAAAACCCCCCGGCAGGACGTTGTAATAGTTAGAGGCGGCAAAGGGGACAGTTTATGAATTGCGGATATAAAGAAAAAACCATTCTCTACTTTTACGGTGAACTGCCGGAAGGCCGCGCCGCGGAATTGGAAGCGCATATTGGGTGCTGTGCCTCATGCGCCGGCGATCTTGCCGCGCTTAAATATTTGTCGGAGGGCTTTGACGCTTTCAAACCGCAGGCTCCGGAGTTTAACGCGGAGGAATTGGTCCTCGTTGCCGGTTCGAAGCCCCTGATGGCGTGGTTTCTGGCCGGTTTCAGGCGCGCCGCGGTGGCGGGCGCTTTTACGGTGCTGTTCCTGTTCACGTTCCAGGCTACCGGGTTCAGAGGTGAGACGGCGGCCTGGAAGACCGATATCGATGCGGGCCTGGATAGCGTGGAATACGGAATTTATAACCTGCGGGACGACATGGCTTATTCATCAGCCGCCGATTTTGATTATGGCTGCGCGGATATTGAGAATCAAAAAGAACAGGAAACTGAAAAAACAGCTTAACACGGAAATCGCGGTCCGGAGCGGCACTTACTTGGAAAGTCATGTGCGAAAACACCCATGGGGGATTCCTAGGACCAATATGCGCGCAGCCTCCGTATCAAGCGTTTTTAACACAGCATCGGGAGTCTTTATGGAGCGGACATGAGGCCGAATCTCCATAAAATTCGGATTCGGATAAAAGGAGAATGTTATGAAAAAGAAACTGGTGATGTCGTTTGGAATTGCCGTTTTGACGCTCGTGCCCGCAGTTTACTCGGCGGCTCAAACCGGTGATGGGGCCGACGTTGAGGAAAATGAGAGTTTGCAGAATGATCAGCGCGGCCCCGGCGGCCAGGATAACAGGGGGATGAATAATAATCAACGCGGTCAGGGCGGTCAGGGCGGCCAGGGTAACAGAGGAATGAATAATAATCAGCGCGGTCAGGATAACAGGGGGATGTCCGGCAAACAGCATGGTTTCGGCGGAATGGATGAGGGGAACGGAATGCGCGGCGATAACCGCGGTTACGTGAATGAGGATGAGATCCTCTCGGTTATGAAAAAACACGATCCGGCTTTCGCCGGTAAGCTGGCGGAACTTAAAAATATTGCCCAGCCTAAGTACAGGATGGTTCTCATGATGGCCAATCGCGCGCTTGGCGCGGCAAGAATGGGAAAAGATGAAAATTCCGCCAAGGATGTTGTACGGGTCGTTTCCCTTGAATTCGACTCCAAGGAACTATCTATCAAGTACGACAAGGCCGCTGATGCCGAGAAGGCGGGGATAAAGGCCGATCTCAAAGTCAAAGTGGCCGAGCTTTTCGATCTGCGGCTGAAAGGGCAGGAGTCCAGGGTGAAGATGATGGAAAAGGACCTGGCTAAACTAAAGAAAAATCTGGAGACCAGGAGAGCCAATAAAGATAAGATCGTGGAGGAAAGGCTGGGCCAGTTGACCGGGGAGAATTCCGGCTGGTAATAGCAAATAGTTGTTTGTGCTGAAATAAGAAGCCCCGCTGAATACTTCCGCGGGGCTTCTTTTAACCGCTGGATTCGGATTAACAGTCTTGTTTGTCCGGCAATCCGCGGTATTCGCCGCCGATATCCGCTTATTTGACAAGCTTGGCCGCGTCTATCATTCCCGCGCCTTCCTCTCCCGGTTTCAGGCCGAGGGGGGTGGCGGCTTTTTTTAGAGCCGCCCGCACCTTGGCGGGAGTGTCGGCGCCGGCCGCAACCGCCAGAGCCGCCAGCCCCGCCACGTGGGGTGAGGACATTGAGGTTCCCGACATGGTCTTATAGGCCGAGTCTATATAGCTTGAGTAGATGTTCACGCCCGGCGCTATAAATGCTATCTCGGAGCCTCTCGATGAGAAAGACGCTATCTTGTCGGTGGAATTGGAAGCCGAAACCGCTATCGCTTCGGGGTATCTAGCCGGATAGTTTACCGGCCCCGAATCGTTGCCGGCCGCGCAGACTATGGTGACGCCCGCTTTGTCGGCCGCCTTCATAACTTTCGCCATCGCCGGGGTGCCGCTGCCGCCGCCGAGGCTCATGTTGATTACCTGGATCTTGTTGTCAACGGCCCATTGTATTCCGTCGATAATGCCGGAATAAGAGCCGCTGCCTTCGGCGTCAAGGACTTTGACCGCGTAAAGTTTTACGTTCGGAGCTACGCCAGCCACGCCTTTAGCGTCCCTTATCGCGCCGATGGTGCCGGATACATGGGTGCCGTGGCCGTGGTCATCCATGGGGAGGGTGCCGGTACTTACGGCGTTATACCCGCCGGCATAATGCGCGGCGAGATCCGGATGGCTGTAATCCATGCCGGTGTCGATTATGGCCACTTTTACGCCTTTGCCCATAGTGGTGTTCCAGGCGCCGGCCGCGTTGACCCGTTTAACGCCCCAGGGGATTTCTTTTTCTTCGGGGGTTATAATAGGCTCCGCCGGGGCCGGGGCAGGCTCCAATACGCCGGAGTCGCCGGCTTTTATCCGGCTGAGGCTATCGTCCACGTAGGACAGGGGGAGAGCCGAGGGAGCTTCTTCTATCCATTTGAGGTATTTATCTTCTTCCACGTTCCTGACGCCGTTCAGGGAATAAATGTTGGCGTTTTTTACGTTGTCCGGGAAGTCCGCGGCGAGCGCGTCGATAATGTGCAACTCTTTTGTGATTTTGCCCCCGATGCTTTCTATGCCGCTTTTCCGGTCGGCTAATTTTAATGAGGGGTCAAAGGTGACTATCTTGCTGGCGGCTGAAGCGTAAGAAGCGGCGAGGAGCATGAACGCCGCCGCCATAACGGATATCTTTGTTTTGCGCATTTAGAGGTGCCTCCGATTATAAGGATTATCCCGAACCTCTTTAATATAAGACTTTTTACTGGTAATTGTCAACGCGCCGCGGCGGCGGGGATATTATCGCTTCTTCTGGCCGCCGCTGATACGGCCAACCAGACCGGAGGCGTTGGGGTTATTCATCAGGGCGTTCATAACGTTGGGATTCGACATGAGCGTGGTAATAAGCTGGGGGTTGGCGGAAACTATATCGTCCAGAGCTTTCTGGTCGCTCATCAGTCCTTTTACGGCAGGGGTGCTCAACATAGCGTTGACGAGTCCGCTGGAGGCCACGGCGTTGACTATCGCCGGGTTATTCATCGCGGCTTTGACGATGGAATTGTTGATAAAATTGGTGGGCCCCCTGCCTTTCAGATAATTCGCCAGGCCTTCCGGACTGGCCGTGGCCGCTTTTACCGTGTTTCTGGACATGAAACCGTTCACTATGTATTTGTTGTCGAAAATAGCTCCCACGGCACTGGGATTATTCATGGCTTTCCCCACGGCGTAAGTAAGATATCCTCTGGTGGAGCCGGCGGACCGCTGCTCTTTTGCTTTCATCGTGTCCGTGCCGCCGGATGCCGCTCCGTTCCTTGACGTGCTTGCCGGCGCGGCGGCAGCGTTCTGTCTTCCGGCTGTTTTCCGGTTTTCGTCCGCCGTCCGTTTTGGGGCCCGGTTTCTGTCCCCGGCTGTTTCGTCTCCGGCCGCTCCGCTTTTTGATTTATATCTGACGCCAAGTACGCTGTCGTCGAATTGCGGATTCCCCGCCTGCGGCGCGCGCGTCTTGCGGATTTCTCCGTCATCGGAATTGAAGGCGGTGTATTCATCCTTGGAAAGGTTGAGTTCGCTGGAATTGGCTTTGTGCAGCCATTTGAGAGCGGGCCACGCGGCTAGGATAAAAAGCGGGATCAGATAGATCCAGATGCCGGGGTTCCTCTTCTTGTCGTCTTCTTGCATAATAAGACAATATAACACTGCCTGCCGCCGCCTGTCAACCTATAACCTTTTATGTTATAATTCCTCGCCGGGGTATCCCGTCCTAAAACACGTGCGGCGCCCCATTCGGGGGGTGTCGGCCTGTCATCATAAATATGTGGTTTCAACTTTTAAAAACGTCGATAGTCGCGTTCGCGAATCTGGCTCAGGCGCTTTTGTTTCTGACGGGTGTGTTTTATCTCTTGTTGAGCCTGCGCGGGTTTTTTAAGTCCAAACGTCCGGCTTCGGACGGTGTAATGCGCCGGTTCGCCGTAATTTTACCCGCCTATAACGAGGGGCAAGTGATAAGGTTTTCTATTGAGAGTCTTATTAACATGGCGTATCCCGCGGATAAATTCGATATTTTTCTGGTGGCGGACCATTGCACCGACTCGACCGTGGCCATGGCTTGCTCTCCGGGCGTTACGGTGCTGGAACATTCCGGCCCGGACAAGAAGCCGGGCAAAGGCCGGGCCCTTAAATGGGCCTGCGACCAGATCCTTGCCATGAATAAGCACGACGCTTTTTGTTATTTTGACGCCGATTCGTTGGCGCATCCGCAATTTCTATCGGTCATGAACACGTATATGGCTGCCGGAGAAGAAGCGGTGCAGGGCCGGCAACTGGCTAAAAATACGGATTCCTGGCTTGCCAAAATACTGGCCGCCGGACATATAATATCGAACCGGTTTTTTCAGCGGCCGAAATACGCGCTGGGGCTATCCGCCACGCTGCACGGCAAAGGGATGTGCTTTTCGCGCAAGGTGGCGGCGCTGTATCCCTGGGATAAAACCTGCCTTACCGAGGATCTGGAGATGCAGATGCGGCTTATCCGTTGCGGGGTTCGTATCGCCTGGGCGGAGGACGCCATAGTTTACGACGAGGAACCGGCCGATGTCAGGCAATACCTTAAAAGGACCGTGCGCTGGACGCGCGGCTCTCTCGACACGGCCAGGCGCCACCTGTCCGGCCTATGGCGCCGGGCCGCCGCTTGCCGGGACGTCAAGGCTTTTGAGGGGGCGGTTTATTGTTCCCAGGCCTACCGGTTTGGAATGGTCCTTGTGACCGCCGCATTGATCTATTACACCAATGACTCCTTTAACTTGTTTGTCTGGCTTTATCGCCAGGTGTCTTGCGCCAGGTTTACGGTCAAGGCTATGAGCCTTTTCCCGCTGGTGGTTTACCCGGCTATCGCTTTGCTTCTTGAAAGAGCTCCGCTGGATATTTTCGTGGCTTATTTTTTTCAACCGCTACTTGGAATATTCCGTCTCCCGGTCTTTCTGGCCGGGATATTCAGGAGCCGGACGGAGTGGGGCCGCACGGAGCACACAAGCCAGGTGGCTATTTCGGATCTGGTGGATTAGCAGTCCGCTGAAAAACCCCTTTCGGGGTCTTTTGATATCTCCGAGCGGGGTTTTTCAGCAGACTGTTAGCGGGCGGCTACTGAGGCCTGCGTAAACAATGTCCGTGTTGGAGGCTTGGATTTGAGATGAATGCTAGGCGCGACGAACGAGCATACCGTTGGTCTGTGAGCGAGGAGAAACGAAGCAGTCGCTCAAAGACAAGCCTCCCTTTTCCTTCGGAAAAGGGCCGGGCGCTTTTGGGCTGTAACTGCGTCGCGCGTCGCTTACATAGCCCAGCTATGCCGCGCTCCGCGTTCCTTGTTTCGCTCCAAAATCGGCCCGGCCAGCGCGGACATTGTTTACGCAGGCCTCAGTAATTTCGCGGATTTTAAAGAACGAGTGACGCGAACAGGTTCTTAAATTCATATAATTAGACTATTCATCCCAATCATCAACAGATGGGCGGTATGGTTTGTCGGTGTTATGGATATGAGTGATTTTGGAGGCTAAATTATGAAAAAAATATTTATTTTTGTCGCGCTGGTTCTGCTGGCCGCCCCGGCTAAGGCTGAAGATTTGTCGTTGCCGGGTCTTCCCGGCATGAATACCGACGCCGCTCCGGCGGAGGAAAGTGTCCAGCTCCAGCGCCCCGACGCGGAGAATATCCTGGCAGATCTGAGAGGAGAACTGCGTCTAAGTTCCAAACAGGAGGAGCGTATCGCCGCGGCCATAAACAAGAAAGGCAAGGATTTCGACAAGCTTATGAAAGACTATGACCGGAACTCCGTTGAAGAGAAGAAATGGCTTTATAAAATGAATGAGAGCCGCCACGGCATGGTTAAAATCAATAAGGAAATGCCGGATCTGGTGCGAGACTTTCTCGATGATGATCAGCGTCAGACTTATGACTCCATGCTTGAGAATATTCGTAAGAGCAGGGCGGCCGCGGCCGAGGCTAAAAAAGAAGCCCCTGTTGCCGCCTCTGAAATTAAAAATGAAGCGGTCCCCGCCGAACCTGTCGTGGCCGCGCCTAAACCGTTGAAGAAACGCAAGCTTGTAAGGAAACGGAAGCTGCGTGCCGGGTCCAGGCCCGGCGCCAATCCTTCCACGGCTCCCGCCGCCGCCCCCGCTGCGGTGGCTCCGGAAGATGAGCCCGGTATGACGATGGTGGACAAAGATTCTTCCGCCGGCGACCAGGCCGTGGCCGCGCCCAGGAAGAAACGGGCGCTTAAGAGAAAAGTTTCCGCTCCCAAGCCCCGGGTTTCGGACGCGGCAAATGAGCCCGCCGGCGCAAAACCCACCGGCAAGGAAGCTCCGGTTGAAGAGGATTCCGGCTCGTATCCGCCCTAAGTTTTAATCCGGAGTCTGTGCGGGTATGGAAAACCGGATTTGCTCAAAATTTGATTATTTTATGGTTTTTCCCTGAAGCAGGTTCGGTAAACTATGTTGAAAGGTAAATTCTTCCAACAGTCTGCTGAAAAATCCGCCGGTAATCGGCTACGCGCCAGGTACATGCGCGTGGTGCGGCAGATAGGCGGGGAATTCCCATAGGATCTGGCTATATGGCGCATATTTTTGAAAAAAACAGGAAGGGTGTTACGCTTGTGGAGCTTATGGCCGCCACGGTTATAATCTCCATAGGCGTGCTTGGCATGGTAGGCGCTTTCAGGTATATCAACTTCGGCATACAGGCGCCGAAGGGGCGGTCTTTGGCTAATAACCTGGCGCAGGAGAAAATAGAAGTTTTAAAGAATAAGTCTTATTTCAGGGTGATGGTGACCACGGCCACAGGCCTGGATCATCATTTTGACCCGGACGCTTATGAGTACGATACTTATCCCAACGGTTCCGAGGCCCTTAATGTGGGCGGAATAAATTTTACGCGGAGGGTTTGGATACGCAAGGTCAGCGAGAACAGCGACGGGGAACTGACTTTGCTTAACTGGAATTTGCCCGATACCGGATTGAAAGAGATAATAGTCTATGTTTCCTGGTTCGAGGGCGGCTCCTGGAAAAAGGTGGAATTGCGCAATCTCAGGGGTAACCCGGACCGTACCAATTTGAGTGCCATGTTCACCGGCACGGTGCTGGAGGCGGGTGCAGGTACCCCTCCTATACAGGGGGCGATAGTGCGGGCGCAGGAAAACCCCGCCAGGTACGACACCACCGACGCGTCGGGCGCCTACGGTTTCGCTATAGAGACCGGCAGTTACACCCTTCAGGCCTCCAGACAAGGCTTTTTTTCGTCCGTTTCCCCGCTTTATATAATCTCAACTACGCAGAACCACCCCTTCACTTTAACCAGGATGTCCAGCGGAACAATAACCGGTACGGCCTGGCTGCGGGACCATCTAGTAATAAGCCAGGTTGTGGGCAGTTCCTTGACCGCCTATGGCGAACAGGAATGGGTGGAAGTCTATAACCCGACCACCTGGACCTGGACCATGGCGACCGGGCTCGGCACCGGCGCGAACGATGTGGTGGTGGTCAGTTATAAGGAAAGCGTCATCGCCGAGGTTAAACCGGACTTTGACTACCGCACCGTCAGCGTGGCCCCTAATTCTTATTTCCTTTTCGCCAATACCGGCACCATCACGGCCGTCGGCATCGCCCGGGCGGCCGACGCCGTTTACGACAGGGATTCCAACTGGGCCAACCAGGACGAAGTTATCGTGGCGGGAGACCCTTCCCCGGCGGGCTACGTGATACTCGGCAGCAAAGTGACCGGGCAGATCCTGGACAAGGTGGGTTGGAATGCCACCGACAACGGCAATGCGGCCAAGACACACGCGGAAAGTTACGAAGGTCAGGCTATAATCCAGGGCAGGGGCCTGCAGGAAGATGAACAGTATGTCAGGCGCTCACAATCTTCCGGCGTCGCCGCCGGAGTGGGCAGGGCTTATGACTCGAACAACAACCAGAATGACTTTACGGTGTCGGCTTCGTCTATGGTTTATCCGCCGCGTAATTCCGGGGATGTGGAAGCTCCGGTTACAGGTACGCCCGCCGCGGGGGCGCCGGTGTTCGCGAGCGACGGCCTTTCAAGCTCCACCCAGGCCATGGCTTCCGGCGCTTTCACGCTCTCCGGAGTGGCCACCGGGTATTGGACCCTTTATGTTTCCAGCGGAATGTCCATAAGCACCGGCGGGGTCTATGGCGGCGCCAGTTCCGGCTTTGCCGCGGCCGCCGGGGCGGTGGTGCTTAGCACGGATAATGTCTTCGGTTTTATCACCGGCGTGGTTACCGGGATCAACGGCGTTGGTATCGTCAATATTAAAGTAGCGGCCGGCAGCCGTCAGGCCACCACGGATCCTAACGGCAGGTATCTCCTCCCGACCGACCCCGGTGAACAGACCGTGTGGGCTAATTACCATACGGATAATACCAGTTACATAGAAACCTCCTCCATGGGGGTTACCGCGGAGCTTGGCCGGATCACGGAAAATGTGGATTTTGTGCTGCAGCCGGGCGGAAAGCTGCGCGGCTGGATAACAACCAACGGCACCGACCCTTTGCCTAATGTGCCCGTTTCGGCTTTTGAGTCCAACGTGGAGCAGGGTAACGGGATAACCGATTCCAACGGATATTTCCTGATATGGGGCACCGGTATTTCCACCGGCACTTATGCCGTGGTTCCCCAGCTTGAGGATGGCGAAAGTTCCAGCCCCTCAACTCATAGCGTCACGCTTGTAGCCGGGGACACGGCGTTCGTCGGTACATTCACGGTGACTGGGGCTATGGGCGCCATACGCGGGTCCGTAACCGCGGGCGGGGTGAATATAAATACCGGCGTGCTGATTTACGCCACTACCACCACGCTGACAGGCTCGCCGATAATGCCGCCCACGATGGGCCCCACCACCAGGGCGGGCACCGTGAAATATTATGCCGTCTCCAGCAACGCCCAGGGTTATTACGATCTGCCGGTGCGCGGCGGAAGCGCCTATAATATATATGCCTGGTACACCACCTGGAACAGTAACGAGGCCGCCGCCATTTCTGTGAGGCAATCCACCGCCGCGGTGGCGGCCGGGCAGATCGTCACGGAGAATTTCTCATGGTGACTCCGCGCTCAAGAAAAGGTTATTCACTCATGGAGCTCATGATAGTGGTGGCTATACTGGGCGTCATAGTTTCGGCCGCCCCGCGCATGTTCACCGGCATATACCGTTTTACGCGTATGATAACGGCCAAGGCCGAAATACAAAAGAACGCGCGCGGGACGCTTTCAAATATCAACCGGGGACTGCGCCAGGCTCAGTCCTCCTCTATACTCGTAGATCAGGTGAGCGGTATGCCGCCTCATTCCAGAATAACATTCCAGCGCTATAAGACGGACGGCTCCACGGAGGTGGTGTCATACTACCAAAGTGGAAAAAAGCTTTATATGAGCACCAATCTGGCGGCCGGCAAAAAAGTATGCGACGACTTGCGTTATATAGCCTTCACATATCCGAAAAGCGACGACAGTTACATAATTTCCATTTCCGTCACTTTTGAAAAGGCCACTTATGAAGGAGCCGCCAAAGCCCTGCAAATGGCCGTGGAAAAAGTCCGGGTAATGAATTAACCTCCTATCCCTCAACGGAGATAAGGCTTAGGGGGGATGAAAAATTATGGAAAGGCCGGTGAAAACAATGTCCGAACGTGTATTTTCTTTTTTTGTATTTGATCCCTCAGCCCTCGATCATAAGTGGCGGCGAGGGCAGATGGCCATAACCATGGTCTTAAGCGCCCTTTTGCTGCTTTTGATCTCCATCCCCATGCTGGATAATTACGTGAAGAATGAGGCCAAATGGTCGGTTAAGGAACGGAAAAGCACCCTTGCCTTCCACCTGGCCGAAGCTGGGCTGGACCGAGGTTATTGGAAGATTAAGGAAAATGACACTAACTGGACCACTCTGGCCGACGGCGATACGATAGCCGGCTACAATGACGACGTGATCTACTCCGATATCGAAGGAGGCAGTTATAAAATAAAGATGCAGCAGGGGGACGCCAGCCTGCAGGTTAAAATAACAGCCACAGGCAAGGACAGAAGCAACAATGAGTACCGGGCGTTGCAGGCGGTTTATTCCAAGGAAGGCGTTATGGCGGCCCTGCAGGCGGGGTCGGTGGCGGGTGGCGGCAACGTCGAAGTCCATTGGGGACCGATGATGTCCATAAGCGGCATGGTTCTCAATGGCGCCTCCAACCAGCTTTATCCCCGCAAGTACGCTCGTGGTTCGATCACAACCAGCGGCGGTTACGCCAACCGCGATAATGATCCCAACTCGCCCAACAAGGGGCCGAAGACCGTCGATCCGCATATCGAGTGGTGGAGCTACAATGAGTCTCCGGGCGTGCCGAATATCCTCACCCCGGACACTTCCTATTATATTACCCTGGCCAAATCCCAGACCTGTACCCCCGCCGGCACCCAGGGCTGTTACTATGAAGCCGCCGATTGGACCTATAACAATCTGGTGGACGCCACCTGCACCGTAGGGTCGGATCCGAAGGTCAGGTTTTTCACCGGCAACGCGACATTCGGCGGCAACAAGTATTTCTGCGGCGTGCTGATAGTCCTGGGAAATCTCACCTTCTCCGGGGGCAGCTCGAGTTCGGGGAGGATTACCGTGACACCGCCTTCCACGGCCTGGAAGGAATACCAGTGCAACGTCCCCTCCCACCGTGGCGACGACGATCCCGGCGACATGACAACCTGGACCTACGAAACGAGTGGAACCCATGACCCGGCCCACCCGAACGACTGCGCTACACGCCCGCATGGCGACACCGCCGCGGCGGACGAATATCCCGGGGATGCGGGGTATCACACGTCCAGCGCTTATAATTTTTATACCGGGCGCGTGGCAACGGATGAACTGGGAGGAGTCGCCAAGGCGGACCTTAGCTTTAAGGGCTACGTCTATACCGCCGGAACTTTCGCTAAAGGCAGCGACCGTGTTTTTGGCTCCGTGCAGGTGGCCGGCGCGGGCGGCATGACCGGCGGCGGAGATATTTTTTACGACGATTCTTTAAATGTCCGCTATCTTAATGTGAACATCACACGCTCCTCCTGGTATGAAGTTAAGCCTGTTCCTTTTTGACCGCTATGCGCATAGCGACCCGAACACCGGTCGGAAAATCGCCAAAAATCCCGCCGAGCCCTTTTTTGATAGAAATAGCGGCGAGCCCCGCCGGTTTTATGTTTCGGGGGGATGCCGGCGCTGCGACTGTAATCAGGAAGAGGTACGGGGATTTTAGCGGCGGAAGGAAGCCCGTATTTTTATTTGAGGTTAATTTTAAAGACCGTAAGCAAAGTCCTTATAAGCCGGCCATCAACGTAAAAAAGGGAAGCGTCAGGCTGAAAAGAGGGGATTTTGATTGTATAGTGGATCCGGGAACAGGGGCCGGCAGGCTTGAGATCAGCCCGTCGCAACAAAGTTTTGACTCTTTCCTCAGGACTCTATACAGCTGGGCCCTTCTCCGCGGCGGCGGCTGCATGCTGCATTCGGCCGGGATAGTAAAGAATGGGAAGGCATACATATTTCTGGGCAAATCCGGCGCCGGTAAATCCACGCTGTCAAAACTCGCCGCGGCTTCTTCACGCTGTCCAGCCGTCCAGCCGCCTAGCCGCCTGGCTGCCGGCATTGAAGTTCTCAGTGATGAGATAAACCTGGTGCGCTTTGAAAAAGGAACATTTAAGGTTTACGGTTCGCCTTTCTGGGGGGAAATGCGCAATGAAGGCCGCCCCGGTTCCTGGCCGCTCGGCGGTTTTTTCCTGCTTAAGAAGGCAAATGTTAATCGCTTGGGAACTTGTACAAAATCCGAAGCCCTTAAGCTATTGCTTCGCTGTCTGGTAAATTTTGACCGGAGTCATAAAGCCGCCGGTGATGTGCTGCGCACTGCCGCGCGCCTGCTGGCTAAAGCCCGGTTCTCGCGTCTTGAATTTACCAAAAAAAACGCGGGTTTTCTGGAACTCATATAAAACGGGGTCCGCTGTCTTTTATATAATGGATTGATGGCTAAAATAAAGCAAAATCTGGCTTACCGGCGCATAGCCGAAGAATTATTTATTGTTGACGCCGCTAAGTCCGAACTGCACGAGCTGAACGGCCCGGCCGCCGTTATCTGGGAAGGGATAGCGTCCGGCAAAAGCGGCCCCGGCATAATTTCCGACATCGTTTCTGAATTTGAGGTGGATGAAAAAACCGTTCGCGCCGATATGGCGGCGTTCATTGAAGAACTTCTGCGGCAGGGTTTGCTGACAACCGCAAATTTGTAAAATTTGCGGTTATTCGCGCCATTTGCAATTATGAAAAAGAAAAAAACCTACTCAAAACCGTCTATTAAGACGGAAAAAGTGTTTGAAACCGCGGCCCTGGCTTGCGGCAAATGTGTTACAGGCCCGATAGGTCAGCTGGCCTGCAAGACGCTTAGAAAATTCTCATGAAATCCGGTGTTAGGGCTTTCCGGCTGGAAGGGGCCAGCATGTTTCCTGTCTTTAAGCCGGGAGAGGTTGTTTTTGTCTTATTATGCGGTCCTCATTCTTCAGCTTTTACCCTTTCAGCCGGGGATTGCGCCGTATATGAATTTGAGGGGCGAACGCTGCTGCACCGGGCGGTTGAAACCGGCGCCGCAGGGGCCTGCTTTTCGGACGATGCCGGCCGCATAAAACCTCATTATGTGCCATGGTCGGCAGTCAGGGGGAAGGTTGTCAGCCGTAATCCGTTTGCCGGCGGTCTGGCGGGATTTATTTATTCCAGAGGCAGAAGTTTTGTTTTTCCTTTACTAAATTCCCTGGGGTTATTAACCGGCTTTACCGAAAATTGCGATGGAAAGCCGGGTTCCCGACCTGCGCATAAGTAATAGAACTGCTGGAGGCTTTGATTTAAGATGAATGCTGGTGTAATAATTCCGGCTCCGTAACCCACTATGCTTTCCGATAACGTCGCTGCGCGGCTTAACGACCTCACCCTAAAGAACAATATTCCGGTGGTTGCCACCATTGAACTGACTCGCCGCTGTCCTCTTGCCTGCGCGCATTGCTATCTTCCCGAGACCCGCGCCGATGCGGGGTTGAGTCGTCAGCGAGAACTTTCGACCGCCCAGTGGAAAATGATCTTAAAGCGGCTGGCTGAAGCCGGTTCCATTTATCTGGTGTTCACCGGAGGCGAACCGCTTTTGAGGTCCGACCTTGCGGAGCTCTGTTTTTATGCTAAAAAACTGAATTTCGACGTCAAGGTCTATTCGTCCGGCCTCGGCATGTCGCGTTCCCTGGCCGGGAAGCTGAAGAAAACCGGCGTTTCCGCTTTTGAGATCAGTCTTTACGGCCGTGAACCAGTCCATGACGCCATTACCGGGTTGAAAGGTTCGTTCAAACAGAGCTTATTGGCCGCATCGGCGCTTAAAAAAGCCGGGATAGCGGTAAAATTGAAAACGCCGCTCATGAAGCTTAATTTCAAGGAACGCGGATGGCTCTCCCGGCTGGCGAAAACGCGGGGATTTAACAGCGGTTTTGATCCGGTCATTGCGCCGGGCAATGACGGCTCTACGTCAAATCTTAAATACCGGCTGAACAAGCGGCAGCTTGAAATGGTCGTCAATGACGGACCCCTATCGGGTGACGTATGGCGTCCGGCGGACAATAGGCGGCGATCATCACCAGCCTTCGATTTTTTCTGCGGTGCGGGCCGTAATGTGGCGGGTCTGGATCCATACGGCAATCTTAATCCTTGCCTTCAGATCCCGGTAAATATCGGCAATGCGCTCAAGGACCCGGTTAAAAAGATTTGGGAATCCTCTCCCTGGCTGAAAAAGTGGCGCGCCTTGAGAGACAGTGATCTTAAGGAATGCCGGAATTGCCGCTATTTAACCGCCTGTAACCGCTGTCCCGGTATAAGCCTGCTGGAAAAGGGGAGTCTGCTGGCCCCTAATAGCATGGCCTGTGAAATGGCCGGGATAATATCCAGGAGCCTGTCCGATATAAGGCTTTCATGACGAAATTGGTCGTCTGATAGACACAGTCCCTGATACGGCACTGCCGTAGGCTTGTCCACCTGTGGGTAAGTTCCCCGGAAGGGGTCCCGCAAAAAGCGGCAATTGCAGACGAAATTGCTTATGTCGGACAGGCTCCCTAGACAGGCCATATGATCGTATATGCCGGGCCGCAATTTTTAGGGGCGCTTTCAAGGAATGCCTAACCAATGTTAACAGGTGTGCCTTAAGTCAAAGCATTTTAGTCTTGACATACTAAATTGGCCTGCTATACTATTGATATCAATGAACGGCACGGTTGTCTGCGGCCGTTTGTTTTTTGGAATAACATCGGACAAAATATATCCGATAGCAAATGAAAATAATTTTACACGGTTGAATAATTCCAGGCTGTTCGCCCGGGTAGATGTAATATCTGTGCTATTTTTCCAGGAGAGGCTTTAGTATATGAAAATGAACCGCACTTTGGCGTACGGCCTTGCCTGTCTGCACTACCTAGGCCAGAACAACGGCGGAGCGTGGAATCAGGTCGCCGACATTTCCCGTTTTCAGGGCCTGCCCGCGCCATATTGCAATAAAGTCCTTCAGGCGCTGGTGCACGCCGGTTTTGTGGAATCACAGAAAGGCAAAGGCTACCGCCTGCGCAAAGATCTGGATGATATCAGTGTCTGGGAATTGATGGAGTCTTTTACCTTCAACGGCGCTCCAAAGACCGAAAAAAAGGAGTTGTCCATCAAACTTTATGAAACCCTGCGCGAAGAAGTGAACCACTGGCTGGTGGGGCTGACCGTGCAGGACATAGTGGAGATGATGAAGGAGAGCGAAAAGGACAAGGCTCAAAAGGGCAAAGGCGCGGAATTAAACAATGCGGCGGAAGAATAACGGCGTTCGGCCCTGTGTAAATAAATTTGCGGCGGGCGCGATTCTCGCGATATTCAAGGAGAAAGTTATGAAGAAAAAAATTATCTATATTCTGACGGCAATTGTGATCGGGTTTCCGGCGTCCGTTTTTGCCGCAGTACCCGGCTTCATTAATTTCCAGGGCAGGCTTCTGGACGCGAGCAAGCTGCCAAAGAACGTTCCGGTTTCCATGATATTCAGGATCTGCGATACGCTCGCCGGGGCCTGCTCCGCAATCTGCCAGTCCGGCAACACTTGTTTGTGGACCGAGACGCAGACCGTGGACGTGTCTAACGGCATATTTGCCGTGCAACTGGGCTCTTTTACCGAGCTGACAGCGGAGGTGTTCTCAAGCGCTTCCCGGTATCTTGAGATAAAAGTGGAAGGGGAAACGCTGAGCCCCCGCGAACAACTTGCGGCCGGCCCGTACAGCTTCAGGGCTTCCGTGGCGGACAGTCTTGACGCGGCGAATTTAACCGGTACTGCGCAGGTAAACCACGGCGGTACCGGGCTTACGGGCGGGACCAGCGGGGGTGTTCCGTATTATTCAGGAGCTGCGGCCATTACTTCCTCGGCGGAGTTGACCCATTACAATCTGCTTATTGGCGGCGGGGCGGGCGCGGCTCCTTACGCGTTGGGCGGCCTCGGTACTTTGGGCCAGGTGCTTACCTCAAATGACGCAGGTGCGAATCCCTCCTGGCAGGCTGTCCCTACGCAGACTTCCGCTTTGTTGAGCGCCACGCATCCCGATACCCTCGCGGATACGGTCGTCCGCGGCGACGTTATGATCGGGAACTCCACGCCGAAGTGGGCGCGGCTGGCGAAGGGCGCGCAATATACGTCTCTTAATATGGGAGCCAACGATCCCGCTTGGGGCGCTATAGCGCTCGATCAGTCCGCCGCGGTGAGCGGCATTCTGGCGGCGGGCAACGGCGGTACCGGCAGCGGCTTTACCGAATTTGCGGGACCCGCCGCCGCAAAAAAGACATTCACTCTGCCTAACGCAAGCTCCACCATCTTGACGACCAATGCGGCCGTTACCGTGGGGCAGGGCGGTACGGGGCTCTCGGGCGGAACCAGCGGCGGTGTTCCGTATTATTCAGGAGCGGCGGCTATAACTTCCTCGGCGGAGTTGACCCATTACAATCTGCTTATTGGCGGCGGGGCGGGCGCGGCACCGTACGCATTGGGCAGCCTCGGTGTCTCAGGCCAGGTGCTTACCTCAAATGACGCAGGTGCGAATCCCTCCTGGCAGGCCGTTCCCGCGCAGACCTCCGCTTTGCTGAGCGCCACGCATACGGATACCCTTGCTGCCTCGGTTGTCCAGGGTGACATTATGATCGGCAACTCTACGCCGAAGTGGGCGCGGCTGGCGAAGGGCGCGCAATATACGTCTCTTAATATGGGAGCCAATGACCCCGCCTGGGGCGCTATAGCGCTCGATCAGTCCGCCGCGGTAAGCGGCATTCTGGCGGCGGGCAACGGCGGTACCGGCAGCGGCTTTACCGAATTTGCAAAAAAGACATTCACTCTGCCTAACGCAAGCTCCACCATCTTGACGACCAATGCGGCCGTTACCGTGGGGCAGGGCGGTACGGGGCTCTCGGGCGGGACCAGCGGAGGGGTTCCGTATTATTCGGGAGCGGCGGCAATGACTTCTTCGTCGGAGTTGACCCAGTATAATGTTCTTCTAGGCGGCGGGGCCGGCGCGGCGCCGTACGCGTTAGGGAGTATTGGTGTCTCAAGCCAGGTGCTTACTTCAAATGGCTCAGGCAATCCCTCCTGGAAGGATCCTCTTGTTATGACAGTCAGTCTGGACGCCGATGCGGCGTCCAACAGCACTACAAATCTCGTTGATATCACTGGACTTGATACCACGGTGGGTGTCGGCACATATGTGTTCCAGTATTTCATCAGATACCAGTCAAGCGCCGCGACTACAGGCGTTAAGTTCGCGGTAAACCATACAGGGGCGGTAAGCACGTTCATTACTTTTCGCAGGTGGGTGGATTTGAGCGCTACCGCTTCAACAAACGCGCCGGACCAAAGCGCCGTCATAGCGGCGGGACACGTTATGGGCAGCGCGGCCGTTCGCGCAAAGAACACCGCTTTGGGCGTAAGTCTCAGCGTGGATACAATCAATGCGGATATGCTGATGATCATAGAGGGGCTTATGATAGTGACCGCTTCAGGAGATCTGCAGCTCTTGCACGGTTCTGAAACGGCGAACGCGACAACGGTGAAAGCCGGGACTTCGCTTATTCTGACTAAGACCCGTTAATTCAGTAGTCTGGAAATTGTGGTTGAAATAGCATTTTATAAAGTGTTTCTGAAATGGCTTGCGGATGCGGACGGGTGACGTGCGGGTATAAAGGTAAAGGGTATGAGCGCGGACGGATATAAAAAAAGAGCCTTTTTGCTTAAGCCGAAAAGCGGGAAATTGCTGTTCGGTCTTTGCCTTGCATTGCTGGGGAAAGGCTCTTTTGCCCTGGCTGGTTCTTTTAGCGGCAATTCATATGAAATACTGCGCGGGGTTTTTAACTTCGGCGGGGATGATAAACCGGTTTCCTCCAACTATAACCTTGCCGCGGAAGCGGGTGAGCTCGGCCGGTCCTCTTATACTTCCGCGGGCTATATCCTGCAGCCCGGTTTCGCCAATCTTATGGTCTGGCCTGAGAGGGTCACTGATTTTGCGGCGGTCCCCGGGGCGCTGGAGGGAAGCGTGGATCTGGCGTGGACCTCTCCGAAAGCCGACGGGTTTACCGGTACGGCGGCGGCTTATGAAATACGCCTCTCAAGCGTTTCATCCGAATCCCCCGCTTTAAGTGAAACGCAGTTCCTGTTATCCCGCTCCGCCACGGATTTTATTTCAGTTCCGCCCCCCGGCGCTTTCGGAAGCGCGGAACAACTGGCTATAACCGGGCTTGAGGGCGGCGCCACCTATTATTTTGCCGTGAAGGCACGGGCTTCCTGGAACGGCTGGGGATATCTCTCCAACGGGACGACCGCCCAGGCAAGCCTTAATACGCCGGCATTCTCCGCCTTTACCAATGTGGATACAAGCGTCATTAAGTTCAATTGGTTGAAGAACAACAATGTTTATCCGGGCACTAAATTCCGTGTGTGGGTCTCTACCGCTCCGGATCCGGTGGACCCCGGAGGGGCCGTGGCTGCGTCGTCGGATACCTATAACCTTTTCCTGAGTTCCTCGGGCCTCGGATCCAATACCACTTATTATTTCCGCGTGGCCGGAGTAAATAGTGAGGGCCTCGAAACGGGTTATACCGCCGTTAAAGCCACTTCAACGTTTGCCGCTTTGCCTTCCGGTTTTGATTTTTCGGGTATTAGTTCTTACACTGTCAGGGTCGAATGGTCCTCTTCAGGCAACCGTCCCGGCACGCTTTACCGTGTGCTGACTTCAACCGCGGCTAACCCGTTGGTCCCGGGGCCCGGGCAGGTGGTGACATCTTCCGACACCTATAATGTTTATTTAACCACCTCAGGGCTGGCTGTGTCCAAAGATTACTATTTCCGCGTCGCGGTCATAGATAATTACGGTACATTAAGTACGTATGCGAATGCCGTTACCACGCGGACCCTGTCCGCCGACTCGCTGGGCGCGCCGCTGATCGGTTCCATTACCAGTATCTATCCGTCTTCAATGACGGCGAGCTGGTCTCTGGTCAGCGGCGCCACGGGCTATACTTTGGCCGCCTCCCGCGAGATAAGCAAACCGCCTGTGAATATCATCGCTTCCAGCGTCACCGGTATAGCCGCTTTTACGACCGTTGAGGGATTGACCGCTGATACATCGTATTATCTCTTTTTGCAGGCGAATGGTCCCGGTTCGGCAAGTATATGGTCGGATTATCCGCCGACTTACACCAGGCTGGCCTACGACCCGGTGTTTACTGGTTTTGCTAATGTGGCGGCGAATTCCGCAGACTTCGGTTGGTCGGAAAACGGCAACGTGTATCCGGGTACCAGATTCCGGGTGCTGGTTTCTACGGTGCCGGATCCGCTAAGTCCGGCGGAGGCCGAGGTGACTTCCTCCGACACTTACAATATTTCATTAAGCACTTCCGGTCTGCACCCGAACACGAGTTATTACTTCCGTGTGGCCGGACTGAACAAGGCCGGAGTGACGACCAATTTTACCGCCGTCCGATCCACTATGACCCGCGCCGCGGTCCCTATTCTTTTGACCTTTCCCGTTACTTCCGAATCCGCGGTGGAGTTCAACTGGTCGGCTGATAACCCGGCCGGCACTCTTTACCGCGTGCTTAGTTCGACTGCGCCCGACCCCGCTACATTTCCCGCCGGAGCGGTGGTTATCGCCTCGGACACTTACAACTTATCGTTTAGTTCGTCGGGTCTTAATGCGAATACGACATATTACTTCCAGATCGCGGCGTTCAATAATAACGGGGTTATTACCGATTACTCGTCCTCACAGAGCACTTCTACCAAAGCCAATGCGCCGACAATTCCCGTGTTCGGCGGCGTCAGCGAGGGTGCTATCCAGTTCGGGTGGAATAGGAATAATAATCCGGAGCTGGTCACGCTTTATCGCGTGCTTACTTCGGAAGTTGACAATCCGGCAACGTTCCCCGACTGGGCGGTGGTAGTGGCATCGGACACGTACAATCTGTCGTTTAGTTCATCGGGTCTTAACGCGAACACGACATATTATTTCCAGGTAGCGGCGGTAAATAATAACGGGGTCGTTACCGATTATGTGTCGTCACAGAGCACCTCGACTAAGGCCAACGCGCCGACCGTCCCGGTGTTCAGCGAGGTGAGCGAAGGTGCTATCCAGTTCGGGTGGGATAGGAATAATAATCCGGACCTGGTTACTCTTTACCGCGTGTTTAGTTCGACGGCGTCTGCCCCAGCTACTTATCCGGCCGGAGCGGTGGTTGTGGCCTCGGACACTTATAATTTGTCGTTGAGTTCATCGGGTCTTAACGCGAATACGACATATTACTTCCAGGTAGCGGCGGTAAATAACAATGGCGTTATTACCTCTTACATAACATCTCATAGCACGACTACTAAAGCCAACGTGCCCGCGTCTCCCGCATTCAGCAGTGTCAGTGAGGGGGCGATCCAGTTCGGTTGGGATGGTAACAATAACCCCAGCCTGGTTACGCTTTACCGCGTGCTTAGTTCGACGGTGCCTGACCCTGCTACATTCCCCGCCGGAGCAGTGGTAGTGTCTTCGGACACGTATAGCTTATCTTTGAGTTCGTCGGGCCTTAATGCGAACACCACGTATTATTTCCAGGTAGCGGCGGTAAACAATAGTAATGGGGTTGTTACCGATTATGTGTCGTCACAGAGCACCTCTACTAAAGCCAATGCCCCGACAGTTCCCGTGTTCAGCGGTGTCAACGAGGGGGCTGTTCAGTTCGGTTGGAATAGCAATAATAACCCCAGTCTGGTCACTCTTTATCGCGTGGTTAGTTCGACAGTGCCTGACCCGGCTACGTTCCCCGCCGGAGCCGTGGTCGTGTCTTCGGACACGTATAATTTGTCGTTGAGTTCGTCCGGTCTTAATGCGAACACGACATATTACTTCCAGGTGGCGGCGGTAAACAATAATGAGGCTATTACTTCTTACATGACTACGCAGAGCACGGCTACCAAAGCCAACGTGCCTGCGTCTCCCGCATTCAGCAGTGTCAGCGAAGGTGTAATACAATTCGGCTGGAATAGGAATAATAACCCCAGTCTGGTCACGCGCTACCGCGTGCTTAGTTCGACGGTGCCTGACCCTGCTACATTCCCCGCCGGAGCGGTAGTCGTGTCTTCGGACACGTATAATTTGTCGTTGAGTTCATCGGGTCTTAACGCGAATACCACGTATTATTTCCAGGTCGCGGCGGTAAACAATAGTAATGGGGTTATTACAGATTATGTGTCGTCACAGAGCACCTCGACTAAAGCCAATATCCCGGCAGTTCCGGTATTTAGTGGCGTAAGCGAAGGCGTAATACAATTCGGCTGGAATAGGAACAATAACCCCGACCTGGTTACGCGCTACCGCGTGCTTAGTTCAACGGTGCCCGACCCCTCTACGTTCCCGGCCGGCGCTGTGGTGGTGTCTTCGGATACATATAACTTGTCGTTGAGTTCATCAGGTCTTAACGCGAACACCACGTATTATTTCCAGGTGGCGGCGGTCAATAATAGTAATGGGATTATTACCGCTTATATGACATCACAGAGTACCGCGACTAAAGCCAATATGCCCGCGTCTCCCGCGTTCAGTGGTGTCAGTGAAGGCGTTATCCAGTTCGGGTGGGATAGGAATAATAATCCTGAATATGTCACGCATTACCGTGTGCTTAGTTCGACAGTGCCGAATCCCTCCACATTCCCCGCCGGAGCGGTGGTTATGTCTTCTGATACGTACAACATGTCATTGAGTTCGTCGGGTCTTAATTCTAATACCACATATTACTTCCAGGTTGCGGTGGTCAACAATAGTAATGGGGTCGTTACCGATTATGTGTCGTCACAAAGCACCTCGACTAAAGCCAACGTGCCGACAGTGCCCGTATTCAGTAGTGTAAGCGAAGGCGAAATACAATTCGGCTGGAACAGGAGCAATAATCCCGAATATGTCACGCGTTACCGCGTGCTTAGCTCAACGGTGCCCGACCCCGCCACGTTCCCTGCCGGCGCTGTGGTGGTGTCTTCGGATACATATAACTTGTCGTTGAGCTCATCGGGTCTTAACGCGAACACCACGTATTATTTCCAGGTGGCGGCGGTCAACAATAACGGCGTTATTACCTCTTACATAACGTCGCAGAGCACGGTCACCAAAGCCAACGCGCCGGTGTCCCCCGGTTTTTACGATGTGCTTAAATCCTCGGTACAATTCAACTGGTCGGCCGATAACCCGACCGGCACGCTTTATCGCGTTTACGCCTCTACGGCAGTAAATCCGTTGCAGCCGGGCGTGGGGCAGATTGTTACGAGCTCCGATACCTATAATCATTTTCTAAGTTCATCTGGGCTTGCCGCCAACACCACCTATTATTTTCGCGTGGCAGGCATAAATAACAGGGGGATAATTACGGACTATACTGCGGCTGTGGGAACTTCCACGCTGCTGGAGTATGATCCGGTGTTCGACAGTTTAACGGATGTGTTTACAAGTTCAATTCAGTTCAGGTGGACGGACCTCAATCCCACCGGTACGCGGCACCGGGTGCTGGTTTCCCTGGCGCCCGACCCGCTCAATCCCGGCGGAGCGGCGGTTACGAGTTCCGACACTTATAATCTAAGCCTTAGTTCGACCGGCCTTGCCGGTAATACCACCTATTACTTTGTCGTGGCCGGTCTTAACAACAATAGTGTTCCCACAAACTATAGCGCGGTAGCGTCGACCTCAACCCTGGCAAATATTCCTGTTTTTTCCGGATTCAGTGATATAAGCGACTTCGATATTAAATTCAACTGGTCTGTTAACGGCAACGCTTACCCCGGCACGTTGTACCGGGTGCTGTCATCCACGGCGGCGGACCCGTTGAATCCCGGCGTCGGGCAGGAGGTGACCACGTCCGACACCTACGATAATTACTTATTCCTGTCCGGGCTTGACTCGCAGACCACTTATTATTTCCGTGCGGCCGCCATTAATAATAATGTGGTTTCCTCGACTTATAGCGCGGCGCAGTCAACAGTAACTCTGCCGTCCATGGCTACCAAGCTCTATTTTAATGATTCCTCTAACTCGCCGGTTGACACGAATGCGAGGGATCTTACGCGGCTTCCCGGCGCCTCAATGGTGCAGTATATATCGACCACGCCTGCGGGAACCGTCGCTCCTCCTACGCTCGGCACTCAATTTCATAAACTGGCCGCCGGAACTACGGTTGCCTGGTATACCGATCCGCTGGACCCGGTAACTATCAGTAAAACGATGAATTTTAATATCTGGGCATATGAGGGCACTAACGGCGGCACAAATGCCACAATAACCGCGGAGGTTTATCAGACGGATAATGCTGGGGCGATTCTTTCCACTATTGTGTCTGTCGCCACCAATACGGAGTTGGGGACGAGCGCCGCCGCCAAGACCTGGAATTCGCCCAAGGTAAACAGGACCGAATTGTTAAACGGGCAAAGACTGCTGGTGAAAATCTTCTTTGACAATGTCGGGACGATGATCAGCGGGAGAAGCGTTTATGTGAATATCAGCAGCGGCCCCGGAGTTGTGAACGGGGATTCATGGGTGAGGATAGGTGAAGGTTTGGCGCCGGCGTACCCCAGCACAACCAGCATCACCGGCGTTCATACGAGTTCAATAACGGCGGACTGGCAGCTGATCAGGGGCGCCACCGGATACACGCTGGCGGCCTCGCTTAGTCCCGAGATCCCGCCTTCCGTGGTGGCATCCAGCACTACGCGGCAGAACAATGCGATCCTGGTCGATTTGAGCACGAACACCACCTATTATCTGTTCGTGCGCTCTAATGGACTGGGGACATCCAGTTCCTGGGCCGCGTATGCCG
>Ga0208953_1000599_pt1 | contig 28798 bp, 24 predicted proteins | sample RifOxyB2_FD_184033 | JGI IMG/M metagenome (GOLD analysis project Ga0208953, IMG submission 184033) | Groundwater microbial communities from Rifle, Colorado - Rifle Oxygen_injection B2 (SPAdes) | ecosystem: Environmental > Aquatic > Deep subsurface > Groundwater | place: USA: Rifle, Colorado...
TTGCCTGCTGCCTGCGGCGCCTTGGTTCCGGCGGGGATGGTCCAGGAGCGGACTTCGTCCTCGGAGCCGGCGGTAAAGAAAGAGATGAGCTTTAAAAGTTCGGTGGAGGCGCGTATGATCTTTTCAAGCCCAGTGTATGTTTCCCCAAGGTCTTTGAGAAAGACCGCCCTTTCCTCGTCGTCCAGCTCTATGAGTTCGGATTCTATTTTGGCGGAGATCTGCACGAAGCCGGCGCCGCGCCCTTCGGCAAAAATCTTGAATTTGTTCACCACGGTCATGTCCGGAGTTTCGGCCGTGTTAGCAACGTACAGGACGGGTTTGTTCGTCAGTAAATTGAAATCCCGGAGTTCTTCCTTGGTATAGCCGGCGGCCGAGGCGGGCTGTCCGGCGCCCAGGAGATCATGGAGCTTCTGGAGTTTTTCCATCTTCTCTTTTGCTTCCTTGTTGCCGCTCCTGACCATGCCGGTGTTCTTGTCTATCATCTTGTCCACGGCTTCCAGGTCCGAGAGCATAAGCTCCGTTTCTATGACTTCCACGTCCCTGACTGGATCTATCTCGCCCAGGACATGCACCACGTCGGGATCTGCAAAACAGCGGACCACCTGCACGAGAGCGTCCACCTCTCGGATATTGGCTAAAAATTTATTGCCCAGGCCCTCTCCCTTAGAGGCGCCCTTTACCAGGCCGGCTATATCCACGAATTTTATATAGGAGGGGGTTTTTTTCGGCGGCTTGAATATGTCGTAAAGCCTGTCCAACCGCTTGTCGGGGATGGAAACCACCCCCACATTGGGTTCGATGGTGGTGAAAGGATAATTCGAGCTGGCGGCGTGGGCCCTTGTCAGAGCGTTGAAGAGCGTTGATTTCCCCACATTCGGCAGGCCTACAATTCCTATTTCCATGATTTTTCCTGTATCCGGGACCGGGTGTTCAGAATTCGTCCGCTATTTCAGCGGGCCTTCGTTCAATAAATCCAGATAATAATACCACTTTCCCGGCGAGGCCTACAAACCCGGCTTACCGGGAAAGAATTTGGAGGGAAAGAATCTGCCGCCCGTAGAAACCGCTTCGGCGGCTCGTTGAATGCCCGCGGCGCAGAGGATGAAAAAGAACGGGGCCGCGTGGAAGAGGAGGCGCGGTTCTCTGAATTCGTCCTGCAAGGCCGGTAGGGCGCTTAAAAAAAAGAGAGGCAGCCAGAGAGCGCGCCGCCGTTTACCGTCGGAAATAAAGGTCCACAGCCCGGCCCAGAAAAATGGGAGCAGCAGCAGATTCCATGCTTTTGAGTAGTGTGAGTTGAGGAATATTTTATTGAAGGGATTGAAAGGGTTGAACAGGATCTGGAAATACCCTTCTACCGTTTTCAGGGCCAGGCGGGGGAGGGCGCCCCGCGAAAACAGATATTTTCCCAGTGTCATGTTTTCGGAGCCTTTTACTATTTCCGGATCGCCGTTGATCTCTGCGGCGGTGTAGTAGCGGGCGGCATGGTCCAGGTTCCCCGTGAAGCTGCCCGTATTGATTTTGGCGGTCACCAGCAGAACGGCCAACGCTAAAACCGGCGGAATAAAATACGGCATGATTTTGCGCGTGGGCCTGCCGGATCTCCAGGCGGAGATTAGGCCCAGGGGAAATACCGCCGCCGCGGACTGTATCCGGGTGAGGATGAGCGCGGCCCCCGCGGCGCCGGAAGCGGCGGCGCGGCCGTCCAGCCACAGCGCGGAAAATGCGAGAATGAGAAAGGTGAACAATTCCAGTTGGAGTCCCTGTGCCGACATGAAGATGGAAAAAGGGTTGAATGCCGCCAGCCCCGCCGCTATAAGACAGACCGCGGTTCCCAGCCGCATGCGTTGTCCCAGAAGCCAGGTCATGGGGATGAGCGAACAGGAAAAAAGCAGGGAAATAAATCTGGAGCTTCTTTCCGAATCACCGAATAAGTTCTTTGCTAACCAGAGCAGCCAGACAAAAACCGGTTCCCTGGTCCCGTTGGCAAAAGGGTTCAAGAGCTTCAAGGAGGAGGCTAGTCCCCAGTATCCGGCCGCATCGCCTTCCAGCGGGACGTTCCAGTAATTGCAGAGAGTTTTCCACCGCAGAATAAATCCCACGGCGGTCAAAAGGGCCAGGCAGATGGTTCGGGGCTCCCGCAGGACCAGGCCCCTGCAAAGAATAAGCGTCAGACAGAATAACGCAAGTATAATTCCTTTGCCGGAAATACCGGTTTCACGCGGCTGGCGGAATTTAACACCTGATAGAAGGGCGTTCTGCCCCTCAAATCTCACGGAAAAAGATCGCAGGCCCCGGATCTTATCCTGAAAATAGAGAGCTCTTTCGTGAAGGGGAAGGTTCTCGCAGAGTGGAATCCGCCCGCCTTCACCCGTCAACAGATAGACTCCCGAATGGTATCCCGGGTCGGGAAGGAAGTATGGTTGTACGGTGGACGGAAGAGGTCCCGGGGCCGAGAAATTCCATTGCCCGAAGCCTGGCCCGCCCGCTCCGATGATCGTTCCCGCCGCGGAAAGGCCGGTCGTTCCGGCTGAGACATTTCCATAAGAGGGTCTTTTCAGGTCCTTAAGGTCTTCAACAAGGGTCCAGATGTTGTCCATCGGCCGGAAAAGAGGTCCGGTTATAAAATGCTGAAAGGCGAAGAAAAGCGCTGTCAGGAGAGTTATTCCCCGCCAGGAGAGAGCGGATCTTGCTGAAAGCGGCGGCATCCGTTTATAATACAAAAAATAAGGGCGCCGGGTCGGGGAGTATTTAGAGCGTTTAAATACGATATAAATATCCCCCCGAATGAATTACTATAATACCGTAATGCAACAGGCCGAAGAGCTTCCTGAAAATATAAAATGCCCGTATTGCGGCGCGGGCAATTCTCCCGACAGTGAATTTTGCGGAGTCTGTTTTAAGAACCTGCGCATACCGGCCGGAAGAGGCGCGGAAGCTGAAAACCGGGAAATACTTAATGCGGAGCCGCCCGCCGGCCTAGCCGAAAATATATCTGCCGCAGCTCATCCGGCTCGTCTCTGGTTAAGGCTTATCCTGGCAGCCGGGCTCTTCCTGTATTATCTGCAATGGTGTAGGCATGAAAATTATTTTTCCATGCTGGATTTCGTGAACCTGGCTTTCCATGAAGCTGGCCACGTGTTCCTCGGCTTGTTCCCGCGTTTTATAGCGATGGCCGGAGGCACTATATTCCAGCTGGCCATCCCGGCGGTTTGTCTGGCGCATCTGTTGCGACGCGGGGGCAACCTGGGTTGGCAATTGTGCCTTTTCTGGCTGGGCGAAAATCTGCTGAACATCAGCATCTACGCAGGCGACTCGATCAGGCAGGAGCTGCCTCTGGTGGGAGGCAGCGAACACGATTGGACCTACCTGCTTACCGAAACCGGCCTCATCGCTCATACCACCGGTACGGCCAAAGCAATCTTTTTTGTCGGTTCGGCGGTTATCTTTTCGAGTCTTTTTCTTATTTGCAGAGACGCTATCAGAGGCGAAAGCCTTGAGGTGGGAAACGGCTCCTGATTATGCCGGGGAAAAACACGTTTCCCCTGCCGAAAACCGGGCCTGTGTTGAAAAGGGGCGCTGATTTCTTTGACTTTCAGGCGCGGTTTAAAATCTTCCTTTGGGTTGTGTTCTATATAGAACATGATGGGGCGGGAATGTACATCAGCGTACCTGTGAAGCGACCATAAAAAAAGCCAGTTCCTCATAGAGTGGCCGGCTTTTTTGTACGTAAATTTGGCGGCCTGTACGGGATTTGAACCCGTGATCTCTGCCTTGAGAGGGCAGCGTCCTAGACCACTAGACGAACAGGCCGTAGAGGCAATTTTACCACATTAAGCCCCGCCCGGGGCATAAAATCAGCCGATGGCCGGGATTGAACCGGCGACCTACCGCTTACAAGGCGGTTGCTCTACCGCTGAGCTACATCGGCGTTGTCATTGACAATTCTACAATATTTGCGGTATTCCCATTGTCATTTGTACCCAAATTGTACCCTTTTGTGCCCAATGCAACGGAAATCTCCTGAATCGCCGGCATACAGGAGTTGAAAGCCTGCATTTCTGTTTGAAGGTACCCCGCGCTTAAATGGGCGTATCTCTGCGTCATCAGGGGAGTGGAATGTCCGAGTATCTTTTGCAGGGCGGGGAGATTCCCGGTTTTCATAATAAAATAGCTTGCAAATGTGTGGCGAAGATCGTGGAAACGAAAACCGGTTATCCCTGCGGTTTGCAGCACTTTATCAAAATGCCGCCGCAGCGTTATGTTAGGGACATTGAAAACCCTTTCTGACGGCTCCCTTTGGCCCATATCGGCAAGGTTATCATATAATTTCGGCGCTATCGGGATTTCTCTGGATTTCCCGGACTTGGATTGCGCGATGTGAATTAAACGCTGCTGCAAGTTGACATGCGCCCAGGTCAGGCTCATGATTTCGCCCCGGCGCATCCCGGTAAACAGGGCGCAAACAATTATGGGGTAGATTGCAGGGTCGCACAGGGTTAAAAGCTTCTGCATTTCTACTTGCGACAGATACCGAAGCCGATTGGGGGGTTCTTTTCCCTTTAAAACCTTGTTTGCGGGGTTTTCGCCATTAAATAACCCCAAGGCGATAGACCGGTTGAAAATCAATTTTATGAGGGTCAGATGCCTGTTTGCGGTAGAGATAGATGCCCTGTCGCGAATCTCATTGTAGAAAGCTTGTATGTCTGCCGCGCTGATTGCGCCCATAGGCTTGCTGCCAAAACGGGCCAGGGCTTCCCTAAGCATGTTTTTCCAGGTAGAGGATTTAAGGTATTGCCCGTGCATTTCCCAATACTTATCGGCAACCACTTGAAAGATCGCATTGCTGGCCTTGCGATTAGGAAAGAACTTCCCCTCGGCTACCTCATATTTTCGCTTGCGCAAAACCTCTTTGGCAAGGCTTTTGCTGGGGCCGACGCTTTCCCTCACGCGCTTGCCTTGCGCATAATAGTCTATCCACCAGATTTTATTTCGCAGATACATGCCACGCATAGTGATTCAATTTGATCCGAGTCTAACATAATTCATAACCCGGAACGAGGCCAAAATTAAGCCCTAGCAATACCGATTAAACGGGCATAAAGCCGCTTCATACAAAAGCCTTAAGAGAGCTTCTGCTGGCTAATCCATTTATCAATAGCCTCCCGTTCAAACCTCAGAGCCCGCCCGAGCTTGACGATGCACTCCTGAGGGATTTTTCGCAGGCACACCATTGTGTAAATACTGCCTTTAGGGGTTCCCAGATATGCGCTTAACTCGCTAATGTTCATCAGCCGTTTTTCCATGATTCCTATCCTCCAGTAGTTGAGTATTTAATTTTTCCAAAGGTTGGGCCAGCAGAGGGTCGCGGTTATTATGGGGGATATACATATGCACCGTAGCGCCAGTTAGGCGCGGAGCATTCGCGCCCGCGTGTTCAGTACGCAAAGAGAACTCCTCTCTGCGAACACGCTCCAAATACTTCAGCGCCATATACGGATCAACCGGGGCATAGCAAACCTTGCGGTTTTTCCCTTTGCCGGTAACACACTCGTGTCCATCAAACGCGCCGATAACAGCCCGGCGAGCCAACAAAATGGGGTGGTTTTTCAAGGCTTCTTTTCGTTGCGAAACTTCCGGATGCTTTTCAAGGTATCGGGACAGCGATGAGGGGGAAATGTCGGCGTAAAAAGCCGCTTCGGCATCGGAACCGCCAATGCGCCAGATTTCCGAAAGTTTCGCAACAACCGCCGCTTCGTCTTTGCCGCCCCATTGCGGCCTACCGCAGGCACCCTTTTGCTGGTTTTTTCTAGGCATGTCGTTTACTTCGCGTTTTAACGCATATCTCCCTGCCCTATGATAAAACGGCCGTCACTACGGCAAAAAGCCCGTTTCAGCGCGAGAAACTGCGTTCCTCAGGGCCGAAATCGGGCCTAAAACTGTCCGCCGCAGGTCGTTTCCCGGTTTTATTGAACCTAGCGACTAGCAAGGTACGCTGCTCAGGATTTATCTGGCGGCGCTTTTGAGCCTTAATGATGGCAGCGATCTTTCCGAAATCTGTAAGCGGAAACAGCAGGACTACTTCAAAATCGCCCCGCTGGCAAACTTTATATCCGAGGCTTTCAATTTTTTTGCCCACCCTCCGGCTTTCTGCCCTAACAGCCAGGGTGTCGTCGCTATAAGCATAAATTGCGCCGTATCGCCCGCGAATCTCCTGACAACCTACGCGTTCAGCCCGGCAGGAATCATCGGTGCCGTCATCAAAAACTTTGTATTTATCTCCTAAAATCCCTTGTAAATGTATTATTGACATAATATCCTCCTCGGATAAATAACAGTATTAGATTGAGATGTTGAGAGGTTGAGCTGTTGCGGTGTTATCTGCTTGAGGTGAAAGGTGTGTATAGAGCTCGTGGCAGGACCGAATACAATATCGCCGCCGTTGGCACACCGTCCGGAAAGCATCTTCCATGCCACAGCATGTGCAAGCCGATTATATGGATGCGATATGTTCCAAGCCCATAAGCAAATGTGAAACAGCTCGGAAAAAGTAACCGGGTGACGCGGAGATGGCTCTGCACACTTGAGCACTAGCCAATAAGCGCGTTTCCATAAAAGGATGAAGCTGTGCTTGGTATTTGCAGCATACCCCCGAATACTATGAACTATTGAATCATGTCGTTCCCCTACCGGAATTCTTTTTGCCTCAACCGGAACATTATCCGCATCGCAAATGTCGATAAGCCACTTGGGGGCCGGGGAAATTAGCCGAGCGAGAAGTATTTCATATCGCTGGCCGGATGAGTGCATGGAGGGGGGCATTACGCAGTATCCACCCTCCCCGATCAAATCAATGCCAGGATAAACCCCGATTTTTTTACGATGGCTCATTGGCATGTGGTAAAAATAGTGAAACCCTGAGCCACCAGTTTTGTGGGTCAAGGTTTCAGGCAAATCGATGATCTTCTGCGATTCAAGTCCCCCATTCCGCGGATCAATATCCACAGCAATAATATTCCCTGAGATATTCCCCATGAGCGCCGCTATCCCCGCATTCCTGTGCTCATTCCACCACGTTTTTATCGTAGCAGGATTGACTCGTTGCGATTGAAAGCTTTCCCAGGGGACTAGGGGGATTTTGGAGTTTGGTCTTAAAGGAATAACATTAAACCCAGCCGCATAGTAATTCAAAGCGGCTTCCAAACAATCACTAGTGTTATTGTGATGCGGTTGCGTACAAGAATTTTTGTTTGCCATATCTATATTCTACATGGCAACGCTGGGGGGGAAACGAGGGGATTAAGGGGGGAAATATGGGGAACAGCGGGACTTCTATATGGCAGGCAACGGAGTGGTTTTGGAGGAAATTACCGAGTGTCTTGAGTCAATAAAACATCATCTCCCACAATGGAGATATCAATTGTCCGATTTTTGTCTTGTGTAATTTTTAATGCCTCTTTTATCTCTTTTATCCAGCCTTTGACTTTCTTCTTTTTTAGGCTTAGCTCCCGTACCTTAGACTTCGGCTCAAATTCCCGGTAAATTTTTAGGATTGATATATTAGTATCTGGCTGGCTCGCCAAATAACAAAGCACCTTAAAGGAATTATTCCTGGCCTGTATGGCGCAAAATTTATGATTCTTATAGTATGCAATCTTGCCCCTTTCATTAATTTTTAGATCCCCGTAATGGATTGAAAAAGAGTTCTCAAGTCGCCCTATTTCCAGAGGACGTTTTTTAAATTTAATATTAAGTTTTAATGCCGTGTCCTTAATTGTTGGAAAAGTACGCCCACTTTCATAATCATAACCCCCATACGCCCCGTAGTCTTCCAAGTAACACTTGTTAATTGTGATATGTCCTTTGTTCTGTAAAGATAGAATGAATTCATAAAGGCGGAAATTTTTATTTTCATCCCAAATCGACCGATTTTTAGAGGGGCCTTGAGCTATTGATATATTGGAGCCAAATTTGTCAAACAGACCGCCCCACTCTTTGAGATAAAATTCCAAATGTTTCTTGTAAGAATAGAAGTTGTTCGGTGAAACGAGTTTTCCGTGTTCAAACCGCGTCGCATACATCCACAAAAAATCGTGCATTTTCTTTTTGTTTTTTATTTGGACAAAAAACATATACAGAGAATGAGGATCGTTAGCGGTGTCTTCCTCACAAAAGCGTAGTGCATCGGACCAAGGCACATGAATTTCATCAGGCAAATGAATTATTTCAATGTTATCGATGATTTTGAGGTGGGATATTTCATCAAAAAACGCTCTAAAATTATGCCAACAATCAATTTCACTTATGGAAAGGCCGTCTGAATTAGAAAGGCAAATCAATAACTGCAAATTTTTTTCATTCAAATATTCCATCTTGAGATCCTAGAACCCATAATCATGCGCCATATCCCCGCTCAGGATATACTATCAAAAGGAAATTTACTATTGAATAGGCTTTTTCTGGGGGAAAGGACAGCCCCACCCAGTAACCCTTAAAATTTGCCATAATAATTCAAACACAGATAGTCGGGAGGTAATGCGAGACCAAACGATAAAAATTGATGAGATTTGACTTCAACCGGGACCCTGCATAAGAGCAGGGTGCGCTTCCAAGTAGAACTTGGGGCACACGCTAGACTGAGTTCGGAGTCGCCAGATGTAGCCCAGCGCGAGCTGGGTGAAAGGGCGGCAGCCGTTCCAGGTTACTAGCGTGGCTTGGAATTGTTGTCCGCCCGAGTTTTTGGTGGCAACAAATTTATGCCCCTACGGTGAAGTTCGCCGCTAGGGGCTTTTTATTGGGCATAGGCGCTACACGGAGGGAATAAATGCTAAGGCTAACTGTTGTCGTGTTATTGGGACTGCCAATACTAGGGAATTCGCAATCAACGACTTCCTTTTTAGGAATTGCCCTTGGAGACCAAGCTACTGAACTGATTAAAAAATACAACATCAATCCGGCGAGAGCCAACACCCTTTCTGGAAGCTGTGAATTACAAGCAGCACAAGCCATCGTCGGTTGCGTTTGGCATGTTGCAAACTGCCCAACAAACAGATTGATGGAGGATTGCCCGGAAAAAGATTATTGTGCTACGGCAGAACAAGTACAAAAAAGAAAGGACCACAACACAGAATGCCAAGAATATGTAAAAAAAGAGATGGAAGGAAGACAAAAACTAAACGCTTGGTTAAAAGGGTCAAGCCATATAATCCTTAGAAAACGATTTGTATGTTTGGCCCAAGAATCCTTTAAGAAAGCGTACAACCTGGCTTACCGAGGCGCAACTGCGGCGGCACTTAATTTCATGGAGAGCAATGGCTGCATTGTTATAGGGGCCGACACGCGAGCGAAAATCCTTAAATTTTCAGATGATAATAAGCTTGTTTTTATTGAGTTGCAAGCTCCTAATTCGACCAGTATTATTAAAGGCGTCTGGACACATCCAGAATTCGTGATTACGAAAGAACAATTTAAGGCTGGTTTGCTGTGATATTGCTAAGGAGGAAGAATGCCTATTAAGCCATGTCGTGAATGCAAAAAAGATGTTTCAACTGAAGCCGCCGCTTGCCCACACTGCGGAGCAAGTACTCCGGCTCAACTCAAATCCCCGGACAGTGTGCCCTGCACTAAATGCGGAAGCACCGACACAACCAGGCTCCAAGGGCTGGGCCCCATGGGGCTGCTTTCGCTCATTACGGGGAGTTGTATGTTATGGATTCCAATAATTGGGTGGGTGTTAGCGCCCGTGTTTTTCCTCCTTACTGTTCTTTTCTGGGTGTTGGCGTTGATCCCCACAGGTCGCATCTTCTTATATTGTAAAACCTGCAAGCAACTCTTCATTGTGCGAAAGAGCGCTGTTCCTGCCAAAAAGGAGTGAGTCAATGTTCCGCAATGCCGTCGACGGGCGAACTGGGACCGTTCTAAGGGCAATAGCCTTCTACAAACATCGCGTATCCCCATTTCTGGGCTCATGTTGCAGGTATAAAATTTCTTGTTCAACATACATGGAAATGGCTATCTTACGGTATGGCCTAACATCTGGTATTTGTCGTGGGATTGGTCGCATATTTTCATGCCATCCTTTGTCCAACCGATTATACACCGATGCACCGTAACAGCACTATAAAAATGCCTTAGACGAGATTAGTATAAGACCTGAAACCCCACGAGCGTGCGTGTTATTGCGATTCTTGGCATATACCGTCCGCCCGCCCCCAAATCCCCTCTTTGCATCCCGGAAATACCCTTAGAAACGCAATTATGGTGGGAGAATAGGGTCCACATAGCCTTATTCGCAGACAACTGATTATTCAGCAGTTTTTTTGTATGATTATTCTAAGGCGGGGCGCAGTAACACCTTTGAAACCCAACAAGAACCGGAACCCTCACCATCCGCCTATAGTGCTTTATATGGAACCGATTGATACTAATTATCTATCCCTGCAATTCAGGGACCGAATTTATAAAGGAAGTGGTAATTCTTTTCAAGGACTTTTTGAAGAAATCATGCAAAAAGCTTTGCAGGATTTTCAAAAAGTGCACCCTTATGGGAACAAGGGAGATGGGGGGAATGACGGATATCAACCTGCAAAAGGCACATACTATCAAGTATATGCACCTAAAAACCCAAGCGAAAAGACAGCCGCAGCAGCAAAAAAACTCAAAAACGATTTTGAAAAGCTCCATGCAACATGGGACCAAATATCAAAAATCAAAGTATTCTATTTCGCATTTAACGATAAGTTTACTGGAACCAACATTGAGATTGAACAGGCTTTAGCAGAACTAAAAGGGAAATTCTCAGGGATTGAATTCAAAGTTTTCTTGTCGCAGGATTTAGAAAGAGTATTTTTTAGCTTAAAAACTGAGCAGATGTTAGCCTTGGGTTTTGATGTTAACCAGGTAAAGCCCATATCAGTTGCGCAAGAGGCTCTTGAAGTCATAGAGGGCTACATAGATAGAGATAATGGGGGGGTGGCATTACAAATACTTGAACAATTTCGGGGCCTTATTGGAGAGCTAAACAATGAGCGACTCACAATTGATTCCGAAATTTTAGAAGGGAAGGCTTTAGAAAGGCTAGAAAGAGTTCCTGAAGCGAAACAGAAATACGAACACCTTTGTGCACGATACCCAAATAGCCCTGAGGCGTTCTTATATCTTGCAGCAATTTATCTCCAAAGTGAGAATTTAGAAACAAATCTAGAGCTATTAAAGCAGGCCGAAAGCATTTCCCCAGATTACTGGTTTTTAACCATTCAGAAACTATTGCGGGCACTTCGTCTTGACGAAAAAATAGATATTTCCCAGATTGACGAACAATCATTCCCGGACGACTTTAGGGCAAAATCTACTTTTTACAGAATATACTCCATTTTCCTTACCCATGCGGGAAATACAGAAAATGCACTGCGATTTATTAACACAGCGATATCACTTAATCCAGAACGGATCACCAACCATATAGCAAAAATATCGACCCTAGAAGCCATAGCTTTATTCTCAGACACGGACCGCACACAACTCAAAGCCAATGCTGCCACGTTTTTGAACGATATTGAGGCTGCGCATCGCATTATAGCCGAGCATTCTGGATGCACCCCCAGAAACATTGCGATTATTGAATACAAAAAAATCACCGCACTTTTTGTTCTGGAGAATTATTCAGATGCAATTCAATCTGCTCGTAATTTTTTGGGGCAAATTCCAAAATGCTATTTTGACTATTCCATTGACCGATTACTAGCAGAGCTGTTGCTGCACATCCAGATATCTTCGAAGGACTTCGATATAATACTGACTCGCCTATCAACCGAAAATAAAATCATTTCAGATCCTCTTTCGAAAGCAATTTTGCTTCAGTTTAGCCGCACCCATACTCTTTTCACTGATGGAAAGAAATTTTTCACCGCACTAAAAGGTCAAGGGAAGATTTTAGATTTCATTAACAAGCTTAAATCTAGTGATTACGACAATGCCTGGAACTATTTAAAAGAGGACGTGCGGTTTGCGGTCATTATGGCAACCGCTGCAAAAGATTTGCCAGATTTGAGAAAAACAATAATTGAAAAATTACCAAATGATGGGAACATTCAAAAACAGAAGCTATTGCTATTGCTCAATTACGACCAGGAAAACATTGACGAAGCATTTGAATTGTTAAAACAAATGAATTTTGCTGAACTCGGATATCTCGAGTGTCAGTCGATATTAAAAATTGCTCAAAAGAAGGAGGCCTGGGATTTTGAAGCCAGAATTCTGGGAAAATTGTTAACAGCTGAACGCAACCCGGAAATCATTTCACAATTAAAACTTAAATTGTTTGGCGTGAATTTGAGGCTGAAACGACTGCCGGAAGCGATTCAAATTGGTGAACAACTTTTATCAGAAGATATTGCGACAAACAAAATTGAAGAAAATACCCGCGAGGAAATCCTTGGCCAGACAATACTTGCAAGATTAAATCGTGGAGAATTTAATGAAGCAAAACTATTACTATTAAAGTATCCGCAATATTCCAACACCCCTGAATTCAAAGTCGCCGTAGAGGCAGAGGTTTACATCAAAAATGGTGATGGGCAATCCGCTCTAAACTCAATCATAACGGCGGTAAAAGCCTTGAAAACCCCCACCCCAGAACAATATGGGGGCCTCATCTTGACCTTTATCAGCGTAAGCAATTTAATCAATTTGAATCTCGGTGAGCCCCTCCCGGAATCAATAGAAAACTCGTATGTGAAACTCAAAACAGTTGAGCGGTGGTATTATTTGGGCGACCTTAATGAGTTGGATGCGACAAAAGTCCCCAAGAGTGGAAACCACTATTCCGAATTCTTTAACAAAAGGATTGGCGATAAAATTAAATTAAAAAGCAAGTATCAATCAGAAAGTGTTGAGCTTGAAATTGAGAACATCCTGCCGATTGAGAAGTATGTTCTTTGGCAATGTCATCATCATGCACAAAAGTTAACCCAGGAACATAGATGGAAAGCGATGGAAATAATTGAAGTTCCAACCATCGGTGATACAATTGATCCTAAATACATAATCGCTCGCCTAGCCGAGGAACACGAAGCTCGTGAGCCATTCTTTAATTTCTACTGTGCCAACAACGCCCCATTTGCATTTCTTGCGCTTAATGACGGTGGCGTCGCGAATGCACTCGCACACATTGTCGCAAGCGGAAAGGGGTTTATCAACTTTAGCACAGGCGTGGCAACTGAGTTGGAGCAGCAAAAGACCATAGCTCGGCAAGTAATTGACGGGGATGATTGTTTTCTTGATGGAATTTCCGCGTTGATACTTGCGGAATCAGGATTGGGTAATGATATATTTCAATATTTACCAAACCTTAAGATCCCACAGTCCGTCATATCCATGCTCTTTGAAATAAAGGAGAAGTATCGCTATACACCCGGACAAGTCGGGCACTTGGGCTATGTAAATGGGGGAATTAGGGTATCTTCAATTGATTCAAACAAACGGGAACTAATTCAAAAGAATTTTGAAAGATATATCGCTTTTTTTGAATCTAAACCACAGAACATATATGCCATCTCCGCAGCGACAAAGCAAAATCACTTCATCGAGCAGAACATCCCGCCAGAACTTTGCGATGCATGTGCTCTGGCTCGCCAACACCATGCAATAGTAATTACGGAGGACTACTTTTACCTCCAAGCCAATGAACTAGAAACAAAATTATCGCACCCAAAACATTGTTCATCTTTTGCATTGATAAGAACCCTATATGAACAGAACAAGATTCCATTTGAACAATATTTAAATTTCTTTTCATACCTGACCTTTTATCGTTTTAGGTTCTTGCCAATTCACATTAATGATATAGAGAACGCAGTATATGGTAGTGGTCCAATAAAATTATTCCAACCCGAAAGAATTCGCCACCTAAACTTTCCGCTCACTCTTTCAAAAGAGTACGGGGTACACCCGGATGATGCATTGCGGGTAACGGCAATCTTTCTTTTTCGGGCTGCGGTAAATATTGCGATTACCCCCGATATGATTGAAAGGCTCTTTGCGGAAATACTATCCTGCTTCCCCACATCTAAAAGCAAGAAAGCGATTGGTCGAGATTTTATGTATGCGTTAGAGTATCTTGCAAACAAAGTAATGCAAAAAGAAAAGCTGCCCTCGCAAATTAAAGACAAGTTGGTACGGCTTTCACAATATGTCGAAATGTATACAGACACGACGTTCTAGGTTGGTCAGCACAATCCTCTATGGAATCATCTGATTTCTACGCCCTAGCTTCGCCAAATATATTTGACCCCACTATTTTTCTCTCGGCCAAAAGCGACGAACAAAAAGTTTGTGGTTTTGTATTAATGCTCTCGCTCGTGCACAATGATCTGCACGATTTACTATGGGCATTCGCCTTGCACCACAAAAATCCACCAAGTACGCCTAAAGGGTTTACAGCCGAATGGGGAAACTACAATGGTCTTCAAAGCCACATTTTGCGTTTAATTCTTGCTAATTTTAGAGAGACGCTATATTTCATAAAGGGGCATGAAAGAGAAATCAATCACCCGATGTTTCAGGATGCCATTCGACACCTTAGCAAACAAGATAAAGAATGCTGGGGCGACCTCGTGGCAGCCGCATCGGGGAATACGGAGGGCGCTCAAACCAAGTTCCGCAATTTTTTGAACACTATCCGCAACAAGATCGCTTCCCATTACGCAGGCCTAGATGAAATCGCTCAGGGATATCGGCACAAGTTTTTTGACGAGCAAGGCAAAAAATGCATGGAGGCATTTATCTCCAGGGGGGATTCAATGTCGGCCACGAGATTCTATTTTGCAGACGCCGCAGCACAAGGTGTCATTGAGATGGGAGTTAAAAAAAACCAAGATGAATTTCAAAAAGCTAACTCAGCATATGCGTCTAATATTAACCGCGCCATATATTCAATTGTAGACCGCTTCATTCAAGTTAGCCGAAAAGCGGCGTATAGTCAGCCCAAATAAATGTAAAATCAAGAATCTTATTGTCTGCAAAGTGATGGTTTTTGTTTCGTTTAGAGAGTGATGAAAAGCTTTTGGGTACTTACTAAATTGGTTTCAGCACACACATATCCCCAAGCACAAGCGAGAGATAGTCTCTCTTAGACACATTAGTGGAGGACTCATGAAACGCTATTATTCCCTTATCTTGCCCTTGTTTCTCGGAGGGTGCGCAATGGTTGCGCTAAAGCCTGGTGCTGAGCGCATTAGACTTACAAAAACAGAACCAGGTAAGGAATGTCAATATATCGGAGAGGTTACTGGAAGTCAAAGTGGCACTTTTACGACTTCCAATGTTAGCACGGATTTGGGCGCACGGAATGATCTAAAAAACAAAGCATTAGCTTTAGGTGGGGATACAGTCGTTATTATCACGGATAATGTGAGTAGTGATAAAGATGGGGATATAGCAAGTATTATTCTTGCCGGAAATGTTTATAAATGTTCTAACTAGTTTAAGGCGGGACTCTCTTCGCCGATAGCTGGCAATGCTTTGTACCCAATTTGTGGCTAACAACCGCTAAAAACAGCTAAACCCCGCTAACTAGTGGCGGGGTTTTTGTTGGCGCGGCTCAATGAGGGGCAAGGTCGGTTAGGGTCGGTTAAATCGCTATTTACCGCTTACAAGGCGGTTGCTCTACCGCTGAGCTACATCGGCGTTTGTCATTGACAATTCTACTATATTTTCGGAAGGCATGGCGCTTGCCCGAGTTCGCATTGTAATCCGAACACTCCCCTTGTGAACCGGACCATTGAAAGTTGATAAAATGATTCATGTGGATGGTGGTGGTGGGCAAAAGGAGTTTGTTCAATGACTGATAATGAAATCCTGGAGAAGGTGAAGCTTCGATGGCGGGAGTTGAAAGCGCTGAATCTATCTGAAATCGACACCCAGGTTTTGTTGGTCGAGCCGATTCTCACGATCGCGGGCTGGGATCTGCTTAATTATTCGCAAGTTAAGCGCGCAAGTCGCAGCTCAAAAGGCCAGGAATTTGATATTGGGCTGTACTCTCCGACAAGCTCTCCATATGTGTCTTTCGCGATTGAATGCAAGGCCTTGCAAAATGCCTGGTTCAATATCGACAGATTGATGATTAAAAGGAAAGAAATCGGTCAGTTAAAGAATATCGGGAAGAAGTCGGCATACTGGGTGCATAACTGGGGCGCATGCGATGGCGTTGGGCAGCTTCGCGCTTATTGCGCCAACTATAATAACTCTTTTTCCAGAGAACTCAGTACGGCGGTTCTTACGAATGGCTACGATTGGGTAATCTTTGACACAAAAACATTCGTTCCCGAACCAGGCTCGCTTACCGCCCCCATTACAATGAATGCCATAAAGGTACGCGCCAATCTGGAGGATATTGGCTTCGCTGAGGATATTATCGACAAACTTAAGTCCTAGCGCTTGCCTCGGAGTTCGAAACCCGTTGAGAGGTGCCGTGTCCAATGGTTTTATGCCGAAGTCTCCAAAAAGGCAAAGAGATACTCGGAGGGATTAATAGTGAAGACTAAATTGTTCAAATCAGAAAGTTGCGCGCCCCGGTTGGAAGGCCGTATCCCAATTGTTCTAGCCTACGGTATTCGCTGGGATCGAAAATTATGGGCAATAAAACTTAATAAAAAGCTGCCTAAATTTAATGATTTCCCCACTATTGGGATATATATTTACTACTGGGAAGGAAAAACCGTTTACATCGGATTTAGCGATAGAAAGAAGGGGGGATTACATAATCGCATAACGGATTGGCATCATGAAGTAGGCGATGACTGGGATTCCTTTTCGTGGTTCGTTATTAATCCGCAATTGTATGTGAAGGATATTGAGAATTTAATGCTGCGAACGCTTACCTATCTGGGGCCGGGACAAAATCAACACCGGGGGAAAGCGGCTCTTGTTCAGCCCATAGATCTTAAGAACACCGGCGCAAGCGGATTTTTGGTTGAATATGATAAGTGGCGGAACTACTGGCTTGATGATGCCGGGCGATTAACCGTTGCCAGAGAAAGTGCGAGAAGTATTCTCACCCCGGAATGGCAGCGACGCTGTCGTCTTAAGAGGCAGAAGGATTGATCCTCCCTCCAAAAGGTTAAAAAACATAAAAAATGCGGTGTGAGCGGGTTAAAGGTTCCGTCTTCAGGCGAGAGGGCGTCTATCGCGTCGCATTCGTTAACTCGGGGCGATCACCGGGACGGGGTCGGCCGTAAGAGTGGTTGTGCCGCTGTTGCCCATCTCGATGTCGTTGTAATTCACTTCAACAGTGGCGTTGGCCGCTGAGATGCCGCCGGCATTGTTAAAGGTGACCACAGAATTGTTGAAGGCCGGGTTTTCTATGTTGGACAGGTCGGTGGAAAGCGTTATCGCTGCGTTTCCGGTCAAATTGGTGAAATCGCTGGTTAATATGTTTGTCGCGAACCTGTTTTGTCCGTTGTCCAGCGACAGGCTGGACGCCCCGCCGCCGTACCGTCTGGCGGCGAAATCCACCTGCAGGGCGAAGTCCGCCGTGTATTCCCCTCCGGCGCTGCCGACCAGGGCGCACAGGCCCGAGCCGTTGTAGCTGACCAGGCCGGTTTCTATGCTGCGCACCTGGTCCCAGGTCGAGATTCCGGCGGGTATAGTGACCTGGCTGACCGGTGTTTCGGTTGTTTCGTTCGAAATTATTTCCAAGATCGCCTGGCTGGAAGTTCCCTCCATCGACTGAGTAATTCCGCCCACCCCGGAAGCGTTGGCCAGGATGCTGCCGGCCGCGGCTGTGTTCTGGCCGGCCTCTTCGCCCACCGAAGGGCCTGAATCGGCGATATCTCCTCCGGAGCCGGTGTCGTTCCCGGAATCAGCGGTGTCTCCCGAGCCTGCGCCCTCGCCGGACCCAGAGCTTTCCCCGGCCGGCTGTTTGCCTGCGGGCTGCCCGGAGCCGTCGCCGGGGCCCTGCGGGGAATCCGAGGACAGGTCGGCGGTAAGCTGGGCAGCCTGCTGGGACATGTTGGAAACCGAAAACGCCTCCTGGCCGGGAGTTAAAGTCACGCCGAATCCGGGCTGGTCTATAACGACGGAAGCGTTGCCATTGTTCACGGTTATCGCGCCGGCCGCCTCGTTAGCGTTATTGTTGGCGCCGGGGCCCAGCAGTATTACGGTTGAGCTTTGCGCGTCCGTAGTGCCGGCGGCCATTGTGCCGCGTATGCCGATAGTGCCTACAGAAAGTTTAACCGTCATGTTCGCGGGGTCTTTCCTGGCTACCTTGCCGGTGACGAAACGGAAAATGCCCTTGGTCATTTTGACGGAAACCTTGCCGGCGTCGTTAGCGGGATCGTAGACGAATTCGTCCAACACCATATCGCTGTTGGCTCCCACCGTGAAGACGGTCTCGTCCAGCAGCAGTATCTGCATTTTGCCCTTGCCGTCCGTGACCAGGTGGTCATTAAGGAACAGCGGGTCCCCGCTCTTTATGGCGCGGGCTTCGGAGACGCCGGGGGCTGTGGCTTTTATCATACCGCTGACGCCGCCGGCGACTCCTATGCGCAGCGGAGCGGCCTGGGCGTACGCGGCGGGCGGTATTGCGGCTAAAAGGTAAATAATCAGTATCTTTTTCATAAATAGCCTCGGTTACAGTCCCAACTGCCACTTATAGCTCAGGAGCAGCGCCGCCTTGTTGTTCGTATAGGTGTAATTGATAATATTGGAACCCGATCGGAAGTGCTCCAGCGTGAGAGTAAGCGTCAGGTCTTTAAGGCCGGCCAGTTTGCGATGCATGGAGGGCAGGGGGAGGCCTCCCACCACGCCGCCGCGGAAGGTCGTGTCCCGTCTTTTTTTGGGGCAGATCACGGAATCCTTCTCGCTGTAGATGTCGCGGCCGAGGTAAGCGGAAGAGAGCAGGAATATCCCCTTGCCCAGCAGCCACGAGTGCCGCAGGCCGAAAGCCAGTTCGTTATAGGAATTATAGTCCTTTTTGGCCCGTTTCGCCGAAAGGTTTATGTCCGCGTTCAGTTTCATGACCGGGGTCAGCACACGCCCGGCGCCCGCCGAGAAAGCGTAGAAGCCGCCCCTGCGCTCCGGGTTGGAGGTGATGTCGGGGACGGAAAGGTGGTCCTGGTAGAGATACTTGGCCTCCAGTGAATAATCGGTGACCTTGTTCAGCTTTCTTTCCAGACGCAGGCCTGCGCCGGTATTCACAAGGAACTTCTTACGCGCTAGAAGGACCCTGTCGTAGATAAGCGTCGGTATAAGTTCCGTGCGAAGGGCCCTGTAGGTCCCGCCCAGCTTGAAGGACAAAGCCTGCAGATTGATCTCGGTGACCTTGTTCTGGTTAGCGCGGTAATAGGACATGGCGCCGAAAACGTTATGCTTTTTCTGAGCGTTTGCGATGCGCCGTATTTCCGCGCTGCCGAGGAAAAGGAAGGAGGCGTCATCCCTCTTGCGGGATGAGCCGGTCAGATCCAGCGGCGTGTCCAGGAACAGGCGCTTCTCCGAGGTCGGGGAGGCGTTCCGGTTGGAGTCATACTCCGGTCCGGCGGTTAACCCGCCGGAGACGGATGTCAGTTTTTGTTTTTTCTTTATCTCTCTCAGGAAGATCGCCGCCTCATTCCTGAGCGCGGCCTGGGCATTTGACCTCCTGACGGCCTGCAGCTCGCGCTGCGCTTCCGGCAGGTTATCCAGGCGGTAGAGCACTAAGCCGTAGAACAGACGGATGTCGTGCAGCCCTGCATTCACCATCAGCATCCTTTCAAGCGTTCCGGCCGCGCCCTTTAAGTCGCCTTTGCGGACCTGCGTCCTGGCGTAGGCGTAATTAAGGTCCGGGTCATCGGGGTTTTCGAGCATTTGCTCGAAGGTGACTTCCTTAGCCGGGTCAAATTTGTCCTTGGCGGGCGCGGCGGGCGGGTTAACAGGTTCGGCCTGTGCTGCCGGAGTCGGCGGTTGTGCGGCAGGCGCCTGCGGTCGGCCCGGCGTACCTGAAATTTCTTCAGACGGCTTCTGGCGGGTGGGTGTTTTTGCGTCGAGTTTATGCAAAAACCCTTCGTTTGCGGAGTGAGCGATGATCTCCCGGCAGAAGTCCGGGTTTCGTGCTGTAATGGTCTTTCCAGACACCACCTGTCCTGTTTTCGCGTCAATAAAGCGGATATTTAATGTATATGTCCCGCCGGCTTCCACAACGCTGCCGGATACGATATTCTTTACCTCCAGGACCTTGCCCAGCGTTTTAGCTTCATCCTGGTCCAAAGCGCCGCTCAGGCTTATTTGTTTGCGTTTCAGGATGCGTTTAATAGTTTCAACGTCTACAAAGGTAAAGTTTCCGGTTTCCGCCAGACAGTTCCTTAAAATTTCGGCGGCGTTTTTTCCTAAGTCCGCGGTTTTGGTGATTGTTATAAAGTCCAGTACCGCAATTTTTGGCCGGGCCATGGCGGCCGTGGCTGATTCATTGCCCTCTTTTTCATAAGTCTGCGCACAAAGCGGAGGGGAGGAGATTAGGAGAAAAAGTAACGCTACTGTTTTCTTTGATAATAGATTCACGTCATTAGATTTTACCAAATTCTGAATATGGGCCATGCGTAACTATTGCGCGGGTTCAGGGAGACGGCTTGCAATTGTCTTCTTAAAAGGGGAAAATTTAAGAAGGCGGCATAAGTACGGCCTCCGGAGCGGCATATGTATCATAAAACAAAACGGCAGATGCGCAATGCGCGGGAAAAAGCGAAAACCGTCGCCAAGTGGTATTCCCGCAAGCGCGGGACAGTGCACGGCTGGGCGCATATCATTGTTCCTCTCGCCATGCTCGCGGCTTTGACGGCCGTGCGCGTATCGGGTTGGAACTGGGTGGAAATGTTCCAGCACAAGTCTTTTGACGTCCTCATCACGCTCAAGCCCAGGGGCTACGAGCCGGTACCGGTAAGGATAATAGATATAGACGACGAAAGCCTCGCTAAGCTGGGGCAATGGCCCTGGCCGAGGACGCTTCTGGCCGAAATGGTGGACAGGCTCAACGGATTGGGAGCGTCTGTCATAGCTTTTGATGCCGTATTTTCCGAGCCCGACCGCATGTCTCCCGCGCGGGTGACGGCGGCCTGGCCTTCAATACCGGCGGTGAAGGCCCTAAAAAAGGACCTAGACAAACTGCCCGACAACGACAAAGTGTTCGCCAGGGCCATAGCCGGAGCCGGCGTGGTGACTGGGTTCGCCCTTACCTCCGAAGCGAATAAAGCGGTTCCGGAGGTCAAGGCGTCCTTTTCCTACGCGGGCGACGACCCGCTGAATTATCTGCCTAGTTTTCCGGGGGCGGTCGTCAATATCCCTATTCTGGAAAAAGCGGCTTCGGGGAACGGCAGCTTTAGCTTTATCTCGGAACCAGACGGCGTGGTCCGCCGCGTCCCGCTGCTTTTTAGGGAGGGCGGCCGTCTCATCCCTTCACTCGCGGCGGAGGCGCTGCGGGTGGCGCAGGGCGCCCGGGGCTACGCGGTAAAATCCTCCGGCGCCAGCGGCGAGGGCGCTGGCCATACGGGGATAAACGCGGTAAAAATAGGCGCCTTCACGGTGCCCACTGGCGCCGACGGCAGGTTCTGGGCTTATTTCACGGACACCGCCCCGGAGCGCACCGTCCCGGTGTGGAAGATCTTTGAAAAGGATTTCGATCCGGCCCCGATAAACGGCGCCATAACTTTGGTGGGGACCAGCGCCGCCGGCCTTAAAGACCTGAGGCCCACCGCTTTAAATCCCAGCCTGCCGGGAGTGGAAGTGCACGCGAACGTGATCGAACAGGCGCTGTTGGGCAAGTACCTAAACAGGCCGGACTGGGCCGAGGGCGCGGAAGTGATCTATATGCTGCTTCTCGGAGGACTGCTCATCGCGCTCCTGCCCCGTCTGGGTGCGCTTTGGTGCGCCTGGACCGGTGCGGCCGGCGCGGCCTTCGCCATTTACGTTTCATGGCGGGCCTTTTCCGTTCACGGTTACCTGCTGGACCCAGTTTTCCCGTGCCTTACGGTGGCGCTCGTCTACACCTCTTCGTCGCTTATCAGCTATATCAAGAGTGAGACGGAACGCCGTCAGGTGCGCACGGCGTTCAGCCGATACATGCATCCGAAACTTGTGGAAGAACTCGCAAAACACCCGGAGAAGCTCACGCTGGGCGGCGAGACCCGGGCCATGACCATACTCTTCTGCGATATAAGAGGCTTCACCACTATCTCGGAACAATACGACGCGCACGGCCTCACTAGGGTCATAAACCGCTTTCTCACTCCCATGACCGGGATAATCATGGACCGGCTGGGATACGTGGACAAATACATAGGCGACTGCATCATGGCTTTCTGGAACGCTCCGCTGGACGATCCCGACCATGCGTCGAACGCCTGCGAAGCCGCGCTGACGATGCAGGAGAATCTGGCGGAGCTCAACGAAATATGGCGGCTGGAAGCCGAACGGGAAAACCGCAAGCACATCCCGATCAAGATCGGAGTGGGCCTGAACACGGGCGACTGCTGCGTAGGCAACATGGGCGCCGACCAGCGGTTCAATTATTCCGTGCTCGGAGACGATGTAAACCTCGCCTCACGCCTAGAAGGCCAGTCAAAGCCATATGGGGTCGGCATTGTGATAGGCCCCAAAACAAAAAAACAAGCGAAGAAGTACGCCGTCCTGGAACTGGACCTTATCAAGGTGAAGGGGAAAACTGTGCCGGTCAATATTTTTACGCTGCTTGGGAGAAAGGAACTGAAGGAGAACGCGGATTTCAGGCGGCACGAAGAGACCCATAATAAAATGCTGGTCGCCTACAGAGGCGGAAGCTGGGAAAATGCCGCCGGACTGCTGAGGGAATGCCGTGCGGCGGATCCAGGTTCCAGCCTGAAAACCCTTTACGATATCTACGAAGAAAGGATAAGCTCCTGCAAAGCCAATCCGCCCCCGGCGAACTGGGACGGCACCTATACCGCCACTTCAAAATAAGCAGGAGACATTATTGATTAGCGGTTGTAGAGTTGCGGTGAAGTTTGTCTCAGCCCGGATTGGTCCGGTTATTCGGGAGAACGTCACCCAAGCCTCAGGGCATCTATGACGTGGTCCAAGTTCTGTGCGGGATCGTTGGAACTCTGGATTAACCGGATATTATAAGGAAAGAGGCGATGCGGCGCTTTATCATCGTGTCATGTGGTCGCAGGCGCAGATTTATCTGTCCCCGGCTGTGCGGGCACAACGGGACGGAATCTACCATTGCGCCATCGGCTACTTATCCGGAGCGTGATAAGGGGCCGATCAGCGAGTTGACCTGGCAAGGCGGAATCCGATAAAGTTGCTGCGGTCGTCATCAGGAACGCTGTTGCGGAAATCGGTCCGCAGGCTTTTTGCGTCGCTTATATTCCAATCTTCGCCTTCCGTCGCCTCCATGGCGGCCATGTAATCGGCCCTCATGCTTTCGGTGTCGCTGATGTTCCAGGAGGCGCCGCCACGCACCACCCGGCGTGAGCCGTCGCCTTTTTCAAAGGCGCCGCCGTCCCTCGGCGCACCCCTGTAGGAACTTTGATACATATCTTGCACCCATTGTCCTAAACCCGCCATATCGCACAAGCCCTGCGCGGTATTACCGGCGGCTTTGGAGCACACCTGGGCTTGTTCGCAAACATTAGCGTCGCCGTACAATACGGCCTTGTCGCGGTATAAATTCGAGTTCCCCCAGGGATATTTCTGATCCTTGCCGCCGCTTTTAGCCGCGTATTCCCATTCGGATTCGCTGGGCAGCCTTGCGCCTTTAAATTTGGCGTACTGGTTAGCCTGGGCCCAATCCACGCAGGTAACCGGCTGGCGTTGTCCGCATCGTGTTATCTTCTCCCTGCTGCAATAGGCGCCGGTAGTGGAGGGCTCCGTGCATTGGCCTTTGTTTACGCATTCCATATATTGTTCCACCGTTACCAAGGTCTTGGACATCTCAAAGGCTTTAACGGCAACCTCGTGGATCGGTTTGGCGTCTTCAAAATAGCGGTCGGCATCATTGGCGCCCATGGCGAACTTTCCCCCCGGGATGGAAACCCACTCAACAGCCTGGAAAGAAGCGCTATCCGCCGGATTATTTACTCCGGGATGATTTTTGGAATAGCCTTTAACCGCAACCGCTTTTGGAACCGGAAGATCCGCGGTATCTGTTTGCGCGAAGTCGGGAATACTGGTATCGAAATCTTTAGCCTGCGAGATATCGCTTACCGCATCCTTAAAATCCGATGGGAGATGGCTGTCTAAATTTTTATAGTAGGTAACCCCGGCCGTTATTAGTATTGCGGCGATAAACGCGTATTTTTCCCAGGCAGTCATAATCCCTCCACCATTACCGGCATTCGTCCCGACCATGATACTATAGCCTCCACTGCTTAGATTTGTCAAGGGGGCCGGGACCGGGACAGACTGCTAGTGTAGTGTCTCGCAAATCTCTTGGCTTTTGAAGGCTCAGGTTTGAGCCGGATACGAGGCGCGACGAGCGAGCATGCCCGTAGGCCTGTGAGCGAGGAGCAACGAAGTAGCCGGTCAAAGATGAGCCTCCCCCAGGGGGCTGGCGGGATCCCTTCCGGGGATTACCCACAGGTGGACACCGCGAAGCGGTTTCCCCTACGCTTTTGGGCTGCAACTGCGTCGCGAATCGCTTACATAGCGTTGCTATGCCACGCTCTTCGCTCCTTGTTTCGCTCCAAACCCGGCCAGTCAAAAGTAAAGGGATTTGCGAGACACTACACTAGGACGGGGCTGTGGGGACGGTAGATTGCCTTTTCGGCTTGGTCCGCGCTCCCAAATAGTCTGAACGGCGGAAGATGTAGTTCCAAAAGACAAAGGGCAAATAAAAAGCCGATCGCCATTGTGGTTGGCGGCCGGCTTTTTGCTGGAGCAGCACTTTAAAACGTTAACGTTCAATTTCCGGAGGCGTTATGTCTTTTAGGAACACGTAATACGCGGGATTAAAGCAGGATTCCATTTGGGCGCCAGACCAATGTTCCTGACAGTATTTGTTAAGGTCGAACGTTTTTGGGTCAAGTTTTGTCCGGCAAATAAGGGAATCTCCGTATTTGCGCAAATCAATTATCATCCTGGCCTCGTCGGGCAGATATCCCACCCATTTCGGGTATATTCTGTAACGCATCGATCTGCCTTTGAATTTAGCAATGGGGAGGTTATTGTAAACTTCCTCAATGGTATTGTAGCTTGCCACCGCTATGCTGCTGTGGGAAGCCAGAAAATCGATCGCTTCAGGAAACACTATCTGGGGAATATACTTCGGCATGGGCGCCGCCAGTAGGTCTTCAGGCGGCTTGGGCGCGAAGTTTTTACTGAGCAAAAGCGCGGCCTGTATGGGAGCGTTTTTATTCGCAGCTTCGTAATATTTCCCCTCTTTCCAGCCGAGTACGTCTTTTGCCACGTCCGGTTTTTGGCCTTTCTTAAATGAGGCGGCCAACGCGTCATAGATAGTGGGGCCGTTTGCCGCTATAGCGTCGGGTAGCACAATGCTTGACAGTGAAGCGGATTTGCTCAAATTGCCCATGCTCCATGTCATGATCTTAGCCGCGGCTGGGGTTGTCGGGGCAGCCTGAGCGGGGACGTTGGCTTCGGGAATAGACATGGTTTTACTGACTTCCACCGCTATATTCTGCGCGCCAATATCTGAAAAAATACCCGGCACTTCGCTGTCAATGCCTTTAATCTGTCCCGCATTCGCGCTGACTGAGGCAATAGCGATTGCGGCAATTCCTGCCAGAACGCTGTTTTTCATTTATTTATCTCCTTATAGCCGGCTCAATTGAAGGGATGCCCCGTGAAGGAAGCCGCTTGTATACAGTCTAATTAATTGGGCTGCGGTATGAATAGCGCCATATGGCCCTTATATTTGGAGATATTTGGTCCCCTTGATTTGGGCCCTTCGGCCCAATTATCCGGAGAAATAAAATGTGAATTTTTGCGCTGAATAGAGCGGGGGTGCCGCGTCCGTCTTCTGAATTTCGGATATTATTTACGGCATTTCGGGCGGAGTATTAAAAAGCTTTACGTCCAGTTTAATCAGGAATGTTTTGACGGGTATTGTTGTCCCCTCCCACGGTCTGCGGAGAGCGAGTTCTATAACGGCCTTGCCGGGTTTAAGTAATTCAATATTCCAGATACTCAGGCCCTGTCCGCCGGGAGCATCCGTGTTGGGGGTTAGGTAATCTGAGGAAAGGACTTTAAATCATTCCGGGGCAAGGTTCTTCAAAACCCCATTTGTAGCCGGTTGAGGCGGCATTGTCGCGAGGCTCTATTCGTATCGTGCTTCCCATCGCCGCGGTGAAAATCCTGCCGCTATCGCCTTCGGTGAACACTCGCTTTATAGACTCCGGTTTTTCCGTTTTGGGGAAGACCGGCTCGCTTAGAAAATAAACGATAAAATAGGGTCTGTCGGATTCTCCTCCGACAAAGGAATATATCACAGGCTTACCCAGTTTTTGAAGCCTGGTTATGGCCGCATTCATCGCCGTTTCGGCTTCCGCGTAGTTGAAATATTGTCCGGGATATTCGTCCAGGCTGCCGGTGTTGCCGGATCCGAACCATTCGCGAATGAGTTTTTCGCCGGTGCATTTCAAGACCAGCATTCCCGGGCGGGTTTCAACCGCCACGGCTTCCATGCCGGCTTCTTTCAAAGCTTTAAGGGTTTTTGCGCCGGCGTCGCTCTCGGATCCTTTTGGAACCCGCATCTCAAAAGTATAGGTGGACCGGCCATAGGAAGAACTTTTATAAGCTGTCGGAGCCGCCGCTTCGGGAATTTTAATATCTTCGGCGGGAAGGCCGTTTATGGTCAGAGTCCAGCCTGAAACAGAAGCCGAAATGATAATAAACGCCGTGTATAGGTGCTTTTTCATTAGAATTGCCTCCGCTGATATCCTAAGTTTCAATTCTTACAAAATATCCCCGCGAATTTGCGCTTTACGGCTATATCCCGGCGGTCACAACGATCTCTTCCTTGGTAAGTTCTATTTTGCGTATTCTTACAAGGGACCCATATCCGCCAAGAAGGCCTGAAAGATCCATGATCATCGTTTGGGAGGCATTGTTGTAAGTGGCTGAAGGCGTATCGTTGCCCATTACACTGGACATAAAACCCATGAGGAAGTCGGTGGCGACCTTTTCCAGCGCCGAATTCTCATCCGCAAGCCCCCAGGTGCTGGCAAGCCCGGCCAAGCCGCCCGGGGTAAATTCAGCTTTGGCTATTTTTAAACTCAGCTTATTGCGTCCTGAGAGGCCGGGTATAAAATAAAAAGCCGATTTATAAGGTGTCGGATGGTCGTTAAACACCACAATAATATTGGATACGATAAGGCTGGCGCCGTCTGAAGATATCACTCTGGCGTCAGGATCGTCAATGCGGATGCTCCCCTGCGGATATTTTTGAAAGTAGCGCTTAACCCTTTCGTTGAGTTTTTCCATGCTGACTTTTACTTTTTTGTTCAATAATCCGCCGCGAGCGCTTTGCGCCGCACCTTCCGCCATGCAGGGCGGGGTTACCGAAGGAACCCCGGATAAATCAAGTTCCCCGGAAAAAAGTCCAGGCGCGATATTGGCCAATTGCGTTTCAAAAGCGGCATCGGAAGCCAAAACCGGCGGCATAAGAAACGTCATCGCCGCAACGGCGTAAATTATCAAAGCGTAATAACTTTTAAGGGTCGCTATTGTGTTTTTCATAGTGTTTTTTTAAAACATAATTCCCCAGGATCGCCTCCGTCGAGGGGAATATTCTCTCGACGGAGGCGTTTCACTGGGGAGTATTCTGGAAGATTACTTCGTGTTGCGCACTATCAACTGGGAATACCTGTCAGCTGAATCAAGGCCGGTTTTCATATCCTTAATGACGGGCATAATGGTTTGCACATCGGACAGGAACCAGGAATTTAGCTCCGGCTTTTCTACCCAGGCCTGGTGCACATTGTTCTGCACGGTTTCCATCGGCCAGACAATCTCGGTCTGCATCCGGGAAGAAAGGCTTTGCACCTGCTTGGCGAGGACTTTGGCAAGCGCGTTCAGCTCTATGTTGCTCTGCGGAGCCGTCTGCGCCATTTGATTGAGCTCGGTTTCAAGGACTTTTATCGGAGAAACAGCGTTCGACTGCCACAGGCTGTAATCCATTATTTTGTCTTTGACTTCCCGCATTCTCTCCATGAACATCTGGTCGGTCATATCCATCATGACAAGGTTCATGGACATCGCCTGTAACTCGTTAACACTCATGCTCAGAGAATCAAAACTCTCTCCGATTGCCTTTGCTTCTTTAATGCTTTTTGCAAGGTTCCCCTTGGAAAGAGTCACTTCCGCGGCAAGCTTGCTGGAAGACTGGCCGGTCTGATTGACCGGCGTCGGCTGCGGTTCAGCCATCTGTGAAAGCGCGAAATCGTTCGCTTCCTGCACAATATCCTGTATTATGAGGCTGTCAAGAATATCGGATACCTCATCCTTTCTAAGCTCTTCAATCGAAGCCGCATTCGCGCCGGTTGCCGCGAAAGCGATCACGATGATTCCTGTTATAATACCGTTTTTCATTTATTCCTCCCCGTATGGTTCTATGATCGGGACATGCCCGTACAATAATTCCAAGTGCTTAAAGTTTATCGCATTTTCGGAATTATGGATAGTGCCATATAGCCCTTAAAACAAAGATAAAAAGGCCTACTGGTTTTTGGGCCCTTTGGCCCACGGCTGTCCCAAGAAAGTTTTCTGATACGTGTCTGCCTTTCTGCAAAAGGGAACGGCAGGCCTGCAAGTTCGCGGGACCTGCCGGGGATCGGGTTCCAAA
>Ga0208953_1000602_pt1 | contig 28763 bp, 20 predicted proteins | sample RifOxyB2_FD_184033 | JGI IMG/M metagenome (GOLD analysis project Ga0208953, IMG submission 184033) | Groundwater microbial communities from Rifle, Colorado - Rifle Oxygen_injection B2 (SPAdes) | ecosystem: Environmental > Aquatic > Deep subsurface > Groundwater | place: USA: Rifle, Colorado...
GCTCCGCCCGGACGCGTTCCAGCCCGAACGTGTAAACCTGGTTCATCGCCTTGGCGCCCCACTCGCAAAAGGCGCAGGAGAACGGGCAGCCGCGGTTGGTTTCCAATAATCCCAGCCATTTTATTTCGGGATATTCCGCGACCAGCTTATCGAATGTGCCGTCCAGAAAAGGGGAAGGCAATTGCGAAAGATCGGTAACGCGGGACGTCCGGCTGTGACTTTCGCAGGTTCCGTCGGCGCGCAGGTAGCTTACGGACGGGACGGCGGCCCAGTCTCTATCCCGCGCGTGGTCGGCTATCGCTTTAAAGACCTGCTCGCCCTCCCCGTGGCATACGATGTCTATAAAACCATGCTCCCGCAGGAACGGTTCAACCCGGTCAGGCACCTGCGGACCGCCGAATACTATCAAAACCCCGGGGTTGAGCGTTTTAAGCCGCCGGGCTATAGCCAGGGACAGGTTCACATTCCATTCATAGACGCTGAACGCGGCGACATCCGCGTCCGCCAGATGCCGCGCGGCCTGTTCTATTTTATCCCGCTTGAAAACAGGGGGCAGGAACCGGTACTGGTCCGGCCGCTCGGCGTGTTTTTTAAGATAGGCTTCAAGCATGCCCACCGAGAGCGGCAGGTAATATTGCCCGGAAAACTCATAATTGATCTGTACGAAACCCACCGTGACATCCCCGGATTTTGTCTTATTTTTTTCTTTGTCCATTGGCATATAACAATCTTTTGCGGCAGGCCGCAGGCCGGTTTCAGGATGGGGTGCCCGGCGGCGGACGGCATAATTTGTTAACAGTCTGCTGAAAAACCCTACTCGGAGATGTTTTGAGCGGATTTTGAAGCCGCGCCGAAGCGATGCGAAACGAGCATTCTCGACGAAGGACTGTGATTTGAGCAGCGCAAAGGCACAGGCAAAAATCGGCTAAAAGGCCCCGAAAGGGGGTTTTTCAGCAGACTGTTAAGGGACTTTTCGCCGGACCAGAGCCAAAACGGCCTCCGCTACCGCGGGAACATCCAACCCTGAACGGCTCAAAAACCATTCCCGTGCGCCATATTCTAAAAATTGTTTATCCGGCAAAGTCAGGGATATGAATGGAATCTTTTTGGAATGCCGCGCCAGGATCTCGCTAATGATCGTTCCCAGGCCGCCGCTCGCGGCATTTTCGTCCAAAACCACGAAAGACCGCGAACGATCCGCCAACTCCCTCAATGCCGGTTCATCCACGGGTTTCAGCCGAAAAATATCTATCACCCCGGCGTTTACATTTTGAATTTCCAGGGCATCCGCAACCGCGACCGCCTGCCGGGTCATAAAACCACTGGCCACGATGGTCACATCGCTGTTCGCAACGTCCCGCAGCACCTTTAACCCCGATGAAAAATTGTCCCCGGAATTATAAAATCCCGGAAAAATTCCCTTATCTATCCGGATATACATCGGGCCTTTGCCCTTATACGCGAATTGCGCGCATTGGGCCGCGGAAGCGCTGTCACCCGGATTCAGGATCTCCATTTCCGGAAGCAGCCGCATGAGGCCTATGTCCTGCATCGCATGATGCGTCGGCCCGTCAAAACCGAACGATAGCCCCGCCCCCATCCCGATGATGGTCACCGGCAGCCGCATGCTGCAGATATTCACTTTGATCTGCTCATAACATCGGAAAGTGACGAATGACAGTATCCCGAAAACAAACACCCGTTTTCCGCAAGCGGCAAGGCCCGCGGCCACGTTGATCATGTTCTGTTCCGCCACTCCGATATTTATGAATTGCCTCGGATAATCCTGCTTAAACTTGCGCAAGCTGAAAACATCCATGTCATTGGTGATGATGACGACGTTGGGATCGCGCGAACCTATTTCGCAAAGTTCGTCAAAAAAAGCGTCCCGGATATCTTTATCCACCAAACTCATGCCCGCTCCTTCAAGCGCTTAATTCACTTCTGGCCTTTTCCAATTCCGCAGCCGTGGGGACCGAGTGATGCCACTTTATCGTATTTTCCATGAACGAAACGCCTTTTCCCTTGATCGTTTGACAAATGATCAAAACCGGTTTTTCGGAGGTTTTAGCCTTCTGAAATGTTTCCAGCAGAGCCGGGATCGAATGGCCGTTGACATCGAAACAATCCCAGCCAAGAGAACGGACCGCGTCCGGAAAACTGCGGAAGAAAGAATCATCATCCAGCACCTCGGTCACCGACAAACGATTGCGATCGATAAGGGCCACCAGATTATTTAATTTCTTTTCTCCGGCAAAAGTGATAGCCTCCCAGATCGACCCTTCGGCACACTCGGCGTCCCCCAAAAGCGCATAGGCATAATAATTTTTGCGGTCCATTTTTGCGGCGAGCGCCATCCCGGCGCAAACGCCTAAGGCGTGGCCTAAAGACCCAGTGTTCCATTCCACGCCGGGGATGCCGGTATCCAACTGGCCTCCGAGCCCGCCATTGTCCCCATAGGTGTCGAACCGTTCCTGGGACATAAACCCAAGATCGACCAGGATAGGATATAATCCCAAACAGGCATGCCCCTTACTGAGAATAAACCGGTCCCGGTCGGGCCATTGGGGGCGGGAAGGATCAATTCCGAGTACTCCCCCGTAATATAACGCCACGAGAATATCCACGCAGGAAAAAGTCCCGCCCAGGTGGCCCTTTTTCTTGGCCACCGTCATCTCTAACGCTTTCAGCCGGATTTTTCCGGCGATGCGTTCCAACTCCGCAGGGTTATTTATATTCCTCATCGGTTTACAACGCCTGAAAGATCTGCTGGTTATGATCCGTCATGACTTCCACGAATAACGGCGAAGGATCGCTCATTATTTCCCTCAGTTTATCGTCGATCTCTTCGTATCGCTCTATGCATTCATAATTCAAGTCGAAGGCCGCCGCGACCTTCCGCATGTTCAAGGTCCCGGTACCCGTCGCCTCTTCCGTATCGATTCGCCTGCCTTCAAAACAAGCGTCCTGCCATTTATGCATCGAGACGTAGCCGCCGTTATTGATCACGAATAACTTCAAGTTCAATTTGTAATGGGAAATGGTCTTTAATTCCTGAATATTCAGTTCCAACGAGCCGTCACCGGTAACCGCCAGCACCTGAGAGCCTGGAGCGGCGACACAGGATCCGATCGCCAGGGGAATTGTGGTTCCCATCGCCGCATTCGTCCCGGAAGTGATTTCCCGCTGCCCCTTTTCAAAACCAAAGACCTGGCCGCCGACGTAATAATTGGAGCCGGCGTCCGTAATTAAAATATGGCGCCGGTCTGAAAGCCGGCCCAAGCGGTCCATAAAATAATAAAGATCGATAGGGTTGCGCTTTTGTTCGGGAAGCACCATCGGATGCGCCGCCTTGAGGGCCTGACAGGTCCTTAGCCAGGGGCCCCAATGCGGTATCGCCGCCTTTTTTAATTTTGGAATAAACGCCTTCAGAAAATCCCCGACATCCGCATGGACCTTCAGGGACAGGGGAACCCCGGGTTTATTCAATTCCGCTTTGTCGATATCAACCATCACGATTTTCGCCCGCGGAGCAAACCCCTCAAAATTCAACCCGACAAATTGCGGCGCGAGCCTGCTGCCGAGGGCAATAACACAATCCGCCTGCCCCATCAAATCTTTGCAAAAACGCGACCCCTTGACTCCCGCTTTTCCAAAAACATTAGGATGCGTATGAGGCAGCATATCCTGGCCCAGACGGGAAAAAACCACCGGAAGGTCGAATCGCTCCAGCAAAATTTTCAATTCCTCTATCGCTTTTCCCTGGCGCACGCCCTGTCCGGCGACGATCAACGGCCGTTTTGCCTTGAGCAGCAGGCGGAGCGCATTATTGACCGCGCTCGTCAAATCAGTCTTCACAAAAGCCTCCGTAGGAGGCGCATACCCCTTCAAGGCGGCCGGATCGACCATTGCCTGCTGAATATCCAACGGGACATCCAGCCAGACCGGGCCGGGCCGGCCGGTCGTAGCCAGGCACAGCGCTTTTTCCAATAAATAACGGATCTTCCGCGGATCATCCACGACCGCGGCAAACTTTGTCAGATGTTGGACAATCGGCACGATATCGATCTCGGCTGTTCCAAACGTTCTTAAGCCCGGGATATTTGCGTAATGCGTGGTATGTTTTGACGTGACCTGGCCCGACAAAATCAGGACCGGCGCCGAATCCACGAAGGCTTCGGCCAGTCCCGGGATAGCATTCGTAGCGCCCGGCCCCGCCGTCACGCATACCGCGCCCAAAGACTGCCTCACACGGGCATAGGCTTCAGCCATCATGGGCGCGGTCGCCTCATTGCGCGTAGCGTAATATCGGATGCCGGAAACCTTAATGGCATCGTTTATATACATGGCGCCGGAACCCGTCAGCATAAATATGTCCGCAACACCCCGCTTTACCAGGAATTGCGCGATATAATCGCATAGACGCATTCCTTTCTCCGGCGACGCTTTCCGTGACGTTGCTTTTGGAGGCTTTGATGCCATAAACCATCCTCTGTGAATAAAATCTTACGCTAAATTTGTGTAAAACCCCGCCATTCCGTCAACCGGAACGTTTCAGCCGGCCGTCTATAGGCCCTGATACGCCACTTGCATAACCAAAACTTTCCACCCGCATAGCGAGGGCGCGTTCCGCGCGGGGGAACTGCGCAAAATTCCATAACAGCGCGGCCGTTTTCATATTATAACGTTAGCAAGCGTGCTTTGGCAACTTCCCCGGCTTAAAATCCCGAAAAATGCCTCCGAACGGATATCGCAGACTATACGGGACCGCTCCGCCTTGCGCCAAACCTACAGATACAGCCGGGTTATCAGGAACGAAAAACCGGTATTATAATAAAAGGTATAATATTTTTTTAGCGAAAGGCCGACTAAAATGAGCCCAAGAAAAAGATTCGCTCTTATTACCGGATCCGGAAGAGGATTAGGCAGGGAATTGGCTATTGTTTTTGCCAGGAACGGCTACGATATAATCCTTCATGGCAGAAATAAAAAGAACCTGGCAAGGACAAAGGCGGAGATCGGTAATGAAGGGGCGGTTTGCGATCTTTGCGCGGCGGATTTAAGGACGGCCGGCGGGTTAAGAAAGATTTACAGAACGATACGCTCCAGGGAAATTGTGGTTTTCGTCAACAATGCCGGCGTGCATTGTCCGCACCTTGGGCTTGAAGAGATAACAGACGGGCAAATTGACGAAATGATAATCACCAATCTGACGGCTCCGATAAAACTTTCCAGGGAAATTTATAGAAAATTCCTAAAAAAGTCGGCGGGCACGCTTATTAATATCAATTCCGTGTGCGGACTTGAGGCCCGCGGTTTGCGGACCATCTACGCGGCAAGCAAGTGGGGCTTACGGGGATTTTCAGAATCTTTAAGGCTTGAAGCGGCTGAAAAGGGGATCAGAATTATTGATGTTTATCCGACCCGTATCAGAACCAAGCCTGTTTTCCGGGAAGGCATGTCGCCGAAGACCGTTGCCCAAAAGATTTTTGATTTTTTCAGGAATACGGATTCAAGCAGGCTGATGCTGGATGAGAGGGAATTCGTTAAAAGACAAAAGTAAATTTTAGCGCATTGAATTGACTGGATATCCAAAGATCGGCCGCTGAAACCAGACCAGGCAACCAGGTTTCACCGGCGCTTCATATCGGATCAAGTCGGATCAAGAGTTGAAGGAGGCGCTTAACAATGGAATTGGGATTAAAAGGCAAGTATGCTCTTGTTACCGGCGGCAGCCACGGCATCGGGCGCGCCATCTCTCTGGCGCTGGCGGATGAAGGATGCAATATCGCAATTTGCGCGCGAAACAAAGAGAGGGTTGAAAAAACGGTTGAAGAAATAAAAAATAAAGGCGTAGAGGGCATTGGGATATGCGCCGATGCGATGATTTTGTCGGACATCGAAAATATATTCAAGCTTGTTATGGGACGCTGGAATACGGTCCATATATTGGTGAATAATGTGGGCGGGGGCGGGAGGTGGGGCAAAGAAATCGTCGAAGAAACTCCCGAACAGGTCTGGTCGGATGTTTATAACAAAAACGCATTGGCGGCTATTCGTTTTACCATGAGAGCGATCCCGCATATGCGCAAGCAGAAGTGGGGCCGCGTGGTCACCGTGAGCTCCATAGTCGGCCGCGAAAGCGGCGGACGCCCCTGGTACAGCATGGCTAAAGCCGCGGAGATCGGTCTTATGAAAACATTAGCGGCAAATCCTTCTTTATCCAGAGATGGACTAACGTTCAACACTATCGCGCCGGGCGCCATAATGATACCGGATACGGGATGGGATGATGAGCGGAAAAAGAATCCTGAAGAATTTACAAAAATGGCGGACAGGAATTTCCCCCTTGGAAGACCGGGAACCCCGGAAGAAGTCGCCGGACTCGCCGTTTTTATCTGTTCGGGAAGAGCAAGCTTGCTTAATGGCGCGACGATACCAATAGATGGGGGCGAGGGCAGGAGTTATTGATTTTTTTGGTAATGCGCATTGCGACTGGTTGGCATACTCTAAAACATACAAGATTCCACGTATGCGGTACGGGACGGGTCGGCTCCTGCCGGACATGGCCCCGCCAAAACGATCGAATGACCCGGGAAAACCGATATCTTGCTTGAGATTATGAAAAAATCAGGAGGCGGCATGTTTTCAGTAGGCCTAGTAATCCCCAGTTGGCACTATTGGGCGAATCCCAGTAAAATACAACCGATGTATGAACTGCATTTCGCCACGGTAATTGATTCCCATTTTTCAAAGACCAAAGATGTAAAAGTCAGCGTCATCGATCTGCGGGGCACCAGGTCCGACCAGCAGATCTATCATATTCCGGAACAGGACGCGTACCTTTATTGGATACCCAAAACCGGGGATTATAAAGGCATCGTCAAAGTCGCCGGACAAATCAAACTTAACTATCCGAAGGCCAAGCATGCGGCCGGCGGGACACACATTGATATATTCCGGGAAGACTGTGCTAAGGATTTTGATGCGATCGTGATCGGCCCCGGAGAGGAGTCGTTTGTTTCAATTATTAACGACTGCCGCAAGGGTTCGCTTAAGAAGATATACAAGGCGGACTACAAAGACGCCCCCTATGGCAAATATCCTTTTATGCGTCGCCACTACCTGCCCGATACCGCCATAGTAAACAATCTGCTGTTCGAAAAGTACGGGGCGGACATAAGGAGCACTTGTGTGCTTTTTTCCAGGGGATGCTGTTTTAAGTGCAAGTTTTGCGTCTATAATGTCCCTTCAACAATTCAGATGAAAAGCCCGAAAATGATAGAGGAGGAGATAAAATATCTGAAGGATGAGTACTCCGTCCGGGCGATCAACTTAAAAGATGAGATCTGTATCCCTATCTCCCGCGAAACGGCTATCCCGTTCATGGAAGCGATCGGGCGCGGCGGGGTCATGTGGCGGGGACAGACCACCGTTGTAGGGATAACCGAAGAAAAAATGGCCCTTGCAAAAAAGTCCGGCTGCCTTGAACTTGCCGTCGGGGTGGAAAGCGTTTCGCAACAAGTGCTGGACATTATTGATAAGAAAATTACCGTGGAACAGATAAAACATTTCATAAAACTCTGTAAAAAACATGGGATTAAATGCAAAATGTGCCTTATCTTCGGCCTTCCCGGCGAGCCCGAGAACATTGTGGCTCTGACCCGCGCCTTCGTTGAAGAAGTGAAGCCGGATTATGTAAGCCTGTCGGGACTTGACCCTGTTCCCGGCTCCGATATATATAAGAATCATAAGCACTACGGCATTAAGCACATTGACGAGAACTGGGAAAAACACGCTCATTTGCTGTACCGCTTTTCCGACAGCGAGGAAGTCGGCCTGCCGTTCGAATACGAAAAGGAAACCAGATGGGGGAAGGCGTTCTCCAGGGAAAAAATAATTGAGAACATCCGCCAGATGCAGCAATATTTCAGAGATCAAAAGATGACATATTAACCCCACAAACAAATGAAGAAAAAAAAGATCCTGGTATGCGGGGCAAGCGGCTTTATCGGAAGGAATATCTCCGAATTCTTTGCCCGCAAAGACGATGTTGAAGTTACGGGCACATTTCTGAATTCCCCGTCGTTACACATCCCGAACCTAAAAATGAAAAAAGTAAATCTTCTGGACAAGGAGGAGGTGGAAAAAGCGGTAAAGGGAACGGACATATTGATACAGGCGGCCGCCACCACTTCCGGCGCCAAAGACATCTTAAATAAACCGTATTATCATGTCACGGATAATGCGATAATGAATTCGCTTATTTTCCGGGCGGCGCATGATCACAATGTCTCCCGTGTGATATTTTTCAGCTGCACGACCATGTACCAATCCGGCGCCATGCCTGTTAAAGAGACTGATTTCGACGCGAACAAGGAAATCTATCCGGGCTACTTCGGTGGGGCATGGACAAAAGTTTACATAGAAAAGATGTGCGAATTTTATTCCCGTCTTGGGAACACAAAATATACGGCCATAAGACATTCCAACATCTACGGGCCGCATGATAAATTTGATCTTGAAAGATCGCATGTTTTTGGGGCCAGTATGACGAAAGTCATGTCCGCAGGGAACAATGCGACGATCACCGTGTGGGGAAACGGGAAGGAAGGCAGGGACCTCTTATACGTTTCGGACCTGGTAGGTTTTGTCGATACGGCCATCAAGAAGCAGAGATCTCCGTTTGCTCTATATAATGCGGGGGCCGGCAAGCTGATATCCGTAGGGGAGTTGGTGGAAAAGATCATTGTTCAGTCCGGGAAAAATGTGAAAGTGGCTTATGATCCGGACAAACCGCATATAAAAACATCCCTATGCCTGAATATAGCTAAAGCCGTGGAGGATCTCGGATGGCGGCCCAAAGTATCGCTGGACGAAGGCATTAAAAAGACCGCAGAATGGTATAGAACCAATATAAAAATTAACTCTCCTGAAGTGCCAAGAAAGGCGAAAAAAACCGAATAATCATCATGTCGGCCATTTGAGCGGGAAACCGCATCCGAGTTCCACGGGGCCATTCTCCGGCAAGAAAACACAGAGGGATTTCGGTGACTTCCCTGATTTCACAGGTTTGGAATATTACTGACTGTCATTCGATGAGCCAAACATCCGGCGCCGGCGCATTTCACCGCAAGTGACCGGTTTCAGCACCATTCCGCCTCCCATACGGACAAGCCCCGGCACCAATACGGCACTACGATACGATCATTTAAATTTAAGGTCCGTTTGGAAGCGTTTTCTGATGAACCGGAAGCCGGGGCCGAATAATTCTCAGCGAGGCGCGAATATTTTTGAGCAAATATTTTCAACCGACATGCTCAACCCGCCCGCAAACCCCTGAAAGAAAACAAGATTCCCGTATTTTAAAAGTTTACTGAATATTTCCAGGGCATATGACAATTTCTTTTTTTTTATCAGGGAAAAAGCCAGAAACGTCATTATACTTATTGAATCTATTTTAAAGTTCTTGCTTAGATATATCCCTCCGGCATTCTTATTTTGTTCTCCGGTTTTTTCCAGAAGCACCTCTAATTTCCCGAGTATTCGGGGGATGCCGCTTTCCGCTTCATGGCATGCAAGCGCCCGCTTATATCCATTTTCGGCAATCTCCTCTCTTTTTCTCCTGTTGGCGAGATATAGCCTCACTTTTTCCAGCAATTCCCGCTTATTGGAAAAGACATCGATCTCTTTTCCTATTTCAAAACTAAGATTCGTGGAAGGCGCGTATTCGGTAAGGCAGAATGATTTTGTCAAGGCGATTTCCACCCACCGTCCTTTGGTGACCCGCGTCCGGTTTACCAGCACTTCTTTCCTGTTTGGCCAGCTTACCTCCGGTTTTGTGAAATCCAGATTGATTTTGCTCCGGGAAAATATTACCGGCAATTCACTTTCCTCAACAGGCCCGTTCTTTGAACCGATCCCGAAAGTTTCCACGGAAATCCCGTTTTCAATCAAAAAATTAATGTAATCCTCTCTGTCGGCTTTATCGCAATTCCCCAAAAAACAGACATCAATATCTTTGTTAATTTCGATAGGGGAATAAAATCGCCTGCTGAAGCACGCCGTAAAATTGACCGCTGGGATACCGATCCTTTCATACCCGGCGACGCTGAAATAATCGCCGGTAACCACGATATCGGCGACTTGGCCGTAATACTTGCTGTAACAGTCAAAAAACATCTCATCGTCCAACATCCAGAATACTATCTTCGCCTCGCCTTTCAGGGACGCAAAAAACTCTACCGACAGGTGATGGCTTGTCGCGATAGGGCAAGACATTACAATATCTATCCTCTTATCGGCTATCAGATCGCGCACATGCCGCTCGGTGTTTCCAAGCCCCTGGTCGGAAAAATATCGCGGAACATTAAGCACCTGTAAATCATTGACATATTGTCCCAGCTCTTTGGTAAAAAAGTTCAGGAACTGGCTTTCATCCGTCGGGGTGAGAAACAGTATGTTTTTATTCCGCATTGGCCTTAGTCCGCCTTGCCTCCTGGCAAATTATGTGCTGAACCAGTTCTCGCACGGGCCAGAGAAACCACAATCCGCATTGTAGAATCCGAAAGAAGCGCCCTGTTTTTTGACGATCGCGCGACAAGAGCGGGATATATCCCCATGCATCAACGAAGTCTTTCATTGTCCCGGCTATATCACCTGAAATCAGCACAACCGCGAATGCCTTTTGCCCTGATCTCCGCGACTGTTCGTTTCAGGCACGCTTATCCCGTGCACATTATCGCCATCTTCGGCAAGCACCGCCACAATGGCGCGCCCGACACCTTGGTTCCCACGGTTACAAGAACACTGTTTTTCCTTAATGCCTGGCCCCATCGGCACACGCGCCGATTGATCCGACCTCGGATATTTTGAATGTTGAAATAGTCAATTTAGATTTGATGAAATCCATAGGCGATATTCTTTCTTTCGTTCCATTCCCCAGCTCCATATAAGATTTATCCTTACGGATCGAAATTGGCTTATCGTCTACGCAAAGCGCTTGAAAATACTGCGGCACGTTATATTCAAACGATACGCGGCCAGGGCCGGGATCTTTCCAGGTCGGGATCCTGGCAATTTGATACTCAAAAACTTCGGTCATGACAGACGCCGGGACATTGACGCCTTTCAGTCGCAGATAATCGTCCACAAACGAGCGCAATTCCCGATAAAACGATTCAATATCGTTCAGGAGCACTAACAATGCGGCTTCCTGCACTTCAAGCAACATGTTCTCCGTGAAATCGAGGGACACCAGACTGGTCCGTTCGGCGAGTATTGATTGTCGGCCGTTATTGATGACACCAAGAGCTTTCGACACCGTCGAGGATGAATCCGCGTTCATGCCACGGGATATTATATATTCCACCAGCCCGCTCAGACTGATGGAAAATTCAGTCTGCAGATAGGCAAAAATAAAAAAGGCTAAGCGAAAATTATGCAAGACCAGGGCAGTATAAACAAAGGTAAATGCCTTCTCCCAATCACATACCGGCAAGGTGTTCGTAGCCACAACGATATCCTCGACTTCCGTGACCCCGATGTCGAAACCCTCATGCCTTGCGAACCCTACATGACAAGAGCGGGTTTCAAGTTTATATTTGTTTCTGTACTCATGCCCGGCCATCTCCGTCCCGTCCAACAACCGGCAAAGATATACCACGAAAAAGTGCGTCAAATATCTATCCAGGCACCGGTTCATGTTTGAGATGAGAGAATCATATGTTTCATTGGGCAATCCAAGAATAAGTTCCGTGTAAGTGTCGATCCCTTCTTTTGCAGCCCGCCTTTTGAGATCTTCCGCCGTAGAAGAGTCTATGTTCTTTCGTTTTATCGCCACCAGCGTATCGGGGTTGAAACTCTGCGTGCTCAACGTCAACCGGGTATGGACGCCCCCCTCACAAAGAGTTTTTGCTATATCCATCATTTTTCTGCTGGAATTCTTAAGCCAATTGATAAAAAAATACTTTGGATATCCATTCTGTCGGCCGAGAGCCGCTATCTTCCGCGCTATATCGTAATCCCTTTGTAAAACCCCGAAATTAGCGTCCGTCCCGAACAGATAAGATATTTTCCTGTCGCTGATCCATTCCAATTCCTTATACAACCTGTCCTTGCTGAACCTGACAATTTTTGAAAACAGCGGATTCCCCTGCACACAAAATGTGCAACTGTAAGGACAGCCTCGATTTGTCTCCCATAAAGCTCCCGTTATCCGGTCACCATAACGCGATAGGAGCTCATCGAACGTTCCATCCAGAAAAGGCGAAGGAAGTTCATCCAGATTCCGCCCGTATACGGGCAAGGTTGTGGAGATCCTTCCCCCTTTTTTCCGGTACGAAATACCGGCGATGCAACCGAAATCCCGTTCTTCAGGCCACGCCAGCAGGATATCAGCGAACGCCCATTCCCCCATGCCGTGAACGACAATGTCGATAAATGGGTAATCCGCAAACAAGCCGCGGAGAGCATCGGGGTCGTTTGGGATCATCGGCCCTCCGAATACCACCAAACTCTTGGGCGCCGCTATTTTTCCGATCCGCGCGATTTCCAGGCTTTGTCTGAAATTCCAGCTGTAGGCGGAAAACGCAAGCACATCCGGAGACTCATATGAATTGACTGTTTCTGAAGGATCCTGCCTTAAAATCTTGATCTCAAAATCATATTTTTTCCGGATTTCAGGAATACTCCTGGCGTATGAAGTCAATAAAGCCGCCGAGAGCGGCAAAAGATTTTTCCAAGATGCCGCTTGTATTTGGTGGACATAAACCTTTCTTTTCATCAAATCACCTGTTTTCATAATCGTGCGGAGAAACCCTTCCATGCAAAGGCTCCCTAAAGAGAGTCTTTCCATCTTAACCATCTCAATTTTTTCCCGGGCTTCCGATTCTTTCGGTCGCAGGGCCGGGTTAAACCGAAAACCACCGCCCTCAGGCCGGAGTCGCGCTGAGCCTTGTCCTTATTAGCTGATAGATCTTCCAAAACTCTTCAAGTTTAAAGACGGCGGAGATCACAAGAAAAGTCAGAATCCCCGCTCCAGCCGACACGGAAAGAGTGATTACCCTGGTTAAAACGGTATCCTGAAAAACACGACTTATCCCACTGTTAGTGAAGAAAACAGCCAGGCCGGACACTGCGGAAAACGCGGTAATCTTAAACAAAGACTTTAGAATTGTCAGACCGTGAAGGTTTGAGATTCGCTTTTTTAGGACAATGAAGGAAATGATGGCTATGATAAAGGAACTGGTTGCGGTCGATAGCGCGATACCGCATGCCGGCGGATTCATTAGTTTGACGAATATCAAATTTAAAATCACATTGAGCAACAGGCCAGTGAGCGCCAATTTCATAATGCTTATGGGGGCCTGAAAAGCGAACAATAGCCTCGCCATTATCGCGGTCGCATAATTGGAAAAAAGAAGAAGACAATAAAACACAAGTATTTTAGATGTTAATTCCGTGGCGGCCGCGTCAAAAGCCCCCCGTTGGAAAAAAAGCCGTATGGCGGGTTTTGCCAGAATCATCATTGTGACCGCCAAGGGGATGAAAATGAAAGCGGACATTCGTATGCTAAGTGAAACAGTGTTCCTGATGTCTTCTGTCTTATTTCCCGCGGCCTGCGCTGATAAAAACGGGTAAATAGAGGTGGCGATAGCACCGGAAAAAATAATCAAAGGGACCTGCACCAGTTTGTCCGCGTACGCAAGCGCCGTTATGCTTCCCACCGGAAGCGACGAGGCCATATACCTGTTGACCACGGTATTAAGCCCCCACAAAACTATAATTATCAGGTAAAGGAACATCAGATTCAATGATTTCTGAATTTCAGGATGATTTAGATCCAAAACTCCGGAATGATGGAACCCGTATCGTTTTGCAAAATGCGCAAGGAGCAGGAATTGAAGTACTGTGCCGGCAAGAAGACCCCAGCCCAGCACAAAAACCCCCCATTTGTCCGTAAAAAACAGCATAAAAAAAATAGTGCACACCGTTATAAACATCCCCGAAATTGCCGGCCATAAAAAATGCTCGAACGCGTTAATTACGCCCGTTAAAATATTTACCGCCCCGGTTAAAGTTATTCCGGCGCTTATTATCCTCAGCATTTTCCCCGCATTCGCGGCAGTTTCCCCGTCAAGCCCCGGGGAGGAAATTCTGATAACGGAATCGGCGAATATGAAGGTTAGAATTGAGGCGACAACAAGGAAAACAAGGACAAGGTTTGCAACCGAACTGATAATCCGGTTCGCTTCGCCCAGATCTTTCGTCTTATGCTTGGCGATAAGAGGAATGAAGATCATCGCGAAGGGAGATAGGAAAATGCCGTTTATCAGGTTGGGCACGGTCAGCGCCGCATAAAAAGAGTCCATGGCTCTAGAGACACCGAAGTAACTGGCGCTGAGCACCTCTTTTGCCAGCGATAGAGCATGGCCAAGTATGCTCGCGGCGACAAGTGTCGAGTACGCTCTTGCGATTTTTCTGTTAGTGCTCATTCACGAAGTTCCCAGCGCGTTAGTCCCGCGTGGCCGGCATCTCTGCCGTAATTTAGCAGGCGCACTGATTTAAAATGCTGTTTAAGCGGGCCGCAAAGACCATGGGGAAGGAGACCGGGTTAATACGGACACTCCTTTTATGACGCTTATTTTAAAGGAACCAGGCGCTGATGATAGTTCCCTCGTCAATCAGGAGGCTCTAAACACTCTTCCGTGTCGCATTAAAAAAGCCGAGCCGGTCGGCACACGCGTTCCTGGCTGACACCATTCCCGTCCGGTTTATCGCGGTGCCGCTTGATCTATTTCCAATATTTAGAGTTTTTGAGAACAGCCAGCTCTTCCGGCTTTATCGGGTAAGAATACTCGGCTCCCGGAAAGCTCCTGTCGCGCACGTGTTCAATATAGGCCTTTATGGTCATCTCGGCCAGCACCAGCAATCCGTCGCGCCTTTCCTCCCTGCCGTTCTTCCTTACATCCTTTATCCGCGAGATGTAGTCCTTAAACTCACCGACCACCTCCGGAACGTAGCACTTGGCAAACCACGGACGAAAAGCCTGATAAAAGCCCATGAGATCGTGCATTATAACCAACTGGCCGTCCACCTCGCCTCCGGCTCCTATGCCGTAAACCGGTATTTTAAGAGCCCTGGCTATCTGCCCGGCGGGCTCCGAAGGCATTGCCTCAAGCAATATGGCGAACACCCCGGCTTCCTGAAGTTCCAGCGCGTCTTCCATCGTTTTTTCAAAGCTCACAACGGATTTGCCCTGCACCCTGTAGCCTCCGAAAGAACCGGTGCTTTGAGGTGTAAGGCCAAGGTGTCCCATGACAAGCACCCCGGCATCCACCATAGCCTTAACCTTAGGAATGATCCTGTGCCCCCCTTCGCATTTTACCGCGTCGGAGCCGGCCTCTTTGATAAAGCGCAGTGCGCTTATTACCGCATCCCTGTCTGAAGGTTCGTAAGACCCCTGCGGCATATCTCCTATAATAAAAGTGTTTGGCGCACCCCGCTTGGCCGACTTGGCCAATATGACCATCTCGTCCATGGTGACGGGGTTTGTCGTGGAATATCCCAGTTGGACCATACCGCCGGAATCTCCGACAAGTATCATGTCAGTCCCCGCCTTCTCCGCGGCACAGGCGAAGGGAAGATCATAAGCGGTAACCCAGGCTACGGGAACACCATTCCTTTTCATTTTAGCCAGGTCCAGAAGACTTCTTTTTATATTAGCCAGCGGCTTTATCCCGACTAAATTACCGGCTTTGTTTATTTGTTTTTTGTTTTCCATTGTATGGGCCTCTTGAATAATTTGGGTCTAAATTGAGCCGCCTACATCTTAACAAAATCACAGATAACAAAAAAGAGAAGAATTGCCTTTAAGAGTCCGCCTTTTTCTCGGGGGAAATGTCCTCCAGCGGCTCCCGGCGGAGATGCTGTGAGATACTAATGGCGATTGGCCCCCATGTCGCAACCCCGCTTATCTTCCTTTTCTCAGCACATGAGTATGCATCTCGTCGGACCGTATCGGCAACTCCATCCTTTTGTTTAATTCCCGCAAGGACTCGCGCAAGAGACTGAAAAAAGGCTTTTTCTTTTTGAATATTTTGCGGCAGATCACGTTGATCATAGTCGTTAATCCGAAAGACGCCGCCATTATACCGTATTTCAGCAAAAATCGTCTGATCCTCGCGGGCGCGAGCATATAGACCGCCGCGTATTTATAGCGGTTGGCTTTTTTGTGTTTTAAAGTTCCAAGTAATCCGTGTTTTTTTATATACCCGACTATTAGTTCCAGGAAAATGTAATGTTTCCAGTAAGCCGTTTCTTCTTTTTCGTAATCCGTGAAGTTCAGATAATGTTTAATATCATTCGCGTTCACGCCATAAAGCCCTTTGACATATTGTTCCTCTCCCTCCAATGACTGACCGATCAACCCCACATTGCGCGCATATTCGTATCCCGGAGTTCCCGGAACGGGTTGAAAATAATTAATGACTATTTCATAAGGGACCGCCATATCATCCGGTATCACCTTGATAAGATTGCGGATGGTTTCGCTTACCGTCTCCTCGGTTTCTCCCGGCATGCCGATAAGCAGCAGAATTGCGGTAAAAATGCCATGTTTAAAGCACAGATCGATCGCTTTTAAATTTTCCTCCACCGTGGTCCTTTTCTCCATCACATCCAGCATCTTCTGGGAACATGATTCTATACCGAAACTTATCATCACGCACCCGGCCTCTTTCCATTTCAGGATATCCATTTCGTCGATCATATCCACCCGCATCGCGGCTATGCTCCAGTTCAACCTGCTCAATTTTAAATAATCGACAATTATCCCCACCTTTTTTTTATCGGAGCTAAAAAGCTCTCCAAGGAGCTGGATTAAGCCTATGTCGCGCTTTTTGGCCAATTCATTGATATGGCTTATCACCAGGTCGGGGGCAAAGGGAACATAACCCCTGAAAAATCTGTGGCAAAAAGTGCATCTTCCCACACAACCTTTACTGGCGAAGACACTGGCTATTCTTTTATGGATATTCCCGGGAAAGAGCCATCCATAAAAATCGCCCACTTCATACTTATTTATCCAATTTTTAAAAGGCCCCTCCGTTACATGAGGGAAAAACCGCTCCACATTGGTGAATTTAGACATTAAGTCGTAATTCATCTGGCCCAGGCCTTTGCCTGCGGACTCGGCATATCCGGTAAAGTACGGAATGCCGCCAGACATATAAACCAGACCCCTTATATCCGAAAACCGTCCAGGGGCCGATAGATCGTATTTTGCGTCGCGCAGGCGGGCTATCAGAGCGCTGAACGCGGGTTCGGATTCTCCTATAACACAAAAATCGACTTCTGTCCGCTGAATAATCAGATTGCCTAACACCGACATCTGCCCGCCAAGCACCTGCACGGTATCCGGGAATTCGCTTCTGAGAAATAAGGATAATTCTTTTAAATAGGAGTAGGCGTGGGTCAGGATAGCGCTGAAACCGATGATCTGCGGCGATATGGCCTGTATCCGGGCTTTGATCTCATCGAATGACAGTCCATAATACTCCACATCTATGTATTCAATTTCAGCGTCTAAAGACGGATCCAGCTCGTCAATGACCCTTGAAATAGCTATCGGGAAAGTCTCCGAGGGCATGCCGCTGGGGATATTAAGAATTGCAATTTTGGGACGAGAGGAAGTATCCATATGCTTGGCGGCAACCGATAAAAAGTTACACGTCATTATACCACATAAAATCAACCAGTTAGAACCACGTTCCAGCTACCAGCGTTCCGAAGCGAACGCGGGCTAATTCTGGCTAATTTCGACAGTAATTCCAGCCATGTTCCAGCTATGGCGATACCGTAGAATGTCTGCTATACTATTTAGGCATGATACACTTTCTCTTAGCGGCTCTGCTCCTGTCTTCCTCGTTCGTTTTCGGGACGCTTCCGGCGCCGCGCGAATCCCGTTTGCGGCTGTTCAATACCCATACCCAGGAACACATTGACGTGGTTTACCGCCGTGACGGTGTATACGATGCCAAAGCGCTGGACGAACTCGACCAATTCTTGCGCGACTGGCGGGTGAACAAGGTCAAACACTACGATCCGCGGCTTTTCGACCTGCTCAACGAGCTCACAGCTAAAGCCAAGCTGCCGGATGGCGAGATCCATATCATCTGCGGCTACCGCACACCGGGGACCAACGGACAGCTCCGAAGCGCCAGTTCAGCGGTAGCCGGCAAAAGCCTGCATATGAAGGCGGAGGCCATTGATATCCGCCTGCCTGGCGTGCCTACCTCCCGCCTGCGCGACACCGCGCTTGCGCTTCGGCGCGGCGGCGTGGGGTACTATGCCGACTCCGATTTCGTCCATGTAGACATCGGCCGCGTTCGGCGCTGGTAGCCCCCTTCCCGCCACCCCAATCCGCATCCTCACTCTAAAACCGCCGCCTCCACCGCAGGGGCGACTGTTTCACTGACGGAATCCCTGAAATCAGACGGCGGAAGCGGCGGTACCGCAGCATACTGTTTAGCGGGGTCGGCGAGGACCAAGATCCCGGGCAGATCCGTTACCCGTTCGGCTTCCCCCTCCGTCATAAAAAGCACCCTGCCGGTATTTATATCAACAAGTCTGGCCTGAATTTTAAGTTTTTCGCCGGCCGCCACCACCGTCCCCGTTACCACCGCGTCAACCGAGAGGAGATCCCGAAGTTTTTTCCTCCTGTCCGGCGAACTATTCGCAGCGGAAAAAGCCCGCGCCTCCACCAGAACTTTTTCAAAGAAGGACTTTTCAATAAGGGCCGGCGTGGTTTGCCCGCCAAGTTGCGCGGTTATTTTTCCCGAAACATATTCCGCTTCTCCTTTTTCCGCCCCCTCTCCGGCCGCAAAGCCGGTCATGATAATTTTATTCACATTACCGGTGTTCGCGTACCTGACGATCCGCATTGAAAGGTCTCTGTAAACCTCATCCCCTGTACCGGTACCGGACGCGGCCAGGGACGCGGGCAAGGCCAGCGCGCAGATCATCGCAAAAGCCGCCGCAGTTTTTAAATTTATGTTTTTCATAATTCCGCCTTACGTATATTATACGGGTCGGAACTACGGGAGCCCTCAGGGAAGGCTCAGATTTTTCTCATATATTCGGAAAGACAGACAGGAAGCGATAGGAAGGAAAAACCGCCCGATAACCATAACTAGGGGCCGGCTATGGAGGCTCGTTGCTCACCCGCAACCGTAACTGGTGACGATAAAGATACGCGCGGCAAAGCCCTTATTGAGCCACCGCAAGCCGCGCCCGCTGTTCAAAAGCGGCGCCCTCCGCCGCATCGCGGCTGTAGATGTCGTCGAAGAAGCGGACCTCGCCGTTTTCCTCGACCTCCGCCGTTCCATACTGGATAAACACCGGGATCGGTTCCGTGAGTTTTACCGTGACCGTCTCCGCTCCCTCGATCGCCGCCCGGATGCGCCTGAGCGTCCAATCGGGCTGGTCGCGCAGCACCCAGGCCGCCAGTGCCTCGGGATCTTTTACCCGGATGCAGCTGTGGCTGAAGTCCCGCCGCGATTCCATGAAACCGCGCCTTGCAGGCGTACCGTGAATATAAACGCTGTAAGGATTGGGCATAAGGAACTTCACCAAACCCAGAGAATTCTTGGGGCCGGATCTTTGCCGAAGGTAGAGCCGGCCCGCCCGGAGTTGGGCCAGAACCGCCGCGCTGACCGTCCCCGAGCTGATAATGGCGCCCTTGCCGTCTATGACCTCCAAGTAGTTTTTCTTCAGATAGGCGGAGCTCTTCTCTATCTTCTGCACCAGCTCCCCAAGCTGTATGCTCATTGGAACGTTCCATGGCGGTCGGAAAATGACCTCGGTCAGCAGGCTCGAAAAAACCGGGGTCTCATGATCAAAGGCCACGCCGACTACCACTTTCTGTGGCGGAGTATCACCGGCATAAAGACGGAATTCGGGAATGTTGACAATAATGGGCGGCCGTGAAAACCGGTGTGGCAGCCAGCGCCACCGCTCAAGCGTGAGGCGCAGCTGACGCAGGCGCTGCTCCAGCGGCGTATTGAGCTGCTTAAGCGTCTGTTGGCCCAACAGGCCGTCGGGGGGCAGCCCGTGGCGGAGCTGAAACCGTTTAACGGCCTTCACCAGCGGCCCCGCATACAGCTCCTGCGGCGAAGCCGCCTGCGGCGGAAGATCCCCTAAAAGTATCAACAGCCGCGTCAGCCGCGGCACTCCGGAATAGCGGTCCCCGGGGTTAATCCGGATCCCGGAAGCGGGCAACTGTCCGCCGTCATCCTTACGGACGATCTCCATGTAGCGCTGCACGGCCTGAACCAGGCGGCGGTATGAGGGGAACGGCGGTTCGACCGCGCTGAACGCCGCCGCCACATCCTCCGCGGATACGACCCGTTTCCGGAGGAAATCCGAAGGGCCGCTGATGTCCGGCTCAACGTCGAGTATGGCGTGGAAAGGCCGCGGATTGATCCGGCCCAGGTGCAGATCGAGAATGTAGCGTATCGCGCAGACAGTGAGCGCCAGATCGAAGCGGAGAAGCTGAGACTCTGAGGCGGGGTGGTCGGGAAGCTCCAGTTTAGCGAGGCGATCCGCCCACAGGGGACTGTCGTAGTCTTGGGCCAGCAAGCCCTCATTATCGGCCGCCTGCAGCCGCTTAATGACGATACGGGCCTTCGCCGTCGGTCTGAATTTACTCACCCAAGCCAGAGTATAATCCCCGGACCGGTAGAATTCCCCGATCTCGGCCTGGTAATAGTCGAACTTAGGCCACTGAAGAGTTTCCAGACTCCCCGCGGACACGATACTGATCAATTCTTTTTTTCCCCTCGCGGAGAGTTGCTGCATTTCAGCCGCTCCATCTGAAATTACTTCCGCCGGGTTTGAGGGAACCGGAGAAAAAAAAAGCGCACAGATCACCGCGCAAAGACAAGCGCCCGCCCGCGGCCCGGTCGTATATTTTTTAATCCTTGCTGATAGCATATACCCTGTTTTAGGCATAATTTACGACTGAAAGCGCTTATTTCACCGCAGGGGCGCAACGCGGCTTATTTCCGCGGCAAAGACTTTATACCTTCCTTCACGGTTTTCCCCGGCCGTGCCATCTTTTCGCTCATTTCATCTTTTTTCGCTTTTTCTTTTTTGGCTTTTTTACTTTCTTTAATTTTGTCGGCATTTTCCTGCTTGCGAACCCCGGAGCCTATCTTCCGGACCCCGCTTATCACAGGACCGAGCTTCAGACCGAGCTCTTTAGCCACATTTCCCCAGCCCATGACCGGCGGTCCCTGGCGCAGCGCCACGATCCTATACAGGTTTTCATCCCTTATGCCGCGAGGCATATTCTGAGCCAGGCCCAACACTATGGCGATCTCCCCGTAACCCAGATGCTTTAGGCGCAGGCCCGCCACGCCGGTTTCATCCACGTCGAAGTGCCCATTTATTTTGTCGGTCACGCGCTGCTGCCCCGACGGCAGGGCGGCGCTTTTGTCCAGCTCGCGGGAGCTTGTTTCAAGCTCCCTCTCTTGCCTGGAGTTTTTCTGGGCGAAGGCGGGAATTACCGCCGCGCACAGAAAAATCCCCGCGAACATTAACTGCAATTTTTTGCTTTTCATTTTTATACTCTCATTTTTTCCCACCGTTACCGTTAACACCCGCGGCTAAGACCCCGCCCGTGCCACAATGCGGATTTACGTTCTCAGATATAGGCAATATCCGTGGCCGACAGCGAACACCGGAGGATCATATGCGCAAAAGCGAAAAAAGGGGACAGCAGGTTTGTCCGGTATTAAGGCCCGTTGCCCCCCATTTCATGGCCGCTATAAAAACTTAGCGCTTGCCGCCCTTATCGGGTCTTTCCGGCCGCTCCATTTTCTCGGCTTTCTCTGGCTTTCCGGGCTTTTCAGGCTTCTCCATCTTTTCGCCTTTCTCTTTTTTGTCTTTTTTAACCTTGTCTGCCTTTTCCTGCTTGCGCATCTCGGCGGACATTTTCTTCACATTACTCATAACCTGACCTAGCTTCAAACCGAGGTTCTTGGCTATCTTACCCCAGCCCATGACCGGCGGTCCCTGGCGCAGCGCCATTATCTTCTGCACGTTTTCGTCCGTGATGCCGCCGGGCAGGCCCTGAGCCAGGCCCAACGCTATGGAGATCTCACCATAACCCATATTCTTGTCGCGCAGGCTCTGTACGCGTGCGTCGTCCACGCCAAACTCCGCCTTTATCCTGTCAGCCGCGCGCTGAGCCCCTTCGGGTTTGGCGGCGCTTTTGTTCAGCTCGCGGGAGCTTGTTTCAAGCTCCCTCTCTTCCCTGGAGTTTTTCTGGGCGAAGGCGGGAATTACCGCCGCGCACAGAAAAATCCCCGCGAATATTAATTGCAGTCTCCTGTTTTTCATATTTTCTCCTTTTATTTTTTCCGAATAATTATGCTAAAACTTCCTGCTGAAACCCGCGCTTATGCCTATGCCCGGGCTGCCGTCAGATATGCCCAGCGTCAGTCCGCCGGAAAATTGAATTCCTCCCGGCGCGCTATAAGAAAGCGTGCCGCTGATACTGCGGGGGTCCGGGTTCCCGTCAACTATGGCGCTTGAGGTTTCGTAAAGTACGGTCAAGGCCAGGTTTTCGCGCAGCGGCCTGTAAAAGCCCACATCCAGAGAGACTTGACTGGAGTTAAACCCCATGCCGTCCGGAACGCCTATAATGGTATAGTACACGTCGCTAAGCAGACTCCAGCGCGGAGTGACCTCTTTGGAGAACTCAAGCCCAACCCCCTCGTCCATCTCACCTGTACCCAGCCCTTTGTTTTCGTCGGCGGTGGGCAGCTTCAGCTTGCCGGCCAGCGCCAGGTCGAAGGACTTCGGCCCTTCCCGCTTAAGCGTATAGGCGCCGCGCACCAGTATATCGCCAAGGCCGGATTCCGCGGAAGTTACCGCCACCCCGCTTCCCCTGCCCACACGCACCGGAATGCCGCCAACCCTGGTTACCTGCCCCGTTGAACTTTGACGCAGGTACGGCGCCGTTACGGACACATTCGCGTTGTCATAGTAACGCTTCAGCGTGAACGGTATATAGACCGAATCGGTGCGATCCGGCGTGCCGTATTTTCCGGTGTCATAGTTGATAGAAGAACTGAATTTCCAATCCTCCGCCCCGGCCTTTGCCGGCAGCAGCGCCGAACAGACTATCGCCGCCGCGAGAATGCAAACCAGAGCCAATAATGTTTTTATATGTGTGTTTTTGATCATTCTATATGATACCCCCCCGTACCTTTACCCGCAATACGAAGTTATACGCGCGACCATAGGTAATATCCGCTATCTTATCCCGAGCTTGAGGATGAGATCTATTACATAGGTGCCCTGGCTCGAGTTCTTCCCTTCCAGGCTCCATAAAGGCGTTATTGCGTATTCAGCGATCACCCGCTTTTCCCCCCCTGGGGAGAGCACCTGCCCATAACTTATAAAAAGCTTACTGGTCAGATATCGCCCAGCGGTGATATCGGCCGTCCTATCGCTTGTCATCCGGAGATTAAGCACGTCTATGTCGAGTTTGCGCACCAGAGACCCGGCCGCTTTCTGGGAGAGGTAATTGGCGACTATATTGGCCGCCGCTACCTGTGACCCGGCCGTGCCGGTCTGTGAAGCCTGGTCTCCTGGTTTCCTGGAAAACTCATAGAGCGGCTTACCCGTAAGGAGATACGACATGATGTCCCGCTGTTCCATCTCCGGGTCGGAAGAAAGTTCGAGTTTGGGGTTCCGGAAAGTCCCCGTGGCGTTCAGATAGATCTTTATGGGACTTTCCCTGGGCGCGTTGGCAGCTTTGACCTCTATCTTCGGGTTCGGCGGAACCTCTCCGCCGAAAACGAGGGTTCCGCTCTCAACGGTAAAAGTGTTCCCAAGGTAGGTGTAAAACCCCTTCAGGGCTTCCACCATGCCGATGACGATGAGCGGATTGTAAGGCGTCTTTTTCAGGATCAGTTCGCCTTTCGCCTCTATAGAGTTCGGTGGATCCCTGTACCAGGCGTTGCGGTCGCTTTTTACCTTTATGTCCATAGTGAGCGATTCATAAAAACGGCTCCTGGACCCGGGCGGCGGCGACTTGCGCCACTGCTCCATGTCGAATCTGCATTCCGGAAAATCCACCGCCCCGCTGAGCGCCGGCAGCGCCCACGTTCCCCGAAAGTCTAGATCGCAGTTGGCTATTCCGGAAAAGCCCATGGGCGTTGAGAAAGGCAGTTTACGCGCCTTTATGACTATGCCCGGACCCGAGGCCCCCATACCCCCCTGTGCCGTAACGCCACCGGCTTTAGTCTTAGCCGAAGCGGTTATCGATGCCTCTCGGTTTTCTTCGCCGCGCGCGGAAACGCTGAGTTCGCTGAGCGTCAGATTCAGCGGTATTATTTCCAGTTGCGGGGATTCAAGCCGGAGGACGCCGCTGTTAGTGAGCGCGGAACCTTTAAGTTCTATCTCTACCGCGCCGTTGAGGAATATCTTTTCCGCTTTGATCTCCGGCATAAAAATAAGGAGCGGCGCCACGTTCAGCGTGGAAGCCGTAACTACAAAATGAAGGTCCGGCTCACGGGCGCCGATAGCGATGGTCCCGGCGGCGGAAAGTATCCCGTCGTACACCTTCCAATCCGCCCGCCGGATATCCAGGCGTTTTTTGTTGAATCCGCCGTTCAGTCTGACCGACCCTAAATCCATACTCTTTAACCGCAGACCCGCGACCGAAAATTCCATGGTCCCGTCTTCCGCTCCTTTAATATAACCCGCCCGCGCGCTCACCAGACCGGCCGGGGACAGTGGCAGATCTCTGAGCGTTTCCAGGCTTTCCAGGGAAAAATCGGAAAGCGTGAAATTAAAATCTTCTATAGACCCTCCGGAGGCATGAACAGAGAGCGCCGCCCTGGCTGTGCCGCCCGAAGCGCAAAAATCGGAGAGCTGATACCGGGCTTTAGAAAGCGCGGTGGAGAAGGACCCGCAAAGCCGCCAGTCCGGGGCATCCCTCAGTAGAAAAGAAGTCCATACGGCTTTCCATTCTCCGCCCTTGAATTCGGAGGTCCCGGCCAGGTCCGCTCCTAAATAGACCGAGGAAAGCGCTACATTTATTGTATTTGCGGCCGGCATGCCTTCCGTTTTGAGGCGCACGGAGCCAAGAGCCTTTTTGCCTGAGAAGATGTTTTTCACTTCCGAGGTTATTTTAAACCAGGGGTTGGGGCCCGCGCGGAATTTTCCCTCCGTCAAAACCATCTCCGCGCGCGCCGGACCGTAGGCCGCGGTGGAAACCAAAACGTCCCAGGAAAAAACAGGAGCTGAAATCAGGCCGCTTATTGCCCCCTTCCCCTTGAAGGCGGCAATGGACAGCGTTTTTTCCAGGGGGAATAAAAGCGCTTTTGTTGAATTCAGCTCCCATACGCCGTTAAGCGCTCCTGTGGTGTATTCCACCCTCAGGGTCCCTTCCGCTTCCGGGGATCTCAGCGCCGCGTTCAACCAGGCGGCATCCGGCGCGAACTTTATCCCGCCTTCAAGGACGGCTCCGCGCGGAAGAGTTGTGCGCAATTGGGCAAAACCCGTCATTTTCCCGGAGGTAAAATATCTGCCTGAAGCTTTAAGCGCGGACGCGGCGGTGAGATCCGGAAGGTCCTCACGCGCGAGGGAACCCGGCAGTCCGGAGGAATCCAGCTCTAATTTCCATCTGCTTTCGGCGTCCAATGACGCGCCAAGGCGGAGTAAGGCGTCTTTTAAATGTCCAGCCGCCCGCAGGGTGTGGCTGCCGTCCGCATCAAGCGTGTAATCAAAGCGCAGGAGCAGATCCGGGCGCCCTGAGGACGCGTCGCCGGAGGCGGTTATCCTGTTTTTTTCGTATTCTCCGCTCAGTATGACGAAAACGCCACGGAATTCACCGCGCAAGGACTTAATGAGCAACCGGCCGTTTTTGAGGGAAAGTTCGCCCGCAATGCCCGTTACCGCGTTTTGAGCCCCGGCTTTGGGCTGGAACTCCATGCGGAGGTCTTCTACGCGTATCTTTTTTATTTCCAGCCAGACCGGAAGGCCGGGAGCGGACTTTTTAGCTGCCGGCGCCGCCTGAGTCGGGGCTGGGTTTATTACGGCCCCTGTTATGATCAGCTCGCTCACGATTATTTTTCCGCGCAAAAGCCCGCGAAAACCGGGCTCTATCTCGGCGCGCTGTATGTACGCAGAGAAAGCCGCGGTTTTCGCCCGGACGCCGTAAAATCTGAACCCGCCCGCCAGATCTCCTTCCACCCGTTCCACTTGAAAAATATCGCCGCCGCGTCTTTTCAGGATATACTCCGCCACACCGGCCTGGAAGACCCAGAGCAGTAAGGCTCCGGCCGCCACGAAAGCGGGCAGGATATATCTGAATTTAAATATTAATCTGCGCATAGCCGCTAGAAAGCTTCTCCTATACTGAAGTGAATGCGCCAGGCATCCACGACCGCCGGTTTGTCCGGGTTTAACTTGTAGCCGAAGTCCAGCCTGATCGGTCCGACAGGGGTCCTATAGCGCAGACCCGCGCCGACGCCATATTGCCAGTTTTCCGGCGCGGCGCCCCGCAGGCTGTATGCCACCTGTCCGCCGTCCAGGAACAGCGCTCCTCTCAGGCTTTTATAGACAGGAAACCGCAATTCGGCGTCGGCTTGCAGGGAGACCTTGCCGCCTATGGGGTTTCCGTTAGCGTCCGCCGGCCCCACGCCTCTTTCCGCGTAACCGCGCACCGAATTACCGCCGCCCATGAAGAACCTTTCAAAGATCGGGACGTCCAGGGTGCGCCCGGTTTCGTGGATAAAGCCGCCAGAGGCGGAGATCAGGCCTGTGATCCCCCGGAAAAGCCCGCGGTACACCGTGTGGCGCACGGTAGCTTTGTAGAAATCGATGTCGCCGCCCCAGATCCCGCCGGAACGCTCCAGGGCGGCCTCGGAACGGTTGCCCGTGGCCGGATAGAAAAAATCGTCGGTCGTGTCCCTGTTTACGGCCACCGATATAGACCTGGTCCGGGAAAGCGAAGGGGCCTCGGCAAAAAGCAGGGTATCCACATTAAAAATGAGAGTTCTCTGCAGCCTGTACTGGACTGAGCCGTAAAGAATCGGCGAGAGTTTCCTGCCCAGGCTGAGCAGATTCTTCACGCTTTCCATATCGTAGCCATCGCGATGCTCCCGGCGCCAGGTAATGCCGTCCCGCAATTCGGTGCGGCTCAGCAGGAAATGGCGGTTCAATACTTCCACGTGGTAGTCAAGCCAGATCCTGGAAAACGTGGCGATCGCCTGCGCCTGGTAGCCTTTATTGAGAAAATTGTTATGGGTGAATCCCAGGGAAAGGCGTTCTTTTTCTTCGGAACCGTAGCCTATGCCGGCTTTCATCCACAGCATCGGTTTTTCACGGACCCTTATCCGGATGTCTATTTCCCGCGAGGCGGGCGAGGAGGAAACGGACGTGTGCAGGTCTTCGAACCAGTTGGCGGCATAGAGCCTGCTCTGGGAGTTTATCAGCTTCTCATAGCTGTAAGGATCTCCCTTTGTATAACCCAGTTCTTTTGTGATCGTTCTTTCGCTCAGGGCGCCCATGCCTGTGATCATGGTGGAACCGAAGCGGTACACCGGGCCTTCTTTTATGTTGATCGTGATAAAAGCGGAAGTTCCGCTCAGCAGGGACGAGACGGCGGCTTGCGCGTCCGTATATCCGCGGTTATGATAAAAAGACGTAAGTATTTCTTTGGCTAAAACCCCTTTCCCTGCGGTCCAGAAGACTCCCGGCCGCAGTTCAATGGCATTGCCGAGCTCAGCGGACGAAATCACTACGTTGCCGCTGAAAACCACCGAGGACACGGTGACCACGGACCCGCCGGACGGCTCTAAAGCGGCAACCCTAAGGCCGGAAGGGGCCGAGATCAAAAGCGCGCAGCAGAAAATGGTTTTTCTAAACATCTTTTTAAATTTACCCCGGCGATATGCATTCTCAGGCCGGCGCTTTCGCCCTGCCGCGGCGGGGCGCGGAAAGGCGGCCCTCCCACCCCCGCATGAACCGGAGCGGGGTTTTTACCGGGATCCCCCAATAAACAGCGCCCCTGCCGCAAGGCAGGGGCGCTTACCGTTCAAACCGACACCTCTGCTACTTTACTATAACCGTGAAAAGCACCCGCATATTGGACTTGGCGGCGGCCGAATCAGCATCACGCTTTTTCGGCGAAACTTCCTGCGTTAAAGGCCGCGTCTCTCCGTATCCGATAGTGGTGATCCGGCCCGGCTCAATACCGCCTTCCATAACCAGGAACTCCTCAACCGCCGCGGCCCTTCTCTCACTCAACAGCTGGTTGTATTCTTCGGTGCCTCTCATGGAGGTGTAGCCCGCGATACGCACTTTGGTATTCGGATTATCCTTCAGGAGCTGGATATTGTCCCTCAGCGCCGCCATGCCTTCCGGCTTGAGCGTCGATTTGTTAAAATCGAAATGCGAATCTTCGAGAGTGAACGCCTTGAGCACTATGGGCGCCGGCTCAACTACTGGCTCCGGCTCAACAGGCACGAACACAGGCCTGGGTGCGGCGGTAGCGTACAACGTCGTCGGCTTAGGCGCGACCACGAGCGGAGGTTTAGACTTTTTCGGGCAATGAAACTTGATGGTCAAGCTCAATCTATGCGAGGCGCCCAAGTCGCCGGTCGGCACCATGGCGTAATCCAATACCGTGGTTTTGCTGAGGTTATATCCCAGGCCCATGGTCAGTCCGGTCAGGCCGGTCA
>Ga0208953_1000606_pt1 | contig 28625 bp, 30 predicted proteins | sample RifOxyB2_FD_184033 | JGI IMG/M metagenome (GOLD analysis project Ga0208953, IMG submission 184033) | Groundwater microbial communities from Rifle, Colorado - Rifle Oxygen_injection B2 (SPAdes) | ecosystem: Environmental > Aquatic > Deep subsurface > Groundwater | place: USA: Rifle, Colorado...
GGAGATCCTGTCGCGCACATTCGGCGTCGTCTCCTTCAGCCCTGTGACGAAAGCGACGAGCGAACTCTCCGGCCTGAAGGACGCTGTGAAGGAGTACTCGAGGCCACTGTTCTCCAAGGGCGCGACCTTCGCGGTGCGGGCCAGGAGGACCGGGAACCACCCGTACACGAGCCAGCAGGTGGCGGGAGAGTTGGGCGCGGTCATCCTAGAGTCGTTCCGCGACATGGAGCTCAAGGTGGACCTGGACGAACCTGACGTAGAGGTGTCCGTCGAGGTGCGGGATAAGGAGGCGTACCTGTACAGCACGGTCATACCCGGCCCCGGGGGGATGCCAAAGGGCACCCAGGGGAGGGTGCTGTCCGTCGTCGAGTCCGAAAGAGGTGTCGCCTCGTCGTGGCTCCTGATGAAGAGGGGGTGCAACGTGACCGTTGCGTGCCGGGACGTGTCGCTCCCACCTCCACTGGCATCATGGAACCCCGACCTCAAGGTCGTGACGCCTGAGGAGGACCTGTTCGCTCAGGCTGCGTGGCTCAAGTGCGACGGGATCGTGCTCGAGTGGGGCGTCGAGGACCTCGACCGTGGAGCTTCCCTCAAGGGAAACCTCCCGGTGTTCCATCCGCTCATTGGTATGACCCAGGAAGAGGTCTGGAAGCTGCTGGACAGGGTGAGGGCCTAAGTGCCCTTCCTGTCGTGAGCGCGCAGCGAAGGTCTGACCTTCTCCGCGCCGATGCCCCTCGACCTTACGAGGCCCCTGCCCTTCTTGCCCGCGGGCGTCAGGCCCCTGAGGGCCCTGTTCGTATGCTTCGAGCTGCATATCCAGTTGATCTTCGGGTCGGACTTGATGACAGGGTGGTTGGGGTCCACGAGTATGATCTCGAACCACTTGTGCCTGCCGTCCTCGCCGACCCAGTAGGATGCCAGTACCTCGAGGTTCGGATACTTCTTCGAAGTCCTCTCCTCAGCGATCCTCTGGATGTTCTTCTTCATGGTGATCTTGAGTATACCCTTTCTCTTAGGCTTGCGGCCCTTCCTGATCCTGTGCTTCCTCAGGCCGCCCTTCCTGACCCTTGCCCTGACGATGACGAAGCCCTGCTTCGCCTTGTAGCCGAGGGCACGTGCCTTGTCAAGCCTCAGGGGCTTCGGGACCCGGACGAAGGTCTCCTCCTTCCTCCAGTCGACCATGCGCTGCCACATCAGCTTCTTCATCTGGTCGCTGTCGACGTCCTTCCAGGCCTCGCCGATATAATGGTACATGCCCTTGGCGGGCCCGCCCTTCTTCACAACAGTCGCGGCCGCCTGCACGGGTGCCGGAGCCGCTGCCGGCGCCTCCGCCGGCGTCTTCATCTTGCGCTCCTTCTTGGGAGCTGACTTAGCCTCTTCTGCCATCGTGTCACATCCAGCCGTTAAGGGTTCACGCCCTCAGGGCGCACATTCCCTCGCGAGACCGAGGCGGTCTCACCGCTGCGGACCGGAACAAAAGGATAGGGCTATTTAAACGTGTTGCGGCCGGCCCCTTGCCTGCCACGCACATAGAACACCTCGCCCTGACGGTCCAGGGCGATGACAGCGGCCGATCGGACCAGCGAATCAAGGGCTTCGTCCGCTTCTCGTCCAGACATGCCAGAGTTGGCGAGCACGTCCAGGGCCTGCGCGCGACGCAGGGGGTGCGTGCCCGCGATGTCGATCAGGTGCCGCACGGGGTCGGCCCGGGACCCCGGCATCTCCGATGCCTCGGGGCGCGTGAAGTCCACGGAGCCTGGAATCTCACTGAGCGCGAGCTCGACCGAATCCCTCATGGGCGGCTGGATGGTCGACACGGACGGGGGACGGATCGGGGCCGTCAGGTGTACCTCGGCCGGATGTAGTTCCTTGATGAGGGCTCCGATTGCGCGCAGTGATCTCGTGGAGTCGTTGACCTCCCTCACGAGCATCACCTCCGCCCAGATCTTGTCCGCATGCTCCGAGCAGAATGACTTGAGCCCGCGGACGCATCTCTCGAAGGAGAGCGAAACATGAGGCCTGTGGAGCCTGCGGAAGGTCGCCTGGTCCCCCGCCGAGATTGTGGGCAGGACTATATCGAAGCCCGCGGCCGCGGACCTGACCTCGCTCATCCACAGGAGCGAACCGTTCGTCAGGAGCGCCGTCCTGCCAGACCATTCGCTGGCGATTCGGCCGCGCACCTCCCCCAGATTCGAAGCGAGGGTGGGCTCACCGTCGCCGACGACCGTCACGTAGTCAGTATGAGGCGCCTGTGCCAGCTTATCCCTGACAGCCTGGACGACCGGGTCCGTCTGCGTGTACACCCTCCTCTCGACTGTGAGTTTGGTCGTCCTGCCCAACTGGCAGTAGACACAGTTGTATGAGCACACCTTCCTGGGGACCACGTTGACGCCTATGGACATGCCCAGTCGTCTGGAAGGGACCGGCCCGAACGCGAAGGCCTGATCGCACGGTTGTTCTGTCTGGTCCTCGCTGGCCATGCGCACCCATTGCGGTCCTGGGATATCCCATATTCGGCTGAAAACGTGCTGGGCGGGGGGCCCGTGGGGAAGAATCAGTGAGAAACAGGTTCGGGTCACGTCTTCTCGGACCGTCTCGGAGAGCTCCTCGAGCCTCTTCCTGACGCCCGTCTGGGCCTTGCTCGAGTCCCGCATCGGTCAGGTTCTGGCTCGACCATGAGCGGGACCATGGCATCCACGGGCGTCTACATACCCGAACGTCCGGTCCATCTCTCCGGGAAGGTGCCAAGTCGATGGCCACAGCATCATAATCGGAAATGGAAACCACCGCAGAAGCATTAAGATGCCCGTGAACGCTGATTCGTCGGAGTCTCCCCAAAGGATGTTGGGCATATGGTGAAAATACAGAAGGAAGGCGGAAAGCTGGAGGAATTCAGCAAGGCGAAGCTCGAACAATCGATCAAGCTGACCGGCGCGTCGGCTGAGGTCGCGAAGAGGGTCGCTGACAGGGTGAAGCCGGCCGAGGGCATGCCGACAGCGGACCTCAGAAGGACCGTCGCCAAGGAACTGAAGCGCGAGGACTCGACGCTCTCGTCCGCATACGCCTCGACCAAGAGGTTGAGCGCGAAGGTGAACGCAGAACTGTCTCCGGGCGTGGCGCGCATCCCCGAGGGCATGCTCAGGTCCCTCGACCTGAAGTCGGGCCAGGCCGCACGACTGTCGTTCGGCGGCAAGTCCTTGGAGGTCAAGGTCGAGAAGGCCGAGGCCGCTCACAGGGGCATCCTCCTGAGCAAGGCAGACCTTCAGAAACTCGGCGCGTCCGAGGGCACGAAGATCGGCCTGCACTCCGAGATACGCTGAGGACCGCCGATGAACAATCCGCGGGGGCTGGTGTGATCCATGCCTCCGCCGAAACACCTTCCCATCCTTCTCGAAAAAGGGTTCCTTCTCGGGCACGAACAGGCTCACATGAAATCGTCAAGGTTGAGCTTCTTGTCCGTCTTCTTCGGCTGCGCCGCGACCTTCGCGGCTCTCTTGTTCTCGAAGTCGTTGTCCTTGAACGTGACCTGCTGCGCCCCTGTCACGAGTGACTTCTGGTCCCACCCGAAGGAGTCCGTCACCCTGGAGATCGTGGCCGCCAGCCTCGTCGCGTAGTATCTGTAATCGGGTTTGGCCTTGAACTCCCTACCCTCGACCCAGGGCTCCACCTCGTTCGGGGACCTCTTGCCGTCCGTGACGACCCACGAGACCTTCATGCCCGGCTGGAACTCGTACCCCATCTCCTGGAGCTTCTTCGCGGCCCGCACGTTCACCATGCGGTCGCTGGCCTTGTAGTCGTCGAAGTTCCTAACCGTGCGTGATATCACGAGCCTCGACGGGTCCACGTTGCCGGTCAGCAGGTTCTCTATGACGGCCCGCGTGAGCGCGACCGCGCCCTCCATGTCGTCGTCCAGTATCTTCTCGAACACGGACTGGAGCGTCTCGCTCTGCAGGTCGAAGGAGTCGGTCCGACGCATCTCGTACCCGCGGACCACGAGCTCCTTCCTGGGCCAGACCATGCGGCCCACATACCTCTTCTTCATGCCATGGGAGAAGAACGGCTCCATGATCTTCTCGAACTCGAGCACCATGCCATCCTTGGAGAACCGCTCGGCGATCTGCAGACCGAACTTCACGGACGCATCGAGCTCCTTGTGCGGCGAGAGGAAGAAGACCGAGTCTGTATCGGAGTAGATGACCTCGAGACCCTCCGACTCCAACTTCCTGATCAGGTCCTTGGTCGCCTCCCTGGCGAAGGAGGTGATGCTCGCGCCAATGCTCGGGTCCGTGAACCTGTAGAACGAGGACGCGAGCACACCGTAGAACGAGTTCATGAGTATCTTGATGGCCTCCTGGAGGCCGTTGTAGTAGTCCGCCTCGTCCGGCGTCTTCGCGTCCCTCATGGCCTTCTTGGTCGCCGCCCTCTCCCTCATCAGGTCCTCGAGTATGCCGGGCAGCAGGCCGACCCTGACCGACCTATCTAGGAACCTAGCGCCCGAGGGCGACACGATCGTACCATCTGGGTGAAGGGTCGTGAAGCAGATGTTCTTCGATATGATGGTGCTCGGGTACATGCTCCTGAAGTCCAGCGTGAGGACCCAGTGGTGGAGGCCCGACTTGATGTCGTGCACATATCCTCCCTCGATCGCCTCGGTGTCCTCATAGTTCCTCGAGGTCATCGGGACCGCGACATTGTTCCTGTCCGCGAGCCTGATGAGTATCGAATCGATGAGCTGGGATGTCGTCCCGTTGACTACATCGTCCAGGGGCAGCTTCGACACGGCCGCCAGGTCCATGCTCCTGTTGAGCATGGCGATCTTCTCCAGCACCCTGAGCGCCAGGTGGGCGTCGTGGGTGCAGTATTTCATGACCTTGACCTTGTCCGCGGCCCACTCATCGTCCATCTTCTTCGGGTCCACGTCGTGCTTCTCCTCGCCCAGGAGGAGCTTGGAGACCGCGTTCAAGGTCTCCTGCTTCGGCTTCATGACCTTCTTCACGGCCCACCACGCATCTATGATGACCCTGCCCTCGCACCACCAGAACCGCTTGTTGTACTGCTGTATCGTCCCCGGGAACCTGCCCCAGGCCAGCTCGGGCAGCTTGAGCGCGGACACGCGCTGCATGATCTGCGGGATGTCGAACCCGTCTATGTTGTAGCCGGTTATCACATCGGGGTCGGACTCGATTATGTACTCGGAGAAGGCCTTGATCATCTGGGCCTCGTCCCCCTCGAAGCTCCTGCTGTCTACCTTGTCCCCGTCCTTGACGACGCAGCATATGGTGAATATCCTGGGCGCCTTCAGGCTGGTCTCGATATCGAAGCTCATCGTTCTCAGGCTCGGCCTGAAGGGCTTGATCGTCTCGAACCGCTCGGCCCTGACGACGACGTCCGTCCTGTATCGCGCGTCCTCGAACTGCTCCCCGAAAACGCGGACGCATGAGCCGAGGTCGTTGTCGTAGAGGAACCTGAAGTGGAACGGTATGTCCGCGGCGAGGACCGTGGTCTTCTGTATGACCTGGCCCCTGATGTCGGGCACGAGCCACGGATATGTCACCACGACCCGCTTCGCCCTCTTCTTCTCCCCCTTGAAGAGCAGCTCGCGGTCCTCCATCCTGACGACCCTCGGGTCGTCGCCGAGTATCCCGAGGACCTCCTCGGACGGCTCGAGCACGAAGAAGTAAGGCTCGAACCCCGTGTACTTGACCGCGACGGACTTCCCGTCCTCCGTCTTCCCGTATAGATGGAGCGCGAGGTCGCCCTCTACCTTCGAGTAGGTTACACCTATCAGCCTGACGTCCCACTGTCCCATCCGCATCATGCCTTCGCTACGATCTTGATGACGTCCCCTGGCTTGAGGACGTGGTCGTGGCCTATCACCATGTGGGTCCTTCCGTCTATCGCCCTGATGAAGTTGTCGCCCAGGTCCGAGTGTACCTTGAACGCGAGGTCCCTGGCGTTGCTGCCCCTGCGCATCAGGTAGGCGTCCGGGAGTATCCTGCCCTGCTTGTCCGCCCACTTGTGCTCGTCCTCGACCGGGTACACGACCATCAGATCGAGCACCTTGAACACGACATCCTCCAGGATCGACTGCACGCCGGTGCTCGTGTGCACCTTGAGCCACGAGGACATCTTGTCGAGGGCTGCGAGCTGGCTCGCGTTGAGTTTTGACTTGTCTGTGACCTCGAACGCCCCGCTGCCCGGGATGTAAGACACGAGGTTGGCCTTGGAGGCGCGTCTGAGGGCGAGCTCGTACTCCGCGCTCGTCGCGATGACAGGATGGCCCGTCGACTTGAGCCGCTCGAGGTTCTCCGGAGGCGCGATGTCCGCCTTGTTGGCCGCGATGATCATCGGCTTGCTGATCTTCTGAAGGGACGAACAGTACCTGAGCAGCTCGGGCTCTCCCCACTGCGTCGGGTCCGGGTCCAGAGCAGCGTGCCTGAACGACGCGAGGATCTGGGACTCCGTGACTGACAGGCCCGTGAGCTTCTCGTGCAGCATCTTCTCGAGCTTCGTCCCGGTCAGCTTGGACTGCTTCGCCATCTTGGCGAAGTTCTTCTCGAGTATCCCGTACAGCCAGTAGGTGAGCTCCCTCTCGAGGAAGGTCACGTCAAGCGTGGGGTCGTGCGTGCCCACTCCTACGGGGTTGCCCTCGAAATCGGTACCCCCGCTCGCGTCGACGACGTGTATGAACGCATCCGCCTGCCTCAGGTCGTCCAGGAACTTGTTCCCAAGACCCCTCCCGGCATGCGCGTCAGGCACGAGCCCCGCCACGTCGAGGACCTCGATCGGCACGAACCGGGTGCCGTCCTCGCACAGCGAGTTGTTGGGTGTGCACGGCTTGCCGAACCCCGTGTGCGGGCACGGGCTGCGCACATAGCCGACGCCCTTGTTCGGCTGTATCGTGGTGAATGGATACGAGGCTATCTGCGCCGTCGCTAGCGTCAGGGCCGTGAAGAAGGTCGACTTGCCTACATTGGGCTTGCCTACTATGCCTACCAGCACTTTGCTCCCCCGGGCTCAATGTCGGTATGCATAGAAAAAGGTGACCATGGGGTCGCTGATGCCAGACGATGAGCGCACTCTAGTGCATCCTCAAGGGTGGACAGGAGGGCCGCCGCCGCCGAAGTGGGTGGGGCTACCTTTCGCCCTGTAGTTGCGGATTAGGACATACCACAACAGGAAGTACACTGAACCGATGAGCACGGTGACCAGCAGAAGGGGCAGGCCCTCTCGTCCGACAGATGCCGCGACCACAATGATGGCGAGCACGGTGAACAACTGAAAGACCAGCCATCTCCAGGCCCATGCGAAGAAGTTGAGGAGGTGCGTTCCCCCCATCCACTGATAGGCGTAGAACGGCTTGCCGTCCTCGAAATTCTCAGGGACGCCGACCATAATCCGCTCACCGCAGTATTCGCAGAAAACGGTCCCATCCGCGAACTCCCCCCCGCACTTCCCGCACTTAGCGACCATTCCAACCCGAATCAAGACCGAGATGAGGGGTATTAAAACTGACACAGGTAACCCGATGACCTTGTCATCCACCATTCGGATAGGTTGGCAGGTCATTTATACAGGTCATGCAGTCGGCGGTCCCATGGAAACCGCCATCATCCTCTGCGAGGATGGTTTCGGCAAGACCAGGGGCAAGACCGCCGCAGGCCTGGTCCGCCACTCGCTGAGGTTCAAGATACTGGGCATCGTGGACAGCAAGCAGGCAGGCAAGGATGCGGGAGAGGTCCTGGACGGCAAGAAGGTCGGCATACCCATATTCTCGTCCGTCGAGGAGGCCCTCAAGAAGCTCAAGGAGAAGCCCCAGTGGATGATCATGGGCGTGGCCACCATCGGCGGCATGCTCCCACCCGAGTTCAGGGAGCCCGTCAAGGTCGGCATCTCGAACGGCGTGAGCATCCTGTCCGGGCTGCACGAGTGGCTGGGGAACGACAAGGAGTTCGCCCCTCTCGCGAAGAAGCACAGCGTCAAGATCGTGGACATCAGGAAGGAACCGCCGCTTGAGAAGATGCACTACTACAAGGGCCTCGCGGCCAAGATGGACTGCATCAGGATACCCATCCTCGGCACGGACGCGGCCTCGGGCAAGAGGACCACGGCAGTCATACTCACCAAGGAGCTGAACGACAGGGGCATCAAGACCGCCTTCGTCGCCACTGGCCAGACCGGCCTGCTCCAGGGGTCCAAGTACGGCATACCCCTGGACGCCATCAGAGGGGACTACGTGGTCGGCGAGCTGGAGAACGCCATGTGGGACGCGTACACGAACGAGAAGCCCCAGATCATCATAGTCGAGGGCCAGGGCGCACTGAGCCACCAGGCCTATGTCACAGGTTCGAGGGCCATAGTGAGTGCCTCGAGTCCCAATACCGTCGTGCTACAGCACGCGCCTGGCAGGAAGTTCAGGAGCTACCACGCGGACGAGCTGCACATCCCGAACGGCACCATAGACCGTGAGATGGAGCTCATCAAGGTCTACGCGCACACGGATGTCATAGGCATCACGCTCAACCACGAGAACCTGACCAGGCAAGAGGTCGAGAAGCACATCATGGAGTACGAGCGGAAGTACGGCGTGCCCGCCGCTGATGTCCTCGTGGACGGCCCTGGCAAGATCGCGGACGCGATAATCAAGAGGTTCTTCCCGAAGAAGGGCTGAGGTCCAGGAGCGCGTCGGCCATCTCGCCGATCATCTCAGGGGACAGCTGCTGAGGCCTTTCCGACGCGTGTGGCAGGGATCGGAGCGCCTCCTTCATGTCGGGCTTGACATACTCCCTCACCGCGGGGTCCGTCTCGAGGCAGTTCGAGGCCTTCTTCCGCCTGTGCGAGAACAGCGCCTGCGTGACCTTGAAGAACGCCTGCTCGTCCCTGACCTTGAACGGCGGCGGCCTTGGGGTGAGCCTCACGACGCACGACTCGACCTTGGGCTGCGGCCAGAAGGAGTTCCTGGACACGTTCATGACGATCTCGCACTGGGCCCTGTAGTACACCCCCACGGTCAGACGGCCGTACTCGGGAGTGCCTGACTTCGCGACCATGCGCTCGGCGAACTCCTTCTGGAGCATGAGCACGGCAGACTCGAAGCCGATGTCGAGGAGCTTGAACGTGATGGGCGATGATATCTGGTATGGGAGGTTGGACACGACCTTGTCGAACGCCGGCAGGAACGCCCGCACGGCGTCGGCCTGGATGAGCTCGATCCTGTCCCCGAACCTGCGCTTCAGGAACGCGCAGAAGCCTATGTCCTGCTCGACCGCGACGAGCTTCACCCCGTACTTGAGTATCTCATCGGTAAGGTTGCCGATGCCAGGGCCTATCTCCAGGACGGTCTCGCCCTCATTCAGGGACGCGAGCTCGACCTGTCTCTTGATGATCCGGTCGTCCAGTAAGAAGTGCTGTCCCAGGCTCTTCGTCGGGCGCTTGCCCAGGGACTCGAGGACGGACCTGACCTCCTCCGCTCTCATGTCCTGCCCGGCCTCACCTCATGACGAATAGGTGGTACTTCTCGGTCGGGTTGGAGAGCTCCTCCTCGATCCTCTTCGCGAGGAGCTTTTCGACCTGATGCGCCATCGGGACCCTGTCCTCGACGTCCTTGAGTGACTTGAACGGGCCCTTCTTCCTCTCCTCGATGATGCTCCACATGGTCTTCTTGCCCAGCCCTGGGAGCAGCTCCAGCATGTGGAACCTGGTCGTGATGGCCTGCGACTCGTTGAAGAACCTGACGAACCGCTCCTCGTGGGCCCTTATGAGGTCCATGACCACGAACGGGAGCTCGCTCTGGGATGCGTTGGTGAGCTCGTTATAGCTTATGCGCCTCTTGACATGGAGTATCTCCTGCCTCAGGTTCAGGTCCTTGCCTATGTAGACCTTGTCGCCAACGGCGAGGTTGATGTCGGACTTCGGCACAAGCTCGAAAAGCTTGAACTGGTCGTCCCCAAGCGCATAGGCTATCGGCTCCCGCTTGAACTTCCTGTCATCTGGGAGCCCCTGGGGTAGATAATCTAATATTCTTGCGTAGTCCTCCAACGACAATCCCCCCGCGAAGCGTCAGAGATACTTCCCTACAACGCTAAGTATCTTTTCGACGTCCTTCTTGTCCAAGGTGGCTCTCTCCTTGGCGAACAGAGCACGTATGTCATCGGCGTGGTCAGGCATGATGTCGGCTATCTTGACGGCGTTCAGCTCCGAGACGAAGCCGAGCTCGACGAGCTCCTTCACGAGCTTCTTGGCCTTCTTCGAATCGGTCCTGGCGAACTTCTGACTGTGCTCGAGCGCCAGCTTCTGCTCTGCCGTCAGCTCGCCCTGCTCCTGTCTCTCGAGCAGTATCTCCTTGACCTCCGCAAGCGTGGCTATCTTCTTATCTTCCATGGAGAAACACCAGCCAGTGTCTGTCGGCCAATTAAGATTTCCTCAGGTGCTGGGGCCGGACTATGATCTCTTTCATCATGTCGCCATCCTTGATGTCCAGGAGGTAGGCTCTCCCCTGCATGCCCTTGACGGTGCCGGTCTTGCCCTGGAACCTGATGTGAGGCTGGCCCTTGTGTATGCTAGGGTCCACAGTGACCGATGCCTTCTCGCCGACATCGAACGTCTGGAACTCCTTCGTGATCGGAGAGAGACCTTTGTCTCGCGCACGCTTCTGCATGACGTATCTCGTCCTGCGCCTGTAGCCTTTGGAAGCCTTAACCATGTCCTTCCGCCCCTTGGTCTCCGACCCATATAACGTCTAGCGAGAGCACCTCGCAGGGCACGCCCACGATATCGGCGACGTTGGGCTTGGTCCGCCCCCCGTCCCCGTGCATGAGCTCCTTGATGTACGTGCCGCTGTCCGCCTCTACGACGAACACCGCCTCGCGTCCCTCGACGGCCTCGACCTTGAATGACCTTACCGTCCTGATGCGCTCTAGGTCGGCACGCCTGTGCGACACCCTGTTCGGAGTCTGCTGACTTATAGGGTTTTCGGCCAATACACGACCTATATCATTAACCTTTCTGTCGTCGAAATCCTGCTGGAAGCGCACTCTGACCCTGTAAGTCTTCGGGTGCGTCGACTCTTTGATGGCCCTCATCTCCGTCCTGCTCGAGGGCCTCAGGCCCTCGACCTCGACGAGGCCGCCTGACGACGAGTTGATCTCGTCTTGCACCTTCGCGAGGTCCAAGGTCCGCCTCCGGGGCTTCCTGACCTCGACCACGAACGGCCTGCCGTTCCCCAGCATCCGGGCGTCGATATCCTCCCGCCCCATGCCATGGAAGAAGTCCTCCTCTCCCTCCGCGTGGCGCATGACGACGGGGCCCGTCAGGTCCTGGACGCTCTTCTCGTACATGACGCCCTTGCCGTCGCACCTCGGACACCCCTTCCCCCTGCAGTCCCTGCACGGCCACCGGGTCTGAGGTATCTCCCTGGACAACTTCCTGTACCTGCCGTAGACGAACAGCGGGGTGACAGACGTCTCGACCCTGTCGAACCTGGTGTCCACAAGGTAGACCATGTCAGGGTTCGTGAACTCGACCGGCTTCTGGAGCCTCGCCTCCACCTGCTTCCCTATCTCCCGGTTGAGCTCGGATTTGAGCGTCTCCGTCTCCTTGGCGCCGACATCCGCCCAGAGCTGCTCCTCCTTCTCGAGGAGTTCGCTGTCGACCTTCGTGCCCACGAGGAACGTCGAGAATTCGAACCCCTCAGACGAGCGGACGGCGATGTCCGCGAACTTCGGGATCTCGTCGAACAGGCCCTTGCACACATCGCACCCGGCGCTACCGGGGTCACCAGGGGCGTCGGCGGCGATGGCCCTGATGATAGCTCCCCTTTGATTGTTGGTCATACCTGTGGAGAGCTTTGCGAAAAGCCTGCCTAGGCAATGGTCACACAGTGGTCGCTGAAGCGCTCGCACTGCGATATCGAGCCGTTCGGACATCGTTGGCGTCAAGCAGGCTGCTGGAGTATTTAGCTGTTCCTGGGCTCAGGGGCATCCAAGGAGGGGATTGTGAACAGCCGGCCCTTTCCGTGAAGCGAGGATACGGAGTTGAGGCAGTGACTGTTGGGTCCGGAGAACGAAGACAAGTCGGAATCATGCGGTGCACCGCTCAGACGAATCCGTCATGTCCGCTCAGACGCCGACGCACTCGAGGTTATCCCTGCAGAAATCCCACAGTGGAGCGTCGCTCTTGCTCGCGACCGTCTCGAACCACTTAGGCATGGCCGCCTTGAGCGCCTCGGCCGCCTTGTCGAACCCGAAGCCCTTCAGCGGCGAGTCGTAGAGGAGATAGTTCACCGCCAAGGGCTTGCCCCTGACCTCCTCCTCCTCGAGGGCGAAGACCAGCCTGATACGCTCTTCCTCCTTCTGCTTGTAGCTCTCGGCCACAAGCGAGTGCGTCCTGCCGTACTTCGCGCCCAGCGCTATCTGGGGCAGCTCCTTGAAGTTCAGGGCCTCGTTCACGACCCAGTTCATCTGGCCGTGGTACGTGCCCAGGGAGAACTGGAAAGGCGTCATGGTCAGCTTCTGCCCGGTCTCCGTCGCATACCTGGTCCAGACGCGCAGGAACATGTGCGCCATCAGCTTCATGACGCGCTCGTTGTCGTTATCGCCGGTCACGCGCGCGACTGGGATGGACGCCATGTCCGCCTCGAATGCCTTCACGATCTCATCGGCCATGTCAAACACATGAATGCAGTCCGTGATATTTCAAGCGTAGCCGAGCTCACGAGAAGCCCATACCGTCTATCTTGATCTCCGGACGCCTGCCCTCCAGGAACTTGTACACGGCCGCGTGCTCGCTCCCCGACAGCAGCATGTCCAGGCCCCGCTTGGCCACCTCGATCTGCAGCAGGTCGCCTATGATCGCGACAGTGGTCCCCTGGACGGACAGGTGCACGCCCGCCAGCTCCTCGAAGATCCTGCGGGTCTTGCCCTTCGTGCCTATGACCCTCGACCTCATGCGGACGACATGGGTCTGCTTCTTGCCCACGTAATCTCGGATGTCCATGACCTCGAGGAATATATCCTCGCTGAGGAGCATCATGGCCTTCTCCGCGGAGAATCCCCTGCCTATCGCCACGACGACGTCCTGGACCGCCAGGGCCATCGCCGGGTCGGGGGCGTGAGAGTGGTCGATGTCGACATCGCCCTCCTCGGAGTCTATGTGAAGACGCACGCCTGTCCTCCGCTCGAGGGCGTCCTTCGTCTCCCCGCCCTTGCCTATGAGGACCCCGACGCGGTCCTTCGGTATCTTCACTGACTGTGTCATGGCTTGGTGATCTCCTTGAGCTCGGCCTCGACGTCTAGCTTTACGTCGTTCTTTCTGAAGTACCTTACGATGTTCGTGACGTCCCGCCTCAGCCACTCCTGGGCGTTCGGGTGGTCCTTGAGGACCGCCTGCCCGACATCGATGATGACCGGCTCACCAGCCAGCATCAGTACGTTGAACTCGCTCAGATCGCTGTGGACGAGGGATGCTTTCCTGTACGCGACGGCGACATAGTCCAAGATCTTCCTCGCAGTCTTCTCCGGGTCCTCGAGGGCGACGTTCCTCAGCTGCCTCGCGGGTTCGGACTCGTCGCCTATGTATTCCATTACTATGATGTTCTGGTGGCGCGCGATGGGCCTAGGCACTCGCACGCCCGCCCTGTGGAGCGCATCGAGGTTCATGAACTCCTTCTCGGCCCAGACCATGATGAGCCTCTTCCGGTTGCCACCGCCGACGCCGAAGAACCGCTGGTCGCCCGCGACGTATTTGTACATGTCACCGAAGGTGGCGGTCGATGTCCTGAATATCTTCACGGCCACGAACTCGCCCTTCACAGTGCTCGCCCTGAAGACGTTGCCCTCCTTGCCAGTGGATATCGTGAAGTCGAACTTGTCCATGGCCCCGTCGGACATCAGCTTGTAGATGCGCATCAGGTTCTGCTTGTTGAAGACCTCGTCGTACGACTTCCTGTCGTCATCGTCCTTCCTGCGCATCTTCCAGGAGTCTATCACGCGCTCGAGCGCCTTCTCCGAATCCTGGCTCTTCTTGTCATAGGGCAAAGGCCACACCCTGCGCCTCAGAATATGTCTATCGACTTGGGAAGCATCTTCTTCCTGCTCAGGTACATGGCCTGCGTCTTCGTGTACCTGTACATGATGTTGGCCTTCTCGTCCTGGAACTCCCACGGCGCAATGATGACCAGGTCGCCTTCCCTGATCCACATGCGCTTCTTGATCTTGCCCGGGATGCGGCCCATGCGCGACTTCCCGTCCGCGCACATGACCTTGATCCTAGAGGCGCCAAGAAGCTGGTCTGCAATACCGAAAATCTCCCCGTCCTTCTTGCGGGGCAGGCGAACCCTGACGAACTCCGGCTGACCGTCCGGGCCTAGCTTGACTTCCTCTTCCTGGTGGCGTCCTCGATGAAATGGCAAGTGACTCAATCCGTTGCTAAGAAGTAATATTCTGCGCCTACTTAAGGGTGCTGGACATCGATATTCATGGATGCCAGACACCCCTGATGTCGGTCCGCGGCTACGGTTCGGCTGCCCGCGGATGTCGGGAATATGACACGATGCCCCCGACGCTGTTTTCGCTGAGTCACCACACCCATATACACACCCTCGAATGACACGGGCGGAGGCGACGACTCCATGGAAAGCTCTGATCAGAAGAAGGAGAAGCCGAAGATACTCCTCGCATACTCAGGCGGCCTGGACACGTCAGTGGCGATCCACTGGCTGAAACAGATGCACGGCTGCGATGTCGTCACCGTGACCGTCGATGTCGGTCAAACTGACGATCTCAAGGATGCGATGAGGAGGGCTAGGGCTATCGGGGCGTCGCGGGCGTGGGTCATTGACGCGAAGAAGGAGTTCGCAGACGCGTACGTCCTGCCTGCGCTCAAGGCCAACGCCCTGTACGAGGGCAACTATCCGCTCGGCACCGCGATAGCGCGGCCGCTCATGGTCGCGAAGCTCGTCGAGATGGCCAAGCGGCTCGGGGCGGACACGATCGCCCACGGGTGCACTGGCAAGGGGAACGACCAGGTCAGGTTCGAGGTGTCCATCATGGCACTCGCGCCGGATATGAAGGTCATGGCCCCCACGAGGGACTGGAAGATGTCAAGGGAGGAGGAGATAGAGTACGCCAAGGCGCACAACATCCCGATCCCCGTCACCGTCGACGCTCCGTACAGCATAGACGAGAGCGTCTGGAGCAGGGCGATCGAATGCGGCGTGCTCGAGGACCCCTGGATGGAACCGCCAGAGTCCATATACGGCTGGACGAAAGGCGTGGACAAGACCCCTGAGAAGCCGGATTATGTCGAGATAGGCTTCGTCGAAGGGAAACCGGTGTCTCTGAACGGGACCCCGATGGAATTGCTGGACATCATAGTCGCGCTGAACGAGGCCGGGGGGAACCACGGCGTCGGGAGGATAGACCACATAGAGAACAGGCTCGTGGGAATCAAGTCCAGGGAGATCTACGAGGCCCCCGGGGCGATGGTGCTCATCAAGGCGCACCAGGACCTCGAGAGCATGGTGCTCCCGAAGGACCTGCTGCACTACAAGAAGACCGTTGAGCAGCACTATGCAGACCTCGTCTACAACGGCCTCTGGTTCTCGCCGCTCAAGGATGCGCTCGACGCGTTCATCGACAGCACCCAGGAGAGCGTCACTGGCACTGTCAAGGTCAAGCTTCACAAGGGGAGCGCGGTCGTGGTGGGCAGGGAGTCCCCCTGTTCGCTCTACAGCACGGCCCTGTCGACATACGACAAGGCCGACGCCTTCGACCACTCCGCCGCGAAGGGGTTCATCTATGTCTGGGGGCTGCCGCTGAAAGTGGGGGCACTTGTCAAGGCGGCCAAGGTCAACGGGAACGGTGTGTCGAATGAAAGCGCGGTCAGCGAGGATCTCAGCGTCGCATGTAAGTGACGAGTTCCTCGCGTTCACAGCCTCCGTCCACTTCGACAGGAGGCTCTGGAAGCACGACATAGCAGGTAGCATCGCGCACGTGCACGCACTCGCCCACGCGGGCGTCCTTACTAAGGCGGAGACGGGCACCATAGTCTCTGGACTCAGGGACATAGCGAGGGAGTGCTCCAGAGGAGCCGTCGCGTTCGACCCGCGCCTGGAGGATGTGCACATGAACATCGAGCACATGCTCACGAACCGCATCGGCGACGCCGGGGCGAAGCTGCACACTGGCAGGAGCAGGAACGACCAGGTCGCGCTCGATATGAGGCTCATGACGCGCGAGTCCTTGGTCAACGTGATGACCGAGACCTTGGCCCTGCAGGAGGTCCTACTCAGGAGGGCGAAGGAGAACAACGGCACGATACTGCCGGGGTACACTCATCTGCAGCACGCTCAGCCGGTCCTGCTATCGCACCACCTACTGGCGCACTTCTGGAGACTCCACAGGGACGTCCGCAGGATGACTGACTGCTACGCCAGAACGAACGTGTCACCCCTGGGCGCGGGCGCGCTCGCAGGGACCGCCTTCGGGCTCGACAGGAAGATACCGGCGGAGCTGCTCATGATGGATGGCGTCACTGAGAACTCCCTCGACTCGGTCTCCGACAGGGATTTCGCGGCAGAGGCAGTGTTCACGCAGTCCTTGCTCATGGTCCACCTCTCCTCGCTGTGCGAGGAGCTGATCCTCTGGTCATCCCAGGAGTTCAGGTTCGTCAAGCTCCCGAAGGACCTCTCGAGCGGTTCGAGCATGATGCCGCAGAAGAGGAACCCGGACATACCAGAGCTCGTCCGGGGCAAGGCCGGAAGGACCATAGGTCACCTGATCGCGATCCTCACCATGCTGAAATCTCTTCCCCTCGCGTACAACCGCGACCTGCAGGAAGACAAGGAGAACCTCTTCGATGTTTTCGACACCGTTGGGGCTTCGCTCCATGCCCTCACGAACTTTCTTGCAGAAACAGAGTTCGACAAGGTGAGGATGAGGGAGTCGGCGGAGGAGGGGTTGATGACCGCGACCGACCTTGCCGACTTCCTCACAACCCGCGGCATCCCCTTCAGGACCGCCCATGGGATCGTGCAACAGATCTCTGAGCGGTCCGGGGGGGACCCGCACAACTTCAAAAGACTGGCCGAGGAGGCCTTGGTGGAGCACTTTGGGGAGCTCGGGCCATCGGACCTCGATGTCCTGGATATCGGCAACTCCATTTCCAGACGGAACTCCTATGGCGGCACAGCACCGAGTTCCGTCGCAGTGCAGACCAGGGAGGCGGCCGCGGCTGTCGCAAGAGAGAAGAAGATCATAGCCCGGCTCAAGAATCAGGTCGAAGCCGTGGACAGGCTCGTCGCGGGCTGAGGTTCACCGGCCGTTCTCCGGGACCATCTTGTCCTCGATGCACGCCGAGAGTATGTCGAACGCGCGCATCATGTCCTCTCTGTTGACTATGAAGATCGTGTCCGTGTAACAGCTCACTGCCTCGAGCAGGTTGATCCCCTGCTCGGAGAGCATCGAAACGAGGTACGAGAACGCGCCCCTGGTCATCTCTATCCTCGCTGGACTCTTGACCGTGACCTCCGCCAGGTTCTGCTTGACCGTGACGACATGGTCCTCGCCTATCGCCTTGGTGATCATCGGAAGGAACTTGTCCTCCGATATGACCGTGATGGCGTTGGCGCTCTGCATTACCTGCATCGTGCTCTTGTCCGTGAGTATCTTCTTCACGACATCCTCGAGGTCCTTTAGCACGACCCATTCGTTCTTCGCGACGACTATGCATATGCGCGTCTTGAGCTCGAGTCTGCTCTCCTCGAACACGCTCATGATGTCGCCCTCGAAGTCCGTCTTGGAGAGCTTCGAGGCGTAGCGTCTGCTGGCTGCGAGCACGGCCTCCTCGTGCGTGACGCCCATCTCCTTCATTATGAGCCTTGAGAGGGACGAGAAGTTGATCAGGTCCTTGCTGATGCAGTCCCTGATGCTCGGGTGTCTGTCGATGTACTTCCGGGTCGTCTCAGCGACCGTGGGCTTCTCCTTGTCCTTCTTGTCCATGCTGGTGCCGAATCCGCAGGACCGCCTTTAAGCTTTGTCGTGTCCTGGACACGAGTCTCGTCGCGGCCAGTCCCGACAAGGATTAAATACGGACATCACATAGGCCGGAAATGCGGACCATCGGCGCGCATGCTCCCGTGGTGTAGTCCGGTCCATCATCCCAGCCTTTCGAGCTGGTCACCCGGGTTCAAATCCCGGCGGGAGCACATCCCAGTATCCGGGGACGGAAATGAAAAGGCGCGAGGGCGATGCCCTCATAGTTTCTTGGTGCAGAACCACCAGTCGTAGCACTCGTACTGCTTCAAGCGCTCCTGGGCTGTCTTCTCATCCGTCGCGGGCGGGATGATGACCTTGTCGCCCAGGAAATCGTTCTTCGGCCAGTTGGCCGGCATCGCGACCTTGTTCTCATCCGATGTCTTGAGCGCCTTGACGGCCCTCAGGACCTCGTCCATGTTCCTGCCGACCTCCTGCGGATAGTACATCATAAGTCTGATGAGGCCGTTCGGATCGACGAAGAACACTGCCCTGACGGTGTTCGTGCCCTTGCCTGGGTGTATCATGCCCAGCCGGTGGGAGACCGTCGCAGCGCCATCCGCGATGACCGGGAACGTGACCTGAACGCCAAGCTTCTCCTTGATCCACTCGGTCCACTTCATGTGGGAGAACACCTGGTCTATGGACAGACCGATCAGTTCGCAGTTCAGCTTCCTGAACTCCTCGTGCATCTTCGCGAACGCCACGAACTCCGTCGTGCATACGGGCGTGAAGTCGCCCGGGTGGCTGAAGAGCACGAACCACTTTCCGGCATAGGCCCTCGGCAGCGTGATCTTGCCATGGGTCGTCTGCACTTCCATCTCGGGGAACTTCTCACCGAGGAGAGGTATCCCTCGTCCAGATTCTGATTCACTTGTCAGACTATTCCCTCCGACTGTCCCGCGAATCCCTAGCAGGCGGTATAGCGTTTTCGACGTAATGGTCGCCGGCTCAGGGATCCTCATCCCATCCACGATGAGCGTCACAAGACCTGGCTCATCTCCCTCTCGATGAGGGAGAAGTCCTTCGAATCCATGGTGCCCTCATCGACAGGTATGATGAGATACCCCTTGTCGAGAATCACCTGCTCGTTTATCAGCTGGACGAACTTCAGGACGCTCCTGAAATCATTCTGGGTCGTGAGGTACTCGAGCCCTTCGATTATGACTGCTCCATCCTCGCCTTTGGAGAGGAAATCCCTCACGGCGGACGCGAGGTGGGCGAGGTTGTTGGGCGACACGAACTCCGCACCCTTGCGACCCGGGGAATCCTGGGTGCCCTCCGTCTTGGTGAGCCAGATGGTCTCGGCCTCGAAGCCGTACTTCTGCTTGAGCGTGTCAGGGTGGGTCCTCGATATGCACAGTCCCCTGCCGCCCCCGCCTATGAGCGTCGTGAATATCGAGAAGCTCTTCTCAGGCCGGTCCTCCTTGATGACATAGCTCCAGCCGGGCCTGAGCTCCGGCTGGGCCGTGGGCGGCTTCGGAGGCACGGCCTGAGAGAATATCCTCTTCCCCATGACCCTCTCAAGCTCCTCCGCCTTCTGCTGCACCACCTGGAAGAGCATGGACTTCTTGGTCTTCGCCATTATCTGGAGCTCCCTAGAGGTGTAACCCTTGGTGGACAGCTTGATGATCTCCTCCCAAGCGTCCTTGAGCCCCTCCTCGAAGCCCTTGATGAAGCCCCTGGCGAAGTCCTCTTCCTGTGACATCTAGACCATCCGCATCCCAGATACTTTCCCTATGGCGCAGTGTGGCTAATAAGCTTTTAGTCGCTCCTGGCCATCATATCGGATGCCCAGGGAAAAAGACTAGTATCAGTGGCCGGTATGTCGGAAAGACTCGGACATGCCTCGCAAGAAGAACATGCGCTTGAGGGTCAATGCAAGGATCACCTCGAAGGTCCGCGAGAAGGACCTCATGGAGAAGGCGAAGGCGCTCATGGACGATTACGAGCTCATCCTGCCCGAGTGTGCAATCGAATGTGGCCCATGCCCGTTCAAGAAGACGCGCGCGCGCCTGGAGAAGATCTCCAAATACAAGGACGATCAGACCAAGCTCGAAAAGTTCGCGAAGCGGGGGGAAAGGCTGGCAAGGGCGTACGCCGCGACTATAGGCCTTGTCCACGAGGAGAAAGCACCCTACCTCGCCTCCGCGAAGTATCCAGGGGGCACGGTCATGTTCGCCCTCAGGGGAAGGACCAACAAGGAGAAGCTCATAGGCGTCCAGAATTTCGATTCTCCGAAGTGGCGCGTGCTCGGCGTCCTCGACCTCGTCAAGAAGAAGAGACTGCACTTCTACTCATACGGGGACGAGTTCGTCTGCACTGGCAGGCAACCGAAACCGCCTGAGGAGTACATCGCTCAGGCCGCTGAGTCCGTAGGAGCCACGAGGAAGGACGGTGGCGCGTTCAGCTGTCCCCACGCATCCGCTGCCAACGAGAGGCTCGAGTTCGAGTTCGTGAACACGGACAAGAAGATATCTATATGTCCACAGTGCGGCGCGAAGAACAAGAACACACTCACCAAGCTCGCCGAGGGCATGGCGGTCCCGAACATACTCGACGAGATCGACATCGCCGTCGAGAGGCCGCTCGAGATAGTATCCGGGAGCAAGGACATGAAGGACCTGCTCAGCGAACCCGTCGACCACGCTCTCCTGGAGAAGTATGCCTCTGGCGAGATAGGCGACAAGGAACTCGTCGACATGCACTTCAACGCGGTCCACAAGAAGCTCGAGGAGCGCTCGGACAGGCTGTATGTCCGAGGGGGCCGGTCCTACGGAAGCGACCCCGAGACGTTCGTGAGGGACATGACCGATGATGAGTTGGAGGCGAAGGTCCTCAAGGCCATGCTTGCCGACATCCCGCACCCAGTCGTCGCGGATCCGAAGGACACCGTGAACAGCATCATGTCGAGATACTGGTCTGACCATGGCCTGGCCGCTCTGAATGGCGTCGTCCCAGGGGAGGTCGCAAAGGCATACCACAAGGACGACAGCGAGTCCGCTCAGTCCCCTCTGAAGGTCGTCCGGCAGGCGGTCAAGAAGGCCGCGCACGCCGAGGTCACATCGAGGATGCCATCGTACACTGGGCTCTCGCAATATTCGAAACTCGTGGACGACGTCATAAGGGCGTACAAGACCAAGGGGTCCTCAGGAGCCAACGCCGTCCTTGACGCCGACACTTCGAACGACCACAGGTCGCGCTCGATCGCCCACGCGTTCTATCTCTCCCTCGGCATATCCACGAAGTCGTGGAAGTACACGGGAGAGGAGCAGGAGTTCGGGAGGCACCTGAGCGGCTTCGCCAAGGCCCTCATGGACAGCGAGGACGCCGATGCTCATCACAAGGCGTTCGTCACATTCATGAAGGAGGCCGGGAGCACAGAGGACATCAAGAGGTCCTCGTGAACCTCGCGTCCACCACGACGTGACTGACACCCGGGGAGTACGACTTGACCTCCTTGAACCTCAGGACCTCGACCTTGCTCTTCCTAGCGGCCTCCCTGAGCCTCTTGACAGGTCTTTCTGGCAGCAGCTCGTTCGGACATGTCTCGTGATAGTGAATCACGCCGCCGCTCTTCAGGAGGCGGAACGCGGTCTGGAGGAACTCGTGGGTCGTCTTCACATAGCCCATGATGACCCTGTCCGCGAAGGCGTCGCCCGGGAGATCCCGGTTGTCTCCGAGTATGGGCTCGACCTTCCCCTCCACCTTGTTCAGCGCGATGTTCTCCACCAGATATCCGTGCGAGACCTCGTTCAGCTCGCACGAGATGATCCGTCTCGGCCGCTGGTACACCGCGATTGGGAGGGTGAAGTAGCCTATGCCCGCGAACATGTCGACGATTGTCTCCCCATCGCACTCGATGCCCGCCATCCTCATCCGCTCATCGACGTTGCCCGATGAGAACATCACCTTGGAAGCGTCCAGTTTGTACAGTATCCCGTTCTCCGTGTGGACCGCGACGGGGTCCGTCCCGAACAGCGTCTTGACCACCGGGGTCCTGAGGTTGCCCGAGACGCCTCCGACATCCCTCAGGACGGTCTTGGCTTTCAGGGCCCTCGCATACGCCTCGCCGATATCACGCTCGTGGGCGTTGAGTTCCTTCGGCAGCTTCACGACGACCACGTCGCCGAGCTGTTCCCACTTCTCAGGCAGGAGGAACTTGAGCGCTTCAGGTACGGCGACCATCGCCCTGACCTGGTCGATCGGGTCCGTCCTCGTCTTCCTGGAAGGGAAGTCCCTGTCGACCAGGGCGGCGTGGTATGTGTCCATCACCTCCGCCCAAGGTTCCTTGAGCAGGGGTATCGCGATTGACTGGCCGTCGTCGAGTATGGCCAGTGTCTTGTCGACATAGCCCTTCCTCGCCAGGGTCACCCTGAATTCCTCTGCCAGTGCCCTAGGCACCTTCACGCCCAGCACGATGATGGCTATGCCCAGATGGGTAATAACACTTTTTCATCTCGTGAGGGCATCGACCGAAAACGATATAGTCGGATTCAGGCTTCGGAGCAGAAGATGATGTGCATCCGCTGGGCCGCCGCGGCCGTCCTGACCTTTGTCCTGCTCGCATCAGGCGCAGGCTCCGCGGACATAGCGTCGCCAGGGATGCCGCAGTACGCCAACAACATCTTCTCAGGGTTCGTCACGCCCACGGTCAAGCCGGGGGACTCGCTCGTGTTCGGGTTCAACATGACCAACCCGTACGACGACCCCGCGTGCACCATGGTCAATGTCACTCTCACCGTCGGGATATACAGGTACGCGACCCAGGAGGAGGTCAGGGACGTGGACTCCGAGTTCGACGACCCGCCCGTCTTCGACAACGGGGAGCCCGAGACGGACCTGGAGTTCGAGCAGATACCGCTCGGGGAGACCGTGAGGGTCGATCTGAACATATCCACCGATGAGGACACGCCCCACGGGTCGTACTTCTCTCAGAGCACCTACTTCGTCCGCCTCAGGCTCGCGTTCGATTTCGAGGGGAACGGCACGCCCGTGGTCCTCCAGTCGCGCGGGTTCTTCACCGCGGAACAATGGGATGAGATGGTGTCCTTCGAGGCGAACCAGAGCATCGTGAACATGATGTACATGGAGTCGCTCGGCGTCGACGGACTCATACCCGACTCGTCATTCGGCATCAAGATACCGATACCCCGCTGGCCCCTCGGATTGTTAATCGGAGGATGTTGCCTCGCGGCGTTCATGTCCCTCTACTACTTCGTGCTCGACAATCCAGGGAAGTACCCCTCACTTGAGAAACGATTCTATAAGCTGAGGGGAGAACTGAGCGAGCTTAGGGGCAAGCTTAAGGACCTGCGTCGAAAGTGACGCTGGATAGTCGATGTCGCCCTTCTCCTGCACCAACGCGAGCAGCGATGGCTCGCTGAATATCCTCAGGGCCTTGTCCATCTTCTTGTCGCTCAGGGAGACGAATACCTTCCTGAGCCTGAAGGCCTTCGCCAGCTCCTTGCCGAACGCCTCCTTCCAGAGCGGATCGTAATCCGCGAGCGCCGCGTCCTCATCCGTAGCAAGGAACGCGTGCGCGCACTCAGCGCAGAGTTCCGCACCCCTGATGCCTGTGTACACGCCTCCGCCCGACAGAGGCTTCGCGTGACAGGCGGCATCGCCAGCGAGCAGTATCCTGCCGGATCGCGCGGTCCTGCCGGGTCCGATCGGTATCCTGCCGGAGTACGACGACACCTTCCTCGCCTTCGAGAGCTCAGGCCTCGCCAGGAGCTTCTTGAGGTACACGGCGGGGGCGTGCTCCGCCCTCCACGTGCACAGGCCGACCCTCGTCGTGGCGCCTGCGGGTATGGCCCACGCGAAGAATCCAGGGGCGACCTTCTCTCCCAGGTACAGCTCGACGAAGTCGGGGTCCACCTCCGCGCCTGCGAGGTCGACCTGGATGCCCGTGAGCATGTGCTTGGCCGGGGCGAGACCTGCGGCATTCCTGGTCGCCGACCTGTATCCGTCGCAGCCTATCGCCAGAGAGGCCGATATCTCCCTGCGCGCGCCTCCGGACTCGACACTGGAGGTGACGGCATCGCCGGTCTGACTGATGGACACGACCTTGGCTCCGGACATGGCTGACGCGCCCTCGTCCATCGCCCTCTCGAAGAGGGCCATGTCGAACCGCGCGCGATCTATGACGTACGCGCGCGTGTCCTTGGCATCCAAGGTCAGCGCGTAGCCGAGAGGCGAGTGTATCCTCGCGCCCTTGACCTTGCCCAGGACGGTGCCCATGGCGAAGGGTGGGACTCCTCGGGGCGTGACGAGACCGGCGCACTGGACAGGGGAACCTGGCCGGGGATGCTCCTCGAGCAGCACGACGTCATGGGCCTTCGCAAGGCCCATAGCCGCGGTCGAACCCGCCGGCCCAGCGCCTATGACGAGCACATCGGCCTTCACGACCGGTGTCAGACCGTCTTACGTATTTCAGACTTGTCAGGCGCACGAACTAAATCCCTGGAACGACAACGGGTGTACCGTGAACAAGACGACATCGTACGACTCAGAGCTGCAGGGTGCGAAGGACCTGCCAGACATATTCGAGCTCGTGAAGACCGCGGTGAGGAGGACCACTGGACTCGAAAGGGGCGGGCTCATGCTGGGGATGGCCAACCTGGGCGGAGGGGCTGACGGCCTGATAGGCGCATTCCATCCACTGACGACGAACATCATCGTGATGAACTCCCTCCCGCTGAGGAGGATCAAGGAGACCGAGCCCGCGCTGTACAAGCCCTACGTGTTCCACATACTGCTCCACGAGTATCTCCACACACTCGGCGTCATAGACGAGGAGGCCACCAGGAGGAAGACGCTCGAGGTCAGCGAGAAGACCTTCGGGAAGGACCACCCGGTGACGCAGCTGGCCGCCGACCTGTCCAAGTTCATGCCGAAACTGGTATACCCAGTGTACGGCTGGAAGCCCCAGGGCGAGTTCCAGATGGAGCTGGTCAAGGGGTTCGACAGGTCCGCGACGGACCCGTACATATCCTGAACGTCACTTCTTCGGGACCTTCTCCCAGTCCTTCAGGAACTTCTGGATGCCCTCGTCCGTCAGGTTGTGCTTGAGCATCTTCTTGAGCACCTCGTAAGGCACCGTGGCCACATGCGCGCCCGCGAGCGCCGCCTCGGTCACGTGCACGGGGTGTCTGATGCTCGCAGCGATGACCTGCGTCTCGAAGCCGTAGATGGTGAATATCTCGACTATGTCCCGGACTAGGTCCATGCCGTTGTGGCTGATGTCGTCAAGCCGGCCCACGAATGGGGACACGTAGGTCGCGCCTGCCTTGGCCGCCAGGAGCGCCTGGTTGGCCGAGAACACGAGCGTGACGTTGGTCTTGATCCCCTCAGCGGATAGGACCTTGACGGCCTTGAGGCCCTCGGCGGTCATGGGTATCTTGACGATGACGTTCTTGTGAATCTTGGAGAGCTCGCGCGCCTCCCGGACCATCCCCTCCGAGTCCATCGAAATCGCCTCGGCGCTGATGGGCCCGTCGACGATGGCACATATGGCGTTCACTCTGTCCTTGAAGTCGCAGCCCTCCCTGGCTATCAGGGACGGGTTCGTCGTGACGCCGTCCAGGATGCCCCAGCTGTTGACCTCTCTGATGTGGTCCAGGTTCGCCGTGTCTATGAATATCCTCATGCTCTCACCTCACTTCTTCCTGCGCAGCACGTCGTGCGCCGCCTCCACGATGTTCTCGGCCGTGAGCCCGTACTTGGTCATGAGCTCCTCGCATCCGCCCGACTCCCCGAAGGTGTCCGGGATGCCCACGCGCTTCATGGGCACATGGAAGTTCTCGACCAGGCACATGGCGACCGCGCTGCCCATGCCCATCATGACCGAGTGCTCCTCCGCCGTGACGACGCCGCCCGTCTCCCGCGCGGCCTTGACAATGGTCTTCTCATCGAGCGGCTTGATCGTATGGAGGTTGATGACCCTCGCGTCGACCCCGTGCTTGGCCAGCTCATCCGCGGCCTCGAGGCACCTGGCCACCATGATGCCGCAGCCGATGAGCGTCACGTCCTTGCCGTCCCGCATCACGGAGGCGCTGTTCAGGTCGAACGGCGTCGCCTCGTCCGTGAGCGTGGGCACATCCGCCCTGCCGATCCTGACATAGACCGGGTCCTTCGACTTCGCGACGGACTTTACGACCTTGTATGTCTCGGCCGAGTCGACTGGCACGATGACCGTCATGTTGGGAAGGACCCGCATGAGCGCGATGTCCTCGATGATCTGGTGCGATGCGCCGTCCCCGCCGACGGTTATGCCAGCGTGTGACGCCACGATCTTGATGTTCAACTTTGGGTACGCGATCGACTGCCGGATCTGGTCGTAGCACCTGCCGGTGCCGAACACCGCGAAGGTGGACACGAACACGGTCTTCCCCGAGGCCGCCAGTCCAGCGGCCGTGTCCATCATGTTCTGCTCCGCTATGCCCACGTTGAAGAACCGCTCAGGGAACGCGGCCGAGAAGTCCATGGTCCTCGTGGAGCTCGACAGGTCCGCGTCGAGGACCACTATGTCCCCCCGCTCCTTGCCCAACTCGACGAGCGCGCGCCCGTACTGCTTCCTCTGGCTCTCCCACTTCCACTTCATCGGGGTCATTCCGCCAGCTCCTTCATCGCCTGCTGGTACTCCTGGTCGTTCGGGGCCTTGCCGTGGAAGTTCAGCGTGCCCTCCATGAAACTCACGCCTTTACCCTTGATCGTGTGGCATATGACGACTGTGGGTTTCCCCTTGATGCTCTTAGCCTCGTTGGTCGCGTGTATGATCTCCTTCATGTTGTGACCGTTTATCTCTATCACGTGCCACCCGAAGGCCTTCCACTTGTCCGCGAGGGGCTCAAGGGACATGATCTTCTCGGTGGGTCCGTCCAGCTGGAGCTTGTTACGGTCCACGTACGCTGTGACGTTGTCGAGCTTGTAGTGCGACGCGAGCATGAGGGCCTCCCAAGTCTCCCCCACGTCCATCTCCCCGTCCCCGAGGAGGACGTATATGCGGTACAGCTTCCTGTCGAGCTTCGCCGCCAGCGCCATGCCGTTGCCCGCCGCAAGCCCGTGGCCCAGGGAGCCGGTGGACATCTCGATACCCGGGGTCTTGCCCATGCACGGGTGCCCCTGGAGCCTGCTGCCCATCTTCCTGAGCGTGTCGAGCTCCTCGACCGGGAAGTATCCAGACTCCGCAAGGACAGCATACAGCGAAGGGGCCGCATGCCCCTTGCTCAGGACGAACCTGTCCCTGTCGGCCCAGTCCGGCCTCTTGGGGTCGTGCTTCATGATGTGGAAGTACAGCGCGACCATGATGTCCGTGCCCGAGAGCGAGCCGCCCGGATGTCCGGAGCCCGCCAGGTATATCATGCGTATGGCATGTCTCCTGACCCTCTTCGCGATGGACTCGAGTTCCCTGATGAATTCGCCGTCGTATATCTCCAAGCGCGCCTCCCCCTGGGGATGCTCCCGCCTGCCTTCACGCGGGATATCGGTCATGCCGGTTTAAAACGTTCGGTGCCAGGTCATTGTTCGAGTATGCGCACCCGGCGCCCTTCGAGCTTGAGCTTGCCCCTGGCGAACAGCTGCACCGCGCGCGGGAAGAGCTTGTGCTCCTCCTTCAGGATCCTGTCCTGGAGCGACTCGGGTGTGTCCTCCTCGAGCACGGGCACCGACTTCTGGAGTATGATCGGGCCGCCGTCCACATCCAGCGTCACGAAGTGGATCGTGCATCCCGAGACCTTGCAGCCGTAGTCGAGCACTGCCTTGTGTACGTTCAGGCCGTGCATGCCCGAGCCTCCGAAGGCCGGTAGCAGCGCGGGATGTGTGTTCATCAACCTGCCCTTGTACTTATCGATGAACAACGGCGTGAGTATCCTGAGGTAGCCGGCGAGCAGTACCAGGTCCACGCCGTGCTGCTCGAGGCATTCGATGATGTCGGCCTCGTGCTGCTCCCTCGTGACCCCCTTGTGCGGGAATGCGTAGGCATCGATGCGGTGCTTCTTAGCCCTCTCGAGCGCGAACGCCTCGGGTACGTTAGATATGACAACGGCCACGTCCCCGTCGATCTCGCCGCGCTCGCACGCGTCGATCATGCATTGGAGGTTCGTTCCGCCACCCGAGGCCAGGATCCCTATCCTTGCACGCTTCATGGACATCAACCGAGCTTGGCAGCTATCGCTTGCACGAAATGGATACAGGACTTTGGAGCCGCATGACCATCCTCATCAGTCACCGCTCTCGATCCTCGGGGCGAGCAGGTAGCGCACCTCGCCCTTGCCCCCGGCGATCTTGAACTCCATCTTGACGGGGTAGTCGTTGCCGAGCTGGAGCGTGACCGTGTTGCCCGAGGACACCGCCTTGAGCATGTTCGCGAAGTACTCCAGCGGGAACAGGCTCCTGACGCTCGACGGGGCGTCGAGGGCTATGAGATCCTTCTTGGATTTCCTGAAGTGCACCTGGTCCATGTCGCCCTCGCAGCTCATCTCGAATCCCTCGGGGTTCGCCACGAGCGCGATGTGGTCGGACACTGTCTCGCTGGCCCTGATGCCCTGCGTGAGGTCGTCACCCTTGACGGTGACGGACGCCGGCAGGCTCAGG
>Ga0208953_1000611_pt1 | contig 28525 bp, 20 predicted proteins | sample RifOxyB2_FD_184033 | JGI IMG/M metagenome (GOLD analysis project Ga0208953, IMG submission 184033) | Groundwater microbial communities from Rifle, Colorado - Rifle Oxygen_injection B2 (SPAdes) | ecosystem: Environmental > Aquatic > Deep subsurface > Groundwater | place: USA: Rifle, Colorado...
AGACGGCTTCCCCCAGCTTCTGCGAAGCCTGGACAAGGTTGTCCTTGGCTTTTTTTATCTTTTCCACATCCGGGGAATCTCCCTTAAGCGCATCCTTAAGCTCGTTAATGGCGCGGTCCACGGCCAGACGCTCTTCCTGCGAGATCTTGTCGCCGTGTTCCTTGAGCGCTTTCTCCGTCATATAAAGAACGCTGTCGGCCTCATTTTTGGCGTCCACTTTCTCTTTATACTTCTTATCCTCTTCGGAGAACTGCTCGGCCTGCTTCATAAACTTGTCTATATCCTCTTTGGACAGCTTATTCGGAGCCGAGATAGTTATATGCTGCGCCTTGCCGGTACCTAGATCTTTGGCCGAGACCTGCAAGATGCCGTTGGCGTCGATATCGAACGTGACTTCGATCTGCGGCACGCCGCGCGGGGCCGGCGGGATGCCGTCCAAATCGAACTTGCCCAGCGATACGTTGTCCGCCGCCATAGCGCGCTCCCCTTGAAGGACGTGAATGGTCACCGCGGGCTGGGAGTCGGAAGCGGTAGAGAACACCTGGTTCTTTTTAACCGGGATAGTGGTGTTCTTCTCTATGAGCGGGGTACGCACTCCGCCCAGGGTTTCGATACCCAGCGTCAGCGGCGTAACGTCCAGGAGCAGAACGTCCTTTACGTCGCCGGTAAGCACCGCGGCCTGAACGGACGCGCCGGCCGCCACGCATTCCATCGGATCTACGCCGTGCTCTATTTTCTTGCCCACGTACTCTTCAACAAAGCGCTGTACTATGGGCATGCGGGTTGGGCCGCCCACCAGAATAACGCGGTGGATATCGGAGGTTTTAAGTTTTGCGTCGGCGAGCGCCGTATCCACGGATTTCTTGCAGCGCTTAACGATGGGGTCCACCAGGGATTCCAGCTTCGCGCGAGACAGCTTCAACGCGAGGTGCTTGGGACCGCTGGCATCCGCCGAGATGAACGGCAGGTTAAGCTCAGTCTCCATTACCGTGGAAAGTTCTATTTTGCCCTTTTCCGCCGCTTCCTTGATGCGCTGGCCGGAAGTCGGGTCCTTCTTCAGGTCAATACCGGTGTCTTTGCGAAACTCGTCGGCTATATAATCTATCAGGGCATTGTCCATATCGGTGCCGCCCAGCTGAGTGTCTCCCGAAGTGGCGATTACGTCGAAAGTTCCCTCTTTGCCCATCTCCATGATCGTAACATCCAGAGTGCCGCCGCCCAGGTCAAATACCATGATCTTCTGGTCCCGGCCTTCCTTGTCCAGGCCATAGGCCAAAGCCGCGGCCGTGGGTTCATTGACCAGCCGCACAACCTCAAGACCGGCTATAGTGCCGGCGTCCTTGGTGGCCTGGCGCTGGTTGTCGTTGAAGTAGGCCGGTACCGTGATCACGGCTTTCTCTATTTTTTCGCCCAGGAAAGCTTCGGCATCTCTTTTAACCTTCTGAAGGAGATAGGCCGACAGCTGCTGGGGAGTGAATTCTTTGCCCGCTATTTTATATTTATGATCGGTGCCCATCTTTCTTTTGAACGCCGAAACGGTGGATTCCGGATTCGCCACAGCCTGCCTACGGGCGGGTTCGCCCACAAGCATCTGCCCGTCCTTGGTGAAAGCCACATAGGACGGGAAAGCCTTTCCGCCCAGCGTGGTGCCTTCAGCCGACGGGATTATGGTGGTCTTGCCGCCTTCCATAACGGCCGCGGCGGTATTTGACGTTCCCAGGTCTATTCCTATTATCTTAGCCATATTATTATCCTCCAAACTGATTTTTGTCCGATAACCGCTATTGCTTTTAGATGATCCACTATAATTATTTTTTTTCTTCCGTTTTTTCCGCAGCCGGGGCTTCAGGAGCCGGGGCCTTTACCTTCGCTATTTTAACCTTCGCGGGCCTCAATATCTTATCGCCGTAGTAGAAACCTTTCTGAAACTCCGCCGTAACAAGGCCGTCGTTCGCCTCATTGCCTTCGTCTATCCCTATTATCTCCGAAGCCATGGGGTCGTAAGGCTTGCCCACCACATCCATGGGCCTGATGCCTTCGGCTTCAAAGACCTTTGTGAACTCCTTGAAAATCATCTCCAGACCTTTTACCACATCCTGTACCCTTGTCGAGTCATCCTCTCCGCCGGCCTGCATCTTGACAACATGCAGATGGGCCTGCATCAGCATATCGTAGAGCGGCAGCAGTCTCAAAAGGATCTCGGCTTTGCCGAATTTCACAAACTCCGGTCTTTCCTTCTCCACGCGTTTGCGGTAATTTTCAAAATCCGCTTTCAGACCCAGGAGTTGTTCGTAATAATCCGGCTCCTTTTTTTCCGCACCGACGGCGGCTACCGCCGGGGCTTTCGGCTTGACCTCCCCGCAGACGCACTCATTGTTCTTGTCGCAGTCGCAGTCCACTTCGGCGCTCCGGACCGCTTCCCCGTCTTTTTTCCCTTCGTGATGTTTGTTTTTTTTGTCCATATGATCCGCCCTGAAAATCAGTCCGGTTTTCCGGAAAAGTTTAAAGCCGCAAAACTAAACAACCTTTATATTTTTCCTTATCCTTCCCCTCCTCATTCAGTCCGCAAACTTTATCTTCACAAAAATTGAGCCCGCCACAACGGTGCGCGCAGTTTTAGGCTAATCTTCCAGATCTATCTTTTCCCAATCTGAAAGTATCTGTTCCACCATAGAACTGACCGAATCCACAATGGAGATCATCTTCGGATATTCCATGCGCTTGTAACCCAGTATCCCCACCAACCCCACCGCTTTATCGTTCATGCAGTAAGAGCTTGAAACCAGGCTGAAATTTTTGAACTCCTTGATATTATTCTCGGAACCTATGGTCACGTTTACGATATGTTTTTTTGCCCCCGGCGCCGTTAACGCTTTGCTCTTGCCGGCGCAGTCTTTGAGACGCTCCCGGAGCATCTGGGAGAATTTCTCCTTTTCCTCCAGCATTTTGGCGATATTGCGCATATCCTCTATATCGCCGGACTCCATATTTTCATAGATGCGGCTCAGGCCCTCCAGATAGACCTGATCCGGATTCCTGGCCATGTTGGCTAAATAATCCACCAGCTTCTTCAAAAGCTCCCGTTCCTGGCCGTCGGTTTTTTGCAGGAATTCCTTCCATACGATCCCCGCCGCGTCGGCCACAAGCGCATCCTTAAGTCTCTTATTCAGCTTCATGGAAAGACTCCTGACGGCCCCTTTTTCCAGGGTCTTATCAAGAGAGAAAGACGCGTGTTTCATAATACCGGAGTGCACGAACAAAACTGAAAGAACGCTTTTTGGACCGAGACTTATGAGATCCAGCCGCTTCACGGAATCTTCCTGGATATCGGCCGAGATCACGAACCCGGCGCAGTGGGACATATCCGAGATGACCTTGGAAGTATGTTTAAGAAAACCGTCCAGCTGTTCTATGCGGCGCTCGTATTCATCTTCCACCCGCTCTTTCTGCGCCGCGGCAAGTTTCTGCAGGCGGGTTATATTATCAACATAAACCCGGTATCCTTTGTCGCTGGGGATGCGGCCGCCGGAAGTATGAGTTTGGAACAGATACCCGGTCTCTTCCAGCTCTTTTAATATACTCCTTATAGTCGCGCTGGAAACATTAAACCCCCCTTTGGCGGCTATAATGTCGGAACTGACCGGCTTACCGGTACTGACATAGTTGTAAACCACCCAATTAAGAATCTTTTCTTTCCGGTCCTGCGCGATTTCGGGTTTAAGCACACGCATACTGTGTCTCCACTATTTTACTGATCCATAACTGGCAATCAGCTGTCTTGAGTGCTAGAAATATTATACACCATGTATTTTTAATTGTCAATACCAGGTTACGACTGCTAATAAAGAATCGCCGTGTTTTTTAAAACCACTACAAAGAAGTCACCGCCAGGCTACCCCGGCCAAAGAGAGGATAACACGCTAAACGATCTGTTCAAAAATCCTCTTTCGGCTTATTCCGGACAGTTTTTATGGTCCAGAAATTGAGGGAGCGGATTCTATTTATATATGAGCACATTATCGGAGAGGAGTTCGGATTATTTAAGCAGAAATTTTATCACCGCGTCCAACACACAGTCGGGCGTCAGCCGTTTCAGGAAAAGCATGACTTTGGCCTGAAAAGGCACCGCATAGCGGGCCGCCGGCCGGCGTGATTTGAGCGCTTTAAGGATAGTCTTGGCCACGACTTCCGGACCAGGCGCCCCCTTTCTATACGCCGCCCTGAACTTGTTCGTCAGCTTATCGGTAAGCTCCGCATACGGGCCCGAACCCGAGTATTTCATGAGGTTCACTAAAGCCACGGTATCCCATTCTGTTTTTATCGCGCCCGGCTCTATAAGAATAACCTTGATGCCGAAGCGGTAAACTTCAAGGCGCAGAGCGTCGGAGTAAGCCTCTACAGCGTGTTTGGTGGCATGATACCAGCCGCCGAGCGGCATGTTGATCTTGCCGGCTATTGAGGAGATGTTGATTATTTTGCCGGAGCCCTGCTTGCGCATGACGGGAAGAACCAGCTGGGTCAGGCGGGCCAGGCCGAAAAGATTCACGTCGAACTGCCTTCTGGCTTCCGACATCGGCACGTCTTCGATGGCGCCGTTAGCCCCATAACCCGCGTTGTTTATCAGAATGTCCAGCCGCCCCGAACTCTCGACAACCATCTCAACCGCCTTCTTTAGCGAGTCTTCCTCGGTCACGTCCAGCGGCATTATCCGGCCGCCCAGGTATTCCAGCTCTTTCAAATTCTCCACGCGGCGCGCCCCGGCGTAAACCTTATAACCGTTCGCCAGCAGCATTTTGGCGGTTGCCTTACCTATTCCGGAAGACGCCCCGGTGATCAATACAACATTATTCATAAAATTTTCCTCAACATAAAACCACTACTGGGGTACTGGATCGTTCATTTTATCTAAGGTATGCCGAGCCGGTTACGCCGGCGGCTGCCGGTTCGGGGTCCTGCCGGGGTCAGTCTTTTTCGCGTTCCCTCGGCCGCCTTCGGGGTCGAAAAAGCCTGACACCCGTCACCCCTCCACCTATACCCGCCGGCACCCCTTCATGAAATCTTCACGCGTTACGTTTTCTCAACCCACGCCCCACCGCTCATCCATAAAACACAACATGCTGCCGCCTATTTACCCTGTTGCGTCCACTCTGTCAAAAGTTCATGCAGATATTTGCTCGCTTCATGAAAATCATGGAAGATCAATGCCTTGCCAACCCTTTTCCATCCACGCACTATTGAATCCTTCCTGTTTTTATCGATATATATAGTTACCTGCCCTCCATAAGTGCGATAGAAATTTATTGTTGCCGATTTACTGAAGCGATGATCGGCATTAGAAAGTTTGCGTCGCGAACTATTTTTCTTTCTAGGGGCCACAGTGCAAAACCCTTTATAAAGTTTTAACGCCTGTTTTAAAGTTGCTTCGCCTGTATACCTATCACCATTAATAGGGATCCTGTGAAGATTTTTCAAGATGTCTCTTAGTCCATCTCTATCGCATTCACCATTTAAATCCGTTTTGAAATGTCTTTCAATTCTCCGACAATTAGATATTCGCGATTGAATTGTAGGCGATGATATTCCTTTTTTTTGCAACCATTTCCCAAACCCTTGTTCTTTCATATCAATCCCCCCTAAAAACCGCAATATAGACTTTATCTCGGCAGTTATTCTTTAAACAGACTATTGGCTTTTTCTTCATCAGCTGCTGCCTTATCGGACTCGCCCTTCTTGCGATAGGCACCTCCACGGGCAGCATACACCTTAGTATCATTCGGGTCAAGTTCTAACGCTCTAGTAAAGTCCTCAATCGCCTTATCATATTCACCTTTACCAATATACGCTTTGCCACGATTTAAATATGATGATGGGTTAAAAGCATTCTGGCGATTAACTTCGAAATCTTTATCAAAGTCAGCAATTGCGCTATCAAAATCGCCTTTTCCGAAATAGGCAAGCCCGCGTAACACATTTAAATTTTTCATAAGACTATCATTCAATCCTATATGAAACGTCTTAGTCCGTGCTGCAACGAGCTTTTCATAATCGCTAATCGCGTTGTCATATTCATGCTTAAGATAATAAACATATCCGCGATGCTTGTATGCTTCCCAATAATTCGGGTTATTTGCAATTACGATGCCAAAGTCAGCTATAGCTTTATTATATTCCGCCAAATCAGTATTTGTCAGACCTCTCTTATAAAAAGCTTCCACAGTTCCAGGGCTCGCAGGATTTTTTTCAATAAAAACATTCTCTTCGGCAAGAAGTCTTTTATATTGGTCCAACCAGTCTTTTTTTATGGGGGTGTTGGCGGCGGTTAGGATTTCTCCGGATTCTACCGCTACTAGGCGGGTGTTTAGTTCTAGCTGTTTGTCGGGGAGTTCGGTTAAAGTCCCCACCACCATCCATTCGGCACCTAGGAGTTTGCCTATTTCTTTGGCGGAGTCGGGGGTTATGGCGCCGGAACGCTGGAATTTTAATTCGGCGAAAACTTTTTCTATTTCTTTTCTTTCAATTACTTTGAATTTTTTTAGTTTTACGAGTTCGGTGGTTATTCTTTCGGCTACTACGCCGCCGTCACGGGAGTCGCGGCCGTCGGAATAGGAAAATCCGGCCACGGCTACGGCTTTGTCTGTGCCGGTGCAGTCTTTCAGGAGTTCGTTGGCTATCGTGCTGTAAGCATTGATTTTGAAACTATCCCCCGCCCAGGCAAAAGCCGGAGCGAGAAGCAGGATTAAAAGAATAATTTTCTTCATTAACAGCCCCCTGAAATAAACCCGGAATATAGATAGTATAGTAAAAATCCGGCAGACGGTCGCATCGCCGACCACTTTGAATACTGTAAAAATATAACCTTAATTTAATATTTCACCGGGTGGGATATACTCCGTACCATTAGTGGGCGGGGGAAAGATGTTATATTTTTTAGAAAGTAATTGATTTGGCCGGCGGGTATTGCTGGAGGGGTGACGGAGCCAGGCCTTTTCGTCCCGCAGTCGGATGAGGGAAGCGAAAAGGCCTGGCCCCGGCAGGACCCCGAACTGGCAGCCGCCGGCGTAACCGGCCCGGCGCTTTTATTTGTTCATTATTGAATCAACGCGTTTTTTCGATTTGGCGGCTAATGAATCCTCGGGGTATTTTTCCGAGACTTTCCCGTAGTATTCCTTGGCCTTATCGAAGTTCTTAGCGCTCTCGTACGCCTCAGCCGCGGCAAAAAGCGCTTTGGCGGCCTGGGGATCCGCGGGATATTCCGCGGCTATCCTGTCATAAACGCTTACCTCGGCCTCCAGATCTTTAAGATCTTTTTTGGCTATTTTGGCGGCCAGCCAGAGCGCTTCAAGAGCCTTCTCCCCTTTATATTTATCCGCAAGCCTGCCCAAAACGGCTATAGCTTCCGGATATTTAGACATTTCTTCGCGCAAAATCCTGGCCTCGGCTTTAAACGAGTCATAAGCCGCGTCCTTCTCCGGGTAAAGCGCTATTATCTTTTCATGCGTTTCCACGGCAAGCGCATACTTTTTCTGGCGTTCCGAAAGCTTCGACATCTGGACATAAGCTACCCAGGCCTCGTCGGTTCCGGGATAACTTGCGGCGACATCCTGATAAACCGTTATAGCACCGTCATAATCCTTGAGATTATTTGCCAGCACATCGCCCAGGGATCTTTTCGCCTTCACAAGAAGCCGGCTATCCGGATACACCAGGATCAGCTCCGTGTACGCCAGTCTGGCGGAGATATATTCTTCCTTTTTAGAATGAAGGTCGGCCAAGGCAAGCTGCAGGCCGTCACGTCCGGCATACGAGGGAAATCTGCTGAAAAATTCACGGAATTCTATCACAAGCGGTTCATAAAATTCCGTTCCCGCACGCTCAGCCAGTTTTGTCATGAATAACGCCAGTCTCTCGGCTTTCTCTGCGGAATCCGTCACCTTCCCTATCTCGTTCAGCGCAAGGACGGTTCTTTTGTCCATCTTCCTGTTGCCGGTATCCTGCAGGAGCTTCCTGGCGGAAGCGTTGGATTCGGCGCCCGGATACTCCTGAACGTGCTTTAACAGATCCACTATGGCGAATCTATAGTCTCCGAGCCTGAGATGGATATTCGCTTTCAGGAGCTGGGCGTCGGCGGCATATTCGCTGTCGGGATACAGCTTCAGCCACTCCACAAGCTCCGGCAGAACGGCGGTGACAACATCTTCGTTCTTATCTTCGCCGTATACTTTCAGAAAATTCCATTCGGCCGCCATGACATCGGACAGCGCCGCGACCCTGTGGGTGGGCGCTATTACCGGCGTGGAAGGGCCTTTCGCATCAGACACAGCCTGGGCCGAAACAGTAAAGCCGCCGGCGAACATTATGATGAATAGTAAAATCAAGCCGCTCAAGCGAATCATTATTTTTCTCCTTTACGCTTTTTAGTAAATACAAGGACCGTTCACAGCTTAAACATGTTAACTTTTTACCATAAAGTTGCGCAATAGCCGCCGCCCCTGCCTTAGGCGTACGAATTAACGCCGGGAACCGCTGTTTATTGCGTTAGAAAGAGGTCCTTAGTGACAGTATAGCGGCCGTTAAGCCAGTCAATTATTTCCCGCGCGGCTCCAGCTGTCCAGTTTACGTCCGAAGCCAGATACGACGCGTAGGCATCCGCCATCTTGGCGCGCTCCCCGTCCGTAAGCTGGTCCAAACCACGGTCCATAAAGTCGGGCAGATTTTTCTCAAGCTGAAGAGCCATTTCCCCGCAAGTCACCATCTCTGCGGCTTTCAGGAAAGCTTCTTCGGGCCGATACGACGCCCCCCGTTCATAACTGAATTTTAAGGTAAGGAGCGGGATCTTTGAAAGCGCGGGCTGGTTCATGGGATTCACCGAATGGCCGGCCAGCCATTCGCTTATAGCGGACGGGCGGCCGATCATGGGCCTGAGGTGCAGAAATTTGCACATTCTGGGGCCGTCATTAACCGGATAATTATCCCAGAGAAAAGGTTTACGGCCCAGCACTTCGGCCGTGGCGCGCAGATGCTCCACGCTGTAGCTTTTGGAACAGACAAATTCTCCGGTCCAGAAAAGCCGCACTTTAGGATCCAATTCTTTACCCAGCCGTTCCAGGTAACCCTCCGGTTTTTTGCCGAAAAGTTTTTCAAGCACCGGGTCCAGGGAATAATAAGTGGGGCAGAAGATAAGCTGTTTCGCGGTGGAGCGGCCGGCAACCCAGTTAACTATCTCTATCTGGCGCTTCGCCAATTCCGGAAAGTCGCCTTTCATGTCATCCATTAGCAGGCCGAATTTATCCACGCCTATGCGGTTAAAAGCGTCTATGCGGTTCTGCAGCAGGCTTTTAACGTCGTCGTTAAAAGGGGAAAGATAGATCTCGTACGGGCTGAACCCGACCCCGAATTCTATGCCGGCCGCGCGGCACTGCGCTGAAAGGCGGGAAAGCTTTTCCTCAAGGCCGCCGGGAAACGGCTCGCGCCACTTTTTGCGCAGGTAACCGTCCGCCTTGGGCGCGTAGATATAAAAAGAAAAACCGTGCTGTTTAAGGAACGGCGCGTACCCCCCCCGCTCATCCCAACTCCAGGGCTCGCCGTAAAATCCTTCGATAACGCCTATTTGAGTGTTCATGCTGATCTCCCCTGTCGCACCCCGCGCTTAACTTGATTACTTTATACTTTTTGAGGCGGCCATGTCACGCACCTCGAACAGGCGGTCGCGCAGCTCTTTGGCCAGTTCAAAATTAAGATTATCCGCGGCATCCTTCATCTGCTTCTCCAGCTCTTTCATAATACCTTTTACATTGCCCCTGTTGACATCCGCCGCGGCCACGGCTCCCACCAAATGGAAGGCCGCCCGCTTTTCCTGGGTATGAAGCTCGTCATATTCCATCTGTTTTTTCCTGATAGTCTCCGGCTTGATATTGTGTTCCTTATTGTAGGCCAGCTGCTTTACGCGGCGGCGGGACATCTCCCCCATGGCGCGTTTCATTGAATCGGTCTCGCGGTCGGCGAACAGCACCACCTTGCCGGTGAGATTCCTGGCGGCGCGGCCGGCTATCTGCACCAGCGTGGTATCGCTCCTGAGGAACCCTTCATTATCGGCGTTCAGAATGGCCACGAGCGTCACTTCCGGAATATCCAAGCCCTCCCTCAGCAAATTGATGCCGACCAGCACGTCGAAATCCCCCTTGCGGAAATCTCTCAGGATATCCAGACGCTGCAAAGTATCCATGGAGGAATGGATATATTTGGCTTTTATTTTTTTCTCGGCCAGGAACTCGCTCAGATCTTCGGCGGTCTTCTTGGTCAGAGTAAGGACCAGCGAACGTTCTTTTCCGGCCACTCGCTTCTCTATCTCGCCGATAAGCGCTTTTATCTGGCCCTGAGCCGGAAGGATGCTGACATCCGGGTCCACAAGGCCGGTGGGGCGGATGATCTGCTCCACGGTATTCTCTTTGCCCGCCAGCGCGGTTTCATACGGGCCCGGGGTGGCCGAAAGAAAGAGGGTGGCGGGGCGCAAAGCCTCGAATTCGTCGAATTTCAGCGGACGGTTGTCCAGGGCCGACGGCAGACGGAAACCGAAGTCCACCAGCGTCTGTTTGCGGGAACGGTCACCCTGGTACATGCCGCGGATCTGCGGCGCGCTAACGTGCGACTCATCCATAAAAAGCAGGAAATCTTTCGGAAAATAATCCAGAAGGCACAACGGACGCTCGCCCGGAGGGCGGCCGGACAGGTGGCGGGAATAGTTCTCTATGCCGTGGCAATAGCCTGTCTGGCGTATCATCTCCAGGTCGTAGCGGGTGCGCTGCTCGATACGCTGGGCTTCCAGCAGTTTGCCTGCGGCATTCAGCGTTTTAAGGCGGCCGGCCAGCTCCGTCTCTATCGAGTTGACAGCCCTCTCTATTTCCACGGGTTCGGCCACGAAATGAGTGGCCGGATAAACGACTACTTCTGTAAGTTCCCGCAGGGAATCCCCGGTCAGCGGATGTATCTCCCTGATGCTCTCTATCCTTTCACCCAGCTTCACGCGATAGGCCGTTTCCATATCCGCCGGGAATATATCTATAATCCCACCGCGCATGCGGAACATACCGCGGGTGAACTCGGTCTCATTGCGCTCGTACTGGATAGCGACCAGCCGCTTGCTTAATTCGCGCCGGTCATAAACGTCCCCCTGGCGCATATGGAGACATAGCTTTGAAAAATTATCCGGAGAACCGATATTGTAGATGCAGGAAACCGAAGCCACCACTATGGTATCGCGCCGGCTCAAAATGGAGCTGGTGGCCTTAAGGCGCAGCTTGTCTATATGATCGTTTATTGAGGCATCTTTTTCGATATAGGTATCGCTGGAAGGGATATAAGCTTCGGGCTGGTAATAATCGTAATAGGAAACAAAATATTCCACGGCGTTATCGGGGAAAAAAGTTTTAAACTCCGAGTAGAGCTGGGCGGCCAGCACCTTGTTGGGTGAAACGATAAGCGCCGGACGGTTGAGCTCGTTTATGACCGAAGCCGCGGTAAAAGTTTTGCCGGAACCGGTCACCCCCAACAATACCTGGCTGGCCTTGCCGGCTTTCACGCCTTCGCAAAGAGCCTTGATGGCCGCCGGCTGATCGCCCTTGGGTTTGAAGGGAGAAACCAGGTTGAATTTTCTAACCATCCCTAGATTTTACAACTTTATAAATGTTTTGTAATATTTCGACAGGGATTGTTAACTTGGCAAATTACTATTCGCGGCATACGATACCTTGCCTTTTGCACAAAGGGATGTGCCCTTCAGGAAGTTCAGCGAAGCGCGGGGTGCGACAGGCGGGTGTGCGATTAAGGAGATTATTATGAAAAAAACCGGAAAGATGATCGGCGCGGGGATAGGGCTGGCGGCCGTCGCCGCGGCGGGAGCCTATTTCCTTTATGGGGAAAGGGGCGCCAAGAACCGGGAAAAGATCGCCGGTTGGTCGCTTAAAATGAAAGGCGAGGTTCTGGAAAAAGTCGAGGCCCTCAAATCCATAGACAGGGAAGCCTACAACGAGCTGGTGGATAAAGTCTCGGCGCGCTACGCTAAGCTGGGGAAGGTCGGCGCAGCGGAGTTGAGGCATTTGACAGTGGATCTCAAAAACGCCTGGGCACATATCAGCAAAGAACTGAAGTAAGGCCGGCAGGAAAAAGGACGCCTTTCTCAAGGCGACGACCCAGGCCGCAAGTTTTAGAAAGTTTTACCGTGCTTGAATTTCTTTCTCCGGACGACTTGTGACCTGCGGTTTGAGTTTTTTTATTATGGCCGCAAGACCCCAGATAACAGTAGCTTCCACCGCCGGATTCTGCCCGGGAGTTAAGAACGCCATAGATAAAGTGCTGGAACTCGCAAAAAGCACCAAGAAACCCATCTACACACTGGGCCCCCTCATCCACAACCGCCAGGTCATTGAAACTTTAAAAGAAAAGAACATCCACGCCGTGGAGGACGTATCCGAAATAACGGATAAGGACGCCATTCTGGTGATTCGAGCGCACGGCATCCCGCCGCAGCTGGAGGCGGCCATCAGGGGAAAGACTCTGGAAGTGGTGGACGCAACCTGCCCTTTGGTAAAGCACGTACATCACACCATAGCCGGCTACGCGGAAAAGGGCTACGAAACCATCATCGTGGGAGACAAAGACCACGCCGAAGTGGCCGGGCTCATGGGCTATACACGGGGGCGCGGCCACGTCATCAGCGGCCCGGAAGAAGCCGCCGCTTTACCCTGGATGGAAAAAGCTAATATCGTGGCCCAGACCACGCAGGAAGAGGATGTATTCCTGGCGGCGGTGGAAGCGGCCAGAAAAAGAACCGGCGAACTCGCGGTCTCCAACACCATCTGCAAGCCGACCAAGGACCGCCAGAAAGAAACCGTGGAATTGTCAAAGACCTCGGACCTCGTAATAGTGGTAGGCGGCAAGAATTCAGCCAACACGGCCCGACTCTTCCAGATCTGCAAAAAACTGGCGCCCGCAGCCGTTCATATAGAAAAAGAAGATGAACTAAGCGCCGCCATCCTTAAGGACAAAAACTTTATTTTCATAACAGCCGGCGCGTCCACGCCCAGCTGGATGATAGAAAAAGCGCTGGCCCATGTCCGCGAACTCACCGGAGCCGCCAAAAGTTCGTTCGAGGAACACCTTTCTTTCCTATGGAAACTGGGCATCACCAGCGGCGCCTACACAGCCCTTGCCGCCGCCGCGCTTGCCTACGTCTGCATGAAACTGGAAGGTTCTCCCATATCGAAAAAACTGCTTATAATATCCGGCCTCTTCGTCCTTAGCCTGCATATGGCCAACCGCGCGGAAGAGAAGGGCGCGGCCGCCCCGGACAAAGCCAAACGGCTGCTTTTCATTCGCTTTAAATCCACCACCAAGTTCGCCGCTTTTCTTTCAGGCACGCTGGCCGTGCTTCTGGCCGCGACGCTCGGCTGGAAGGTTTTCCTGCCGGCGGCTTTCTTCTGGGGCGCCGGAATGCTGTACCCGTATAAACTCCCTCTCGGCTTTGAGAAATTCGCCAATTTCCCTGCTTCCAAGGATATCGTCACCGCCCTGGGCTGGGCTTTTGTCTGCGCCTACGCCCCGGGCTTATGGCACGGCTCCATACTGTATAAATCGACCCACTTGGCTGTCACCTTCGCGGCGCTGCTGGTATTCATCCGCTCGGTAATGTTCGGCATAAGCCACGCGCACAGCGATATGATCGTGGGAAAGGAAAATTTCTATAAAGCCGCGGGCCCCAGGTTCACGTATCTGTCGCTATTCGCCATGTTCATTTTTCTGGAAACCATTTTGGTGATCCTTATAAACATGGGCTGGAAACCGGATCTGGCTTCCGCCCTTTTTACCGGCCTTTTCTACTACCTGATCCTGATGCTGGTATTCTATTTCAGCAAGATCCCGGAGCGCATCACTTCCGAAACGTTAATAGACTCGCAATTCATCCTGCTGGCCCTGTTCGCCTGGCGCGCCGGAAAGTAAAGTTCGCGAAAACGCAGGGCAGCGGAGGCATCCATGGCCGGATTCCGGCCGGGACAGCACGGGCCTTGACAACAAAGGGATATCCTTCTACACTATATTTAACGAAGCGCGTAAAAAAACACGGCGGCAATCCAAACGGGAGCTTATTTTTATGAAGATCAAAACAGCGGCATTGGCATTTGCGACGGTGACGTTGGGGATATTCGCTTTACTGGTGACGAAAAACGCGCCACCTTCGGATTTTAGAGATGCGGTGGCGGAAGATTTAAAATCCCAAGATTTCAAAACGACCCTCCCGAAAATAGAGAATAGCGCGAACCTCCCGGCTCCCAGCGCCGCGGCGGACAACAACGCGCAAAGCCGCGTTGATGTAAAACTCGGCTATGTCATGCAGTCCGGCTCGGATATATTTTCGGCTGAAGGGACCACGCCGGCCATCGCCATACGCGGAGTAAAAGAGAACGATTTAAAATACACTCTTTCCGTGGCGATCGACGGGAAGCCTCACCAGTATAAGGTGCGCGAGATCATTGCCGTCAACGGAAATGCGGAATGCAAGCTGGTCGGCATGGGTGAGGACATTCTTCTCAAACTGCGCAGAACCGGCGCCGATGTATTCGACATCACAGGCAATGTAAAATCCGATGTTTTCGACCCCGCGCACAAGCTAACTTTCACTTACGTTAAGCATGGTCAATCTAAAATTTCAGGCCGCGACATGGAATTCACCATAGAGAACTCAAGCATAACCGGCACGGCGTCAAGCACGTTATCAAAAGAAACTTTGGCGGCGGTTATCTCTCTGGCGCTGGGCTATTACCATATAACGATAGACCGCGAGATCGTTAACATGCGGGTTACCGCTACCAATGAGTATTTCGAGGCGCTGGATGAAAAGATCGGCATACAGCTGTCCGGAAGCCGCTTTACCAGCGGGCTGTATCAGGTGTACGAGCGCCTGGACGGCGTTGAGAATCAGGACCCGATAAATGTGTATATGAAAGAGTATCACCGCTACAACATAACACAGGATGATATTTCCCTCAGCCTGACTCAGCGCAATCGGGAGTTCCTGATTTCCGGCACAATAAGGAAAGATAAGGATGACAAGAACCCGGAAAACATAAACATCACACTGATGCAGGGCGAAGCACCGGACACCTACAAGATCATGAGCTCCGGACTTTTAGTGGAAATAGATCCCGCTAAATCCATCACCGGAGAGCTTGATTTCAAAGTGCTCTCCAAGAAAGCGGTAGCATCCGTGTTGTCCATAGCGCTTTCAATGCACGCCTCGATCATAAAGCCGAACTCCCCGTTTTAGAGTTCCCACCGGCGGGAAGCAGGATATATCCGCAGTAAAACAAGGGATGCCGTTCAACAACGGCATCCCTTGTTTTTTGCAGTCTTTATCTGAAGTTGTCCCTTATTCTTCCGGAAATAGCATTTTAACCTGAAAAAATGGCGGAGAAAAAGCAATAGATTGTCGATATACGGCTAAGCGCAGGGGCAGGCGGAGAAATGGCCGGGGGCTTTTTCCTGCAGCTCCGGCACACTGCGGGCGCATGCCGGTTTGGCTATAGGACAGCGCGTCCTGAAGCCGCAACCTGAAGGCTTGTTCAGCGGGCTGGGGACATCGCCTTTAAGTATTATCCGTTCCTCCCTGGTCTTATAGGGGTCAGGCTGCGGGGCGGCGGACATCAGCGCCCTGGTATACGGGTGCAGCGGGTTCTTATTTATGTCCCGGCTGGAGCCGAGCTCCACCATATTTCCCAGGTACATAACGGCTATGCGGCTGCTGATATGCTCCACCACTGAAAGATCGTGGGCGATAAACAGGTAAGTCAGATTGAATTCGTCCTGCAAATCCTGCAGCAGGTTGATTATCTGCGCCTGTATGGAAACGTCAAGGGCCGAGACCGGTTCGTCCGCTATTACGAAAGCCGGATTGGTGGCCAGCGCCCGGGCGAGGCCTATACGCTGGCGCTGACCGCCGGAAAACTCGTGCGGGTAGCGGAAGGCGTAGGCAGCTCTCAAACCCACTTTCTCTAGCAGCCACGATACCTTTTCGCGCTTCTCTTTGCGGTTCATCCCCGGCAGGTGTATGTCCAGCGGTTCGCCTACAATGGCTTCCACCGACATGCGGGGATTAAGCGAGGAATACGGGTCCTGAAAAACCATCTGTATGCGCGAGCGGAAAGGGCGCATGGCCGAACGGCCAAGGTTGGCGATATTTGTCATTTTCCCGTCCCTGTCCGGGAACATTATTTTGCCGCCGGTAGATTTAACAAGGTTGATGAGCGCCTTGCCTACCGTTGTCTTGCCGCAGCCGGACTCGCCCACCAGGCCCAGAGTCTCACCCGGCTTCATTGAAAAAGAAACCCCGTCCACAGCCTTGACCACGCCAATCTGCCGCAGGAAAAGTCCGCCGTGTATGGGGAAATGCACCTCGAGGCCGGATACCTCCAGGATATTCTTCCCCGCCGTCTTTTCTTTTACACCTGTTTTTTCGGACATTTATGGCACCTTACCTGTCTGCCGGGAGACACCTCAACCAACTCCGGTTCAAGCTCGCGGCATTCCGGCATCACCTCGGGGCAGCGGTTGTTGAATTTACAACCTTTGGGAAAACTTAAAATATCCGGCACCATGCCCTCTATCACGGGCAGCCTTATGCCGGGTTCGTTCTTAAAGCCCGGCAGCGACTTAAGCAGGCCCCTGGTGTACGGGTGCAGCGGCCCGTCGAACAGCGGCTTTACGCCGGAGATTTCCTGTATCTGGCCGCCGTACATTACGGCCACGCGCTGGCAGGTCTCGGCCACAACGGCCAGGTCGTGAGTAATAAGCAGTATGGCCGCGTCGCGCGTTTTTTTCTTAACCTCCAGCATCAGGTCCAGAATCTGGGCCTGTATGGTGACGTCCAGCGCGGTGGTAGGCTCGTCCGCTATAAGGAGGGCGGGGTCTGAGCCCAGCGCCATGGCTATCATCACGCGCTGGCGCATGCCGCCGGAGAACTGGTGCGGGTAATCGTTAAGGCGCTCCTTCGGGGAGGGGATGCCCACCAGGCCCAGCATCTCCACCGCCCTGACCTCCACCTGCTTGCTGGTCAGGTTTTCCTGGTGGAAGCGCACGGCCTCCTCAAGCTGCCAGCCGATGGAGAAAACCGGGTTAAGCGAGGTCATCGGCTCCTGGAAAATCATCGAGATGTCCTTTCCCCGTATCCTGCGCATCTCCGGGTAGGACAGCTTCAGCATGTCTCTGCCCCTGAAGAGTATCTCTCCGTCGGTAATCCTGCCCGGAGGGTCCGGTATCAGGCGCAATATGCTCAGCGCGGTCACGGACTTGCCGCAACCGGACTCGCCCACCAGGCCCAGCACCTCGTTCTCGTAAATATTAAAATCCACGCCGTCCACGGCCTTCGCAAACTTGTCCTCTACCTGGAAGCAGGTCCTCAGGCCTTTCACTTCCAGCAATTTTTTCTTTTCGGGAGTTCCGGGCATATTATCTCAACCTTGAGAAAACCTTGGGGTCAAAAGCTTCGCGCACCGCTTCGCCTATCATTACCACCATAAAAAGCGTAACGGCCATGGCTATAGACGGGGTTAGTATCAGGTGCGGATAATACTTAAGGTATTTCATACCCTGGTCCAGCAGCGCGCCCCAGCTGGGAGTGCCTACCGGCAGGCCGAAGCCCAGGTAGTCCAGCGAAACCAGCGAACCGATAGTGCCCACCACGTTGAAAGGAGCGAATGTCACTAGCGGCACCAGCGAGTTGGGCAGGATGTGTTTCATCATCACGGACCATTCGCTTGCGCCCATGGCCACGGCGGCGTGCACGTAATCCCTTGCCTTCTCGCGGTAGAACTCGCCGCGTATGTAATAGGAAATTCCCACCCAGCCCTGCAGCACGACTATCAGCGAAACCAGCAGCAGAAAGGTAGGCTGTATTATGGATGCTATGATGATAAGCATGAACAGGAAAGGCACGGAGGACCAGATCTCGATGAAGCGCTGTATGAGTATGTCGACCCAGCCGCCGAAATAGCCCATGACTCCGCCTACAATAATCCCTATGATATAGCCGAGAACCGAAACTATCAGTGCGAAAGACATTGAGATCCTGAAGCCGTACACCAGCTGCGCGAAAACGTCGGTTCCCGCATCGTCGGTGCCCAGCAGGTTGTTCCTGCCCGGCTTGTGAGGCGGCCTCCCCGGCATATCCAGCAGGTGCTCGCGCGGCGAATACGGATAAATCGGCATGAGTATTGCGGCCTTGCCCGCCGCGAACATCTCCCTTGCTCCGGCTACGCTCCTGATGTCCGACTCTATGTCTGGGATTATCTCCCGCAGGTCCTGGTAGTCCTGCAGTTCTTCGGACGTGGCGCCACGGCCGGGCTTCGCCATGGCAAGCTGAGAGCGGATATCGCCTATCTCCGCCTCCAAGGCTTTTATCTGTGAGTCGAACACGGCAGGATCCCTGCGGGCTGCGGCGAAAAGCCTGTAATCTACCGAGTCGTCGCCCGCCTGTCCGAAGTCGGATTTTCTGTCCATGGAACGCTGGGTTTTGAAGAACAGCAATTTGTCTCCCCACTCGGCAGCGGCCGGGAAGGAAATTCTGCCGCCATAGCGTATGAACAGCGGCTTATTATTCACCATAAACTCAAGGAAAAGGGACATCACAAAAAGCGTGGTGACTATCAGGAAGGAATAATAACCGCGCTTTATGGTCTTGAAGCGCTTTATGCGATTCTTCCAGTGCGGCGCCAGTTTCATATCGAAGCCCAGCTTCCTACCCACAAGGACATAAAGGTAAGGCAGGGCCTTATGGGTGAACAGGTACCCGGAGTAAAGCAGAACCGCGGTTTCAACAAGCTTTATAACCATTATTTACCGAACCTTATCCTCGGGTCTATAAGCGCCCAGATCACGTCGGAAAAAATATTGCCGGTCAGCCTTATCAGTACCAGGAAGACCAGTGTGCCCAGTATCACCGGGTAGTCGCGCTGTATGACGGAATTAAAACTCAGCAGGCCCATGCCGGGGATATTGCAGGTTTTTTCTATAAGGAAGGAACCCGCAAACAGCAGCCCCAGCGCGTGACCTATGCCCACGGTCAGCGGTATCAGAGAATTGCGCATCGCGTGCACGAAGATCACGCGGTTCTCCGACAGGCCCTTGGCGAAAGCCGTGCGGACATAGTCGGCGCCAAGGTTGTCCAGCAGGGAGTTCTTCATAAGTATGGTCATAGTAGCGAACCCCCCCATCACATAGCCGAGGACGGGGATGGCCGTATGGTGAAGCTGGTCGGATATCCTGGCGAAGAAACCCAGTTCCGCCCAGTTCTCGGACCTGAAGCCGCCGAGCGGGAAGATATCCAGGTAGCTGCCACCGCCGAGAAGCACCATCAGTATGAGGCAGGCCACAAAGCCCGGTATGGAATAGCCGAGAAAAACCAGCACGGAAGTGGCGGTATCGTAGCCCGACTTATGCCTGATAGCCTTGGTAACGCCCAGCGGCACGCAGATCAACCAGGAGGCGAAATAGCCTATCAGGCCGAAATAAATAGAGACCGGGAACTTGGAGATTATCACGTCCAGCACCGGCTCGCTGTACACATAGGACCGGCCGAAATCCAGCCGGAGTATTCCCCACAGCCAGCGGGCGTAGCCCTCCGGAATGCTCTTGTCCAGATGGTAATATTTCTTTAGCTCCGCCATGGCCGATTCCGGGATCTGCAGTTCGGCTTGCTCGCTGGCCAGGCCGGAGGAGCCGCCTTCCCCCATCATGGCCATCTTTATCTGCAGTTGCGCCTGCTCGATAGGCCCGCCCGGCACTACGCGTAGCACGGCGTAAACCAGGAAGGTTATGGCGATGAATGTCACCGGTATCAGCAGCAGCCGACGTATAAAATAGGTAGTCATTCCGTGCATAGTTTACCCCATGTCAGGCATTAATCCCACGGCCTCTGTAATGTTTCACCGGTCGGCAGGCTCCCGCCGCTCTTCATGACCTCGTCCAGGGCTTTTTCCTTCCGCTGGTCTATCCACCACATGGAGACTATGCCGTTGTAATCCCCGATCTTTGACAGATACTTTTCCGGGTGGCCAAACTTATTAACATAAAGGATGCGGTTGAAACCCGCGCTCCAGCCCAGCGCGTAAGGATGGGCACGGAAGATGATCCCGTCTATCCTGCTTATTATGCGTTTCTGGCTCGCCAGATCAAAAGCCAGGTCGTATTCCTTGCACAACGCGTCCACCTCGGCGTTCTTGAAACCGGACAGGTTGTTGTTGTCGTTCTTGTTCGCCAGCGCCGAGTCCCACGAGCTCACCGGGTTCGGGAACAATAGGGCGCCCCAGGCCTGCGAATGAATGGTAAAATTGCGCTCGCCGACCTTCTTCATCAGCGTGTTGCGGTCTATCTGCCTGAGGATTAGATTTATTCCGACTTTTTTGAGATATTCCTGCACCACCTTGTATATCCTGGTGGAAGAGGGGTCCCCGTATTCCAGTGTTACCTCGAATATTTTGCCGTCCTTCTCCAGCCAGCCGTCCTTATTGCGTGTCTTCCAGCCGGCCCGCGCCAGCAGGCGTTTGGCCATCCTCGGGTTATAGCGGATCTTCGGGTTATCCTTATTGCCCCAGTCGCTGCCCGGGTAATAGCTGTCGATGAAGCCGTATTCGTTGAAAAAAAGCTTGTCTATCAGCTTGTCGCGGTTATAAAGATGGGCGAAGGCCTTGCGGACGTTGCGGTCGTCAAAGGGCGGCTTGCGCATATTGAAGACCAGACCGGAAAAGCCCTGCGGCGCCCGGGTGTATATCTTGCGTTTCAGTATCCAGCCTTTCCGCACCTTGTCGAAGTCGCACTCCTGCAGCCACCTCTGCGCCTTGTTGACCGGGAAGTAGTCCAGTTCGCCTTTCTTGAATTTCTCGAAAGCCAGTTCTTCGTCCAACACCACCAGCCAGGAGAGCCTGTCGAAGTTGTTAAGGCCTATATTGAACCGCTCTTTTGCCCCCCAGTAATCAGGACGCCTCGTCAGCGTTATGGAATGCCCTTTCTTTATATCTTCCGCTTTAAGTTCGTAGGGGCCCGAGCCGGCCTGCAGCTTCCAGTTATAATCTTCCAGATACTGATCACCAGTGAGAGCGCGCATTTCATTGGCGGGGTAGATCTGCATACCGGCGAAATAAAGGAAAAGCCGCCAATGCAGTTTCTTGGTCTTCACGGAAACAATGCCCGCGCTCTCGGCCACCGGCTTCTCAAAACTGCCGTCCCACATCATAAGTGAATACGGGTCCTTGATATCCTTGCGCACCCGAAACTCCCAGGTGGCCACAACGTCGTCGGCGGTCACAGGGCTGCCGTCGGCCCAGCGCGCCTTTGTGTTGATATGGAAATAAAATTTGCGCCTGTCCGGGGAGATCTTCCAGTAGTCGGCTAGGCCCGGGATATACTCAAGCGTCTCCGGGTGCAGGCCTACCAGAGACTCATAGATCATGCCGTGCAGTTGGGAAGTGGTGGTAAGGTTTGAATTCGGGCCTTCTGTTCTGAGCGTAGGCGGGAAATCGGGCCAATAAGAACGGAGCGCACCGCCCTTTTTTGCCTCCGGGGAGCCGAGCAACGGGTAATTCTTACTGGTTTCCCAGCCTGCAGGATTGAATTCCAGCGCCGAAAGGCAGGGGGCCAGCAAGACGAAAAGCAGAGCAACGCAGGTTATCCGGTTATTAATCATTCCCTATCCGCTATTTTTTATCGATGGAAATAAACGGCACACCGGCTCCGACGTAGCCCGGCAGCACCCCGTTCCATTTTTCTATTGCTTTAAGCTGCGCGTCCACCTTACGCAGCTCTATCAGCGCGGGGGTAACCTGCTCGCGCTGCATGCGCAGAGCTTCGGCCTCGCCGCGCGACTTGGCTATCTGCTGCTCGGCGTCGCGCTTGGCTTTCTCCACCAGTTTTCCGGCCATCTGGGCCTGCTGGTCTGCCACCTGCTTGTCTTCCACGGCCTTCAGGAACTGTTCGGTAAAGTCCAGATCCACCACGGAAATATCCGTAACTATAATTTCCTTCCTTGTAAGCCGATCCTTCACCTCTGTGTTAAGTTCCTGGACGAGCTCATTGCGCTCAGAGATAACCCTTTCAGCGGAGTAGCGGGCGGCTATTGCCTTGAAAACCTCCTGCACAGCGGGGTCAACGATGTTTTCCACATATCCGGGCCCCAGGTTGCGGAAAATACTGATTGCGGTCTCTTTCTGTATGCGGTGATTCACAACCAGATGCGCATTCATAGTCTGCAGGTCCTTTGAGAAGGCCTGCGTCGTAATATTGGCGCGCTGTATCTGTATAGAGAACTTGGTTATATTCTCCATGAAGGGCACCTTGAAATGTAGTCCCTCACTGTAGGTGTCCACTATGGAGCCGAGACGCGTCTTTATGGCAACCTCGCCTGGAGGAACAATAAAGAACGATGAAAACGCAAGCACAGCCGCGGTAACCGCTACAACCGGTAACAGCAGCTTTCCCGCAAATTCTTTTTCCATTTTGCCTCCATCTTGTTTCTTGAATTCGCCAACAACCTCTTTAAGGTCGTCAAAGAAAGACTTCTTCATGAGGAGATTATACATATTATCCCGCCCTGTATAATTTAAGGGATATCCTGCAGCCTAGTTCTGTTAACGTAAATATTCAGCAAACCCGTGTGATTGGCCACCTCAGGGCGCGCATAGTTGCCGGAGATAGACACCCAGATAGACACCAGAATTAATCACAAAAGGGTGCGTGCATTCATGAAGTTTGCAAAGCTCAGCTTCGATGTTTGTGGCATTCGCAAACTAATCTTGGATCCATTTTCTCAGGCACACAATCACAGTTTACTGTTTCTTGCATATTTAGTAGACTAGACTTTACGGTACAGCTGGGAGGTCAGTCAGAATGCTTGAAAAACCTTTTGCAATACATAATAGCACTGTCAAAAATACTCCACGCGCGTTCAAACGCTATCTTTACGCGCGTATAGACTGGAAATCCGATGCCATATGCGTAACCGGGGCCCGCGGCGTCGGCAAGACCACCATGCTCCTGCAGTATTATCACGACCATTACGGCGATGTGGAAAAATGCCTATATATCTCGGCTGATAATGTGGAGGCGACGGCGGCAGGCCTGTTCAACATGGCCTCCGAATATTTTGCCTTTGGCGGGAAAGCACTTATCATTGACGAGATCCACAAATATCCGAATTGGCAGGTTGAGCTTAAAAACATCGTGGATACCTTCAGGGGTAAAAAACTGCTTGTGTCCGGCAGCTCTTCATTGAATCTGAAAAAGGGCAAAGCCGACCTTTCGCGCCGCTTTGCCTATTACGACCTGAAAGGCCTTTCTTTCCGGGAATACCTGGAGATGAAAGAGGGTAAAGTGTTCCCCGCGCTCAAATTGGATGAAATTCTGCACGGGCATATAAGGCACGCTCAAAAAATATCCGGGCAGATAACCGTTCTTAAAGATTTCAGGAATTACCTGAGCGGCGGCTATTATCCGTTCTTTACCGAAAGCGAGGCCGCATATCCGCAGAAGGTCCTGAATATAATCGAAAAGACGCTTTACGAGGATGTGGCGGTGATCGGCAATGTAAAGCCCGTGCATATCGCGGCGATAAAAAAAATCCTGTGGCTGATAGCCGGAGCATCGGCGTTCGCTCCGAATATAGATAAACTGAGCAGGGAACTGGGCATCTCCAAAGAGTATGTCTACCATTATCTTGAATATCTTGAGCAGGCCGGAATCATCAACGCGCTCTACTGCGCAGGAAAAGGCTACAAACTGCTGAGAAAGCCCGCAAAACTGTTTCTTGAAAATACCAATCTGCTTGCCGCAATCAACGGCTCGTTAAAACTGGATGATGAGCAGGGATCAGTGCGGGAAACGTTTTTCATGAACCAAGTCTCGGGTTCTGAGCGCATGACCGCCGCCGAAAAAGGCGATTTTAAGGTGAACAACAGTCTCACCTTTGAGGTTGGCGGGAAGAGCAAGACAGCGAAACAGATACGGGACATAAAAAACGCTTACCTGGCTTTGGATAAAATAGAAATAGGCGCAGGCAATAAAATACCGCTCTATCTGTTTGGCTTCCTCTACTAAGAACGTTCCCACCTTCCGACGGATCACGTCGGCGCTGAAACTCCGCAAAAAATATCAAAACTTACACCGTCGATTCTGGTAAGCTGTCTGTGAGGATTCTGGATAGGAATATGGATTACCTAGAGCGTATTCAAAAATCGTTGGATTGGATGGAGGCTAATCTCCAGGAGAATATCGGTTCACACGAAGGAGCCCGGGAAGCATTCATGTCCCCTTGGCATTTCCACTGGGTGTTTAAGGCCATGGTTGGAGAAACCCCGGGCGACTATCTTCGCAAACGCCGATTAACAAACGCCGCTCAGGAACTCGTGGGCGGTGATAAAAGGATAATTGAGATAGCTATAGATCATCAGTTCGAGTCGCAGGAATCCTTCAGCCGGGCCTTCAAGAAGCATGTTGGGATGACGCCGGGTCAATACCGCAAAATCAGGCCGCTCCCTACGGTGTTGTCCAAAAGAATGCGTCTGACCGAACGGGAGCTCAAGCACCGCACAGGAGGAATGACAATGAGACCGAAAATAGTTTCAAAAGATGGATTCAGCGTGATAGGTATGGTGATAAAAACAACCATAAAAGAGAATGCCGAAGGCAAGACTATACCAAGATTATGGGACAAGTTCAATCCGCGCGTGAAAGAGATATCAAACGTGTCCAGACGTGTCTCTTACGGCATATGTGTTAACGAAAAAGGTTTGGGCCCTAAAACCTTCAATGAAACCGAGAAGTTCAATTATATGGCCGCCGTACCGGTGAAAAAACCTGCCGGAATTCCTAAAGGCATGGCAATGCGTACGATTCCGGCTCAGAAATATGCCGTATTCACTCACAAAGATTCACTTGATAACTTGCAGTTTACGCTGAACTATATTTACGGAATCTGGGTGGCGAAGTGCGGCTATGAACTAGCGCCGGGGCCGGAGTTGGAGTTATACGACCACAGGTTTAAATTCGGACAACAGAACAGCGAACTGGATATTTATGTCCCGATAAGATAATCCCGACAGATTCATCCTTTTTAATTGTGCAAATGGGCACAAGACTGCCGGAATTAGCGCTCCTCAAAGGACAAATTTCACTTCACTTTCCCCCCTTTGGAAAAACCTGCCTGATACCCGCCCTTGAACTCACTTTGGGCATATTCTGGGAGACCGAAATTGACAGAGAAAATTATAGTTAGGAACAAACAAACCTCCTTGGAAGTATTGGCGGGCAATTGAAAGCATTCACAGCTCTTGGTGGACAAAAGACGAATAGCCATGCGGATAGAATTTGAACGCGAACTGCTTATCAGGCAGGCTGAGGAAAAGGATTCAGGAGTTGTTATCGCTTTTTTTACGAAAAATCTAAGCGGGCAGAATGATGCCATTTATTCCGCTGAATTTCTGTGTCCGATGGGTGTTATTGGCGCAATCAGAAAACAGCAATTACTTATCGCAGAGAAAGATGGCGTGATCATTGCGGCTATAAGATTTTACAGAAAGAAAAGAGATAGAGGCATTTCTCTGTACCAATTTGCGATTGCCAGAGATTTTCGCGGCAGAGGATTATTACTCAGCATGCTGGAAAGACTGCGGGATCAAGTGATAGTCTCTTTATGTCCAAGCTCATCGTCCTTGAACTCATACTATGAAAAACAAGGTTGGCGGTTTGAACAAGTTGAAAACAAATTCAATACCTGGCTTCTTCCCCCAAAAAAGGCATCTTTCATTTAAGTACTTTGACAATCCGTCCGCCGCCCACTATGCCGGTAAAATCATTGACTTAAGAGCGCAATGGACACCAAGGCGGACACCAAGCTATTTTCACTACACTAATTTAATATATTTGGAGTCCCCCTCTTTCTATTGGTAGAATATACAGATTCAATGCGCGGTTAGCTCAGCGGTAGAGCGCCTCTCTTACACAGAGGATGTCACAGGTTCAAATCCTGTACCGCGCACCAGATTTTATCAGTGACGGTAAGCAAGCCAACTGCTTGGCTTGCGCAGGATTTGAAAGGCGGACCGACGGAGCCGGCAGGCGCAGGAGTGAGCCGGGGTCGCGACCTGAAGCGAGCGACGGCGAGCTTCAGAGTTGTGACCAAATCCTGTACCGCTCAAACATTTTTCACTATATTTGGCCGGTATCCGCTATTTATCCCCCCTCGGCTAATGACCACCATAATAACAAGGAGCATTTAATGTCAGAAGAAAAACGCCAGGACCTGCCTTTGGAAGACATGCGCTCGGAGGAAGGTATAGAACTCATAACCGAACCGAAAGAAACGCCGCACGTGGCCGGAATGACACCGGAAGAAATAGAACTTAAGTGGTACCGCGAGGTCTATCAGGGCGACAGCATGAAACAGCTCACCCTGCGGTCCGTCATCATGGGCGCCCTTCTGGGCGGCTTCATGTCGCTCTCAAACCTTTATGTGGGCCTGAAAACCGGCTGGGGACTGGGCGTGGCTATCACCGCGTGCATCCTTTCTTACACGATCTGGAAAACCCTAATGACGCTCCTGCCGTTCCTTTTCAAGACGGACATGAGCATCCTTGAAAACAATTGTATGCAGTCCACCGCCTCCGCGGCCGGTTACTCCACCGGCGGCACAATGGTCTCGGCCATCTCGGCCTACCTGATAATCACCGGCGTCCATATGCCGTGGATGATCTTAACGCTCTGGACCATTTTCCTGGCGGCGCTGGGAGTGTTCATAGCCATACCGATGAAGCGGCAGATGATAAATATCGAACAACTCAAATTTCCCAGCGGCATCGCGGCCGCGGAAACGCTCAAGAGCCTGCACGCCAAAGGCACAGAAGCCGCAGATAAAGCCAAATCACTCGGGATCGCCGGCGCTTTCGGTGCGCTCATTGCCTGGGTGAGGGACGCTGGAATACAGGCATCCTGGTTTGGAAGCCCTTCGTGGATGGCGGAAAAGATAGCGCTGCCCGCTTCCCTCGCTTTCCCGGGCACGCTTAAGGGTTTCCCCCTCTCGCAATGGACCTTTTCCTTTGATATGAGCGCCATGATGATAGCCGCCGGCGCCATCATAGGCTGGAAAGTGGCCTGGTCTATGCTCCTGGGCGCCATCGTGAACTTCGGCATACTGGCCCCCTGGGCAGCCCAGGCCGGCGCCATAGACACTACGAAACTCGGCTATAGGGCCATAGTCCAGTGGAGCACCTGGGCCGGCGCTTCCATCATGGTCACATCGGGGCTGTTCATGTTCGCCCTTCAGTGGAAAACCGTATTGCGGGCCTTCGGCGGCATCACCAATATTTTTCATAAACGCGCCGACACCATAGCCGACCCTCTGGCGCATATTGAAGTACCCGGCTCCTGGTTCATCACCGGCACCGCCCTTTCAGGCCTGGGCTGCATAATGGTGCTGCACTATGCGTTCCAGACCTCCTGGTGGATGGGAGTGGTGGCCGTTGTTCTGACCTTCTTTCTGGCCATAGTGGCGGCCAGGGCCACAGGCGAATCGGACATCACTCCGATAGGAGCGATGGGAAAGATAACCCAGCTTACTTTCGGCATCCTCGCGCCCACCAACATGACCACCAACCTCATGACGGCCTCGGTCACGGCGGGCGCGGCCGGTTCCACGGCGGACCTGCTTACAGATCTCAAGAGCGGTTATCTGCTGGGCGCAAATCCCCGCCAGCAGTTTCTGGCTCAATTTTTCGGGATCTTTGCCGGCACACTCGTAGTAGTCCCCGCTTTCTACATTCTGGTGCCCACGGCCGCCTCGCTCGGCACGGACCAGTGGCCCGCTCCCTCGGCCCAGGTCTGGGCTGCGGTGGCACGGCTCCTGTCAAACGGCATTCATTCCCTGCACCCGACCGCCAAGATGGGCCTGCTCGTTGGCGGCATAGTTGGGATCGTGATCCCGATGCTGGAACTAGCCATGCCCAAACGCCGCAAGCATATCCCTTCGGCCATGGGCCTTGGACTCGCCATGGTCATACCTTTTTTCAACTCGTTGTCCATGTTCATCGGAGGCGCCATAGCCCTTGTGATGGAGAAAAACTGGAAAACCATGGCGGACAAATACATCATCCCGGCCAGCTCCGGCATAATCGCGGGCGAGTCCATTATCGGCATCGTCATAGCGCTTTTGATGTCCACCGGCCTGCTGAAATAAACAGACCTCTGGAAAGTTGTATTTTTTTTTGATATCCTATCCAAGTAGTACGATGTATTTGTGTGGGGTCGTGGTGTAGCCTGGTTTAACACGTCGCCCTGTCAAGGCGAAGACCGCGGGTTCGAATCCCGTCGACCCCGCCAAATTTTACTTTTTTCTTTTTCGGAAAAAAATTCCGAATTCTGCGCGCGCGAAAAATTGAAATTTGGCAGGAATTCCCACGGTTTTTTGAATTCAAACGAAAGCCTTTTCCGTAAATATTCA
>Ga0208953_1000612_pt1 | contig 28495 bp, 16 predicted proteins | sample RifOxyB2_FD_184033 | JGI IMG/M metagenome (GOLD analysis project Ga0208953, IMG submission 184033) | Groundwater microbial communities from Rifle, Colorado - Rifle Oxygen_injection B2 (SPAdes) | ecosystem: Environmental > Aquatic > Deep subsurface > Groundwater | place: USA: Rifle, Colorado...
GTGACGGCGGTCGAGGCGGACCGCGACCTTATTCCCGCGCTGCGCGAGAAGTTCGGCTCCGCGATCACTCTCGTCGAAGGTGATATCCTTGCGTACCAATGCCGGGCATTGGCACCAATGCCCGGCATTGGTACGTTTGGGACGTTGTCGTACAAGCTCGTCGCGAATATTCCGTATAACATCACGTCGGCGTTGCTCCATCGGTTTTTGACGGAGCGAAATCCGCCGTCGCGCATGGTACTGATGGTGCAGCGCGAAGTCGCGGATCGCATCCTCGCGAAGCCGCCGGACATGTCGTTGCTTTCTGTCGTATGTCAGCTCTACGCCAAGACGGAGAAGGTGACGAACGTTCCTGCCGGGGCATTTCGACCCATTCCGAAGGTTGATTCCGCTGTTATTTGCCTGGATCCGCGCGTTCTCGATGGGGTCCATGATCCCGAACGGATCATACGGCTCGCCAAGGCCGCATTTTCCTCGCGCCGCAAACAGCTGCACCGCAATCTCTCAGACGCGGGGATTACTTCCACTCCATCCGCGAAGGCGGCATTGGCATCCCTTGGCCTTCCGGAAACCGCGCGCGCGGAAAATCTTACTGTCCACAATTGGATTCAGCTTGCTCGTCTGATATAATACGGGCGGACCCTATGGGCCTTCTTGAAAAGCTGACGCAAAAAGGGAACGAACTCACGAACGAGCAAAAAGTTGCGTTCGTGTTGCTTGTATTTCTCGGGTTGGGAGGACTGGTCATGGGTTATTTTTCCTTTGGTGCGAATATCCGCCGGCCGTTTGATATTCAGATCGCGGAGCGTGCTTCCGAGGAACCGTATCTCACGCTGACCCAAAAGGAAGAGAAGGAAAAAGAAGACCAAAAGACACGCGACACGGACTCCGACGGCCTTTCCGACTACGATGAGCTCTATGTGTTTCGTACGTCACCATACATCACGGACACGGACTCCGACGGGATCGACGACAAGACCGAGGTATACGCGGGACAAAACCCGAGCTGTCCAGAAGGGAAGACCTGCGGCACCGCGTCAGGCGACGCGTCCGGAGCGTCTACCGCAGCTTCCGACCTCGTGGGATCATTGTCTGATTCCCCATTCGCCCGGGATCTTTCGCAATACGATTTCCAGTCGGAGGAGGACATTCAGGCGTTCGTGAAGTCCATTACCGTCGACGAGATTCGCAAGGCGCTCGCCACCGCCGGCGTACCGCAGGATCAGCTTGACGCCATCGCCGACGATCAATTACAGACTTTGTTCGAACAAACGCTTTCGACCGCATCCGAATCCGGCGAGCTTGACGCGCTTGTCGGCGCAATGCAGGCGCAGGCCGGGGCCAGCGGTTCTGATGGTGAGATTCAGCAATAAGTATGCACCAAATACCCACTTACCAGCGAGTCATTTCCTTCTTCACGGCCTGTTCGCTCGTGGGAGTTTATGTCTTTTCAGCTTTGGTCATGCCAAGGCCCGCTTACGCCGAGGCTCCGTCTTCCAGTGCGGCCGCGGCCGTTTTGGTTTCCACGGCCGCTTGTCGTGGGGCGTCAACGGCCGTGACGCCGGATCCATGCGAAGGTGCCAACGAGGCCGCAAAGGCGGTGGACGGCGGAATTATCAGCGTGTCCATGCAGGTCGCGCTCCTGTCCGCGTTGTTGAACCTGGCAACGTTCGTGTTCGACCGGCTGGCCTACGAGGCTGCGATTTGGGTGGCGACCGGCGGTGAAGGAGAAACGCCGTTGTTTCACGCAAAAGGCGCTCGGGAAGCGTGGGCGGACTTTGGCCTTGATATTGCCGGCAGCGCCGTTGACGAACTTAATTCTACTTTGCTCGATGATCTCAACCTGGAATTTGACATCTGCGCTCCGGAGAATTCGTTATTCAAGCTGTCCATCCAGCTCGGTCTGACGCAGGCGTATAAGTACCAGAAGCCAAAGTGTGACTTTCAGGACATGCTGAAGAATTGGGACGCCTTTGTCACGTCTACGATTTTACAGGTAGCTAATCCGTCGCAGACGATTCTTAAGGCATTTGCGGAAGGATTTAAGCCCGGCCAAAATGAATTGTCCGCCACGGTCGGGTTGAACCTCAAGGTGCACCAGCGTGTGCTCGAGGCAAAGACCAACAGCTTGTTCGAACAGGTGAATTCTGGCGGTTTTCAGTCGGTTAAGGATATCGTGACCGGTCAGATCAAGACGCCTGCCTCCATCCTTCAAAGCGAATTCACGCGTCAGATCGGCGACTCGCAAAGCGAGCCGACCAAGTTGCAGATGCAGGCCGCCATCCAGAATTCTGATTTGCTCGGATCCATGTTTTTGCATGTGGCCAGCGTGTTTACCAACACGCTGCTGTCCACACTCATGAATAAGATCTTTACGGGTTTGTTCGACGTCCAGCCCACTGTCGACCCGTTTGACCAGGAGCTTGCCGGTATTTCGACCCGCGAGGACGCGGCGAACCGATTTTCGTCATTGATTACCGTGGCGCCCACGCAGTTGGAAAATTATAATGCCCTTGCCGAGTTCGTCGCGTGTCCGGTTGGCCCGATTACGGTTCGCAACCTGAACAACTGCGTGATGGACACGAACTTTGTTACGGCGGTTGCGCGTGCGGAATCCGGCGTGCCAATGACCGTGCAGGAAGCGATTGACGACGGATTCTTGAACGGCGATTGGCCGCTCATTCCGCACGAAGGGGCCGGTATCCCAAAAAATCAGGACCCGCTTTGTTATACCTATGGTTACTGTTACGGCAATATCGTGAAAATGCGCAAGGCGCGCATTCTTCCCGTCGGATGGGAAATCGCGGCAAGCCGGAACGATCCGTCCAACGCGGCGACCCTACAGGAAATCGTCGACGGGTTCGACGAGTGTGGCACGCAGGGCGGGGGAGCGGATGGAACGCACCGGTGGTGCCATCTGATCGACCCGGATTGGGTCCTCAAATATCCGGAAACGCAATGCCGCGCGTTCGTGAACGGCGAACTTCGCATTTCCAGTCTTTCTCCTGGGCGTGCCGGCGCGTGCGTTGATACGCCGAGCTGCATTTCCGAGTCAAACGACGGATCGTGCGATGGCGGCTACGGGTACTGCGTCCAAGAAAAGAACGTGTGGAGGTTCCGTGGCGACGAGTGTCCGGAGCAGTACGCGTCGTGCCTGTCGTTTCAAAACACGTTTACTTCGGAATCCGCGGATTTCCTGTTCAATACCGTTGATCAGAGCGTGTGTGACGCCAATAACGCCGGGTGCGAATGGTATCGCACGAACAAGTACTACGATGACGCCGGAACCCCCGACGATACGTCCGACGACTCCTTCGAATGGCTGGCCGGCGACGACGACTTCGTGACAGCCGACCGCGAGGATGACGTGAGGCGATATGACGTTGGTACGTCCGCCCATCTTGCGGCGTCGACCTATGCGTACGACACCGACGGCGACGGCACCGACGACGAAAGCTACGGCACCTACGCTTACCAGGACCGCATCTACTTTAACAACAACGTCGAAGAGTGCTCGGAGGATGCGGCCGGTTGTTCCGCCGTGTATCCGATTGGAGATTCCTTGGTACTCAACGCGATCCAAAATCCATCATTCGAGGATGATGCGGACGAAGATGGGACGCCAGACCTTTGGACCGAATATCTTTCAACCCCGACGCTCGACACGAGTGGCAGCTACTCGTATTACGGGTCGAACGCGTTCACAAAGGACTCGACGGCCGCGTACGGAATGCTTTTCCAGTCAAACGTGCAAATTGCCCCGGGGAATTTCTACGCGTTTTCCTATTACGCGCGGAAGGCAAGTTCGTCGTCTACGGGCCACACGACCGGGCGCGTCGTCCTGAAAGATGCGGATGGCAATTATCTTGATTTGGCCGGAACGAGCGTCGCGGGAGATTGCGCGGTCGCGGATTGGTCCGCTGGAACGAATAACTCGGTATTCATTGATTTGGCGACCCCGTCCAGTACCACATACGAACGGTTCGAATGTATTTTTACCGTTCCTGATGAGGGAAATGGCGCGCTCGCAAACGTATACATATACGCCACGGACAATTACATCGATGCCGTCCAGCTCGAACTCGGGGAGGACGCGTCGAGCTTTACGGACGGATATAACTCGTCGTCGCCGGCCACCTCGTATCTGCTCGTCCCGCCCGATTATCTCGGTTGCACCGGCGCGGCCACGGATCCGGCCGAATGTGACGCGTATACGCAGGTCTGTTCGGCACAGGACGTCGGATGCAATCTATACACGCCGGAAAACGGCGACCCGAGCGTGCCTGCCATCGCCTCGACGCTCGATGAGTGTCCGAGCGAATGCGTTGGGTATGCCACGTACAAGCAGGATGCCACGGACCGCGAGGACGTTGACTTCCCGTTATATTTCATCGAAGACCGTGCCACGGCCTGTTCTTCGCAGTACGTCGGATGCGACGCGTTCACGAACGTCGACGCGACTTCCGTGGGCGGGGAGGGGAGCGAGAGCTACACCTATCTTCGCGCGTGCGTGAAGCCGGAAATGGCGACCGGCAGCGCGGACGACAACGAGAGCGCCACCTACTTTACCTGGGAAGGGTCGGACGCCTCCGGATACCAGCTTGTCACCTGGACCCTTTTGAAGAGCGACGACACCGACGCGCCGTGTACCGCTTGGGACGTGCAGGGCGAGAGCGTGCTCGTGTGCGCGGAGGACGCGTCGGTCGATTACGAAACCGACGATTGTAACGATCATGCCGACATCTTCGACAATCCGGACTGTCGCGAGTTTTACGATACGAATGGCGACATCCATTATCGCGACGTCACGCTCACGGTTGCCGTGGATTCCGACTGCCATCCGTATCGGTTCGACGGATCGTCCGAAACGGATTGCGAGGCCTCGGGCGGATATTGGACCGATGTCGGCGACTGTCGATACTTCGGTCTGGCCGACGAATCTACCGAGTGTCCGGCGACCCAGGCGGGATGCCGCGCGTATACCGGCGGCGCCGGACGCAATGCTACCACGGTCTTTTCCGATGACTTCGAGGATGGCGACCTTGTGGAATACACAGAGGCGGACGACGCGACAATGAGCGTCAGCAATGAGTCCGTGGCATCCGATGGGCACTCCATGCGCATGGTCGTGCCAAGCGCCATTACCGCGTCCGGCGGCTCGATTAAGACGCTTTGGGCCTATCTTGTCCCATCTTCCACGAGTACGACGTACGACGAGTCCGACGCGGCGAGCTGTCCGTCCGGAAGCATCAGCGACAGTGGCGAGTGCGAGATCGACAAGGACAGCGACGGGACGTACGACTGCTCGGTGGAGGACGGCGATAATGGGTGCGGAACGCTTGATGACCTGCTCGTCCCCGGCAAGACGTACATGCTCTCATTCTGGGCCAAGGGATCCACCGACCTCTACGTGTTCATGCACGACCTTGGCGGCGATTCCTCTGCGACGTCAACGGACGTACATGATTTCGTGGATCCGACCACGACGGGCTTCCAGGCTATTTCGCTTGATAGCGGCTGGCACTCTTACGAGCTCGGCCCGCTCGATACCACGGACTTCGCGAATTTCGACGACAGCTCGACCCTGCGGTTCTACGCCGACAAGGGGACGGCGGATGAAACGGTATATATCGACAACATCCGCCTAAAGGCGGTAGAGGAGAACATTGCCATCATCAAGGATTCCTGGGTGGTTCCTTCGACGTGCGACCAAACGCCGGATGGCGTGGACAGCCCGCAGTACTATCTTGGCTGCGAGGCGTACACCGACCAAAACGGGGACGGTGCGAATCTTTATCAGTTCTCCGACCTGTGTTCCGAGGAGGTCGTGGGGTGCGAGGCGGCGTATGACACGCAGAATTCGGACTCAGCGTATGGCGCCGTGTATAACGCCCGCTGTCTGTACGTAACCACGGACACGACCGACGACGATACCGTGTCATCGAACACTTCGTGCGAGATCGAGGGGGAAACCGTCTGTACCATCACGGCCGGAACCGGTTACTGTCTGTTCGACCGCGATGGCGCGCTTCCGTCCACGTTGCCATACACGGAAATTTCCGGTATCGGATACTACTACATGGCCTTGGGACCGGAAGCCGTGGTCGTGGACGCCGACGTCCCCATGTATCTCGTGGATAACGGAACAACCTCCTGCACCGCGGAGAACGTCGGATGCGAGGAAATTGGCCTGCCGACTTATGATCAGGACAAGTCAAACGTGACATCGTTCGAGTCCGCCTATTACCTGAACGATCCGGATTCCTACGATGACACGTTGTGCGCGAACGAGGAATTGTTCTGCGAAGAATGGTCTTCCACGCAGGATGGTAATTTCTACTTCAAGGATCCGGTCGACCAAACGTGCGAGTACCAAACCGGCGTTACCATCGATGGATCCTCATACTACGGCTGGTTCAAGACGGACACCAAGGAGCCTTGTTATGACGACTACGTGATTTCCGGCGAGCAATTTGGCATTTGGCGCAACGGCGACGACGCATACGACGGCTGGGTCGCCGCCTGTTCCTCCGGCTATGACCTGTGTACGGAGTTCCGCGACCTTTCGGATACTTCCGGGGTCACATATCCGGGCGGTACGCCATATTACTTCATGGACGATGATTCGCTTTCCGAGGAGGCGCTGACCGCGAGCGATCAATGCCAGGGTCAGGTGAGCCAAAGGGAAGGATGCGGGCTGTTCTACGACACCAACGATTCGGAACTCACCTACAACGTCACGGCCTCGTACGTTGCCTCGATACACGCCGATGTTCTGTATGGCGATGCGCCGGGAAGCAAGCAGGACCCGATTTCCTGCGATGATGGCGGCGAGGATATTACTACCCCGGACGGGGAAACGCTGAACTTGTGCGAGAGGCGGTGTAAGTATGAAATTGATTCGACCGACTCCATTTCAACCCCCTCTTCGGAAGAAGACACGACAACGCTCATTGTGTGTTCGAACTATAGTTCGTGTGAGCATGTCTTTGATGCCTCATGTTATGACGACACGGATTGTCCCGATATCCAAACGGATGGCGGCGATACCGTTTCTGGAACCTGCGAGAATGCCGTCTCAACGATTGTACGTGGCACAAGTCGAGTAGAAGTGACGCACGCGCTCTCCGATGATTCTAACCGCGTGGTAAAGGTGTATCGCGACCGCGAGTGCTCGGCCTGGCTTTCGTGTCAGTCGTCGCAGGTTTCGTGGAATGCACGGACCAGCAAGTACGAGACTATCTGCGACAAGGTTGGGCTTTGCACGCGGTATTCCCGTACGGGCGATGCGAGCTTTTGCACGGAATGGGCTACGACCGACGCCGTGGTTCTGAGTTTGAACGAATATACTGGTCGCGACGCTACCTGGAACGGCACTGATTATTCTGGTTATTCCATTCCGGATCAGCTTCCGGTCGAGCACTACGACCAAATAAACGTCTCGCCGGACTCGAACGATTTCATTTGCGTGAGTGTTTCCTTTGATTCTGGATCCTTGGCGATTCCAACCCTTGAAGACGATGGGAATTTTATAGAGTGTGACGATTCGGATGACACCGGGGGGGATTGCACGGAGTGGTGGAGCGTTTGCCGACAGGTGAAAAATGATTATCGTCTCGGATACGTGGCTGGCGGGTGTGACCTCGGAGAAACCGGATGGCTTGGCGAATGTATCGTCGGGTATTGTGAAACGTCAGGGGACAGCTGTTCTTCCGACGGTGATTGTCCCGGGTCAGAGGAATGCGTGGTCGGTTATTGCCAGGACGTCGGAACCACCGTGTGCTATAGCAACGACGACGATAACGCCGACGGCGTGGCTGACGCGTGCGACGCATCCTTCCCGGTTTGCGACACGATTCTTGGCATGTGCGTCGACCAGTTGGCGCCAAATAGCGACACGTGCGTGACCGCGTCCGACTGCTCCGGTTCCGGCACGCCGACCTGTACGTCGGACGTCCTCTCAAAGCGCGGCGCGTGCGTAAACGGCATGTGCGCCACCGACGTATATGGCGATCCGATCGTTCCTGACGAAGCGGAAAGCGAGGAATGCCGCGGGTATCCGGAAACCACTTCGCCGTTCCCGACCGAGGTCGTCACCGAATGGAGCGACACTACCGGCATGACGTCTGAACCGAGCTCTAGTCCAGAAGACTTCGATTGGCAGCCCTATTCCTATGTTTATGGATACGAGACCACGGAAACCTGTTCTCCGACGGTCAACGACGTCGGTGACCTCCTGCTGTCCGATGACTGCGTGTGTTCGTACGACAAGGCGACGTATGGCGAGTCCGGATCAATTACGCGATATTATCCGCCGAACACGGCGTTAAGCTCAATTTCGACGGGAACCAGGACAGCCAATCAGGGTGTTTGTCTGGGTGGCGAAAAGGCAGGGCGGTTCTGCTCGCTTGATTCCGATTGTCAAAGCGGCACTGGGACGGATTACTCCGGAGGATCGTGTATCAAATTGAACCGAAAGGACACGGTGTACGGTTGGGAAGGGTACTGCTTGGAGCGCGACACATCCATCCACAAGAACGGCAGCTCGAGCGAGGATGACCGCGCATGCCTTACCTGGCTTCCGGTTGACCAGCTCGCCGGATCTACCGACCTCTATGGCAAATACATGGGCGCCGGCTACAACCAGGGCGACACCTACTACTGCGCCGAGGTGGACGTGGGCTACGTTATAAAAGCAGGCGCCGAATTTTACGCCACATTAATAGATGCAAGCGACTGTGAGCATGGCGACAACGTTGATCCAAGAAATACCTGTCCGGATGGGACGTTTATGGCGTTCAAGAGTTGTGAGGAAAGGTCGATATCGACTTATGACTACGAGGATTATGAATGGAAAGAAGACGATATTTATACGTGGAAGGCAATGTGTATTCCAAAGAATTCGTACGTAGATGGGGATCTGACAAAAAAATGCGGATATAACACTGACGAAGACACGAATTATATCGACGATTCAGATCCGGATCATGAATGGGAAACCTGGAGTCAGATGGCAAATTGCCAAACGCCACTTTTGACCGCTCCCTCGCAGGTAGAGGGGTGGATCGATGTAGCAGACAATATCTCAATGATGAATGATTACATTGACGCTAAGAGCGACCTTCTACCAGACGCAGTTCTGGTCGAAGCCGTTCCTTATTGTCGTTCGGTAGTCAAGGTAGCGGATGCCGCCGTCTACAATTATGCATGGACCGACCGCGTATTCGACAAAACAGACACGCAGTATGAAGTGAAGCCAATTGGACATAGCGGAGACGGTTACTTTGCATTTACCGCCGAAACGGAACAGACGGTATTTGGTAAGGCAGACGATGTCACGCTGGAAAGCTCGTTCGATACTGAGCCAGCTGACGAATCCAGCCCGCTCACAGTGCTTTTGTGCGAATTATCCGATTACTCCTTTATTCTTCCGACTGCCGAAGAATCATGCAGTAGCGGAGACTTGGTCGGAGAACATGCCAGGTCATACATGGACGTGAACGTGATCGAGGCTGGATATCCGTATCTTTCGGATGGTACAGTTGATATCTGTGACGAACACGAAACTTCGCTTCAGGACAACGGATGTAATAGCGAGGAAATTGCCTGTACAGACAATGTCTGCGTCGGTGGAGGCATTAGGAATGGGCAGAGATGCAATGATTATGAGGACTGCGCGCTTCTTCATTGTGTAACAAAAACCATTGTTACGGAAGAATCGTCAGATTACTCATTTAATTTTGATTATTGCGTTGCGGGCGTCCCGTACGTTTACGCGCATGAGACAGTCGATGCCGTTGTTGATCGCATCAGCCAGTTCTTCGCAAAGTCGATTTCCCTCACTGCCGGTTTGAAGCCGTGGTGGGAGTATTCCTTTGGCAATGATTGGACTAATGCGAAGGATTCAGATGAGATTCTAGATTGGGGAGCCTATGAGCAGATGACGTCGAGTGTTGACACTTGGGACTACACCGCGACTGGAGATCCATATAGCCTTGAGAGGCCGACCGCGCCGAGGGTGATTTCCATCGGCGACTGCGACGGGACGGATTGCGAGGAGGGAACGCTCGATAAGATCAGCGTGAACGGCTACGACTCCGGCGACATCGAGGGATCCGGCGGCTACAAGCACGTGGCAGTAAGCTTCTTTGCCTACGCCGACGAGGACCAGATGCCGATTCGCAACATCATCGTCGACTGGGGCAACGGAAAGCATACTTCCGCGAGCGGCGAGCCGGAGTGGCCGAGCAGCAGCTCGTCGCAGTCGGGGTCTACCTCGGACGACAACTATTACCAGAACCATCGCGGGTACAGTTCCACCGGCGTGGAGCAGTGCGACTCGGTGAGCTCGGACGCGAACGACTGGAGTACGGCCCCGGACGCGTGCGATACCAGCTATCTCACGTTCATAAACGATTACACGTGCACGGCCACGCTTGCCGAGAGTCTGCCGGCGTGCGAGGAAACCACGGATCCAAGCGGCATGTCGCGCCTCACCAACTCGCCGTGCCGAGGCACCGGCACCATCGGCACCTCCGGCGCCTGCGTGTTCCAGCCGCGCGTCCACGTCAAGGACAACTGGGGCTGGTGCACGGGGTGGTGTGACTCGACGGACGGGGTGACTATGCCTGATGGAAATGCAACTGAAGACGCCACGGATGGCCAATGCTATGATTACGAGTGTGATACGAGCGATTGTCCGTCAGAGGGAAATGACTCGTCGTGTACGGATACTAGCCAGGGTGGCATTACGAACCCTTGGATTAACTTTGACGGCTACGTGATCGTTACTCCATAGTTGCAGACATAAAGAGCGAGGTAGGCTTACCTCGCTCTTTCGGTATCAGAGGTAATGGACATTTCGAGTTGGTAGAATCATCGTTTCTCTTCTATCAAAAAAGCCCACGCGCTGCGCATGGGCCGCCGCATGGTGCTACCTCTCGAGCTCCATGTGGAATTCATCCCCGAAACTGTTCGTGACGAGAATGGTGCTGTCCGAGCAATTCCCATCGCTCATCACGGCTGAGACCCAGTAGTCGGAAGCCTCAGACTGGCCGAACATCACGGTTCCGCTGATGCCGAGGAGCGGACTGATGACGCCGACTAGATTCTCGCTGTCATCGCCGCCACCGACAATTGCGTCCATCATGTTGTTGCCGTCTGCGTCGAGGGATCGCATCACGACGTCGCCGCGGATGTCGCTGTACTCCTCTTCGACTCCACTCAAATACCCGGTGAGGTCGCAGCCGTACTGGCCGTACACCCACTCGGGGCACTCCCCGTCGCCGACCGACCAGGTACTGTCAGTACACCCGCCCTTCTGCCAGGTGAGGTCGACGGTGTCGCCGTCGTTCTCGACCGTGGCGGTAAGGGTGACGAAGTAGACTTCGTCGGTGGACGCGGTCACCTCGTAGGTGCCCGGCTCGTCGGCCGTCCACTCGCAGGTGGTGCCCGCGCAGTCGGCTCCGTGCCCGTCCACCAGGACCTGGGCGTTCACCATCTCCTCAGGGAGGACGGCGCGGACCGTTGCGGCCCATCCGCCGGTGCCGGTGTCGTCCGGGGTGGTGCCGGCGGGGTCATCCGGATTTCCGTTGTCCTCGCACCCTCCGAGGAGGGGCAGGGAGGCGAGACCGAGGAGAACCAAGAGGTTCTTCGTCATGGCTTGCTCCGTTGCCCCGCGGATCGCGCGGGGACTTGTCGTTGGCGTTGCCAGTGAGCTTCCGTCGGACCGTCCGACAGCGCGCCCGCATGGCATCTCCATGCTTCAAATACACTCCTTTTTTCGTATTTTGTCAATGGCTTAGGCCAATCTAAGCTTAAATTCCTCTTAGAATCGCACATGTTATCCACAGGTCTGACATTGCGAATTTGCCTGCCGTGGGCATAATGGTTTGGTGGAAAGGGACCATTGGCTGACAAAGAGTTCCCAAAACGGACATCGACGTGCCGATGAACATGGCGCGAGCCGTCCGTGACCGGAGTTCAAGCGGGTTCGTTCTCGCGCTCCGTTCACGCGCGTGCCGTATCCTTACCTGCGCCTTCGGGTGCTTGCAGGCATATGTTGCGCGAAGGCTCGCGGGGTCCGTGAGGCGTCCGCTTCGGACGTCTTCCGGGAGGGAGGCTCTCATGGACAGTCAACAGTCGTTCGCCTACCACTGCGGCCTCGGCGGCGTCAGCCCCCGGGTCGTTCCGCTGCCAATTTCCTGCCCGACGGCATTCCACCCCTGGTGGAGTCCGGAGGAACGGTTTTGGGAAAACCAGCGGCCTGTGCGCGGTTGGGTTCCCCAGCCCGTGCCGGAGGCGTAGTCCATCCACCCGCCAAGCGGTCCTTTCGGGGAAGCGCAGGCGGCCACTTCGCGGCGGAGTCTCCCAAGACGTCCGCCTTTTTTCTTCTTTACCAAGTACCAATGCCCGGTATTGGTATCAATACCGGGCATTGGTATCCTAGCCGAAAATTTTTTTATCGAAGCTGTCAAGCGTCTTCCAGTCCCGTTCTACCCAGCCGCGCAAAAATTCCCTGTGTGAACCTTCGCTCGTCTCTTCGATAATTTCCTCGTTCCGGATAAAAAGCTGACACTCCAAACCAGCGTAATGCCGGTAGCTCGACCATCTGTAGTCGTTGAGGAATCGTTCGGCATCCTGCCAGGCAATTGGACCAAGCTTGTAGTTCATTCCGGCCAGTTCAAGCGGATTAAGGTGGATGTAGCGAGGCAGGTGTTGAAACTGGGCGTCCGTCGTCACCCGTTTGATTTTATAGGCACCCGCAAAGAGCACACCCTTTCGCTCATTTGTTCGGTTAAAATATTTTGCATACCCGCCGCCGAGCCGGTGCATAAATTCAGATATCCCGTTGGTTTCTCTCTGTTTGAGCATGAGATGGAAATGGTTTGGCATCAGGCAATAGGCCATGATATCGACGCATGGATTTGCGCTCACGGACGGATGGCGGACATGGGAGATCGAGTTCGGCTCACACCGTCCCCGTTCATTGAACGCGATCATGCCCTTGCAGAAGCGCGTGCGATCGCTCTCCGTCAAAAAGATATTTCGGCGGTCCGCGCCGCGATTGTAGACGTGGTATACCGCCCCGTTGGAAAATAGCTCAGATTCGCGCATATGCTTTTCGATCGCGTACCAATGCCCGGTATTGGTATGGATTCCGTTAGAAAAAAATACTTCCCGTTGGCGGGGAAGCGTCTTTAATATTTTTGATTTCAACAGAAAATTTACCGTTTGTCAACGTACCGTACATCGATGTGTGTGGACAAGTTTGGACGATTTGGGGCACAATGGCCAGCGTATGATCGATTTGAAGATTCTTCGCGAACAATCGGGACGGGTGAAAGAAGCGTGTCGGAACAAGAATTCGGACGTGGACATTGACCGCGTTCTTTCGCTTGACCTTGAACGCCGAAGACTGCAAGGCGAAGTCGACCAACTGAACTCCTCCCGCAAGGAGGCGGCGCAGGCGAAGGATATCGAGAAGGGCAGGGCGCTCAAGGAGCAGGCGGTCGGGCTTGAGGCCGAATTGTTGCGCGTCGAGGAGGAACTTAACCCGCTTCTCTTGAACGTCCCGAACCTGCCGAGCGATGACACGCCCGTCGGCAAGGACGACTTCGAGAATGTGGTGATTCGCAAGTGGGGCGAGCCGCGCTCGTTTGCATTCGAGCCCAAGGATCACATGGCGCTCGGCATGGCGCTCGGGCTTATCGACAGCGAAAAGGCGGCCGCGGTTTCCGGCGCGCGCTTCACGTACCTGAAGGGTGATCTCGTTCTCCTTCAAATGGCGCTCGTGAACTTCGTGTTCTCCATTCTGACCCACGAGGGAACGCTGAAAACCATTATCGAGCACGCCGGCCTTTCCGTGCCGCCAACGCCATTCGTTCCCGTGGTCCCGCCGCTTATGATTCGTCCGGAGATCTTTGAGCGCATGGCTCGGCTCGAGCCTAGGCTTGAGCGCTATCACATTCCATCCGACGATCTGTTTCTCATCGGCAGCGCGGAGCACACGCTTGGACCGCTTCACATGGATGAAACGCTCAAGGAGACGGAGCTTCCACGCCGCTATGTCGCGTTTACTCCGGCATTTCGTCGAGAGGCCGGTTCCTATGGGAAGGATACGAAGGGAATTTTACGGCTTCATCAGTTCGACAAGGTAGAGATGGAGTCGTTTGCGCTTCCGGAGCATGGAATCGGCGAACAGAATTTTCTCGTTGCCATCCAGGAGCACGTCATGCGGGCGCTCGGCCTGCCGTATCAGGTGGTGATGACCTGCACCGGCGACCAGGGCGACCCGGACGCGCGTCACCTGGACATCGAAACCTGGATGCCCGGGGAAGGAAAGTATCGCGAGACGCATTCCGCGGATTACATGACCGACTTCCAGGCACGTCGTCTTGCCACCAAGGTGAAACGCGCCGATGGCACGAATCAGTTCGTTCATATGAACGATGCCACGGCCATTGCCATGGGACGCACCATGATCGCGATTCTTGAGAACTACCAGGAGGCCGACGGTTCGATCCGCGTGCCCGAGGTGCTCATTTCGCTCATGGGGAAGGATGTTATTCACAGCTAGACGTCGTGAGCGGTCTGACAAACGAAACGCAGCGGAACGTCGCGGAATTTCCGCGCGTTTTGTTTTGTTCTGTCAGGGAAACGTAACAAAAAAATTAGCTTAAATTAGCATAAAAACCGTTGACAGATGTCCAAAAATATGATGAATTGTCCGTAGATCGCGACGCAAATGGCCAAGACAGCTGCCTGGCGCGGGTCAACGGACGGCGGATGAAATGCGGGTGAAGTCTCGAAGATCCGGTCCCGCGGGGTCCGGCCGATCATAAGGGAGAATAGGAGGCGATCGCTTTGGACGGCGGACTGTGCGCAGGGGATCGCACGCCGCCGTTCAAGGCAGAGGCATTCGGTCGACCGTTCTCGCGAGACGGTGGACCGCAGTGGCCTACTGTTTCGGGCCGGGTTGGCCAAAGTACGTTCACAATCGAGTGTCATCATGCGGTTTTATCTTCTGGCGATGGTTTCCCTGGCGGTTGGCTGTTCGCGCGATCCGTGCGATCCCGGCCATGGGATCGTCGTGAACTGCACCGGTGTCGGCGGCCCGAGCGTCGTTTCGGACGTGGGCGGGGGCGGTACGGCGATCCAGCTTCCGTTCTCGGAGGGGGAGAGCGCGCGTTGCACGCAGGGCACGGGAGGCTCATACAGCCACACGGGCGGCTCCACTCAGTTCGGCGTTGACCTCGACACGCCCAACGACTCCGACATGGAGTTGTACGCTCCGGTCGGCGGCATGGCCTACGTGCACACCGAGAGCGCGACGAGCGGGTTCGGCTACCACGTTGCCATCGACATCGGCGGCGGGTTTTACGTGGTGGTCGCGCACCTTTCCGAAGTGTTCGTCGAGAACGAGTCGGAGGTCACGGCCGGGCAGCTCCTTGGCTACGAGGGGTGTACGGGCGCATGTTCGGGCGACCATGTGCACATCGGGCTCATGGAAGGCGACCCGAGCGAAACGGCGCAGTTTGGCGAATCCGTGGACGTGCTGTTCCGCACGGCGGACATGAACGCGGAAAGCCCCGCGTTCGAGGACGTGGCGGGAAGCGCGCTCGTGTGCGACCTGTCGAGCGGCCACGTGTACGCCTCCGACCTTCCGGTCGGGAGGTGGCATCCGGACGGCACGCTCGTGAAGGTGCCGAACGACCCGAAGGTGTACCTGGTGGAAAGCGGCAACGCGCGGCACATCGACGACGAGTCCGTGTTCTGGAGCTACGACTGGAACTTCGACGACGTCGTGCGCGTGTCCGACGAGGAATTGGCATGCCTCGGGACGGGCGAGGAGATAGCGCGCGAGGGATCGGTCGACCTCGGCTACGGGGAAGACGGCCACGCGTGGCTCCTGGTGAAGGACACGGATGGCAGCGCGTGGAAGCAGCGTCTCCCGAGCGGCGCCGCGGACGAAGTGGCGGAGTCGTGGGGGTTCTCCGGCGATTTGGGGATGGACCCCATCTTCTCGGAGGCGACGCTCGATGCGTACCGCACGCGTTCCGGCACCGCGCCGTTCCGCGACGGGACGATCCTGAAGGAATCGGGCCGCTCCGACGTGTACGTCGTTTCCGATGGCGTCGCGCTTCCGGTGAAGGACTGGGACACCTATCTTCTCATGGGGTATGGCGAGCGCGACATCCTCACGGTGGGCGACGGGCTCGTCGCCGAGGCGATGGGCGACAACGTGGGGTCTTGCATGGCCGGCATCTGGTGCCTTGACGCGGAAGCGGTTACCTCCTGCGGCGGCGGCCTCGAGATCGGCAGCGGCGAGATGGGAGGCGAGGAGGTCGGAGACGACACGGACACCGGCGACGGGGAGAATACTGGCGACGAGGAAGACACGGCCAGCCCAGAGGAAGAGTCCGACGTCGACGGCGACGGGATTCCGGACGCGGTCGACAACTGCCCGCTCCACGACAACGCCGACCAGAGCGACATCGATTCCGACGGGACCGGTGACTCCTGCGACGCGGATGCCGATGGGGACGAGGTGCCCAACGGCATCGACTGCGACCTGTTCGACGCGTCGGTGGGGGAGTGCGCGGAAGAGGCGACGGACACCGGCACGGATCCGGTGGACGAGGAAGACACGGGCGGCGGCGCGAAGAGCGACGATGCCTGGTCGGACTACGTCTGGATCGACGGAGACAATCTTTGTTTCTCCGCGGACGGATTTTCCTTCCCGTACAATGCCGCCGACGCCTACATGGTGGGGTACGGCGGCAGCTCTTTGGCCCTCGACTTCACGTTCAAGTCGGACTTCCGCCTCGTGAACTCGGGCGACGCGTACTGCCTCGATACCAGCGTCCTCGACTTCGACGATTACGAGGTCACGCTCGTGTCGTCGCTCACCTCGACGGGCGATACGGCGTCGAGCTACGCGGACACCGGCGACTGGTGGGACAACTACGACTTCTGCGTGAGCGGATCGGAAACCGCCGCGCAGTTTTGCGCCTACCAGGGCGGCTGGAATTATCTCGTGGGGTTCTCCGTCGCCACGAGCGGCGCGCACGCAAACGGCGACGGCGCGTAGCATCTGCCCGGACCGATCTGGTCCGGGCTCTTTTTGTTCCGCATCCGCGCGGGTCGTGTTATAATCATGTCACGTATGCTACGCATCATTGATCGCCTCGTGAAGTTCGCTCGGCGGAGATCTTTCCGTTTCGGGTTCATTGTCGTTTTGGCGGCCGTTGCCATGTTCGCGTCGGCGCATCCGGCGCTCGCGCTAACGAACCAGTCGCTCGGTTGGGCCGACACGGCCTTCTCCTACCTCGCGGCCATCGCGCTCGCGGTCGCGGAAGTGATCGGCAAGCTCGTGATCGCCGTGCTCGACATCACCATTCCGGTGATGCAATACCAGGGGTTTACCACTTCCCCGGTAGTCGTGGCCGGATGGGCGATCGTGCGCGACGTGGTGAACATGTTTTTCGTGGTGGTGCTCATCGTCATCGCCATGGGGACGATTTTCGGTCATTCGCGGTTCCAGTGGAAGCAGCAGGTGCCGAAGCTCATGATCTTCGCGCTCGTCATCAACTTTTCGAAGACGTTGTGTGGTCTCATGATTGACTTCGCGCAGGTCATCATGATTACGTTCGCGAATGCGCTCAAGGACATCGCGGGCGGCAACTTCATCCAGCTGCTCGGTCTCGGCGACATCTTCTCCCTTTCCGAAAAGGCCAACACCATTGCCGGGGCCGCGTCCGGAACCGGGCCTGGCGCCGGCGCGTTCGACTGGTTCGCGGCCTCCATCGCGGCCGTGCTCATGATGGTATGGGTGCTCGCGGTGGTGGTCATGCTGCTTTTCGTGCTGGTGTACCGCGTGGTGATGCTCTGGATTCTTATCGTACTCTCGCCGCTCGCGTGGTTTATGGGCGGGCAGAGCGTGTTCAAGAGCGATGCGTACTCCGAATGGTGGAAAAACTTCATCTGCTACACGTCCATCGGCCCGGTCATTACGTTTTTTCTCTGGCTGACCCTCGCGGTCGCCGGCTCGGGATTTATTGCGGCAAACGACCCCGGGCTTTCCTCCGTGGCTCCGGCTGGCGACCTCAACTCGAACGCCTCCGACTTTGTTACCAAGATTTTCGAATGGCAGCGGCTCACGAGCTTCGTGGTCGGCATGGCCATGCTGATGGTCGGCTTTGACGCGGCCAGCAAGGTTTGCTCCGGCGTAAAGGGCCCGGGGTTCCAAAAGATGCTTTCCATGGGGAAGGGTGTCCCAGGAAAAATCGGCAGTTACGTTGGCGGCCAAACGCGCAAGTACGGCGGCAAAGGCCTCGCGGCCGGGTATAAGGGAGCGAAGGACACTGCGGCTGGTGCCGGCGCGGGCTTGGTGGCGGCGACAGTAGGTGGAGCGGGTTTGGCCGCATTCAAGCCGACGCGCGCCGGTCAGGCCGCCCGCGCGGAAGGGTTGCGTGCCGGAAGCAAAAAAATGCCTGGCTTTATGGCTGGAACGGCAAGGTCCATGTCGATGTCCGCTGATGCGCGGCAAGCTGAGCTGGCAGAAACCATGAAGAAGAAGGCAGGCGAGGCGTATAAGGGCGCGAGCGATGAGACCAAGATCGATAACCTTGTACGTTTGGCCAAGGGAGGCGGCCAAGCGTTTGAGAATGCTGAAAACATGGGGCTACTCGCCGAGGCTCTCAAGAATCCGAAGATGCGCGAGAAGCTTCAGGCCGCCGGCGTGCTCGGTACGTTGGTAGAGAAACAACTTCCTGGCTTGAAGAAACAATTGAAGGGAACCAAGGATTACGACGCCATCGAGGAATTCGAGGCGGGTCGACCGGACCTGACCGGTAATTTCAACGGCATCAACACCATGGAGGACGTCGAGAAACTCGACCCGACCGCGCTTGCCAAGCTTCGTTCGCTTGCCGACGACCCGAGCAGCGAGCTTGGGCAGAAGTTCGCGGCACGCATGAAGGCGGTAAAGTCGAATACCAAGAAGAAGTTCAGCGTAGGACAAACGATGCCGGATGGAACGGTGGTCACGAGAGGCATGGGCGATCAGGTCGTTACCGTGAGTGCTTGGGATCACTTCGAGGGCGGCATGGGCAGCGTGAAGAAGCAGAAGGCGTGGAAGGAAGGCATGAGCGGGGTTTATGAGGGAATGGGCAAGTCCGCGCTCGATCTTGTGCCGGTAGAAGAGCTGGCCAGAAACGCGTCGCCGGAACTTTTGAACCGTCGTTCCGATTTGGCATCCGCGATCACAAATAGCAAGGACTCCTCGGCTATTGCCAGCATGAGTAAGAAGCCGAATGCCGCCGACGTGTTGCGACAGGCGTTTGCCCAACAAACTCAGGGTGGAAAGAAGCTTGATTTGAGCATGCCAACGTTGATTGGATTGGATCAGACTCTCCTTGAGGACAACGATGATATTGCTGAGTCGATTGCCCTGTCATTTGATGCGGAAAAACTTTCCAGGATCGCCGACGTGTATGAGTCGGCGAGCGAAGCTGAGCGCAGCGAAATGGAAGATTCGATCATTTCGAACGTTGAACAGGCCTTGGACGCCGCTAGGTCATCCTCTGATGCGGTTACGGCGGATAAAGGAAATACGTTCCGAACGTACTTTGATGCCAAAATGGATGCGGCGACCGGTAATTTGGACGCGAACATCACTAGATATCAGACGCGGGTGAGCAACATGACCACGGCGCTTGCCGACGCGCAGGCCCGCGCGGATGCTGCCGCCGTGACGAAGCTGCAGGCTTGGATAAACGTGGAAACGACAAAGTTAAACAATTTGCGCGCGGCGAAGGCGACTCCGCGCGCCTCGCGCCGGAGTTAGCGTATGGGAATGACGGGAGGACAATTGCCGGTAGATCTGCCGGAGAACGTGAGAGATTTTCTGTCTGGCATGGACGGCTTTGCTTTCGCGAGCGCATTCGTCGAGTCGTTCGATATCAATCCCGTGCTCGTTTCCTCCGTCTTTCGGATTCAGAATCAGGTTGCAAAAGGGGACATCTCATTGCTTGAGCTACCCTCGATGCTTGAGACGGAATTCGCCCTGGAATCCGACGAGGCGATCAAGGCCGCAATTGAGATCGCCGGGAAGCGACTGTTGCCAGTCGCGGACCTTGTTGGGTTGGACGTTCTCGGTGCCCTCAGGTCTTGGGGCGCGAACCCGGAGGATTTTAAGGACGTGAAGAAGATCGAGGCCGAGGCGAAGCCGGTGGCGCCGGAAGAAATGCCGGTGCAGCGAGCGCTGACGGATACAGGGGCCGTGTTCTTGGACCCCGTGCTGCAGCATCGGCTGGAGCTTATTGTCGTTTCGTTTCGCGATGGGGTGCGGACGCGCGAGCAGGCCGTTGCGGTGCTGATGCGTCCCATGAAAACCGGGGGGTTGGAAATGAATGAAAAGGCGGCCGGGGAAGTGTTGGATCTGGTTACGGTGGAACCTGGAGAAGTCAGCGCCATTGCGGAGAGCGAAGCAACGAAGCAACCCCAAGAAGAGATTATCGCGCCTCAGGCTGGCGGGGCGAAGGCCGATACGTTCACAGAGGAAGACGAGGAAGAAATCAAGATGGTCGCCGTTGAAAAAAAGGACGCCATCGAGCACCCGCGGCTCATTACGGACACCAAGGCCGCGGCGGAAACGATCGCTTCGAATGCGAAACTTACGTTCGCGACCGGCGAACTGAAGACGCGATTCGAGCACATCATCGACGCAAGATTGCGCGACGTGCGGGACGGATTCGAAACGCGCGCGAAGCTTGAGGCATCAGTCGACCAGGGCGGCGTTGGGCTTTCGGGCGCGCAGTTGGTCGCGGTAATGGAGGCCGTGGAAAAGATGGACACGTTGCACCATGAGGCGCTCGCCGAAGAAATGGCGAAGAAAAAGGAGGAGAAAATGGCAAAGGGTGCGGAAATGGCAAAGGGTGCGGAAAATTTGGCGCACAAGGAGGAACAGGTGATGGCGAAGCGATATGCGGAGATCACGGGAAAGGCTCCAACCGAATTGGTTCGACCAATTCCGTCGCGGACATCATCCATTTTGCCGGCCGATGCGTTGAAGCAACGCGAACAGCAAATTGACACCGCGAAGGTAAGGGCCGCCATTGACGCGGCCAAGGTTGCGGCCGCGCAGGTCAGGCCGGTGCTCTCCGAGGCATCCATGCCCCCGGCGACAGCCGGACGACCAAGGGTGGAGGACATTCGTTTCGAACGAAAGCTCGTTGATCCCATCGAAGAGCTTCGTTTGCTCACCCTGGTTGATTTTCGGAGGCTTTCGAAGGATCCTGAGCAGGCCGGGCAGAAGATTCAGGGCAAGGTGGAGCTTGTTTCGCAGGAGGGCTATGACCGTCGCATTGCGGCGGTTCGGGCATGGCGGGAATCCCCGCTTAGCCGACAGTATGTCGCCATTTCGCGGGAGGCGCTTATTTCCGGCAAGGGGATCTCCCAGATTTTGGACGAAAAGCGTAAGTCTGGAGAATCCGTTCCAACTGACGAAGAACTCAAGGTTATCGTAGACCTGAACGGAATGCTTAGATTTTGATACAATGGGTTCGCATGGAACAATTCGTCGTCCCACAGTTCATTGACGCGGAAGACAAGATTCTCGGCCCGCTTACGGGCCGTCAGTTTGTGATCATGCTTCTCGTGTTCATGACCGAGGCGATCATGTGGCGCGTGCTGCCGTTCGTGTGGTTTCTCGTCGTTGGCCTCCCGTTTTTTTCCTTCGGGGTGATCCTTTCCTTCGTGCGCGTAAACGGACAGGCATTTCATTTGTTCCTGTTGAACCTCACGCAAAGCCTTCGGAAGCCGCGCTTGCGCGTTTGGGACAAGGCGCTTACCGAGGCCGAGGTACGCATTCACCTTACCAAGGTGACGTCGCCCCCGCCCCCGCCCCCGCCGCGAAAGGCTCCTGTTTCGGCAAGTCGGCTTCAGGAACTTTCTCTGGTGGTCAATACCGGCGGCGTGTATAAGCCGGAAGAGTAGGGTATGCCAGAAAAAAATAAGCTTGCAAAACCGAAACCCGGCCCGGCAACGCAGCGGTTTTTGGATATCGCCGAAATCCGAGATGACATGGTCATCTTGAATGACGGCACGGTTCGTTCCGTCATGCTCGTTTCGAGCATTAACTTCGCGTTGAAATCCGAGGAAGAACAAGAGGCTATCATCCAGTCGTACATTACGTTTTTGAACGGGCTCGACTATCCGATTGAAATTGTGATCCAGTCGCGTCGCATGAACATCGACGCGTATGTCGCCTCGCTTTCCGAACAGGAAAAGAAAACGGAAAACGACCTTCTTCGCGCCCAGATTTCGGACTATCGGACGTTCGTCGGAGAACTTGTGGAACTTGGGCAAATCATGCAGAAGCGATTTTATATTGTCGTGCCCTATGATCCGCTGACTAACAAGAAGCGCGGCTTCTGGCAGCGATTGTCCCTTGTGCTTTCTCCCGTGGCCGCGGCCAAACTTAGCGAAAAGCAGCTTTCCGACCGCCGGGAGCAGATCTCTCGCCGTTCCGATCTCGTCATTGGCAACCTTTCGTCCATGGGATTGCAGTCCGCGCGCCTTGATACGCAGGGACTGATCGAGCTGTATTACAATGCCTATAATCCCGACGTATTCGAGGAAGAACGTTTGGGAGAGCTGGGAAAGATAAGAATAGAAGATTAGTGTGGCAATTGAAATAAGACAATTGGGCAAGGCCGTGCCGGCACCGCCGCCGCAGGTAGAAAAGCCAAAAAAGCCGGAAGAAGCTCGCGTGGCCGCGGAGCGTCTTGCACTTGAGGAAGAACGGATTTATCGCAAGGGTGTCGTTACGGTGCGGGATGTCATTTCGCCGGCGTCGTTTGAGGTAAATCCGACGTTTCTTCGGCTTTCCGGCGTGTATGCGCGCACCTTGTTTGTCATCACCTATCCGCGCCACATCGGCCTTGGGTGGTCCTCCCCGATTATCAACCTCAACAAAACGCTTGACGTGGCAATGTACTTTTATCCGCTCCCGTCGCACCTGATCCTGAAGCAGCTCCAGAAGCGCGTGGGTATCATGAGCGCCGGCATCCTCGCCGATGCCGATAAGGGCGCCCCGCGCGACCCGATCAAGGAAACCGCGCTGCGTGACATCGAGTCGTTGCGGGACGCGTTGACCCAGGGAATCGAGCATTTTTTCCAGTTCGCGTTTTACGTCACCATCTATTGCAAGAGCGAGGACGAGCTTGACAAGACGTCGCAAGAAATTGAGGCGATCTTCGGGTCGAAACTCATTTATACGAAGTCCGGGTTCTATCAAACGGAGCAGGGATTCAATTCCACGCTTCCGCTCGGGAACGACGAGCTGCAAATTACCTATAACTTGAATACGTCGCCGATCGCGGCGTCGTTTCCATTCATTTCTTCCGACCTGACGAGCGACAACGGCATTCTGTACGGCATTAACCGTCATAATAACTCGCTCATTCTTTTCGATCGCTTCTCGTTGCAAAACGCCAACTCGGTGGTGTTTGCGACCTCTGGCGCCGGAAAGTCGTATGCCATCAAGCTTGAGATCCTTCGCTCGCTCATGATGGGCGTGGACGTGATCGTCATCGACCCGGAAATGGAATATAAGCATCTTTCCGACGCGGTCGGCGGCACGTACGTTAACGTGTCGCTCGCATCGCAGGCAAAGGTGAACCCGTTCGACTTGCCGCGCGCCGTGGGCGAGGGAACCAAGGTTGAGGATATCATTCGTTCCGCGGTCATTACGCTCAAGGGGTTGCTTCGCATCATGATTGGCGCTCCGGTTCTCGCGGGAGGCGCGGCCGGATTTACGCCGGAAGAGGATTCCGTGCTCGACCGAGCGCTCATTGAGGCGTACGCAAAAAAGGACATCACTCCGGAAACGGTCGATCTTTCCGTTGTCGAACCGCCGGTACTTACGGACTTTCAGGATGTTCTCGAGGGGATGGAAGGGGCGGAGAATCTCGTTGCCCGACTGCGAAAGTATACGGAAGGAACGTTCGCGGGCCTCTTGAATCAGCCGACCAACGTGGAGATGGACAACCAACTCGTGATTTTTTCCGTGCGCGACCTTGAGGACGAGCTTCGTCCGGTCGCGATTTATACCATCATCAACTACATCTGGAACGTGGTGCGCTCGGTGCGCAAGAAGCGCATCATGGTCATAGACGAGGCCTGGTGGCTCATGCAATATGAGGATTCCGCGCGATTCATGTTCGCGCTTGTCAAGCGCTGTCGCAAATATTATCTCGGCATTACCACCATTACGCAGGACGTCAACGACTTTTTGCGCTCCCCGTACGGTCAGGCGATCGTCAACAACTCGTCATTGCAGCTTCTCATGAAACAGTCGCCTTCCGCGGTGGATCTCATTCAAAAGACGTTTAACCTGACCGACGGCGAGAAATTCCTATTGCTCGAATCCGGCGTGGGAGAGGGAATTTTCTTCGCGGGACAAAAGCATGCGGCCATTAAGGTCGTGGCATCGTATACCGAGGACCAGATCGTTACCACGAACCCACAGCAGCTTTTGGACATCGAGCAGGCAAAGAAGGATTTTGAGGTACAGTTATCCAAGGAACGCGGCGAGGATAGTCGCACAAGGCCCGTTGCCCCCGGCGCAAAGACTTCGGAACCGGAAGCGTCTCCGCTTGAAGAAGAGCCGTCGTTATCCGAGAAGGCAGCAGCGGATGCGGCCGCCGCGTTGTTGTCGCGGGAAGATTCCGGAAAGGCCGAGGCTGATCGGATTAAGTCGTCGTTGCAAAGCTAACGTATGATTTCTCAGAAGACAAGACGAAATATTTTTCTCACGATCCTGATTCTGTTGGTTTTGCTTCTCATGTTCTTGCTTTGGTGGTTTTTGCGCCCGGAACCAGCGGCGCCGATCGTGATCACGCCCACGCCGATTGTGACAATACCCGCATCCGATACGGGATCGATTTCCGAAACGCGACAACAGGAGGAACAGGTATCCCGCAACCAAACTGCTTCCATTCAATCGGCGTCCAAGACGTTCGCGGAACGGTATGGCAGTTATTCCAACGAGGCTAATTTTGCCAATTTGCGCGACGTAATTCCTCTCATGAACGCTTCGTTTGCCCGTGAAACGCTGGCGTTTGTCGACGCCGCGACCGCGCCAGTGGATTATTATGCTGTCACGACGCGCGTAATTTCCGTATCGGTCGATGCCGTGGATGAAGCGACCGGAACGGCAACGGTTACCGTCACGACGCAGCGCGAGGAAGCGAAGGGATCCGTCCAAAATGTTTCGGTCAGGTACGCGGACCTGCGGCTCACCTTCGTTACGGAAAACGGATCATGGAAAGTTTCGTCGGTCAGCTGGCTCTAGACGCTTTGGATCTCGTGTTTCCACGATTTTGTTTGCGTTGTGGCGTTGAAGGGACGGCATGGTGCGAAGGATGCGCGGCCTCGTTCGCTCCGTTTCCTCCGGTCGCGCGCTGTCCGTTTTGCGAAACGACCGGATCGTGGCGCACATGCGCCGATTGCCGCGACGAGACGTACCTCGACGGCTTGACCGCGATCGCGCCGTACGGGAACGCGATCGTGCGCGAAGCGTTGACCACGTGGAAGTATCACGGGGATCCCGAGATGGGCAGGGTGGTGGACCTGTGGATTCGGCAGGTCGTTGGGTCGCGCGACGCGTTCGTTTTTCCGTCGGGCGCGACGGTGACTCACTTGCCGCTTCATGCGTCGCGCAGACGGCATCGCGGTTTCGACCAGGCAGAGGAAGTGGCCCGCTCGCTCGCGTCAACGCTCGACGTGGCGAGCCGTGCGCTGCTCGTTCGAACGCATGCGACTTCGAGCCAGGCCAAACGTGCGTCGGCCGAACGCATGGTCGGCGACCTTGACGATCTTTTTCGTGCCACGGGGGAGGTTCCCCGCAAGGTGATTTTGTGCGATGATGTGTGTACGAGCGGCGCGACCATGGACGCGGCGGCCAAGGCGTTTAAAGAGGCCGGGGCCGAGATCGTTTGGGGGTTCAGCGTTGCCCGCGGTTCGCATCCTTGATTTTATCCAACCGATCACGTACTCTGTCCGCACCCGTGGAGAGGTACCCAAGAGGCTGAAGGGGCGGGATTGCTAATCCTGTAGGTCGGGTTTTTCCCGGCGCGGAGGTTCGAATCCTCTCCTCTCCGCCAGGCCGGACGCATGGATCGTTCCATGCGCGCGGCGTGGCAACCGGGACTTGAGACTACTGCGTTGGGAGACGTGGCCGAGCGGTTGAAGGCACTGGTCTTGAAAACCAGCAGACCGAAAGGTCTCGAAGGTTCGAATCCTTCCGTCTCCGCCAGGACAATTTTGTATCGTAGAACCCGTATTGCCATGAGCATCGGGTGACTCAGATACATGATTATCCCAAGATAAAAACGGCTTAACGGCCGTTTTTATCTTTGCTGTGTGGGCGACGATCTTTTTCGACTATTTTGACCAATGACTCTTCCCATCCGAAGCAGGTTTGAATCCCAATAAGGGGCAAGAAGGTCGAGATACAATTCACGTCGGCTTTTGCGTATTCTTGCAAGATAAGGACGACTGACTCCATAAAACCGCCGACCGTACCATTTGAGTCATCGATGCCACTATTGCAAAGTTTCTTATCTAGCCGCAAAAGAAGGTTCACTAGCAGATCAGCTGTCTGTTCGCTCGCTAGAAGAGACGAGATGATCGCCGACAGTCGCCGACATCCTTCGTCAAGCGAATCTTGATACGCAAACCAGGTACGCGACGGCCCATCATACGCTTTGATATAACGGAGCGCATGAGTGATCTCGCGTTTCTTCCCAGCGAGCGCATCGGCACTCAGCTTTCCCAACTTTCCATTCCACGTCGGCCTAGCTGCATATTTTCTTTCTTGGTCTGTCAGAGGTTTCCCCTGTTTTACCGCATACATAGCAACAGCAATCTGGTGTTTGCATAATGTGTCGTTCTGGCCGAGATAGCAGGTGCAGTGGCCATAATCAAACCGTCGGTCCTCCACAAATACCTTGTAAGGTTTCGTTCCGATCACCGTGGCAGCATACGATTTAATACCTTCACAAAAATCTTTAATCTTGCCGGATTCATACAAGTCAACAGCCTTCTGAAAAGTGCCTTCGTTGGTACCAAATTTGATTTTATCGAGGTCGTACTTGGGCATACGGCTATATCTTTCGATACCTTGTCGTTCGTCCTTGACCGAGGCGCTCGATTTTTTTCAGACGAAGCAAAGCGTCGAGTGCCTGCGAGACGGTCGGGCGCGCCACTTCTGCCGCCTTGGCAATTTCTCCCGGTGTTGCCTCGTCGACTGTTTCAATGTACCGCCACACGGCAAGCTGCTTCGGCGAAAGGATCTTCTCGATATTCTCATGCGACAGCAATTCAATTGCCTGGCGCGCCTGTTCAAGCAAAACGTTTAAGAAAAACTCTAACCAAGGAACGATGTTTCCTCGCTCTGTTCCGAGCATTGCCTGGGCTTTTCGAAGAGCAATGTAGTAATCCGCCTTATTGTCCTCAACCAACTTCTCGTGCGAGACGTACGGCACGTATTCATATCCTGCCTTGAGCAATAGAAGATTCGTGAGGATACGCGAAAGACGCCCGTTACCATCTTGAAATGGATGGATCGCGAGGAATTCTACGAGGAAACTACCTATAATGAGAAGCGGGTGGTGTCCTTCATGTTTCAGCGCATACGCCGCCCATTCCACGAGTTCCGCCATCCGCTTAGGCGTAAGATACGCCGGGGTAGTTTTAAAAATAATGCCAACAGATTTGCCAGATTCGTCGAATGCTTCGACGGAGTTCTCCATTTTTTTGTATTCACCACGATGTCGCTCGTCCTTGTCGGCGTACTTCAATAGCTCTCGGTGCAGTTGTTTGATGACGCCCTCGGTAAACGGAATGTGCTTCCAGGAGGTGAAAATGTTTTCAAGCAGCTCGAAGTATCCCTGCACTTCCTGCTTATCACGATCGGTAAATTTTTGTAACGACAACCCACGCACGAATTTCTCAACGTCTTCGTCTGACAACTTCGATCCTTCAATACGCGTCGATGCTCCGGTCGAGGTCACCAAAACAGATCGCTTCAAGCGACCAAGTGCCTGTGGGTTGAGTTTCGCTCCACCAATCCATTGACCCTTCAGATGGTCGATTTGGTTAATCAGAGACCATACAGATTCGGGGATATTTACGATTCTATTGCTTCGTGGATCCATAGGTAATCTTATACTGTGACTATAGGAGATTATATACGATTGAGATTTGGCCATCAAGTCATACCAGAAGAGTCCAAAATAACTTGGCTAACATTAGACAATATGCATGCGGAGCGACCCACGTGGTGAGAATCTCACTTTCCCCGCCAGGACAATTTCTTATCGTGCAACGCGCTTGCTTCAGGTAGACGCGGCTACCGATAAGGCCTTGTCCAGATCAAAACGACCTCCTTATCGGAGGCCGTTTTGTTTAAGGATTATGACGCTTC
>Ga0208953_1000614_pt1 | contig 28482 bp, 25 predicted proteins | sample RifOxyB2_FD_184033 | JGI IMG/M metagenome (GOLD analysis project Ga0208953, IMG submission 184033) | Groundwater microbial communities from Rifle, Colorado - Rifle Oxygen_injection B2 (SPAdes) | ecosystem: Environmental > Aquatic > Deep subsurface > Groundwater | place: USA: Rifle, Colorado...
GCGAGGGCATAGGCCGGCACGAGGCTCCCCGCGGCGAAGTATTCCATTACGTCAGAAGCGACCGCGCCAACAGGCCGGTGCGCCACAAGATCAGGGCGCCATCCTATGTAAACGTTGCAACCAACGAGAAATCAGTGATAGGCTGCACCATATCCGATGCGCTCATCGTGCTTGCCGCGGTTGATCCATGCTACTGCTGCACGGAACGGGTGGCGGTGGTAGACGCCGGTTCCGGGAAACATCTTTATAACGGCAACGATCTCATAAGGCTCTCACACGAGAAAACGGAACGGTTGAAAAAACAGTTATGAACATTATCGCACAGCTTCTTATTATTTCAGGGATGATACTTATAATAGTAATGGCGTTTAAGGCGCTCTGGCAACATGACTTAAAAAAAGCCATTCTCTTCGATGCGGCGGCGCAGGCCGGTTATATTATAATCGGCGTCGCATCATCAAATAAGCTGGCGTTTATCGGCGGGATATTCCACCTGGTAAACAGTGCGGTTTACGTTTCGCTTATGCTGCTTGCGGCTGCCGCCGTCAAACAGCAGGCGAAGACACTGGACATGGATTCGCTTGGCGGGCTTGCGCGAAGAATGCCCGTAACCTACGTTTCATTTTTCATCGCCGCAATGGCGCTTGCGGGCATGCCGCCGCTCAACGGCTTTGTTTCCAAGTGGCTCATCTACCAGGGGCTGTTGCAGTCCGCGGTGATTGAAAGAATGCCGCTTCTTCTCGCGGCTCTTATCGTTACGATTTTAGGGTCCGCGTTGACGCTTGCAAGCAGCATAAAACTTTTGCACGCCACGTTTTTAACAACGCCTTCCAAACAAACGCTGAACGCCGGCGAAACGGGCTTTGCCATGCGGGCCGCGCTTGTAACACTTGCGGCAATATGCGTGCTGTTCGGAATTTTCGCGTTCGGATTGCCGCTGCCTGTTATTATATCATCTTTGAAGTATCCCTATGGCGTCGCATTATTCGGGTTCTGGCAGCCCGTACTCGCGGCCTTATTGATGTTTACGGCCATGGCGGCCGGCTGGCTGTTTTATATAATTTTCCTGAAGAAAAACACGGTGCGCCGGGATACGGCATTTACCGGGTGCGAAACCCCTGACAAGGAAACATACCCGACGGGAACCGGGTTTTACCAAACATTGAAAGATCTTAGAATACTAAAATGAAATATCCAAAACTTCGTGAACTTAAACATGCCGTTATCGCCCTTATAAAGGGGCCTTATACCTCTAAATTTCCTTTTGAACCGCACGTGCCTGCGCCCGGTTTCAGGGGTAAGCCCGTGCCGGATACAAAGGAATGTATCGCCTGCGGGGCATGCGCCAACGTCTGCCCTGCCCGCGCCATAGAGATAGTGGACCGGCTTGAAACAAATCCGCCGCAACGGGAAGTTATCTGGCATTATGACCTGTGCATATATTGCGGTCAGTGCGAACGGCTTTGCACCACGGAAAAGGGCGTTAAACTATCCGCTGAATTCGACCTTGCCACGATGGACCGCTCCACGCTGTGGAGCAAGATCGAAAAAGAACTTGTAATCTGTGAAGACTGCGGCGCGATTGTAGGCGCGCGTGAACATCTGCAATGGCTTGCGAAAAAGCTCGGGCCGCTTTCCAGCGGAAACATAAACCTCACATACGCGGAGCAACAGGAGCTGAACGTGTCGCATGATATAAAATCAGGACTAAAAAATGCGGACATACAACGTTCCGACCTTTACCGCGTTTTATGCCCCAAATGCCGCCACCTCGTACTCGTCTTTAACCAAACCGGAAAACAACCATAAACATATGCAACCGTTCGTTAACCCTCTGGCAGGGCTGGCGTCTCCCGTCGTTCTTGCCGGCATAGGCAATAGCATGAAAGGCGACGATGGCGCGGGGCCTGCGGTTATTGAGCGCGTTCAGGCATCCGGAAGCGGCCTGGCTTCCATAAACTGCGGCGATATACCTGAAAATTATCTCGGCAAAATCGCCGCGTTAAAACCGGCCACCATTGTTTTCGTAGACGCCGTCGAGATGAATGAACCCGCCGGCACAATCCGTCTTTTTACGTCAGATAAAATAATCTCAGGCGGCGCCTCCACGCACGGAATGTCGCTTGACATGCTTGCCCGCTACCTGACCGCCGAAACGGGAGCAACGGTATATCTCCTGGGCATTCAACCCAAATCCGTAACGCTCGGAGCCCCACTCTCCCCCGAAGTGGAAGCCGCCATAACACTATTATCACTGATGGTTGCGCAGGTAGTTGTTTCATAATTTAGCAGGGACGTTCCCCGAACGATCCGGCCTTATACCGTTTAGTTAAAGCTTTTGTTCTGAAAACACGATCCATTTTTTTAGCTCACGTTCCTTCTCCCCGGCGGGGAGAAGGCCAGGATGAGGGGGAAATCGTCGGAATATTGAACCACCCCTCACCTTAATCCTCTCCCCTGAGGTGAGAGGAAACTGATTTGGTGAAGATAAAAACCTTAACTAAACGACATTGGCTTTAGGTGGACTCAAAGCCACACCTTCACGGCCGTTTGTCTTACAGACTTTAGAAACTCGAACATAAAGTCTTTCGGTTTCAATATGCGAGCCGAAACGCAGGAAAAGGTGGGCGCGGCGTAGCGGTAGCTACGTAAGCCCGCGTTTTCCGAAGTTGCAGGCCGCAGATTGAAACCGCTAAATTACGAACCAGCTGCTTGATAAATATCAGTTAAAAGGAATTACACATGCATGAACTTGGAATAGCTCAGGACTTGTGGGCGGTGGTAAAGCAGGAAGCGCAAAAGAATAAGCTGCGGACGCTCAAAAAAATAACCATTATCATCGGCGAGGCTTCAGGGATTGAGGCCGATTTTTTGCGCCATTCGCTGTCCGATCACATACTGCCGCAGGCCGGGGAATTCGCCGCCGGGGCAGAAGTCGAACTAATCGCGGAGAAACTTACCGCCCGCTGCTCCAATTGCCAGGCGGAGATAACCAAAGACAACCTTGTAACATTTCATTGCCCTGCGTGCGGAAGCATGAAGATAGACATAATTGCAGGGAAAGAAACGTATGTCAAAAGTATCGAAGGCGAATGACGTAAAGGCGCTTCGCATCACCGTTGGCGGTACGGTCCAGGGGGTTGGATTCAGGCCTTACGTTTACCGGCTTGCAGGCGAACACAAAATCGCAGGCAACGTCGCAAACACCGCCGCCGGCGCGGTAATAGAAGCCGAAGGAACACCCGCACAATTATCATCTTTTATAGACAATGTTAAACATTCGCTCCCGCCACGGGCGCTGATTACATCCATTAAAACAACACCCATCCCGTTTCGCAATTTCAAAGAATTTTCCATCCAAAAAAGCAGCAGCAGCTCTTCCGCGCTTTCCGCAATCATTCCGCCTGACCTGGCCGTTTGCCCCGACTGCCTGCGCGAACTTTTTACAAGCTCAGACCGGCGGCACAATTATCCGTTTATCAACTGCACAAATTGCGGGCCGCGGTTTTCCATCGTAAAAGCGCTTCCCTACGACCGGCCGGAAACTAGCATGTCATCTTTCCGGCTCTGCCCCGAATGCCGGAAAGAATATGACAACCCTGCGGACCGGCGCTTTCATGCGCAACCCAATGCCTGCCCCGCCTGCGGGCCGGTGATCGAACTTTACGATTCCAACTTCACTAAAATCGCCCGCGCCGCCGACGCAATGGCCATGGCCGTTGCCATGCTGGAAAAGGGAAAGATTCTTGCAATTAAAAGTATCGGCGGCTACCATCTTGCCTGCGACGCCACGAATACAAAAGCCGTCGAGCGGCTCCGTAAAAGAAAAATGCGCCCTCACAAGCCTTTTGCCGTCATGGCTGCCAGCCCGGAAAGCGCGGGAGAAATATCGTTTATCGGCGCGGAAGAGGAACGCCTGCTGGCGTCAATACAACGGCCGATCGTGCTTCTAAAAAAAAGACTGCCCTCGAAGCTGGCCGATAACGTCGCCCCGGGCAACGCCTCAGTCGGAATCATGCTTTGCTACACGCCGCTACACCATATTCTTTTTAACGGCAGCGCTTATCGTTACCTGGTTATGACGTCCGCAAACCGGCGGGACGAACCGATATGCCGGACAGAGGAAGATGCGCGCGAGGCGCTCGGGGAAATAGCGGACTACTTTTTAGTTCATAACAGGCCTATCCATAACAGGCTTGACGATTCAATAGTGCAATGCGTCCCGGCAACTCAATTTATCCGGCGAAGCAGGGGATACGTGCCGGAGCCGGTGAGGCTCGGCAATAACCCCGGAAAAACCTGTGTCATGGGCGTCGGCGCGGAACTAAAAAACACATTCTGCCTTACACGCGGCAACAACGCCTTCGTTTCGCAACATATCGGCGAGATGGACAACCTTAAATCCATTGATTTCTACCGCGAGGCATTTGAGCGGCTTTCAACTTTCCTTAAAGTTAAGCCAGGCGTGATAGCGCACGACCTGCATCCCGGCTATTTCACCACAGCCTTTGCGCGCGAGTACGCATCCGCAAACCGTGTACGCCTTGTGGGCGTGCAACACCACGTGGCGCACATAGCTTCAGTGCTTGCCGAAACAAATATAAAACGCCCGGTTATCGGATTTGCCTTCGACGGCCTCGGCTATGGCGACGACGGAACGCTCTGGGGCGGGGAATGCCTTCTGGTGCATCGGGAAAAGTTTACAAGGCTGGCCCATTTCGATTATTTCGCGCTTGCGGGCGGCGATGCGGCGACAAGGGAAATATGGCGCTGCGGCGCGGCTCTGCTGAAATCCGCAGGGATAAACGCGCTTCCCGCAAATGGAGCGCGGCGCAGGCATTGGCAACAGGCGCTTGACATGATCGGCAAACGTTTCAATTCGCCGCTTACGTGCAGCGTGGGGCGGCTTTTTGACGGCGTTGCAGCAATAATAGGCATACGGGATGAGGTTTCGTTCGAGGCGCAGGCCGCGATGGAAATGGAATCGCTTGCGATAGACTTTCCCGTGAAAAAAGGCTATAATTTCAAGATAAAAAATCAGGGCGGGGATAAACCTCTTGTTGTCTCCACAACTGAAATTGTGCGCCAGCTCTGGGCGGAAAAAAAAGCAGGGATGACACCGGCGCATATAAGCGCGCGGTTTCATGTTACAATCGCCGAGATTACACGCAAACTTGCGCTTCATTTCCGCGCCGAACGACAAATAAACGATATTGCATTAAGCGGCGGCGTTTTTCAAAACAGGCTGCTGCTCGGGCTTGTACTTTCCCGCCTTTTACGGGAAGGTTTCGCGGTTCATTACAACCGGCTTGTCCCGCCTAATGACGGTGGAATATCGCTGGGACAGGCCTGGATAGGAAAACAACATGTGTCTGGCAATACCCGGGAAAATAATAAGCATAGGTAAAAATCATACGGCGGAAGTTGATTTCGGCGGTGTAACACGCGCCGCGCAACTGGACTTGTTGCCGGGCGCAAAAAAAGGCGATTACGTTATCGTACACGCGGGCTTTGCCATCCAGAAGCTTACCGAAAAAGACGCGCTGGAAACGCTGGGCTTCCTGGCCGAGGCATTCGGCGAAAGTAACGAAAAATGAAACGGATATGCGTTTTCTGCGGGTCAAGCTCCGGTAACAATGAGCGTTATACCGAGGCCGCAAGGGGGCTTGGACAATTACTGGCAAGAGAACGGATCGGGCTTGTTTACGGCGGCGGCGGCGAGGGGCTGATGGGCGAGATAGCCCATACCGTGCTGGATAACGGCGGAGAGGTTACCGGGGTTATACCATCGGGCCTTATCAAAATGGAAGCCGCAAGCAGCAGGGTTAAGGACATGCGCATCGTGCGCACCATGCACCAGCGCAAAGACGTGATGAAAAAACTGTCCGACGGCTTTGTCGCCCTTCCGGGCGGGCTGGGGACACTGGAAGAATTCGCCGAAATGCTGACATGGGCGCAACTCGGCATTCACCATAAACCGTGCGGCCTTCTGAACGTAGAGCATTATTACGATAATCTTATAGCATTTCTGGATCATGCCATGGGCGAGTTGTTCCTTAAACCGCAGTACCGCGCGCTGATAATGGTGGAACATGATCCCGCAAAGCTTATTAAACGTTTCAAGGAATATACGCCGCCGGAAAACCCGCGCCGCTGGATTGATTGATGAACATTAATATAATGGAAGTGTGCGGAACGCACACCATGGCTATTGCGCAGTTCGGGCTAAAAAAGCTCCTGCCGGAAAACGTTAACCTGCTTTCCGGGCCGGGATGCCCGGTATGCGTTACGCCCATAGAAGACATAGACCGCGCCATCGCAATAGGAAAACTGCCGGGCGTTATAATTACGACGTTCGGCGACATGCTCCACGTTCCAGGGTCGCGTTCCAGCCTTGAGAAAGAACGCGCCGCGGGCGCGGACGTGCGCATGGTTTACTCGCCGGTGGACGCCCTCGATATCGCCGCAAAAAATCCCGCAAAACAGGTTGTGTTCCCTGGCGTGGGTTTTGAGACCACGTCCCCTGCCATCGCCGCCACGATATTGATGGCGCAAACAAAAAAAATCAAAAATTTTTCCGTACTTCCGATGTTTAAAACCGTGCCGGTCGCCCTGCGCGCCATACTTTCGATGAAAAAACATAACATTCATGGCTTTATACTTCCCGGCCACGTATCCGCAATCATCGGCGCAAAACCGTATACATTTATAGCATCCGAATTCGGCGTTCCCGGCGTTATAGCCGGTTTCGAGGCGCGCGACATTCTTAAATCCATAGAGATGCTGCTTGAGCAAATACGGCAAAACAAGCCGCGCATCGAGATCCAGTACACCAGCGCCGTAACGCCGCGCGGGAACATCTCAGCCCAAAATATCATAAAAAAAGTTTTTACGCCCTCTGACAGCACGTGGCGCGCCATAGGCGTTATACCGCAAAGCGGGCTTGCCTTCCGCCGTTCTTTCGACGGCTTTAACGCGCTCAAAAAATTCCCTGTACCGGTGCCGCGCGCACGCGAACCTAAAGGCTGCGACTGCGGCAAAATTCTCATGGGGCTTGCCGCCCCTGAAAAATGCCGCATGTTCGGCACGGCCTGCACACCCGCCCATCCCGTGGGACCCTGCATGGTGTCCTCGGAAGGCGCCTGCGCCGCCGCGTACAAATATGACAAATAAAATTAAACCCAAAACAGACAGGATTCTTCTTGCCCACGGCTCCGGCGGGCGGCTTACCCACGAGTTGATACGCACCGTTTTCATGCCAAGGTTTTCCAATGCCGAGCTTGATACGATGGATGACGCGGCGCTGATAACAGCCCCCGGCATGACGGCAAAAAAACTTGCATTTACTACGGATTCTTTCGTGGTAAACCCGCTCTTTTTCGCGGGCGGCGACATAGGCAAACTTGCAGTTTACGGCACGGTCAACGATCTTGCCATGAAAGGCGCGCGCCCCCTTGCACTTTCCGTCGCCGCCATAATTGAAGAAGGCCTGGATATGGCTACACTTGAAAAAGTGGCGGCATCCCTGGCGCTTGCCGCACGCACCGCCGGCGTTAACGTGGTAACCGGCGATACTAAAGTAGTCGAGAAAGGCAAGGCCGATAAACTTTTTATTACCACGTCGGCCGTAGGCGCCGTTTATCCCGGCGCAAATGTATCCGGCGCAAACGCAAGGCACGGCGACGCCGTGCTTATAAACGGCTTTGTCGGCGATCACGGGATTGCCGTGATGGCCGCGCGCAACGAATTTAAATTCTCGGGCGCAATCTCAAGCGACTGCGCGCCGCTCAACGGCCTCGTTGAAAAATTGCTCTCCCGCAAACATCCCCTGCACGTGCTGCGCGATCCCACGCGCGGCGGCGTGGCCACCACGCTAAACGAGATAGCTGCCGTTTCAGGTGTGGGCATAATACTCGACGAAGCTTCCATACCTGTCAGCCGGCCGGTGCGCGCCGCCTGCAATATACTGGGGCTTGACCCGTTATACGTCGCAAACGAGGGAAAGGCGCTTGTAATCGCGCCTGCTTCTTCAAGCGCCGCCATTCTATCCGCCATGCGCTCCCACCGGCATGGCAAAAACGCCGCAAGCATAGGTACGGTAGTAAAATCACCAAAAGGTGTATGGCTTAAAACCACATCCGGCGGCCTCCGCCCGCTTGCTATGCTAGAGGGCGAACAATTGCCGCGGATATGCTAAAAGGATAATCATGCCGCTGCTGCGAGCCGGTTCCACTGTAAACCTCAGATATAAAATTCTCGGTCTTATCAGCGAGGGGGGAATGGGTGTTGTGTACAAGGGCGAGGATCTCCAAAAAAAGCAACCTGTAGCGATAAAATTCCTTAAACAATCTGTCGCAACATCTTATTCCGAGGCCGCGCTCCGCTTCAAAAATGAGATCAGGGCGATAAGCACGTTCGAACACGACAACATAGTGCGCTTGTTAGACAGCGGCGAACATGAAACGCTTCCTTACCTGGTAATGGAATACGTGGAAGGCGAAAGCCTTTCGGATATAATAAAAAACAAGAAGGAAATACCTTTGGATTTTTCCATAGGCGTTGTGCGCCAAGCCGGGGAAGCATTAAGCTACGTACATACTCACGGCATACTTCACCGCGATTTGAAACCGGGCAACATACTCATAAAAGAATTCAGCGGACAGAAAATAACCAAGCTGCTTGACTTCGGGCTTGCCCTGCTTGCAACGCCTTCTGAAACCAACAACAACGACGATGTTACCGGAGCCTACGCTTACATGTCGCCGGAAATAGCCGGGGTAATCAACAAAAAGGTTGACGAACGAAGCGACCTCTACTCCCTGGGCGTCATTCTCTATCAACTGCTTACCGGCCAGCTTCCCTTCAAGGGAAGCACCGCCGAAAAGATGATTCACCAGCAGATCGCCTTTACGCCGGAACGCCCGGGCATATTGCGCCATGGCATTCCGCCCGTCATAGAAGAGATAACAATGAAGCTGCTTATGAAAGACCCGGGTTTGCGTTACCAGAGCGCCAAGGGACTTGTCTACGACCTGTATAAAATCCAGCGGGGTGAGAAGAATATAATAATAGGTGAACGCGACCAGAAAATAAAACTGACTTACCGCACGGAACTTATCGGCCGCGACGATGTCATGGAAAACATGGCGCACCTTGTGGGCAAAGCGATGGCCTCGCAGGGAACGGTCATGCTTGTAAGCGGCGAGGCGGGGCAGGGCAAGAGCAGAATCGTCGAAGAAGTAAGTAAAAATGTTACCAGCAGCGTGGCGGGGCTTTTCCTTCGCGGCCACTGCATAAACCAGGAAAACAAAATACCTTACCAGCCGCTGCGCGACGCGCTAAACGACTATGTCCGGCACCTTGAATCACTCGATGAAAACATTAGAAATAAAGAATTGAAAGCCATTCAAGCCATGTCCGGCGAAAGCATAGAAATAATAACGCAACTATGCCCTCAGTTAAGCAAATACCTTGGCGAACCGAAAAACGATTTTACAACCGATACCACAAGGGAAAACCAGTTGTTTCTCGCGGCAGCTTCCGATTTTCTATTCCGCATTTCCTCGGAAAACAGACCATGTATCATATATTTGGACGATTTGCAGTGGAGCGATAACGCAACCATCGCCCTGCTGGAATACATGGCCTCAAAAATAAAAGAATATCCGCTTTTAATACTGGGAACGTACCGCACAAGCGATGTTACAGGCACGCACCCGCTGCAGCTCCTGAAAGATGAAGCAAGGGACAAGGGCTACCCTCTGCGCGATATGCGCCTGCAGCCGTTGGGACAGGCGCACATGCGCAAACTTGTCGCGTGCCTGCTCGGGGCAAATGAAAGCTCATTCAGTGAACTTTCAGCCTTCATACGGGAAAAAAGCGGCGGCAATCCGCTTTTTGCCATTAACATGCTGCGCAACCTGGTGGAAGAAAAAGCGTTGTTATGGAAAGACGGCGCCTGGGAAGAAAATTGGGACCGCATTCGCAGGATGTCTGTTACTAATAACGTAGCCGATGTATTGCTCAAGCGCACCGGCGAGTTAAATTCCGAGGAGACGGAACTGCTTTCCGTAGCCGCGGTAATCGGGCGTGAATTCGATACAGTGGTCATGCACCGCGTTACCGGCAGGCCAAAGGAAGAAATAGGGCGCATAATCGCCGATACGATCGCGCTGCAAATAGTGGAAGAAGGCAGGGAAAAAGGCACTTTCCGCTTCACGCATGAAAGTATCCGCAACGCATTCCTGGAAAAACTCGATGCGCCCGAGAAGAAACGGCTGCACCTTGCCATCGCCTCTGCCATTGAGGAACTTAACAAGGATTCCATATACCCCGTTATATACGATATAGCCTACCACTACACCGAAAGCGGAAACAACCAGAAGGCGCTGCAATACGCCATACCGGCCGCGAAGAAAGCCAGGAACTCGCACGCAAACGAGGAAGCCGCATGGTATTTCAAAGTTGCGATAGGCATACTGGAAGCCGAGGGGAAACAATCTCAACAAGAATGGCTCCGCCTCAAGGAAGAGCTGGCCGACGTCTACCTTGTATCCGGCTCCAGCGACAAGGCGATAGAAATATGCGAAGACATAATGGAGTTCGAGGAAAATGACCTGCTTGCACGGGTGGCACTATACAAAAAGCTGGGCATCGCATACTTTAAAAAAGGCAACATGGAGCTTGCTGAACAGTATTTCTGCGATGCCCTTTCGCTGCTCGGCCATAAATTGCCGCGCAAAAAGCTGCAACTGTTAGACCACATAGCGACGAATCTTTTACTTCACATGCGCAATTTAATCGCCCTGCGGCTGTTCAAAATAACGCCGCCGGAAAAACTCGGCGCAACCGACAATGAAATAGCGCGCATATACCTGCACCTGGTCCGGATATATGCCATGAGCGACGGTGTAAAATTTTCAGAGCGCGCGTTGCGCCTGCTTACCATGATGGAAATGCGCACGCGCAAATCAAAAGAACTGGGGCAGGCATTCGCCGAGTACGGCCTTATGCTCTGCTCGCTTACGCTCTTCAAGGCAGGCAACCGTTACCTTGAAAAGGGAGTACGGGTAGCAGGCGAATTATTCGATGAATGGGGCATGGCGCGGGCGCTTGTATTCCGGGGCTATTACTATCACTGGAAAGGTGAATACGATAATGCCATCAACACCCTTGACAAGGCAAAAGACATTTTCAAACGCATGGGGGATATGTGGGAAACGGGTTCCATCCTTCTAAATCTCGGCATCGCCTGCTTCCATAAGGGCGAACTGAATTTCGCCATGGATTACTTCTCACAATCCTACGACATCAGCTCGCGGATTAAGGACGATTGCGGTATTTCAGCGTCCCAGAGCTGGCTGGCGCTTACCTGCAAGGAAAAAGGTGAATTTGCGCGGGCAGATGAATGGAGCAAAAAAAGTATTCAGTTAAGCCGTGACAGGCGAATCTTTTTTAACTATTGCATAGCCCTCGCCTATGCCGGATCGCTTCATCTTGCCCAGGGCAGGTACGATGACGCCGTTCAATCGCTTGAACTTGCCCGTAAAAAAGAAAAAGAACGGCGATACATGAAAGACTACGTTACGTTCCTCTACCCTGAACTGCTTGACGCGCGCATAGAGCGCTACCGTAACGGCATGTTATCAAGCGAAACAAGAGCCGCGGAATTAAAGAAAATCCGCTCGGCCGCGCGCGAAGCGCTGTACCATACCATTAAATGGGTAAATCAGTATGCGGTAACGTTACGCGTTCTTGGAAAATATTATGCTATTACAGGCAAACGAAACCGCGCAGAACACTCTTTTCTAAAAAGCATCGAATTGATGAAAAACGGCAACCGCCAGGTAGAGCTTGGCAAAAGCTATTTCGAATACGCCCTGTTCCTGGAATCCATAAAAGAAACCGAACGCGCTCAAACCCATTTACGCAAGGCATACGGTATATTTTTTAACGCCGGCGCCGAATTCTACACAACGCGAATAGGCCGTCTCCTCGGCATAGCCGCCGGCGACCATGCCGGGAACTGCGCCTCGAAGGATACGCCCACGCCCGTTCAATCCACGCGCCTTAAACTGGAACGAAGGCTCAATGCCGCCGTGGAAATCAGCAGGTATTTAAGCTCGCTTCTAAACATTGACGGGCTACTTGACAAACTTCTTGAATCGGCGATGGAGCTTGTGGGCGCCGAGCGCGGAATGCTGTTTCTGAAGGAAAACAATAAGCTTGAATTGAAAGGTTCAAAAAACATAGGCGGCGGTGGCTTTGACCAGGAGAAATATGCCATCAGCCGCGGCATTATTTCCCGCGTTGAGGAAACCGGTGAACCTGTAGTTCTCGATGACGCTGGCAAAGATCCGGAATCGGGCGCAAACGAAAGTGCCGCGCTTTCGCGGTTGAAGTCCGTCATCTGCGCGCCCATCGTTGTCCGCGATGAGATGATCGGCATACTCTACCTTGATAACCGCCTGGTCAGCGGGCTTTTTACATCGGACGACCTTAAAGTTCTTGACATGATAACCCGCCAGGCGGGCATCTCGATAGAAAACGCGCGGCTTTACAGCAAGGCGGTAACCGACGGCCTTACCGATTTATATAACCGCATCTTCTTCGAAAGCCACCTGACGGAGTGTCTCAACACCAGCCAGCGCTACAACTCTCGAATGGCGCTGATGATGATTGACATTGACCATTTCAAGAAAATAAACGACACACTGGGCCACCAGGCCGGGGATGCGGTGCTGAAACTGATAGCCAAAACTCTGCGCGCCGGCGTGCGCAAAAGTGATGTTGTGGCGCGTTTCGGCGGCGAAGAGTTTGCCGTTATCCTGCACGAAACAACTATTGACATGGCGCGCAGCGTGGCCGAAAAACTTCGGGAAATGGTTGCGGCAAAGGAAATCGCTTACAATAACGGCACGTCAATACCCGTAACCATAAGCATCGGAATAACCGAGGCATTAAAAACGGATACCATAACAACGCTGATTGAACGCGCCGACAAAGGGCTTTACCAGGCCAAACACCTGGGGCGCAACCGTGTGGAGGAGTCAAAGTGAAGATTCTGCTTACGGGAGCAAACGGGTTTGTCGGCAGCCATATTGCGGAGACGCTTTCAAAAGCCGGACACAGTGTCGTTACAATGGTGCGGGCTTCAAGTAACTGCCGCTGGCTTGAGGGGCTTGAGCTTTCGGTAAAAACCGGCGATATCTGCCGCCCGGAAAGCTTAAAGGACGCGGTTACAGGCGTTGACGCCATCATACATTGCGCGGGGCTGGTGCGCGCCATTGACGAGGAAAGCTATTACCGCGTCAACAGGGACGGCACCGCCGCGCTAATCCAGGCGGCGCTCTATCACAACCCGTCGCTTCAAAAATTCGTATACATCTCTTCGCAGGCAGCGATGGGCCCCAGCCCCGCGTTTCGTCCCAAGGCTGCCGGCGAATTGGAAAACCCCGTTTCCGATTACGGCAAAAGCAAGCTGGCCGGTGAAAAGGAACTTGACAGGTTGCACGGTAAAATACCTTACACAATACTACGCCCGGCGTCGGTATACGGCCCCCGCGACAAGGATATTTTCATTTTCTTCAACCTCGTGCATAGAGGTTTCAGGCCGCGCACGCAACGCAGGCGCTACATACAAATGCTGTTTGTCAAAGACCTGGCGCGCGCGGCATTGGCGGCGGTTTCGGGCAACGGCCACACCGACAACAAAACATACTTCCTCGCGGAAGAAACGCCTTACACGTTTGACGACGTAGGCCGGACAATAGCAGCCTCGCTTAACAAAACAGGGATCCCGCTGCCGTTACCCGACGTAATATTCCACGGCGCTTCGTTCATAGCGGAAAATCTTGCCCGCCTTATGAACAAGCCGGCCGTCCTTAACAGGCAGAAAATCGCGGAAATGATGCAGCCATACTGGATCGGCGACGCGCGCCCGGCGCAGGAAGATATGGGAATACACTTTACAAAACTGGAATTTGGTGCTAAAATAACTTATTCGTGGTACCGCCGGAATAAGTGGCTATAAATTTATGCCTTTATATAGGAGAAACCGACAATGCACAGCCATGGCGATGTGTTTTCAAAATGCGTAAAATTTACGACGGCGCGCGAAGTGATGGCCGCCGGAGTTTATCCCTATTTCAAAAAAATCGAGAATACGGAAGGAACTGAAGTTAAGATAGAAGGCAGCAACAGGATTGTTATCTGCTCCAACAATTACCTCGGCCTTGCGGGACACCCGAAAGTTAAGGAAGCCAGCATAGAAGCCATAAGAAAATACGGCACATCCTGCACAGGGTCCCGGTTTTTAAACGGAACTCTCGACCTGCACGAAAAAGCCGAACGCAAATACGCGCGCTTCGTCGGGAAAGAAAGCGCCATCCTGTTCACAACGGGACACCACGCAAACCTGGGCGCAATATCCACTCTCGTGGGAAAAAATGACATAGTTTTAACAGATAAGCTGGACCATGCGTCCATCATAGACGGCTGCCGCCTTGCGCTCGGCGAGATGGTACGCTTCCGGCATAACGATATGCAGGACCTGGAACGCCAACTTATCCGTTATAAAGATAACGGCAAACTGATAGTCGTTGACGGCGTATTCAGCATGGAAGGCGACATAATAAACCTGCCCGAGGTTGTAAACCTTGCGCGCACGTACGGCGCGCGGCTTATGGTAGACGATGCCCATTCGCTGGGCGTCCTGGGCCAGATGGGGCGCGGCACGGGAGAACACTTCGGCCTTGAGTCAGAAATTGACGTCGTAATGGCCACGGCATCAAAATCGCTTGCATCAATCGGCGGATTCATCGCCAGCCGCGAAGAAGTCATACATTATATAAAGCACCTCTCACGGTCATTGATATTCACCGCAAGCCTGCCGCCGGCAAACGTTGCCGCAATTGATGCGGCGCTCGATATCATAGAGCAGGAACCCGAACGCAAGGACATACTGTGGAAAAATACAAATAAGATGAAAGAAGGCTTCGAGGCCATCGGGTTTAATACCCGAACCTCAGCTTCTCCCATAATTCCAATCACCGTGGGCGAGGACATGAAGGCCTTCCAGATGTGGCGTATGCTTTTTGACGAAGGAGTCTTCGCATCGCCAGTGGTAAGCCCGGCCGTGCCGGAAGGCCAGGCCATAATCCGCACCAGTTACATGGCCACCCATACCGACGATCAGCTGGATTTTGTCCTGGATGTGTTTGAAAAAGTCGGTAAACAACTTGGCATAATCCCTGGAGGCACGCGCGCCTCGCGAGCGCGGCAGCCGCAGAAGCGCTGGAAATTCGGCTTCTCGCGCCAGGACATGGCAAACGCCACAAAACGCTGGATAAGGAACCTATGGGCATGGAAATAAAAATCATCGAAGACAACTCAGGGCTGATGGAATTCATAAAGCTGCCGTGGAGCATTTACGGCAGTGATCCGAACTGGGTTCCGCAGCTTATGTTCGACACCAGGTTCATCCTGACAAAAAACCCGTTCTGGGAACACGCTCAAAAGAAACTGTTCATTGCTCTCGACGATAAGAAGCGCCCCCTCGGCAGGATAGCGGCCATAATTGACTCAAACTACGTTTCCTTCCACAACGAAAACGCGGGTTTCTTCGGATTCTTTGAATGCGTTGACAACCCGGCCGCGGCAAAGCTTCTGTTCGATACCGCCGGGGCATGGCTGAAAGAGAAAGGCATGTCGGTAATGCGCGGGCCGATGAACCCCTCAACCAACGACGAATGCGGGTTTCTCTGCCAGGGTTTCGACAGCCCTGCGCGGCTTATGATGCCCTATAACCCGCCTTACTATCTTGAACTCGCAAATAATTACGGAATGGGAAAGGCAAAGGAGCTTTATGCCTACGATATGGACATTTCGACCGACCTGCTGGGAAGGCTTGAAAGAGTGTCGAAGATGGTCGCAAAAAAGATACCGAATCTTTCAGTGCGCAAGATAAACACCAAGGATTTCCGCAACGAAATAACAAAAACGCTTGCCATTTATAATGCGGCCTGGGAAAAGAACTGGGGATTCGTGCCATGGACCGAAAAAGAATTCTACACGATAGCGGAGCGTATGAAAGACCTCTTTTACCCGGACACGACCCTTATAGCCGAGATTGACGGCGAACCGGTCGGCATGTTGATTGCCGTGCCTGATTATAATTTCGTGATGAAAAAAATGGACGGCCGCCTTTTTCCTTTTGGCCTGCTGAAATTCATGTATTACAAAAACAAGATTCGCGCATTGCGCCTTATGATAATGGGGGTGGTAAAGCAGTACCGCCAAAAAGGAATAGAGGGCGTTATGTACCACGAGGCATTGAAAAATTCGCTGGAGCGCGGGTTTACAAAGTGTGAATTTTCCTGGATTCTTGACGATAACATAATGGTACAGCGCGCCGCCGAAATGATGGGGGGAAAGCTGTACAAGAAATACCGGATCTACGAAAGCAAGTTGTCGTAGGCCGTAATTACAGGGAGGCATTTATGGCAGTAAAAAAGACAAAAAAAACTTTGGGAGCGAAACTGGCCGCAGATATCAATAAAGCAAAAAGTGAAGTAGCCGTCATGGAAAAGCCTAAAGCTGCAAGGCCGAAGAAAGCCGCGCCTAAGAAAGAACAGCAGGAACTTTATGTTTATCTGGATTATCCCACCGAGAATGAAATAGTTTCAGGCCTTCATTATGCCATACGCATAGGCGCGACCGAGACCGTCGGCAACGTGGAAATATCGTTTGACGGCGGCGAATGGCTGCCTTGCCGCCCGGCTGCCGGATACTGGTGGTACGATTGGGGCTATTTCACCCCCGGATCGCATACAATCGCGGCCCGTCTCCGTTCCGAGGCCGGCAAGACTTTAAAAAAAGCAGAGGTGCGCCACTGCGAAGTGGTATAGGCGAAAATCCCACAGGAGGAATGGTTATGGCTGAACTGACGCAACAGGAGAGGGAAAAGATTTACCTTGAGGAGAAGATGAAGCGGGAAGCTGCCGGCATCTCCTCCGGCGCCCTCGTTCTTTTAAACATGCTGGCTATTGCGGGGCTTGCGGGCATTTTTTATTTAAGCCTGAAGCTGGAAGAGAAAAAACCGTCAGCCGAGGACATAAGGAAATCCTACGACGGCCTTTCTCCCGAAGATCTGGAAGAATACGCCCGTTCAACAAGCTCGGTCAACTGACATATCCTTCCATGAAACGGATAATAAAACCGGCATTGTTTGCATTAGCTGTTTTACCGGGCAGCGCAGTCGTGGCGCATTCCGTATCCATCGGCGGCAAGGCCGACGGTAATTTGCTTATGATGGCGCTGGGGGCGATAGCGGGCGGCATTTTCCTGTTTTACAGAGGCTGGGGTTATTTCCACCGGAAAAAATGCATAGAAGACATACCTACCTCAAAAATCCGTTCAGTCGCCATGGGCGTGGTTGAAGTCAACGGGAAAACGCTGCCAAAACACGAATTAAAAACCCCTTACAGCCAGACCGACTGCGTGATTTATAAGTATCTTAAAGAAAAATACGTCTGCCATCACACATCCAGGGGAAGGCAATGCTCCTGGAAAAAGATTGACGACGGCACAAGCGTTATGCCTTTTTATGTCAACGATGACACCGGACGGGTGCTTGTGGAACCGTTGAACATTGAAATTCACGCCGACCGGCGCTACCATACAAAAACCGGCCACGGAGAGGGCGCCCTGCGCTTTAGCGAATGGTTTATAATGCCACGGGAAACGGTATACGTAATGGGGCGCGCCGGAAAATCGGATGATGCCCGTTCCGGAAAAAAAATGAAGCTTCTGGCCAGGCTTGAAGAACTCAAAAAAAACAAGGAAGCGATGGCGCATTGCGACACAAACAAGGACGGAACGGTTGATTCCATGGAGTGGGAAATCGCAATGCAGCAGATAACCGGGGAATTGGAGCGCGAAGAACTTCAAAAACCCGTTGACGGGCTTGCGGACGTTTCAATATCGTGCGGCAACGAAAATGAACCTTTTATAATCTCGGACAAAAGCGAAAAAGAGCTTGTAGGCTCGTTGAGGATTAAAAGCGTATTCGCCATTTCCGGCGGAACGCTCCTGTTCCTCGCCGGCACATTCTACATCATTCTAAAATTCGGCAACTGATGTTACCAGGGAATGCCAAAGTTACTGTCATTGCGAGCGAAGCGAAGCAATCTCGCTGTCTAGTATTAATACGACGAGATTGCTTCGTCGCCAAAGCTCCTCGCAATGACACGCTGCGTAACATCAGTTAATTGTAACACAAAAGGAGACTAAAATGTTCCTTCTTATCGTATTGTCCGTCATTGCCCTGATCGTGGTGTTGTACGGGACAAAAGTATACAACGCGCTGGTGGCATTAAAGAACAATGTCCGGAAATCATGGTCAAACATTGACGTCCTGCTCAAGCAGCGGCACGACGAGATACCGAAGCTGGTTGACGTGTGCAACGGTTACATGAAATATGAGCGCGACACGCTAGAGGCTGTGGTTAAAGCCCGCAGCGCGGCCGTATCAAGCCAGGGCGTAGGCGCGCAGGCGCAATCGGAAGGAATGCTTAGCTCGGCCCTGGGCAAGCTGTTCGCGCTATCCGAAAAATATCCCGACCTTAAAGCCAACGAAAGCTTCGGCCACCTGCGCAACCGCATCACCGAGATAGAAAATCAGATCGCGGACCGCCGCGAATTTTACAACGACAGCGTAAATATCTACAACATCCGCATACAACAGATCCCCGATTCATTTATCGCATCTATCCTGAACTACCAGCCCGAAACGCTTTTCGCCGCCACCGCCGCGGAAAAGGAAGACGTAAAAATAGCATTCAATATGCCCTGACGTTTTCCCGGAAAAAACCGTACTTTTCCGTCTAAAACCACCTTGACAAAACAGGGTTGAATTTGCTATTGTTACGTGGTATTATCCCGGATTTTGCAATAGGCGCGAGAACCGAGGCGAACAAGGCGGAGGCTTTTTCGACGAAAAAAACGAAAGCGTAGCGTTGCCTACGGTTGAGCTTTTTCGGAAGAAAAAGCCCCGCATTGTTCGGCGAATTCCGCGTCCTATTGCAAATTCCGGGATTATAGTAAACAATCACGGGGACGGAGAAACTTACACCATGCATTTGAAACGAGTTGAAATCTGCGGCTTTAAATCGTTTGCCGACCGCACCAGGCTTGAGTTCGAACCCGGCATATCCGGCATCATCGGGCCAAACGGCTGCGGCAAATCCAATGTGGCCGATGCAATACGCTGGTGCCTGGGCGAACAGAGCGCAAGATCCCTTCGCAGCCACCAGATGATGGACGTCATTTTCGGCGGCTCGCAATCGCGCGCAACCACCGGCATGTCCGAAGTATCCCTTACGTTCGATAATTCCACCAATCTTCTTCCCATAGACTATTCCGAGGTAACCGTAACCCGCCGCCTGTTCAGGAGCGGCGAGAGCGAGTATTTCATCAACAAGGCGCAATGCCGCTTGAAAGACATCAAGGACATGTTCCTTGATACCGGTATCGGCACCGAGGGTTATGCCGTCATGGAGCAGGGAAAAGTTGAGTTCGTGCTTTCCGCAAAACCCGAGGAACGGCGCGAACTTTTCGAAGAAGCGGCCGGCGTTTCAAAATTCAAGGCGCGCCGCGAAGAGACGTTGCGCAAACTCGAAAAAGTTGATATTGACATGAACCGCGTCAACGACATGCTGGCGCTTTTAAAGGAGCAGATAAACTCGCTCGATATTGCCGCGAAAAAAGCGCGCCAGTATCAGAAACACCGAGATGACCTGCGCCGCATGGAAATCGCGCACCTCGTTCAAAAAATAGCCGCCTCGGCAAAAGACATCGAACGGCTTAAAGCCGAGCTTGAACCAAAGCAGCGGCAGTACGAACAACTGAACACCGCTTTCGATCAAACGGAAGCCGAGATAGCGCAACTGCGCCTTATGCAGCTTGAAAAAGACGAGGCATACGTCCTGGACCAGGACGAGCTTTCAAAGATTAAAAGCGGCATAGACCTTGCCGACGAACGCATACAGCAGGCCGACCGGCGCCACGATGAGCTTTCCGAACGCAGGGACGTACTTGCCGCTGAAATAGAAACCGGCCGGCAAAAAGGCGGGGAACTCTCTGCCGAAGCAGGCCACCTTGCCCGATTGTGCCAGCAGCTTACCGCGGAGGTTACGCGGCTTGAGCAGGAATATAAAGAAAAGGATTTGCAGGCGCAAAACCTGCGCGCGCAGATAAGCGGCCACCAGGCGGAAGAAAGCCGTTTAAACGACATGCTTTTCTCGGCCGCCGAGGAACGCGTGCGTCTCAACAACGAGAAGAACCGCCTTATGTCGCTGCACGTGCGTTGCCAGGCGCAGGTGGTATCGCTGACAAAAGAACTGGGACGGCTAAAGGAACAATTTGCGCCGTTAAACGAGGCTGCCCTTAAAAAGGAGCAGGAGCTAAACGAATTTAACGCGCAAAAGAGCGAAGCCGTTAACCGTCAGGAAGTTACCAATGCCGGATTGATAGAACTTGAACTGCGCATGCAGGACATTGCCGGCCGCAAAAACGAACTAAAGGAAAAAATAGTATCGTCGGAGTCCAGGCACAGGACGCTGGAAGAATGGGAACGCAGCAACCCCGCGCGCGCAGCGCTGCATTCGGTAATTGACTTGAACATCCCCGGCGTCGGCGGGCCGCTTGGAAGCATGGTGCGAATAAGCGCCGGCAACGAAGACGTGGTCGCCGCGGCGCTCGGCGAAAAACTTAACTACCTTCTCTGCGACACCATAGAAACCGCTCAAAAAGCCATATCGCACCTTGAGGCCACTGGCCAGGGGCGCGTTACGTTTATAGTGCTTGACCGTCTCAACGAATGCCCGCCGGCCGCGGCCGTGGCGGAACTGCCCGGAACGCGCACTCTCCTTTCCCTTATGCAGTTCGACGCTCAACTTGAAAACGTAATGAAATTCATCTGCGGCCAGACTATCGTCAGCGGCAGAACGTTGTTCGGCAATGCGATTATTTCCGGCGGCAGCAATATAACGTTCGACAATCCCGTGCTTATAGACGAGCAGCTGAAACGCCTGATCGAAGAAATAGAATCGGCGCGCGCCGCCTTAAACGCCATAACCGGCGAGGAAACAATCCTTTCAGGGCAGCTTGCCGGCTTGCGCGAAGAAAAGAAGAATAACGACATCACCCAGCAGCGCCTGGCATTGCAGTGCGAACTGCACGAGGGACAGTTGCGCGAGCAACGGGAAAAGTGCCTCTACGTGGAAAAAGAGATGGCGCTTATTGATTCCGAGATACAGTTGCAGCAGGCCGACGAGCTGCGTATATCGGACGAGAATAAAACCATCGAGGAGTCCATCTCCCAGCTTGACATAAAGGAAAAAGACGTACGCCTGAACCTGCAAACGGTTACGCAACAGATGCAGCGCGCGCGGGATGAGGATAACCTGCTCTCCCCGCTTGTAACGGAATCAAAGGTTGCCTGGGCCACGCAATCCAACGAGCTTGCAAGCCGCCAGCGCGAGGAAGAAAAACTTAAAGAAACCGCGCGGCTGTTGGACGAACGCACGGAACAGGCGCGCCAGGAACTGCTGCTTACGGAAACCAGGATAGCGGAAGAAGCCAAAACAAGGGAAACCGAAAGCGAAAAACTGCGCGAACTCCAGAAGGAACGCGAAACGAAGGAGAAAGAAGTGCAGTACAGGCTTGAGGAACGCCACCAGATAACGCGCCGGCTTGAGGAAACGAACACCCGCGTTCACGAACTTCGCAGCAGCTATGAGGCGATAGAGCAGGACGTGCAGAATTTACGCCTTGAACAGCGCAGCTTCGAACTACAGAAACAATCCATGGAGCAGCGCATAACCGAGGACTTCGATCTTAATTTCGCGGATATAGAGCAGGAATACGCAACCGTCGCCGTGAACGAAGAGGAAATGGCGCGCCTGAAACGGCGCATAGAGTCCATGGGGCCGGTAAACCTTGCTGCCCCGGAAGAGTACGCCAACCTTGAGGAACGCTACAACTTCCTGCTTACTCAGCAGCAGGATCTTATCAAGGCAAAAGAAGACCTGCACCAGGTTATCACTAAAATAAATCATACCACACGCGAAAATTTCAAAAAGACATTCGACCAGATCCGCGAAAATTTCCGCGCAATATATCACCGCCTGTTCGAAGGCGGCGAGGCTGACCTTCTGCTGACCGACGAGGCAAACCTGCTTGAGTGCGGGGTGGACATCGTGGCGCAGCCGCCGGGCAAGAAACTGCAAAACATCGCGCTGCTTTCAGGCGGCGAGAAAGCATTCACCGCCATCGCGCTGCTTTTCGCGTTCTTCATGGTGCGCCCCTCGCCCTTCTGCATATTGGACGAGGTTGACGCGCCGCTCGACGATGCCAACATCGGCCGCTTCATAAACATCGTAAAATCCTTCGCCGAAAAATCCCAGTTCCTCATGATAACCCACAACAAGCGCACCATGGCCATGGCCGACATCCTCTACGGCGTAACCATGGAAGAGCTCGGCGTCTCAAAAATCATCTCCGTCCGCCTGCAAAAAGAAAACGCAGCCGCTAGCTAGGAGAAGTCAGATGGATACAATCAGAATTGAGTTGGAGCCGGGGAAATATAAAAGTTCCAGGCCTCATTACTGGCTGATTTCCCTGTTAGTAGTCGCATTATTATTATTTATGGGTTTGTGGTACGGGCGTAGATATCTTGTAAAGAGGCTTATTGCCGCGAGATACGATTATAGTGCGGCCATAAATACAATCAAGCTTCCGGATAACTTCGGGAGCGCGCAGCAACAGCAGGCTGAATGGACAGATACATACGAAATTGACAGCGGCATTATTGATAAGCTATACGTTAAAAAGGATTTTAACGCTGTAAAAGACCACCTTTCATCAATTCTCTCTTCCCCGCAAAACGAGATAACTTCCCAAAGGCTGAGCAGGGCATATTCTTTATTGTCGTCAATCGAAAAAGATGAAAATTATGATTCCATTAACAGCAGGCTGGCCGTTCTTGATGAATGGTGCCTGGCTTCTCCCGATTCACATATACCATTGCTTGTCAGGGGATATTTTAATGTTGCCTACGGTTGGCATTACCGGGGTGGCGGCCGGGCAAAAGGCATACCCTCAGAAGACGTGCAAAAGTTCAGGGAAAAACTTGAGCTGGCAAAAGCGGATCTGGAAAAATCTCTGGCACTAAATCCGGGAGACCCGAATTCAGCGGCAGCTTTAATCGAAGTTGCAATGGGTTTGAACATGCCGAAAAATATGATGGAATCATATTTTCAAAAAGGCGCCGCCGCACAGCCATGGCATTATAATCTGCACTATGCGAGATTCAAGTATTTAATGCCTAAATGGCATGGCTCCGCAAAGGAAATGTTCGATGAAGCTCAAGCCTGCCTGGATATGGCAGTTGAATACCCTGCACTTGGATTTGTGATGGTGGATGCTTTTACCGAAGCATGGTATGACCGGCGTCGGCTCAACGAGAATAATAAAAATGTTGAAGTAAGCGACACCGAATGGGCAATAATTGAAAACGTCTATGCAAATTATTTCAAACGTTATCCTGACAATGTTTATACTTATTATAATTTCATCTACCGGGCATATACTGTGAGAAAATACGACAAAGCGCTGGAACAGTTCGACCTTGTCGGCGATAATATCCTGACTGAAGTAAACATGGCGCAAACCCGCTGGGGAACGGTTGAAGAATATAACAAGGCGCGCGCCTACTGCAATGCGCTGAAGGGCGGCGACCTTATGAAACTCGAAAAGCGCTACGAGGACTCAATCCCATATTTTGAAAAAGCTATACAATACGATTCTAAATCCGTAACCGCCCACTACGGCCTTGCCCTCGCCTGCTGGAATCTTGCCGCAAAAAACAGGGACACTTCTCTTATTTTAAAAGCCGAAGCGAGTCTTCTGAAAGCGCATGAGATAGAACCCGGGAATGCCGAGGTGAATAAGCAGCTGAATGCATTACAGCAGAAACTGAAAGAGTTCCCCGTCAGATAATTTCATGTCCCGCATTAGCCTTGGAACCAGTTGCATTGACCAGGTAGATCCCCCGGAATTTGCTTCGGAAATAAGCAAACGCATAGCCGCGCGTACGCCTTCCCAGATTGTAACCCTGAACGCCCTGATGTACAATGAGACGCTTAAAGATGAAGAACTTGCGCGCGCAATACGGCAGGCCGCGATGGTTATCGCCGATTCAGCCGGCATCGCATGGGCGGTGAAGTTCCTGCACGGTAAAGGTGTTCGGCGGCTTGCGGGCATTGATCTTATTGACACAATTTGCGAAATCAGCTCAAGGGAAGGCTACCGCATAGCGCTCCTGGGGGCAAAACCCGGCGTAGCGCGCGAAGCGGGAGAAAAACTATCTTCCAGGCACCCGGGGCTTATAATCTCCGGTACGTTCCACGGGTACTTCTCCCACGATGAAGAACCTGCGCTCTTTGATAAAATACGCGCGTTAAAACCCGACATCATATTGGCGGGACTTGCAGTGCCGCACCAGGAAAAATGGATAAGCCGGCACCTTGAAGAATTCGGCGCATCCATTGTCATGGGGGTCGGGGGGAGTTTTGACGTGCTTTCCGGCAGGCTCAAACGCGCGCCGGTTTTTATGCAACGCGCCGGCCTTGAATGGCTTTTCCGCCTCATCCAACAACCATGGCGCATCAGCCGCATAAAAGACCTGCCTTTTTTCGTGCTGAATATGATAAAATTGAAACTGGGGATATAGCCGCGAATTAAGGGGAGGCGCTATGCGCTACGGTATTTTTGCGGACGTACATGCGAATTTTGAAGCGCTGAAGGTTGTGCTTGCTTTCTTTAAAACGCAGGCCATTGACATGTATCTTTTTGCCGGAGACCTGGTGGATTACGGGCCAGACCCGGAGCGTTGTATAGACGAGATTCAACGGCTTGCCCCTCTGCGTATAGTTGCCGGCAACCACGACCGTGCCGTATGCGGGCTTAAAGAGATTATGTGGTTCAACGATTACGCGCAAAAATCCATTCTCTGGACACGGGCGAAACTTGGACAGAAGCACCAGATATATCTATCCGAGCTTCCAAAAATTTTGCGGTACGACGACTGCACACTGTTGCACGGCTCGCCCAGGGATCATCTCGACGAGTATCTGCTGACGCCTGGCCAATACGACGAAAATGTTCCGTACCTTGACACCACGTTTACCTTTATAGGCCATAGCCACAAACCGTTGATATTTTCGCCCGACGGGCTTATCGCGCCGCGTGAAAATGCAACGATCGTCTTTACGCCGAAGGAAAAAAACATTATTCTCAATCCCGGATCCGTGGGACAACCGCGCGACGATAACAATAAAGCTTCATGCGCGGTTTTCGACTCGGAACGCCGCGAGTTTTCGCTGACTCGCATTGAATATGATATTGACCTGACCCAGAAAAAAATGCACAGGGCTAAATTGCCGGCGTTTTTAATAGAACGCCTGTCATGGGGCAAATAAAAAATGAAAACAAACGTATCGGTTATTAAATGCACAAGTTACGAACAATCTAAAGTCTTCGATGCGGTGCGGCGCGCGGTTGAGTTGGCCGGCGGCATCAACTCCTTCGTGAAACCCGGCGAGCGCATTCTGCTCAAGCCAAACCTTTTAAGCGCGCGCGAGCCCGAACGCGCCATTACCACCCACCCCGAAGTTGTGCGCGCGCTGGTACGGCTTGTCAGGGAAGCCGGAGCAACGCCTGTCGTCGGCGACAGCCCCGGCGGCGCTATCAAGGGGGTTGACCGCGTGTGGGAAAAAACCGGCATGAAAAAAATGGCCATGGAAGAAACCGTTGAACTGGTCAATTTTGAAACATCCGGCGCCGCTGAGAAAAGCATATCACATTCATCGCTTAAATCTGTCTTTATCGCAAATGCCGTTCTCGAAGCCGATGGCATAATAAACATACCGAAACTTAAAACCCATAATATAACGACGTTTACCGGCGCTATAAAAAATCTCTACGGCTGCATACCGGGCCTGCGCAAAGCGGAGTATCACAAGATTGCGCCATATCCCGACATGTTCGCGCGGCTGCTTGCCGAGATTTATCTCTTGCTGAAATCCAAAATACGGCTCAACGTTATGGACGGCATAGTCGGCATGGAAGGCAGCGGCCCGAACATGGGCGACATAAGAAAACTCGACATGATTATTGCAAGCGCCGACGCCCTGGCGCTGGACAGTTGCATTACCCACCTGCTGGGGAAAAAAGCCAGCACCATAGATACGTTTAAGTTCCTTGCCGAAAAAGGCGCAGGCACGATAGATTTTCAAAACATGCATATTTCAGGCGATAACCCGTCGGAATTTTCACTGGCCGGATTCAAATTCCCCACAAACTGGTATTACAGCCTGGTGCCGCGTTTCCTCATAAATTTCCTCGGCCGGAATATATGGATGAAACCTGCCGTAGTTACGGAACGCTGCGTTAACTGCATGATGTGCGTGCAGTCCTGCCCCGTAAAATGCATAACGGTGCAAAAAGGCGGCAAACCCGTTGTGGACAAAAAACGCTGCATAATCTGCCTGTGCTGCCACGAATTATGCCAGTACAACGCCATCGAACTTGAATCAAGCGCACTTTCCAAAATATTTATACGTCAATGAAAAAGCTCCGCCATAAACTTGAGTATTATTCGCTGGCAATATTTACCGCCCTTATCCGGCTTTTGCCGCTTGCGGCCGCGCGCTTCATCGCCAGGCGGCTTGCGGATATAGTTTGGTACGCCGTTCCTATCCGTAAAAATGTTGTGCTTGCAAACCTCGCCGCATCGTTCCCTGAAAAATCCCGGCGCGAACTTTCCGGCATAGCTCACGGCGCTTATACGCAATTTGCGCAAACCATGGTAGAATTGCTGTTTTTTCCAAAGCTGTCGGCACAGGACATCAGCCAGATGACGACGATAGAAAACAGGGAAGTACTCGATAACGCGCTGCGGCGCGGGAAAGGTGCGGTTCTTGTCGGCGCGCATTTCGGAAACTGGGAGCTTATGGGAGCGGCTCTTGCGCAGGCGTATCCCGTTTCATTTGTCATAGGCCGCCAGCAAAACGGCAAAGTTGACGATTTGCTTAACGGCTATCGCCTGGGCAAGGGAATAAAACTTATACCTCTCAAAATGGCTCTGCGCGGCGTGCTGCGCGCCTTAAAAAGCAACGAATTTGTCGCCATACTTGCAGACCAGGACGCGCACGAAGACGGCGCATTCGTTAATTTCTTCGGCAGGCCGGCATCCACGCCCAAGGGGCCTGCAATGTTTGCCATGCGCGCCGGCTGCCCGCTTATCATGGGAACCTGCGTCCGCCGCCCCGGCGGAAAGTTCAGTATAATAATGGACGAATTGCCCGCGCCAGCCGCCGGCGACGAAGAAACCATGATTACCGCTTACACCGCCGCCTTTACCACGCTTTTGGAAAGCTACACCCGCGAAAACCCCGGCCATTGGTTCTGGCTCCACCGCCGCTGGAAAACCAGACAGCTGGTAAATTGAGGACAACATGAAAATCACCAAAAAAGATCAACTTAAAGATGATTTCAGGGATTTTATCATTTTGTTAAACAAGCATAACGTTGATTATTGCATAACCGGCGGATACGCTTTTTCATTCCATGCAGAACCAAGGACGACCAGGGACATAGATTTCTATATAGCTCATACAATGGAAAACTCAAAAAGGGTCGCAGCAGCCCTGAAAGAATTCGCCGGCAGCGATATTGACAAAAACTATTTTGATACGAGTGAGACTGTCATACTACGCATAGGTTTTGAGCCAAACCAGATAGAATTGTGTAATGCCCTGACCGGCCTCAGCGATGATGAAATAATGAAACACAGGGTAAAAGGAAAATACGGGGATGCCGTCGCATATTATATAGGTATAAATGAACTTTTCAGGAATAAAGCAATTGTGAAAGATATGCCTCATCGCGGCAGAAAAAAAGGATCCGACTCCAGCGATTATGAAACTCTCAAGGTACTGCTCAAGAAAAAAGGACATGGAAGATGAAAAAAATACCGATAAAATTTTACTCTTCTTACGAAGACGCGGACGAAGATTCATTAAAAGATGCCTTGGCAATGAAGCCGAAAGACCGTGTTGCAGCCGTTAATGTCATAAGAAGAAGAGTTTTCGCTCTAAAAGGCATTAAAGCCGACAACAGGGTTAAAAGAGTAATTTCATACGCAAAACGCCCTTGACACCGATTTGTCAAATATGATTTACTGATGTTACGCAAAATCTGCACAGTCAAACGTTGAAACGATTTATCGGCTGCTGTGCCGTGAAGGTGTGGCTTTGAGTCCACTGCGGCATGATGGAATTATTTTTCCGGTATTTTTGTGAACTAGCCCCTTTGAAATAAGGCTCATTGATGAAGGGGCGTCGGACAGCACAAAAATAA